>Ga0209101_1000342_pt1 | contig 38999 bp, 36 predicted proteins | sample ConPoolayeCmetaG_FD_185481 | JGI IMG/M metagenome (GOLD analysis project Ga0209101, IMG submission 185481) | Hot spring microbial mat communities from California, USA to study Microbial Dark Matter (Phase II) - Cone Pool mat layer C metaG... ...
CTGGAAAAAGAATGGGATTCACACGGCGATTTTTGAATTTCTCTGGGGCGCCGGAATGCCCTTTACATTCCCCTTCGCCGTCCTCCCCCTCTACCTCGTGGCCCTTGGGCGGTCGCGGACTTTTCTCCAGTCGGTACTGGTCGTGATCGCCCTACTCGGCCTCCTCCAAATATGGAGCGGCCGCTGGTCGCATGGCGTTCACCGCCATCGGCGGATTTCCTTCCTGTGGATGCTCAACGGAAGTGTCTGGCTGCTCTACGGCAGCCTCGCCCTTCTCCTGCGCGACCAGTTGGGGCCTGTTCTCCTCTCCCTCCTGCTCGCCGGTGGTTTGATGGCGGGAAGCCTGTTCTTCTATCTGGCCAATCCGGCCTACTACGAGATGCTGGTCGAGAACATCCCCCTCCACCGCCGGGGTGCGATGGCGGGGCTCCGCATCCTGGCCAACGGCGCTGGAGCCCTGCTGGGCCTCCCCTTTGCCGCCGCCCTGATGCGCTCAGCGCCGATTCCCGACAGCTTTCACTGGCGATTCGTGGTCGGTGGCCTGCTCATGTCGGCCGGAACTCTGTGGTTCTGGACGTTCTTTCGCGATGTCGCCGCCGTTTCTCCCCACCACGAGCTCCCGCCCGCTCCCCTTGCCACGGTCTCCCGTTTGCTCCGATGTCCGCCCTTCCGCCGATTCCTCATCGGACACATGCTCCTGGCGGGGGCCCAAAGTCTGGCCCCCCTTCTCGTCGCGGCGGCCAAAGACCGACTGCGCCTGGCGGCCGACGCGATGGAGCCTTTTGTCCTTTCCTTCTTTCTCGGGATCGCGCTTGTCGGTCCCCTGATCGCATGGTTGGGCGACCGGATGGGATTCCGGCGGGTGGCCGCGCTGAATGGCATGCTCCTGGCGCTTGCGTTTGCAGCGGCCGCCTGGACCAGCGCCATTCCCCACGGGCACGGCCCATCGCTCTTCGTCGCTTATGGCCTCTACGGTGCCTCCGTCCTGGTCGCCACTGTCGTGCTCTCGCATTTCGGAAGCGAACTGATCCCGGAAATCAAGCCATCCTTTTTCTTCGCCACGGCCGTCGTTCTGGCCGGCCCCTGCACCCTCATCGCCGCCCCTCTCGGCGGCGCGGTGGTGGACGGAGGAGGCCGCTACGCGTACGCCATCGTCTTTGCCGCCGCCGCCCTCCTGGCGGCCGCGTCGGCCCTGGTCTTCATCCGGTTCGTTCCAGAACCGCGGCGTCCCGACCCCTCGGCGTAACGGGATCGGAAGGTCCAGGCGGCAGGGGTCGCTGATCATGTACGAAAAGCGAGAGAATCCATCCGGCCAACAGAACGAGCGTTATTCCCCCAAAAACCCGGGTCAAGGTGTGGTCCGAAGTCCCTCCGGCCCCCAGCCAGGCTGCCACCATGGGCCCCACGAGGCCAGCAGCCGACCAAGCGGTCAGCATCACACCATAGGCCAAGGGCATTGCCTTCGCCCCGTATCGGTGGAGGACAAAAGCCGGCATCACGCCGAATCCGCCGCCGTAACAGAGCAGGACCAGGCAGACCAGCACGCCAAACAACCAGGGATTTCGCACCTGGGTCAGCATCAGCACGGCCACGACTTGAATCCCAATGAGAACACGGAACGCCTGAATCCGCCCGATGGCATCCGAAATCCATCCCCAGATTAGCCGGCCGGCGGCATTGCTGAGCGAACTGACGGCGATCAAGGTCGCTCCGGCCGCGGCCAGCTCGGCCGCCGTTCGTTGATCGCGGGGAAGAAGCTGCTGAAGAAAAGGCGATTGGAAGGGGATCACCGTAATGCCGGCCAGAATGTTGAAAAAAAAGACCAACCACATCAGTCCAAACCCCCGGTCCAGCCAGCCCCTCGGCCACTCGAGCGTCCATGGTCGTGCGGCCGACCTCTCAGGCCTCGACTCCGGCGGCAGATCCAGCACCCGGGCGGCAGGAATGAGTGTCGCAGCGAAGAAAAGGCCGAGCCCGGCCAGCACCCACTCCAACCGCTCTCCGCTCCAGAGCCAGAGAAGGGGCGCCAAAACCTTGCTCATCAGCAGCGCGCCCGCTCCGAACCCGAAAATGACAAGCCCCGTGGCCAGCCCTTTTCGATCCGGAAACCAAGCGGCGACCGTCGTTACCGGCGTCGCATAACCCATGCCCAGGCCGATCCCCCCGATCAATCCATAGCCCAGCACCACACCCGCCGGCCATCCCCGGGCCAATGCCCATGCCGCCAGGCCATGGCCGGCGGCAAAGGCGGTCGCCCCTAGCGTCGCCAATCGGCGAGGCCCCTGCGAACGAAGCCATACGCCGGCCACGGCGGCGCTGATCCCGATGCATCCGATGGCCACGCTGAATACCAGCGCCGCCGTGGCCGAACTCCAGTGCCAGGGCGCACGGGTCAGGAGATTCTGAAAATAACTCCAAGCATAGATCGAACCCAGGCCGCATTGCAGTCCCACCCCGGCCCACACCATTCGCCATCGTCGCGATTCTCTACCGCTCATGAAGAAAGTCCTTTCGCATCGCTCAATTCCCCCTTGCCTTTATCGCTCTCTCCCGTGCCGGCCAGGTAGTGACTAATACGCCAGGCATGGTAGGCGATTCGATCGAGCCACCGCAGCACCTCCAGGACGGCCAACGCCTCTTCCGGCGGCCACTCACCGGCCGCCGTCTGCAGAAGGAGCGTCGATCGCGCCACTTTCAACCGCTCGGCAAAGGAGGCCGACTCGGTTTCCAGCCGTTCCAACCAACCGGGCGACGTCCGTTCACGCAGACCGAGCACCGCCGTCTCCAGAAGCCGGTCCGCCTCCCCCTGAAGCGGGGAAAGGATCGTCCTCGCCGCTCCCGGCATGCCGAGTGCCGCAGGAGGGTCGCGATGGGCAGCCAGCCGGGTCGTGTGATCGAGCGCATGAAACAAGGCGGCACGAAGGCGAGTCTGGATTTCGCTTTCGTGCTCAGGCGCAATGCGGGAGACAAAATCCCTGATCCTATTCAGCGCACCAAGCGGCTCGGCCAGTCGGGCCTCCGGTTCCGCCACCGCCTTCTTCACTCCCATCAGGACCTCCCGATAGTAGGCCATGAGCGCGCATGCGGTTTCCAGGAGCGCCCGCCGAGAGGCTTCGATCGCCACCGCGGGCACCGAAAGAACGGAGGGATCCAAAAAGGCCGTCAACGGGGACCCGCGCTCGGGCAGCCAGCGGGCCATCCACCGGGAAAAGCGATCCGTGAACGGCAAAAAGATCAACGCGCTGACCGCGATAAAAAGAGTATGAAAAGCCGCCAGCGCCAGCGGTCCCGCTTCAGGCCCGCCGGCGGCCGCTCTCCACTCCAGGAACCGACGAACAAAGGGCAGCAACAAGAGCCCCATGCCTCCCGCCGCCAGATTGAAGACAATATGCGCTGCGGCCGTTCGCTTCGCGGCCGTTTCAGCGCCAATCGTCACCAGAGCCCCTTTGACCGTCGTCCCCACCGCGGCTCCAATGACGAGCAACGCGCCCTGTTCGAAGGTGATCGAGCCGGCATCGAGCGCCGTCAGAAAGGTGGCGGCCGCCGCGCTGGACGATTGGAGAAGAATCGTCAAAAGAAAACCCATCAGAATGGCCATGAGGCGGCCTCGCCATTCCATCGGCGAAGCGACCGTTAGCGCCTGAAGATTTCCAAGCCCTTTCATTCCCTCGCGCATCGTTTCGATCCCGAGGAAGACGAGGGCAAAACCGGCAACGGCCAGACCGAAGGAGCGCATCCGCCCCCGGGCCAGCAGCCGCATCAACGCACCCACGGCGATCAGGGGGAGGGTGTAGGCACCCACGCTCACCCGTAATCCCAGGCCGGCCACCAGCCAACCGGTGACCGTCGTCCCAACGCTCGTGCCAAAGACCACACCGACGGCCTGGGGAAACGCGATCAGACCGGCGCTCACAAAACCGATAAGGGCAACCGTAGTGGCACTCGAGGATTGCACCAGCGCCGTTATCACGAACCCCGAGAGAAACGCGCGTCCCGGCGTCCCCGTGAACCGGAGCAACACCCGGCGCAAGGATTCCCCCGCCCATGCCTTGAGCCCATCGGTCAACAATACGAGACCAAGCAGAAAAAGGCCGATCCCTCCCGACAGTCGAAGAAGCAGGAGGATCGTCATAAGGATTCTCCCGCTCAGGCGATCGGCGTGACACCCTTGACCAAAAGGATGTTCCCGTATTTGGCGGTCTCGCCCGTCATCACCACGGCGAAGGCACGGCGAGCCCGTTCATAGAAGGCAAACCGATCGATCCGGGCGATTGGCGGCGCGTGAGGCACATGACGCACGATCACACGCCAATAGGCCTCCTCGACCTCCGGGTCGAGCGAATCCCCCGCTACGGGCGCCATCATGACGAGGGGAGCCGACACATACCCATCCAGCTCGAAGAGCGGCAGAATCGCGTCCAAAAGCGCCGGGATCCGAAGTCCATCAGCACGGAGAACCGCCGAACTCAACGAATGGCCGGGAAAATGGGCGTCGGCCAGCACGATCTCATCGCCATGCCCCATCCGGGAAAGGACGGCCAAGAGGTCCGGCGAAAGCAGCGGTGAAATCCCTTTCAGCATGCACGGCTCCGGATGCGTGGTGGTGCCGGGGGAGGGAGTCGAACCCTCATGCCCTTGCGGGCGCCAGATTTTGAGTCTAGTGCGTCTGCCATTTCGCCACCCCGGCCTCGAAACTCAAAACAGCGGTATTTCTACCATTTTTCCTCAATCACGCAATCCTTTTTCCCGCCGACTTCCCGGTACGGTCGGCCAATCCCGACCAGCCTGGCCCATGACGGGTCCATTCCAATAGCCGACGGGCCAGCTTGCGGGGAAGAAAACCGGCCGATTCCAGATCCGTCCGACGTGCCCAGAAAAATTCCAAATGGGGCTCCCGCGCCAACGGCAGGCGCGGAAAGGCCCAGCGGGCAGGGCCTTCCATCGCGAAGACCAGATTCAGTTCGGCATGGAGTTGACCCCCCTGCCGGAACACTTCCTCATCCGCGCCCAGAAACCGCCCCACCGTGAACCGTCCGCCGGTCTCTTCTCGCATTTCCCGGCGAAGCGCCGCCTCCGCACCCTCGCCCGGCTCGACATGTCCTCCCGGCAGGTAGGCATACGAAGCCCCTCGGTTTCGGCAGAGCAAAATCCGCCCCTGGACTTCCCAGACGCCCCGCGCGATCACTTCCAGATCCGTCGGCTGCTTTGTCACGGCCGGTATCCTTCCTGTTCCAAAACCTCGCCAACCAGAAACAACGAACCGGCGAGGCAGACCGCCCCTCCCTCCTCCCTCGCCCATCGGACCGCCTTTTCCCGAGCCTCGGTCAGTGTCGCCTCCGCTTCCGCCTCAAGGCCTCTCTGGCGGGCCAAACGGGCAAGAGCCTCCGGGTCGGACGATCGGGGCGTGCGCAGGGGGACGGTCCAGACCCGGCGAAGGCGGGAAGCCAGGACGGAAAAGAATCCCTGCTGATCCTTGTCCTCGCACATGCCACAGACCAATCCGACCGGCCGACGGCCGACGATTTCCCGGAGGGCGTTGGCCAGAACGGCGGCAGCTGGTGGATTGTGTGCGCCATCGAGGAGCAGGAGGGGATCACGCCCCAGGATCTGAAGCCGCCCGGGCCATCGGACCGATTCGAGGCCCGCTTGGACAGTATTCGTCGAGAGCGGAAGACCGAGTTCTCCGAAGGCCACCTCCAGGGCGGTGACCGCCGCGGCCACGTTGAGGAGCTGATGCCGGCCGAGAAGAGGAAGCCTCATGAGTCCGTAGTCGGCATTGGCCGTCTCGATCCGGATACGCTGGCCGTCCAGCGTCTGGCGCTGGCGGGTGACCCGCGCCCACTCGGCGGCATTGACCGCACGGGAGCCCCGCTCCGCCGCCGAACGGAGAATGACCGCTTCCGCCTCCGGATCGGTCTGCGCGTAGATGACCGGGCGGCCGGCCTTGATGATCCCGCACTTCTCGCGCGCAATGGAGCTCAGGTCCGGACCCAGATAGGCCTGATGGTCAAGCCCAACAGGCGCAATGACCGAAACCAGGGGTTCGAGGACATTGGTGGCATCCAATCGCCCCCCCATGCCCACCTCGATGACGGCCACCCGGACTCCCCGACGCCGAAAAAACTCGAAAGCCAGCGCTGTCGTAAACTCAAAGAACGTCGCCGTCCGCTCTCCCGAGGGAAAGGCCCGGCGCTCCGCCTCCTCACCCTTCTCCCAGAGCGCCAACAGTTCGGCATCCGTCACGGAGACCCCATTGACCCGCATTCGCTCGTGGAAACGAACCAGGTGAGGGGAGGTGTACAGCCCGGTGGGAAATCCCGCCTTTTCCAGAACCGCTGCGATCATCGCGCAAATGGACCCTTTTCCGTTCGTCCCCGCCACATGGATGGAGGCATACGCCCGTTCGGGATGCCCCATGGCTTCCAGCAACGCCTGCTCGACCTCCAGCCCCGGTTTGATGCCGAAGGTTCGCCGTTGAAACAACGCCTCGAGCCGACCCGTTAAATCCGTACCTTCCGATTGACCACTCATCGTCTCCTCGTCCCTTCATCCACCTCGCGCCACGGTCGCCGCCCAGACCCGTTCGGCGCCGGCCTGCTTGAGAGCCCGGGCGACCTCGCGCAGGGTCGCACCGGTCGTCATTACGTCGTCCACCAGCAGAAACCGCTTTCCCTCCGCCCAAGCCGGATCCCGGACGGCAAAGGCGTCCCGCACGTTCCGCGCCCGCTCCCCCATGCTCAGTCGGGTCTGCGTGCCGGTGTCTCGAGTCCGTTCGATCCCACGAAAGACGGGAATTCCGTACCGCCGGGCCAACCGTTCGGCGAGGAGTTGGGACTGGTTGTAGGTGCGCCGTCGCTCCCGGGGGGGATAGAGAGGAACATAGACGGTAAAATCGAACCAAGTGGGATCATAGTGGGTTTCCACAGCCATCGCCAGTAGATCGGTCAGCATGGGCGCCAGATGAAGCCCGTCCGCATATTTGAACCGATGTAGGAGCGGACGGATCGGTCCGCGGTACCGGACGGCCGAACGGGCGAGGTCGAAGGGCGGCGGCTCCCGAGTGCACAGAGCGCAAAGGAAAGGCTTTCCTGTGACGCCTTCCACCGGATCGCCGCAGCGGGCGCAAAAGGGGGGCCGGATGGGCACGACCTCCAACCGGCAGGACCAGCAGAGAAAGTCCGGCAGAGCTCTGACGGGCTCGCCGCAGTCCTCGCAGAACCGGGGATAGAGCAGATCGAGCAGCGAACGTCCAATCGTCTGCCAAACCGTCGTCATGAGCCCAAGAGCCGCCCGGTGATGGGCGCCATCCGTTTCCGCCACTCCGGCGGAATGCAGGCGCGATCGGTGATGAGGGCGTTTTCGAGCGCGCGGGCGCAGCCGCATTCGTCCTCCGAGGGCGGCTGCTCCATCCACGTTTCGATGAATCGCATAAGAACCGACCGGGCCAGAGCCGCGTTCGCCGACACATTCGCGATCACCATCTCCACCGTCACCGCCTCCGCTGACGTGTGCCAGCAATCGTAGTCCGTGACCATCGCCAGCGGCTGGTAGCAGATCTCGGCCTCGCGGCAAAGTTTGGCTTCCGCGAGGCTAGTCATACCAATGACGTCGAAGCCAAGCCGGCGATACGTTTCCGATTCGGCGCGCGTCGAAAAAGCCGGCCCTTCCATATTGACATACACTCCCCGGTCGAAGAACCGGCGACCCTCCGAATCGGTCTCCAGCAGACGGCGCAGCACCGCCGCGAGGCGGCGCCGGAGCGCGGGGCAGGTGGGCTCGCCGAAGGCGACATGGGCCGCGACCCCATTTCCGAAAAAGGTATGGGCGGCCGACGCCTTGGTTCGATCGAAATACTGATCCGGTAACACGACATCCCGGGGCCGCATCTCCTCCCGCAGGCTGCCGACGGCGCTCACGGAAACCACGGCTCCGACGTCGAGCATTTTAAGGCCGAAAATGTTGGCCCGGTGAGGAATCTCGGAGGGAAGAAGCCGATGGCCGCGGCCGTGGCGGGGCAGAAAGACCACCGGACAGCCCCTCCACTCACCACAGAGAAATTCGTCCGACGGCGCTCCGAACGGGGTCAAAACCCGACGCCATTCGGCTTTTTCAAGCCCCGGCCATTCGTACAACCCGCTGCCGCCGATGATGCCCAGTCGTTTCATGGTCTTTTCTCCCATTACCGTTCTGACGAAGGATGTGCATAAAAAGGGTACTCGTCGGCCGACGCCCCCGGCGGGACGTATTTCCACCGCTTGTACATCCAAAGCCATTGCCCGGGACGAGTCCGGATCTCCCGCTCGAAGGCATCGGCAATGGCTTGATTGAGATCCGCCGGCCCATCCGGAGCAATCGGCGGATGGGCGAAGGCCCGATAGCCGCCGTCGGCCTCCGCCACGCAAAACGCCGGAAGAATGGGGGCCGCATACCGACGGGCCAGAAGAGCGGCGGCCGGTGACATCGCCGTAAGCCGACCGAAGAAGCGAACCCAGGCAGCGCCTTCGGATGGCCGAATGTGCTGATCGAGAACCAGTGCGACCCGCCCCCCGCGCGAGAGCTCCTGGCACAGAACCCGAAGCGCCCCTTCGCGCCAGACGATCCGCATGCCATGGCGCGCGCGCTGCGACGCGAAGAAGCGGTCCAGGGCTCCATTCCGAGAACGGGCTGCTACGCTCAAAGGGGGTGCTCCGAGGAAGACTCCCGTCTGGCCGAGCAGCTCCCAATTCCCGAGATGGGCCGTGACGGCGACGATGGGTCCCGATTCCGTCCATGCCGTCGCCGAGGGCTCGACACGTATCCACCGGCTCATACGACTCGGAAAGTCATGAAGAAACCAGATGCTGTCGAGTATGGTTCGCGTAAAGGAGCAAAAGGCCTCTCGCACAATCGCGTCACGCGCGGAGGGGGAAAGCGCCCCGCCGTAGGCCATGGCCAGATTGGCCCGAGCGATGGCCCGGTCGCGGGCCAGGAGGCGATAGCCGGCAGCGCCCAGAACGCGCGCCAAGGCGAGAACCGTTCGGCGGGAAAGCGGAGGGACCAGCGCCACTCCCAGCCGGGCCAGCCCGTAGTGAAACCGTTGAAAAAGCCCCTCTCCCAAACGGGTCGTCTCGCTCACGGCGCGTTCCTGCCCCGGCGTCCGACGTTTCGACAAAGGGCGTTGCGGCTTCGCTTCATGGCGCACATCGGTCCGCACATGGTGCAGACCTTCCGGTCAGAAGGCGGCGACGAGGCCCGATAGGCCCGGACTTTTTCCGGGTCCATGGCCTTCTGTTCTATGCCCGCCCAGTCCAGCGCGCCACGGGCGGCGCTCATGGCATCGTCCCACTCCCGCGCTCCGGGGATTCCCTTGGCGATGTCGCCGGCGTGCGCGGCGATGCGGGCGGCCACCAGACCCTCGCGCACATCAGCCGGATCGGGCAGACGGAGATGTTCCGCGGGGGTGACGTAGCAGAGGAAATCCGCGCCGGCCCGCGCTGCCAGGGCGCCGCCGATGGCGGATGTGATGTGATCGTAGCCGGGCGCCACGTCGGTGACCAGCGGCCCCAGCACATAGAGCGGCGCGCCGTGGGTCAGCGTCTTGGCCATCACCACCTGGGCCTCGATCTGGTGCAGCGGGACATGGCCAGGGCCTTCGATCATCACCTGAACCCCTTTTTCCCACGCCCGCGCGGCCAACTCGCCAAGCAGAATCAGCTCCTGGACCTGCGCGCCGTCGCCCGCGTCATGCAAACTGCCGGGACGGAGACCATCGCCCAGACTGATCGTCACATCGTAATGGGCACAGATCGCGAGCAGACGATCGAACGCCTCGTAAAAGGGATTTTCCCGGCGGTGAGCCTCCATCCACGAAAGGAGAAGCGCTCCCCCACGACTCACGACATGGGTCAGCCGACGGTGGACTCGCAACCGCTCCACGCCGGCCCGGGTCAGTCCGGCATGGACCGTCATAAAATCCACCCCGTCGGCCGCATGAGCTTCGATCGTCTCGAACAACTGGCGGGGCGTCAGGGCCTCGAATTCCCGTTTAAACCGCCACGGCGCGTCATAGATCGGAACGGTGCCGAGGGGAAGCGGAATCTCCTTCAGAAGCCGACGCCGGAGGAGGGCGGAATCGGGGTCCAGACTTAAATCCATCAGCGCGTCCGCGCCCAGTCGTTGCGCCAGACGAGCCTTCTCCATCTCCATCTCCACGTCCCGGCGGTCCGGAGAAACGCCCAGATTCACGTTCACTTTTGTCCGAAGCCCCGCCCCGATCCCTTTCGACAACCGCGACACTCGCACCCGATTGGCCGGAATCACGACACGGCCGGCCGAAAGGTCGGCCAGCAGACGCTCCCGTGTCACCGGCTCCTCACGGAGGACCTGTTCCATTTCGGGCGTCATCCGGCCTCGCCGAGCCGCCGCCATCTGAGTCAAAACGTGGGATTTCATAACTCCTTCAGTATAGCACAGCCGACACGGGGATGCACCGCTCTCCTTCGGGTCCATCCGCTGTCTTCAGAAAACCAGACGGGCCGACTACAGGGCCCCGAGAATCAGACTGCCAAAGGCGGTGATCGGCGCCGTTTCTCGCTGATCGTCCAGGGCGGCGTTAAGCTGCTTGAGCGCCGTCTGAACCTGGCGAAACACCGACTCGTCCCGCAGGAGAAGTCCGAGCGTCCCCTGCCCTTTTTCGAGGCCCTGGGCAATGTTCTTGAGGGAGGTCACGGTCTCCCGAATGTCCTGATACAGGGGATCCTCGGGCGCCATGAGTTTTCCCAGCAGGCCTTCGCCGCGCTCCAGACGAACCGCCAGAGTCTTCAGCGATGCGGCTGTTTCGGCCAGATCGCCGTACAGGGTATCCTCCGGCGACATCAGCTTGCCGAGCGCCCCTTCGCCCCGTTCCAGCCGGCCCGCGACGGTCTTGAGCGAGGCCACCGTATCGGAAAGATCCCGGTAGAGCGTGTCATCGGAGGACAGCAATCGGCCGAGCAATCCCTCCTGCCGCTCGATGCGGCCGGCGACCTCCTTGAGCTGGGCCGCGAACGACGCCACGTGATCCCCCATCTCCCGATCGTTAATCAGCCGCCCCAGCACCCCCTCGCCCGTTCGAAGTTTATCGGCCACCTCTCGAAACGACGCCACCCCCGCCTGAAGGTTCTCCAAAATCTCCCCCTCCTCAAGGGCCTTCCGAATCCTGGCCACGGTTTCCGCAGCCTCTTCGACCAGATCGCTGGGATCGGTCCCAATGAGCAGCGTTCCCTCCGGAAGCGGTTCTGTGTCGGGGGTTCCGGCGTCGATCTGAAGCGCCTTTCCCCCGAGCATGGAGGTCGAAACGATCCGGGCTCTGTAATTGCGATACAGGATCAAAGGCTGATCGAGCGAACAGAGCACGCGGACACCCTCCGGCATCAGCCTCAGTTTTTTGACCTTCCCGACGGGCATGCCACGGACAACCACCTTGTCGCCGTCCCGCAGGGTGGTGATCTCACCGAACTGAACTTCCACGGTCCAGGTTCGCCGGAAAATGGAATCCTGCGCCAGAAAGACCGTAAAGGCCAGAAGTCCCACAAAAAGGGCGAAAACTATCGCGCCGACCGTCAACTCCAATCGGAGATCTCGTTGTGTCCTTGTGCTCATGGTACTCCTCCCTGGCTCCAGGGTCCCGGTTTCGTAATGTATTGGGCCTCGAGAAATTCCTGCACCTGGGGGCGATCCGACCGGAGGAATTGGTCCGGTTCGGCGATCTCGATGAACCGGCCCGCGTGAATGAGGGCGATGCGGGTGCCAATCCCCAAGGCGCTGTGCATGTCATGCGTCACGACGACGCTGGTCACGCCGAGCCGGGCGCGCATGTCGTTGATCAGGCGGTCAATGGCCCGGGATGAGACGGGATCCAAGCCGCTGGTCGGTTCGTCATAGAGAATGATCGCCGGCTGCCGCACGATGGCGCGTGCCAGTCCAGCCCGCTTTCGCATGCCCCCGGAGAGCTCATCGGGATACTTCTCGGCGTGGGCGTCGAGTCCAACGAGCGCCAAGCATTCCATGACCCGCTGTTCGATCTCGGAATCGCTCAGGGCGGTTCGTTCCCGGAGCGGGAGCGCCACATTTTCGAAAACCGTCAACCACGCCAGCAGAGCCGCATTCTGGAAGAGAACCCCGAAGCGATCCCGGATTTCGATCAACGTTGCGTCATCCGCCTCGTTGACGCAGACCCCCTCCACCAGCACCCGCCCTGCGTCGGGCGTCAGCAGGCGAATCATGTGCTTCAGCGTGACGCTTTTGCCCACGCCGGAAGGGCCCACGATCACGAACGTCTCGCCCTTCCGAATCTCGAGATCGACCCGGTCCAGCACCGTTTGCGCGCCGAACCGTTTTGTCACCTGTTCGAACCGGATCATACGTAAAACAGCCGAGTCAGGAAGTATCCCGTCATGAGGATCAGGAGGAAAGAGAGAATCACGGTCTGCCGAGTGGCCTCCCCCACCCCAAGGGCGCCCTTGCGGGCGGAAAACCCCTGGTGGCAGGCGATGGTCGCGATGATCAATCCGAAACAGAGTGCCTTGAGCATGCCGACCCACAGATCCTTGTTATCCGCAAAGAGCGTCGCGTTGTCCCAGTAGGCGGACCAGGGAACGCCCAATTGGGTCAAGCCGACCACCCCTCCCCCCACCACACCCATCATCGAGGCATAGAAGGAGAGGAGCGGCCCCATGACCGCCAGGGCCCACAGGCGGGGCATGACGAGAAAGCGGATGGGAGCGATGGACATGATCTCGAGCGCGGCGATCTCCTCCGAGATCGTCATCGTGCCGAGCTGAGCGGCCATGGAGGAGCCCACACTGGCCGCCAGGATGAGCCCGGTCATGAAGGGCCCCATCTCCCGCAGCATCGAAACCATCACCGCGGTGCCGATGTTCACCTCCTGGCCGAAGCGCCGAAGCGCGAGCCCGGTTTGAAGCGAGAGGATCATTCCCGTGAACATGCCGACCACGGTCACGACCGGCAGACTCTTCACCCCCGCCAGGTAGAGCTGGCGCACCAGTTCCCGGCGTGCGCGAGGCTGAACGAGAAAGCGAACCGCCACCAATCCGCCCAGCAGAATCAGGGTGGCCACACCCGCCTCCCGCAGGAAGGCCAGGAATTGAATGCCCCATGAATGTATGAGGTTAAGAGGACGGCGGGGTTCTTCCGGCTCGCGCAGGACCGATCGCATCACGGCCACCGTAGGAAGTAGAGGAGACGAAAACCGCGCGTTTCGCCTTCGCGTTCGTATTCCACAAGCCCCTTCAGGACCTGCCAGTAGGTGCAATCGTTTGCCCGGTCTCCTCCCCAGGAGACGATCGGGAAAAGGGAGGTGTACCGGTATTCCGATCCGCTCGTCCGCCGATAAAGACCCCACAGAAACTCATCACGGACCTCCCGTTCGTTCCGTTCATGGGTATAGAGCGTCCAGAAGGGCGCATACAGCCGTTCGACGGCCTGGGCGGGAGCAAACGGCCAAAGCTCCAGCGTGCGAAAGGTGAACGCCTCGCCGCGCGCTTCCCAGCTCGCCAGCGGCCAAAGGCGGCCACGACGGGAGACCTTGGGTCCCAAGGGGTCGGGGGAAACCTTTGTCCGGGTCTCGTGGTAGTAAAACGGCACCACTTGCCGGCTTTCGATCCGCGTGTCCGGACGGACCGTCGTATGCGACCAAACGAGCGGCCATAGGTAAAACGCGCTTCGCTCCGGCCCTTTCTGCTTTTCTCCCCAGATGGGCCAAAGGAAGGTCTTGGAAAACCCTTCTCGGCGGGTGATCTGCACGAACGGCCACGGGGCCATCGCTTCCCAGCCCTTCGGGTATCGGCTCCACCGGAGGAACGGCGGAAGGACGCTCCACGACCGTTGCGTCTCCCTCCGGACGCGACTCATCAGAGGAAACAGAAGAAAGGCGTAGCCGGGGTCCCGTGGATCGGACCAACGAACATGATTCCAGATCGGCCAGAGCACAAAGTGACGATTCACGCCGGGTTCGTGGGCATTCCCATAGAGCGGAAAGACCCGCCACCGTCCCTGGTCAGGACCGACCGTCCTGGCGAAGATGGGGAAAAGGACGTTCCATGTCTCCAGTTCGCCCTTCCTGGTATGGAGGTAGAGCGGGAACAATACGAAATCGAAGGCATCGCGCCCCATGAACTCCTGGAGGTGGCCGGCCAGGGGAAAGAGACCTCCATAACGCTCCCCCTCGCGTGTTCGCCCGTATGCCAGAATCGGCAGCAGGAGGTACTGGAAGGCGGCATCGTCCCGCCCCAGATCGGCCTGCCGGCCCCACAGCGTCAGCAGCACATTCCAGCTCCGTTCCGGGCCGCGCCGATAACTGGAAAAAAGCGGCCAGAGGACATGCAACTGCGACTGATCGCCTCCGGCCGTACGATAGGCGCTGAACAGGGGACGAACCGCCGTAAACGTTCCCCCCGAGGGGCTGTGGGCATACTCCACCATTGGTCCAAGCAGCCGGAGCCGCTCGGCGTCCCGCTCGGCGTTCCGCTCGCGCGTGAGGAGCAGACCGAGATCCACCTCCGGCTGGCCGGGCCGGGCCACCGCCAACGCCCGGGAAGCCGATCCGAGAAGACCGGCCAGCAATACGAGGATGACCACCCGCTTCGTCACGAAATCAGTCCGCTTTCCAGAATCTCGTGGTCTTTCCCGAAGATCGTCGCAATCAGCGCCACACGGATCCACATACCGTTCCGCATCTGGCGCCAATAGACGGCCCGGGGGTCGGCGTCCACCTCCACGGCGATCTCCTGACGCCGGGGAAATGGGTGCATCAAGACGGCCTCCTTCTTCATCACCGCGAGGTGTTCCACCCGGAATCCGTATTTGCGGGTGTCGAAGGGGCGGCGTTCGCCCGGCGAATCCCACTCGTCCTGCACCCGGGTCATGTAAATGGCATCGGCATCGGGAAGACGCGATTCGAAATCGTCGGTCAGTTCGAAGGAGACGCCGGCTTGCCGAAGGGACTCGAGGACATCGTTCCCCATTTGAAGTTCGGGTGGCGCCGCAAAAATGAGATGCACATTCCGATAGTGTGTCAGAAGCCAAGCCAGGGAACGGACAGTCCGGCCCCGCAACAGATCGCCCACAAAGAGGATCACCTTGCCGTCAATCCCCCCCCGCGTCTCAAAGCTTCGCTGGAGGGTGTAGATGTCCAGCAGCGCCTGGGTGGGATGCTGGTCTTTGCCGGAACCCGCATTGATGACGGGCACAGGACGATCAGCCCTGGAAAAGACCCAGGCCATCCGCTCGGCCAGACCGCCGTCCTTTTCCCGCATGATGATGAGATCATAGTAGGAACTGAATGTCCGAACGGAATCTTCCTTCGACTCCCCCTTGAATTCGGAGGAGACCGCCGTATCGCGCACTTCGCCGATGGGCATGCCGAGAATCTGGCAGGCGGCCGTAAAGGAAAGGAAGGTCCGGCTGCTAGGCTGGGTGAAGTAGAGCATGGCGCGCTTGTGGCGGAGCCGCCCGGCCAGGAAGTCCATCCCCTGCTCCGTTTTGGCCAGGCGCCGAATCGTGGTCGCCAAATGGCCCAAGGCCTCCAGAGCGGGCCGGTCGAACTGCTGGGCGACCAGAACGTGATACGGCCGGCCGTCCTCGCCCTGGAAGTAGGGCGCTTTCTCCAGCGGAGTCATCCGCTGAAACGTCTCCCAATCGAGCTGAGCCAGATTCGGTTTCATAAGCCATCTCCTCCTGTCAGTGTCGCCAGCAGCATCGCCCGGATGGTATGCAGGCGGTTTTCCGCCTGATCGAACACGCGAGAAAACGGGCCTTCAAAGACGTCGTCCGTCACTTCGAGAGCCCCCGTTTCGGCGGTCACCTCCGTCCGGTGATCATGGTAAGCGGGAAGACAGTGAAGAAACAGGAGCTCCTCCGGCCGCTTCCGTCCCGTCGCCGCCAGCAGGCCGGCATTGACCTGATAGGGGCGGAGCAACCGCAGCCGCTCCTCGAACTGAGCCTCCTCGCCCATCGAAACCCAGACGTCGGTGTAAATGACATTCGCGCCCGCCACCCCTTTCCGGGGGTCATGCTCGACGGCCACCGATCCCCCGTTCCGAGCCTGGACGCGGGCCTCGGCCACCACCTCCGGAGACGGCGACAGCTCGGGAGGGGTCACGTTGACCACGTGCATGCCGAAACGGGCACAGCCGATCATGAGTGAATTGGCGACGTTGTTCCGTCCATCGCCCACGTAACAGAACCGCAGCCCCTCCAGACGGCCGAAATGTTCCCGAATCGTCAACAGATCCGCCAGAACCTGCGTCGGATGCCACTGGTCGGTCAACGCATTCCAAACCGGCACGCCGGCCCAGCGGGCCAGCTCCTCCACCGTCGCCTGCTGAAACCCGCGAAAGGCAATCCCATGGAAAAAGCGGCCCAGAACGCGAGCCGTGTCCCGGACCGACTCCTTCCGTCCAAGGTGGATGTCCCCGACCCCCAGGTACTCGGCGGTCCCCCCCTCCTCGGCGCAGGCGGCAACAAAGGCGCATCGCGTGCGGGTGGAGGATTTTTCGAAGATGAGAGCGATCTGCCGGCCGGCCAAAAGACGGCGGGAGGGCCGACCCTCGCGGCGCTGCCGTTTGAGTCGGGCCGCCAGGTCAAGGGTATACGCCCACTCTTCGGGCGTCCAATCGGTCATGGAAAGCAGGCTACGTCCCTGGAGACGTACGGCCGTTGCGTCGTTCATGCTCGCCTTATCCTCCTTCATTGATCCAACGGGAGATGGCCTCCGGCGTCATGGGGCGTCCGGCAATCAGCGCCTGAAGGGGTCGGAGGGCCTTCTCTCGAAGAAAGGCGGCCAGTTCCGGCCCCTCCTCCCACGGCTCGGGCGTTTCAGGCCACTCCCGCCTCCGCGCCCGATCGAGAAGTTCCCCGAAGCTGGCGTCGTTGCGGATCCGGAAGAACCGAACGCCGGCCGCCCGGGCATACGTGCAGTCCTTGTTGGAATCGCCGCAGAAGACCACCTCCCGATATCCTTTTCCCCGAATGTGCACTAAAATCTCGCCTTTGTCCATCCCGCCTGCGCGGGACGAGCCCAGAATGCCTACGAACAGCCGTCGGTCGAAGCCGTGGCGATCCAGGTCGGCCTCCAGCAACTCCTGAAGCACTCCGGAGGCCATATAGAGGTCAAAGTCGGGTGCCAACCGGGCCAGGGTCTCTTTCGCGGAGGGGTAGGGACGCCAGTACAACCACGCGGCGGCATCGTTGAGTGCCGTATAGAGGGCGTTGTAGCGTTCGCGTACGGTCTCGTACGCGCGGCGATGGGTTTCGTCGAGCCCTAGGTGCGCGGGACCGTCCACCGCCCACGGCCGATCGGTGAGGAGGGCATTGACGAGGGCGGCCAGCTGTTGAAAGCGGGGGGACCCCATGTAGTTCATGTAGGCGCGGGCCATGCGATCGAGATCGCGTTCGAGGTTCTCGGGCGAAACGAGGTCAGCCAACCCACCTTCGCGGCAGGCCGTGTAGGCGGCGATCAGAATATGGACGCCCTTGTCCCATCCCCCTCGAACGAGGGTTCCGTCGAAATCGAAGGCGATCGCGTCCGGATGAATCATGTCGGAAGATGTCATGAGAAATCCCGATCCTCGTAAAGCCGGTCGAGAATGAGCGCCGCGACCTCTTCCGCCGTCCGGCAGGAGGTGTCAATCACCACGGCATCCGGCGCTGCGGTCAGAGGCGCCAGTGCCCGCTCCCGATCCTGCCGATCTCGTTCCGCTGTTTCGCGCAAAACCGCCTCGAACGACAACCCAGATCCCTGCCACTCCGCGTAGCGCCGTCGCGCCCGGGTCTCGAGATCCGCGTCCAGGAAAAACTTGTAGCGGGCGTGGGGGAAGACCACGGTGCCGATGTCGCGGCCGTCCACCACGACAGGCCCGACCTCCGGCGTCCGACGAAGCACGCCATTGACCCACTCCCGGACGAGGCACAACCGCCCCGCCGTACTGGCGCCGGCGGAAACGGCCGGTGTTCGAATCGCCGAGCCGAGAGGTTGTCCGTTGACTCGAAAACAGAGCCGAAATCCGTCCGGTTCCATCGCGACCGTCAGGCTGTCCAGGAGCCGTCGGAGGGGGTCGGCTTCCTCGAGCAGGACCCCTTGTTCGAGGGCCTGCCAGGCGACCGCACGGTAGAGGGCACCGGAGTCCACATGAAGGCGGCCCGAACGGGCGGCGACAAGGCGGGCCACCGTGGATTTGCCCGACGCGGAGGGCCCGTCCAGCGTGACGATGCGGGGATCTTTCATGCCCCCACCCCCCGGCTCAGCACTTTTTTCAAGGCCTCGAGGCATTGCTGATTCTCCTCCGGGGTACCAATCGTGATCCGAACATAATCGGGCAGTCCATAGCCGTCCATTGGCCGCACGATGACCTTTTCCGCCTGAAGCGCTTGAAACACCTCGCGGCCGCGGCCGGTTCGGACCAGGAGAAAGTTGGCTTTGCTGGGGACAAAAGGGATGCCCAGCGCCTTCAACTCCCGCTCGAAAAAGGCCAGCCCTTCCCGCACCACCCGGCGAGTCCGCTCGACGTGGGCGTGGTCTTCCAGCGCAGCTTCCGCGGCGGCCAGAGCCATGGCGTTGACGTTGAAGGGTTGGCGGACGCGGTGGAGAAGCGCCGCACAAGGGGGTGGGGCCACGGCATATCCGATGCGAAGTCCCGCCAAACCGTAGACCTTGGAAAAGGTTCGCAAGACCACGACAGGGCGCCCTTCCCGCACATAGCGAAGCGACTCAGGGCGTTCCGACTCGTCGAGGAGTTCCACGTAGGCTTCGTCGAACACTGTGATCACATGGTCGGGCACCCGTTTCAGAAAGGCCTCGATCTCCGCCGGCGATACCGCGGTACCGGTGGGGTTGTTGGGGTTGGCGATAAAGACCAATCGGGTCTTGGGGGTCACGGCTTCGGCCATGGCCGCCAGGTCGTGGGTAAAACCGTCACGCATGGGAACGGCGATGGTGCCAGCGTTCTGGGCGGCCGCGACGAGTCGATAGACGACAAAGGCGCGGTCGGCCATGACGATCGAGAGGCCGGGGCCGAGGAAGACGTGAGCCAGGAGTTCGATCAGCTCGTTGCTGCCGGCCCCGAAGACCAGACTGCGCTCGTCTACCGCCAGCGCCTTCGCCACGGCGCGCGTCAGATAGAAGGCGCTGCCGTCGGGATAGCGGTGCATTTCGGCGGCCGCCTTCCTCATGGCGTCCAGGGCGCGCGGCGAGGGACCCAGGGGATTTTCGTTGGAGGCCAGCTTGGCGATACCCTCGACGCTGGAAAAGCCGAGTTCACGCGCCACTTCCTCGATAGGTTTTCCGGGTTCGTACGAGGCGAGGTGGCGGACCCATGGATTGGCGAGACGATCGAACGGATTCATCACATGCCCTCATTGGAAGGTTCCGGCGACGGTTCAGACGACGCCCCGTGGGAAGGGGAAGGCGCGGCGGCTTCCCTCGGATCGGCGGTCGGAGAAAGGTCGGCCCCGCTCTCCGATTCGTCCGTTTCGGATTCCCGCGCTCGACGCACGGTATCGAGTCGGGCCAACTCCTCGAGCCGAGGCAGTTCCGAGAGATCTTTAAGCCCGAAATGTTCCAGGAAACACGTCGTGGTGCCGTAAAGAAGCGGGCGACCGGGAAGCTCGCTGCGACCCACAATCCGGACCAGTTGCAGTTCCAGCAGGAGCCGGAGTACATGATCCACGCTAACGCCGCGGATAGCCTCGATATCGGCCCGGGTGATGGGCTGACGCCAAGCGATGATGGCCAGCGTCTCGAGGGCTGGCCGGGAGAGTCGCTGACCGCGGCCCGCCTCCAGAAGCCGCCGAACCCACGGTCCGCAGCGGGGATCGGTCTTGAACCGGAAGCCCTCGGGCCCCTCTTCGATCCAAAATCCGAATCCCCCCGCCTTAAGGTCGTTGGCCAGGGCTTCCAGCGCCTCCCGGATCTCCCGCTCCTTCAGCGCGGCCAGGGGCGAGGCGACGTCGCCCGGAGTGCTCTCCGGCGGAGTCTCCTCGAGCAGACGCCGGATCTCTCGAAGGGCAAGCGGGCGGCGGGCCGCGAGGATCAGGGCACCCAGCAGCGGCTTAAGTTCCGGACGCGCGTTGGACGGTGTTTCCATTCAGCCCTCGTTTCCCGCCATCGCCTGAATCCGGGCGGGACGGATTTCAATGACCCCGAATTCCCGTTCCTGCCAGGCTTCGACCTGGCGGAGCCGGATGAGCTCCAGAAGCGCGAGAAAGGTACACACGATTTCGTTTCGATTCGCGGTCGCTGGGAAAAGGTCGGTAAAGAGAAAACGCCCGCCCTGGCGGGCACGCTCCAGGATGGCGGTCATCTTGTCCGCCACCGTCCAGCGGTCGTCCCGAATCGCCTCGAATTCGACCGGTTTCAGCCGCTTCAACACCTCGTTGAGCGCCGAGATGAGATCGAAGAGCCCTACCTCTTTCAACGCCACGCCGGGTTCGGGTTCGTAGACGGCGACGGGCGCGCCCGGATCGAACATGTTTTCACGCTCGAGGGCCAGCCCTTCGAGATGGCGGGCGGCGTCCTTGAACTTCTTGTACTCGAGAAGACGGCGGACGAGGTCCCAGCGCGGGTCGGGCTCCTCCGCTTCTCCCTCGCCCCGGTCCTCGGCCGGCAGCAGCATCCGGCTCTTGATCAGGAGCAGCGTGGCCGCCATGACCAGAAAGTCGCCCGCGACATTCAAATCGAGCATGCGCATCAGGTTCACGTACTCCAGGTACTGGCTCGTAATCCGTGTGATCTCGATATCGCAGATCTCAATCTCGTCCCGTCGAATAAGGTAGAGCAACAGGTCGAGCGGGCCTTCAAAAACCTCGACGTCAACCCGGTATTCCTCCCGCTCGGCGATGGGGGCGCCAGACACCGCGCGGCCTCCTTCAGTCGACTCCGACGAGCGAACGGACGCGCTGGAGGGTCCGCTGAGCCTCCGCTCTCGCCCGTTCGGCTCCCCGCTTCAGAATTCGTTCGACCTCCGCCGGATCGGAGGCCAACTCCGCCCGGCGGCGGCGGAACGGCTCGAAATGGGCCCAGTACGCATCGAACAACCGCTTCTTGGCTTCGCCGTAGCCCATGCCCCCGGCTCGAAACCGGGCCGCCATTTCCTCCCGTTCGGCGTCGGTGGCGAACAGCCGGTAAAGGGCGAAGACGAGATTGGTCTCCGGATCCTTGGGCGCCTCCAGCGGTGTGCTGTCCGTTACAATGCTCATGATCCGTTTTCGGACGGTCTTTTCGTCGCCGAAAATCTCGATCGTGTTGCCGTAGGATTTCGACATCTTCTGTCCGTCAATCCCCGGCACTACGGCGGTCGCCTCCTGAATGAAGGGCTCCGGCACGACAAAGGCCGGTCCATACTGATTGTTGAAGCGGATGGCGATGTCGCGGGCCACCTCCAGATGCTGTTTCTGGTCCTTCCCCACCGGTACAAGTTCGGATTGATAGGCCAGAATGTCGGCCGCCATAAGGACGGGGTAGGCGAAAAGACCGTGGCTGGGGGTGATCCCCTTGTCCACCTTGTCCTTATACGAGTGACACCGCTCCAGCAGGCCCATGGAGGTGACGCAGGAGAGATACCACGTGAGCTCGCAGACCTCGGGCACATCGCTCTGCTTGAAGAAGACGGTCCGTTCCGGATCGAGACCGCAGGCCAGGAAATCGAGGGCCACCTCCCGCGTATAGGCCCGGAGCTGGTCGGGCTGATCCACGGTGGTCAGGGCGTGGTAGTTGGCGATAAAGAGGAAGCATTCGCCCTTCGTCTGCAGGTCGAGAGCGGGCTTCATCATGCCAAAATAGTTGCCCAGATGCAGTCGGCCCGATGGCTGAATGCCGGAAAGAATTCGCATGGGTCTCCTTTCGCATAAGCCGAACCGTCCTGCGGTTCGCTCAGCGGGTTATGATAGCCCCCCCCGCCCCCTGAAAAAAGAAAATTCCGCGCGCGGCCTCTCGTCGTTTTTGGCATTGCCCTTTTGGCCGTTTGACGTATCATAACCGCATTTTCCAGTGGGAAAGGACCGCTCATGAAGCAACCGACGATACGGATTGGGGTTATCGGACTCGGCATCGGCAGCGGGCATGCCCAGCGATTTGCCGCCCTGCCCGGATGCGAAGTGGTAGCCGTGGCGGATGCGGATCCGGCCCGCCTCGAGGAACGGGGAGAAAAGGTTCCCGGTGCCGCCCGCTACACCGACCCTCTTCGTATGCTTCGAGAGACGAAACTCGACGCTGTCGTGGTCGCCACACCCAACCGCTTTCACGCCCCCCTGACGCTGGCGGCGCTACGCCGGGGCTGTCACGTCTTCTGCGAAAAACCGATGGCCATGAACGTCGCCCAGGCCCGGGCCATGAAGGCCGCCGCTCAAAAAGCTCGCCGCCGGCTGATGATCAACTTTTCCTACCGGTTCATGCCCATGAGCGTTGCGCTCAAACGCCAGGTCGAGGCGGGTGTCGTCGGGCGGATCTATTTCGGCCGGACCGTCTGGCACCGTCAGCGGGGAATGCCGGGCTTTGGCGGCTGGTTTGGAAACAAAGAGCTGGCCGGCGGCGGCCCCCTTATTGACCTCGGCGTTCATCGAATTGATCTGGCGCTGTGGCTCATGGGGCATCCTGAGCCGGTGGCCGTCATGGGCTCGACCTACAACGTGATCGCCCGGCGGATTGCGCAGGAGCAAAACAAGCACTTTTCCGTCGAAGACTTGGCATGCGGCCTTGTGAAGTTCCGAAATGGCGCGACCTTGATCGTGGAAGCCAGCTGGGCGCTCAACATCAACGAGCCGGAGCAGATGATCACCACGCTCTATGGCGAACGGGGGGCGGTCACCCAGAGGAACGTGGGCGGCGGCTATCAGTTCCAGGCGGAACTGCTGACCGAAGAAAACGGCTGCCTCTTCCAGAAGACGCTGGCCAATCCCCATGTGAGCGTCCCCTCGGCACACGAGGAGTTCATCGCCGCCATCCGCGAAAACCGAGAACCCTCTGCCAGCGCCGACGATGGCATTCGGGTTCAGATGATTCTCGACGGCCTCTACCTGAGCGCCGCTCGAGGCCGCGAGATCCGTTTCCGGTGACATTAAAAGGGCGTTCCGCCTAAAGGACCACTCATGCTGATTACCCGTTTCAACAGGCTGATCCGGAATCGCTTCATCTGGGGCGCATTTGCCGTCTTGGTCAGCATTACTTTCGTTGGTTTCTTCACCGATATCAAGGGGTGCGAACCGGCGCATCGCGGGCCGGAGGAATCGTCGGCGGGCATGCTGGAGGGAAAGCCGGTGCCCTACAGCGAGTGGCTCTCCGCCCGATTTCATGCCCTGCTTCGGCTTCGCCTGATGGCGGGACAGGACGTCACCTTGACCCCCCAGGTGGAGACATTTCTCCATCGGGAGGCCTGGAAGCGGCTGGCCGTCCTCCACCTCGTCCGAAAGCTGGGGCTGGAACCCTCCGACGCCGAGCTGGCCGCCTACGTCCAGCGGGACCCCATTTTCCAGGAAAATGGCCGTTTCACCCGAAACCGGTATTATCAGGTCATGGCTTTTCTGAGCCGGCACTTCCGGATCGAGCCGCATCAATACGAGGCCTTTCTCCGTGAGGAACTCGCGATTGACAAGGTTCGCCGGGCCGTCTCAGCCGCCTCCTGGAGCGCCCCCTTCGAAGTGGAGCGTCTCGTTCGGAACTTTTCCGATGCCTTCACGGTGGAGTTCATCGAGGTTCCCTACATTACCTTTACCCGCGGCGTCACGGTCTCGAACGAAGAGGTCCGTGCGCTCTATGACGCCGACCCCGAGGCCTTCCGGCTTCCGGAAATGGTCCAGGTCCGGTATGTGGATTTCCCCTTCGCCGATTATGGTGACGAGGCGGTCCGTGCGGAAGCCGTGACCAACTTCTACGCCGAACACATTCGCGAATTCTATACCACCAACGCCGCAGGCGAGTCGGTCCTTCGTCCTTTGGAAGAGGTGGAAAGCGAGATCCGGATGCGGCTGGGCGCCGAACTTCGCCGGGAACGGGCATTCGACGCCGCGGCGCGATTTTGCGATACCCTTTACGATCGCGCGGGTCCATCGAATTTCTTCGAAGAAGCGGCGGCGGCCCTCTCCAAAACGGTCCAGGTCACGCGCTTTTTCGCGATGGACGACCCACCTGTTGAACTCGGCGTGGGAACCGATTTCGCAGCCGCCGCTTTTGCTCTGCGGCCCGAAAAGCAGGCCGGTTTCAGCGAACCCCTGATGGGCAGCAATGCCGTTTTCGTGATCGCCTACAACGCCGTCCGACCGTCCCGCATCCCGCCCTTCGAGGAGATCGAGGAACGCGTCCATGCGGAGGCGCTCCGAAAGGCCAAAGATCGGGCCATTCGGGAGAAATCCGAGGCGGCAGAAAACGTCATCCGCACGGCCCTCGAGGAAGGGGTCTCCTTCGCGGACGCCGTCCAGAAAGCCGGTCTGCCCCAACGCCCCGTCACAGAAGGGCCCTTCACGGCCTTCAAAGCACCCTCCCGGCTCGAACTCCCGCGCGTGCTGAACGCTCTGATGGCCTGTACGGCCGGCGAAGTGACCCCCTTTGTCCCAACCGATCGGGAGACGCTGATCCTGGCTCGCGTCATCCGGCGGGAACCCGGCGATCCCACGAGCCTGGATCCGATTCGGCAGCAGATTCGGGCCAGCCTGAACCGGCGTCATGGCCAGCTCGTGGTGGAACAATGGGAAGAGGATTTGCTCACCCAGATGGGGTGGCAAGATCTCTCCACACCGGCTACGCGGGAAGAAGATGAGCCGCCGCCGGCGCCGGCGGCGGCCAAGGACTCCACCAACCCCTGAGCGGACTCAGAGAACAATATCGGCCGGTCGGCCGCAGTGGGCGCACTGGCCCGGTTCTATCAGACCAACTCGTTTTACGTCGTAGCCCCATCGGCGGATCAGCTCTTTGCCACACTCGGGGCAGAGGGTATGGCTCCCCCGGTCCGAAAGCACATTCCCCTCATAGACGTAGAGCAGATGGCGGCGAGCCGCTTCCCAGGCCCGGTCGAGAACGGCCCGCGGCGTGGACGGCTCTTGCAGGCGATACTCCGGCCGATACGCACTCAGGTGAAGAGGTGTGGTTAGCCCCAGGTGCTCCTTGATCCAGAGGGCCAAATTTTCGGCCTGGCTGGGTTGGTCGTTGAGATTGGTGATGACCAGATTCGTGATTTCAAGATGGCATCCGGCCCGTCTGGCCTGAATACAGAAATCGAGCACGGGCGCCAACGTTCCTCCGCAGTAGCGCCGATAAAACTCATCCTCCATGCTTTTGATATCCACGTTCAACGCATCCATGAGGGCCAACAGTTCCGCCGCCGGCTCCGAATTGATATAGCCGTTGGTCACGAGAACGTTCCACAAGCCCTTGTCCCTGGCCAGACGGGCACACTCGATGACATACTCGATGGTCACGATAGGTTCATTGTACGTGTACGCGATGCCCGGGCAGCCTTCCCGAAGGGCCGTCTGAACCACCTCCTCGGGCGCAACGATCACCTCCCCTTCCCGAACCGGCCCCTGCTGGGAGATACTCCAGTTTTGGCAAAAGACACAGCTCAGGTTGCACCCCCAGCTTCCGATGCTGAAGACCGATGAGCCGGGATGAAAATGGTAGAGGGGTTTCTTTTCAATGGGATCCACATGGGATGAGGAGATTCGCCCATAGGAAAGGGAGTAGAGCCGCCCCTCTTCCGCCCCCCGTGCCCGGCAACGGCCGACGCGTCCATCCCGCAACCGACACCGATGAGGGCAGAGCTCGCATTCCAGGAGCGTGTCGCTGATCGCCCGCCAGTAACGAGCCGGTTTCATGACTGCCTCCCGTCTTCCTTATTATAGGATGAGAACCAAGCCCGTCAACCGCAGGAATTCGCCCGCCATTGACGGCGCGGGCCTCCCCCTGGCATACTGCGGCCATGTGGCCTCCCCCTTCTCCAGAAGCCGCGTCGGTTATTCCGCTTCTGGATCATACGCTTCTGAAGCCCAATTCCGGACGAGCGGACGTGGAACGGCTATGCGCGGAAGCGCGTTTTTATGGATTTGCCGCCGTGTGCGTCCTTCCCCGGTGGCTTCCCCTCGCGGTTCAGACGCTCGTGGGAAGCCGCGTTGCGCCGGGAACCGTCGTGGGCTTCCCTCTGGGCGCCAACGCGCCGTCCATTAAAACAGCCGAAGCCAAGTGGGCGGTTGATCACGGGGCGCGGGAGCTCGATATGGTCATGGCGCTCGGTGCTCTTCGAGAGGGCGACGACCGCGCCGTCGAGGAGGATATTGCCGGCGTTGTTCGGGCCGCCGGTCCGCACGCGCTCGTCAAGGTTATTCTCGAAACCACCTTACTCACCCCCGCTGAGATCGAACGTGCGGTTCGGCTGGCGGTGGCGGGAGGAGCAGCCTTCGTCAAAACATCCACCGGATTCTTCGGAGGCGCCACGGTGGACGCCGTGCGTTTAATGCGCCGGGTGGCGCCTCCCACAGTGGGCGTCAAGGCCAGCGGCGGGATACGCACGCTGACGGAGGCTCTCGCCATGATTCAGGCCGGCGCCAACCGAATTGGCACAAGTTCAGCCGTCGCTATAGCGACGGCCACCCGCTGATCCATCATTCGATCGGAACGATCGCGATCCGACAGGAGTATTGATTGATGGTCACGGCCTCTCCCGTTGCCTCCTCGACCCAGATCAGCTCCTCGCACAGGGTCTCCTGCCGGATCGTCTCCGCGTGGCGTTCGATCGCTCGACGAAGATCCTCAGGTGCCTTGACGCGAAGGCGAATGCGTTGCGTCACCTGAAGATCAGCCGCTTTCCGAAGGTTCTGAATTCGATTGATCAATTCCCGGGCCAGGCCCTCCGAAATCAGATCGGGCGTCAACGCCGTCTCCAGCGCCACCACAACCCCTTCCGCCGCCGTCACCACCAGGCCAGGAATGGGAACCGCCTCGATCGTCACATCCTCCGGCCCAATCGTCACCGTTTCGCCGTCCAGAGCGAGCGTCCATGTCCCTCCTCCGGCCAGGGTTTGGGCCGCCTCCGGGGACAACGCGGATAACGCCGCCGCGGCCGCCCGGATTCGGGGACCGAGGCGCGGACCGAGCCGGGGCCAGTTGGGCTTGACCCGCAGTGTGGCCAGTCCTTCCGTCCGCTCCGAAAACCGGGTCTCCTTGACGTTCAGCTCGTCGCTCAAGACATCCGCCATGGCGCGGAGCGACGCCAGGACCTCCGGGTTCCGACTGGCGATATAAAGCCTGGCCAGGGGCTGCCGAACCTTCAGGTCATGTTCCGCCCGGAGCTGGCGGCCGAGCGCGACGACCTGCATGGTCCGCCGCATCTGATCCTCCAGGGCCTCATCCCTCAAGGCGTCCTCGTAGGCGGGAAAATCGCAGAGGTGGACCGACTCCGGCATTCCGTCGGTTCGCAGACGGCGATAGAGGCTTTCGCTCAGGAAGGGAACAAACGGAGCCGCCACCCGTGTCAGGTCAAGCAGCACGCGGTAGAGCGTCGCATACGCGCTCCGTTTGTCGGCATCATCCTGGCTCTTCCAGAAGCGCCGGCGGCTGCGGCGAATATACCAGTTTGTCAGGTCGTCAATAAAGGCGACGAACGGACGGACGGCTCGCTGGAGATCGTAGGCATCCATGGCCGCCGTCACATCCCGGATAAGCGTCTGGAGCGAACTCAGAATCCAACGATCCAGAGGATGGCTCGGCGCCTCCTCGGCCAGGCCAGGTTCCCAGCGATCGATCTCGGCGTACGTGGCGAAAAAGAGATAGGCATTCCAAAGGGGGATCAAGACATCCCGCATGACCTGTTTGACGCCTTCTTCCGAGAACCGGAGATCCTCCGCCCGCACGACAGGCGACTGGAGCATGTACAGGCGCACCGCATCCGCGCCATAGGTTTCCATCAGCGCCGAGGGATCGGGGTAGTTCTTCAGCCGCTTGCTCATCTTGCGGCCATCGGCGGCCAGGACGAGACCGTTGACCACCACATGGCGATAGGCCGGCCGGTCGAAGAGGGCTGTCGAAAGAACCAGAAGGGTGTAAAACCAGCCGCGGGTCTGGTCCAGCCCTTCGGCGATGAAATCAGCAGGGAAATGCGCTTCGAAGGCCTCCCGATTCTCGAACGGATAGTGGGCCTGAGCATACGGCATGGCGCCGCTTTCGAACCAGCAGTCCAGCACTTCCGGAACGCGCCGGAGAACCCCCCGGCCGGTGGGAGAGGGAATTTCGAGGGCATCCACGAAATGCTTGTGAAGATCGGTCACCTGTGACCCCGTCAGGCGTTCGAGTTCGGCGATGGACCCCACGCAGATCCGCTCCTGACCATCGGCGCTCTGCCAGATGGGAAGAGGAGTCCCCCAGTAGCGGTTTCGGGAAATGGCCCAGTCTCGGGCCTGTTCGAGCCAGCGGCCGAAACGACCGTCGCGAAGGTGCTCGGGAACCCAGTGCACCTGGCGGTTGCAGGCGATCAGGCGGTCCCGGAACGATTCGACCTTCACGAACCACGTCGAAACGCCTCGATAAAGAAGCGGGGTATCGCATCGCCAGCAATGCGGATAGGCGTGGCGGATCGTCGTCTGATGCACCAGTTTTCCTTCGGCCTTCAAGCGCCGAATGATCGCCGGATCCGCTTTCTTGACCTCCTGGCCGGAATAGTCAGAAACCTCTGCCGTAAACCGGCCCTCGTCATCCATGGGACAAACCACCGGAAGGCCGGCCGCCAGGGCAGCCCGGTGATCCTCCTCTCCGAATCCCGGAGCCACATGCACCACCCCCGTGCCTTCCTCGGTCGAGACGAAGTCGGCCGTAATGACCCGGAAGGCTCCCTGCTGGGCCAGCGGTTTGAAATAATCAAAAAGCGGCTCATAACGAAGTCCCGCCAGTTCCGCGCCCCGAACCTCGCGAATCACCTCCGGCCGCTCCTTTTTGAAGACGGCCGAAACACGCTCGCGGGCGAGAAGATACTCCTCCTGGCCGTCCCGTACCCAGACATAAGGAATATCGGCCCCCACCGCCAAGGCCAGGTTCGACGGAAGCGTCCAGGGGGTTGTCGTCCAGGCCAGGATCCACGCGTGGGGCTTTCCCTTGACCTGGAAACGGACGGTAATGGCGGGATCCTGCACCTCCTCGTACCCCTGGTTGGTTTCGAAGTTGGAGAGCGGGGTGGCACAACGGGGACAGTAGGGCAAAACCTTGCGGCCTTCGTAGATCAACCCGAGATCCCACAGGCGTTTGAAGACCCACCAGATCGACTCCATATAGGCGGGGTCCATCGTCTTGTAATCGTGATCGAAATCGACCCACCGGCCCATGCGCGTCACGATGTCGCGCCATTCCCGCGTATAACGCAGCACGATGCTCCGGCACTGCTCGTTGAACACGGCCACGCCGATCTTTTCAATGTCCCGTTTTCCTCCCACCTTCAGGGCTTGCTCGACCTCGTATTCGACCGGCAATCCGTGGCAGTCCCATCCGAATCGGCGTTCCACGCGGAAGCCGCGCATGGTCTGATAGCGGGGGATGACATCCTTGATGGTTCCGGCGAGAAGGTGGCCGTAATGGGGCAGTCCCGTGGCAAAGGGTGGCCCATCATAGAAGACAAACTCCCGTTCTTTTGGCCGGGATTCGACGGAACGGCGGAATACGTCCGCCTCCTTCCAAAACGCCAGCACCTCATGTTCCAGCGTCGGAAAGTCAAGCTTCCGCGGAGGAGCCTTAATGAGCGCCATGACGTCCACACTCCCTTTCGACCGTCCGGAGAAATCCCGGTGGGCCTTTCTTGAGTTCGCGCGACCCGCGGGTGATCTTGCAAAGGCTCACCCCCAGCGCGTGCGCGATCTGCCGCTGAGAGTATCCTTCCCGCAACATGCGGACCAGCCGCCATCGCAGCGCCACTTTCTCGAGCTCGCGCGGCGTCAGGATGGCCTCGAGAAAGTCCTGCGCGGTTTCGACGTCGCCCAGACGGGCCACGGCAGCCGCCAGGTCACGAACCATGTCCTCACGGTTCGGGTCCTTCATGGCCGATCCTCCCAGGGCAAGGGGAAATAGAGTACCGCCGATGGCCACCGGCCGCAACTCAAATCACGGTTTCCGGCCTTGCGCCGTCGGGTTGGTTTCCCGATAATGAGATCCCATGAACGCCTCCTCTCTGGCCGCCGACGCGCGGGCGTTTGCGGAATGCCTAAGGGAACATCCGACGTATGCCACGAGCGGATTCATCCGCCGCCCCCGATGGCCGACCGCCCGCTACTATGCCGGATTCGCGCAAATCGTCATCGGCGCTTGGCGCGAGCTCCAAAAGGGTCGTTTCCTCCGCGACGATTTTCATAAACGGGCCTTCCAGACCCTTCGCCTGGTGGAACAGATCGGAGGTCGGGTGACCGTCGAAGGGCTCGACCATTTGGCCAGGCTCTCCACACCGGCCGTGCTGATCTCGAACCACATGAGTCTGCTCGAGACCTTTCTCCTTCCCTGCTTCGTGCTTCCGTTTCGCCCCCTGGCGGTCGTCGTCAAGCGGGAACTGCTTCATGTCCCCTTCTTCGGCCCGGTGATGGGAGGTCTCCCCCATGTGGCCGTTTCCCGCCAGAGTCCCAAGGCCGACTACCAGGCCGTCATGGAGAAAGGGGGCCGTCTGCTTCAGGAGGGTCATCACCTCCTGATCTTTCCGCAGTCCACCCGTCAGGTCGCCTTTTCCCCCGCGGCGTTCAATTCGCTTGGCGCGAAATTGGCGGTCCGGGCTTCGGTCCCGCTGCTCCCCATCGCGCTTCGGACCGATCTTCACGGCCTTGGGCGCTGGATCAAGGATTTTGGCCCGATCCGTCCCGATCGCCCGGTCCATTTGGCCTTTGGCCCTCCGTTGCCTCCCTCCGCCGATCCCCGCTCGCTTCATGACCGCTCCGTGCAGTTCCTCCTGGAACGGTTGATGGCGTGGCAGGTTCCGGTGGATCTCCCTTCAGCCTGCCCCCCCGCGCCTTCATGAACCTCTCGTGGGCGGAAATTCATCGCCCTGTTCTCCGGCGCAATGTCCGCGCCATCCGGGCCTCTCTTCCGCCGGAGACGGTCCTCATCGCGATGGTCAAAGCCGATGCGTACGGCCACGGCTTATCGCTCGTGGCGCCCACGCTCCGTTCGGAAGGCGTTCGTCATTTCGGGGTCTTCACACTTGAAGAGGCGGCGCGTCTCCGATCCCTTGTCCCCGACGCGGACATTCTCCTCATGGGACCGGCGGGCGATGCGCAGGTCCCGGACATGCTCGAGCTGCGGGTTATTCCCCTTCTCATCACCCTGGAACAGGCCCGGGGGCTGAGTCGTGCGGCTGAACGACTCGGAGGGCGCCTGAAATGTCACGTGAAATTCGATACGGGGATGGGGCGCATCGGCTTTCCCTGGGAAGAGGCGCCGACCGTTGCCGCCGTTCTGAGCCGCCTTCCCGGCCTCGCCCTGACCGGCGCCTGTACCCACTATGCGGCCGCCGGCGCTGCCGATGCCGCGTTTACCCGTCTTCAAGCCCAACGATTTCGCAGCGCGGTCGCCGCCTGTCGAGCCACCGGTCTCGCCCTCCCCTTTCTTCATGCCGCCGCCTCGGACGCCCTGTGCTTCGATCGCGAGTGGCAATACGCCGGCGTTCGCCCCGGCATTCTTCTCTACGGCTATGGGCCGGTCGGTCCCGCCCGCTGTCCGACCCGTCCCTTTCTGCAGTGGCGCACGCGACTGATCCAGGTCAAACGGGTTCCGGCGGGAACCCCCGTCAGCTATGACTGTACCTATCGGACCCCTGCCGAAACTGTGATCGGCACGTTCCCGGTCGGGTACGCCGACGGTTACTTTCGTCAGTGGAGCAACCGGGCTCCCGTTCTCGTCGGAGGACGGAGAGGACATGTGGCCGGCCGGGTAACGATGAACCTGACCATGGTGGACCTCGGGCCGGACTCCACGGCGCAGCCTGGTGACGTCGTGACGTTGCTGGGAGAAGATGGATCGGAATCGGTATGGGCCGATGAACTGGCCGCTCTGGCCGGCACAATTTCCTATGAGGTTCTCACGTCCATCCGGAGCCCACGCATGCCGGTTGACCGTCCGGACGAAGAACGGCCCGAAAAGGATCAGGATCCGAGGTAGCGGCGGATGAAATCCGAGGTGTTCCAGCAGTAGCGGGCCAGGGCGTTGGCTCGGGCCCGTTCACCCATGCGGCGGCGACGGTCCGGATCCGTCGCGAGGGCAGTCATGGCGGAGGCGAGTTCCTCGTCCGTCTGAAAGGTGAGTCCTGCCCCGTCCTGAGCCTTCTCCCCTACCGTGCCCGCATCGAACGCAATCACGGGAAGGCTGGCGAGCATCCCTTGGACCACGGTCTCGTCGAAGGTTTCGAGCATGTTCTCCTCCTCCGCGGAAGGGGCGATCATGACGTCCATCTGACGGAGGAAGTTCCCCCGTTCCTCGCAAGGCACGGGGGGGTATGTTTGCACCCGCGGGTTTGGGATGCGGGGCGGCGAACGGAAACCGACCAAGTGGACGCGAACGCGGTCGGCCACATCCTCAGGGAGCCGATCGAGAGCGCGCAGCACCACGCTGACGCCCCTCCATCCCTGGCTCAGGTCCCCCATCACACAAAAGGCCACAGGGGCATCCGGGGAAGGCGAAGGCCGAAGGCCGTCAAAGCGGTGCGCTCCAGCCAGACCGCCGAAGACATCCACCTGTCCGTAAAGCCCTCCCGTAAAGGCTTGAGCGATGCGCCGATTGGCCGCCGCCACAGTGCAGGGAAAACGGCCCATGGCGCTCACGACGGCCCGGGTCGGCGGGCGTCGAGCGATCAGGATGGCCCGGCCGGCCATTCGAAATTGACGGATGGCCCAAAGTCCCATGGGGAGCGCCCCGACGGTTTCAAACGTGAGCAGGAGGCTGAATCGCCGGTGGCGCGCGCGATAAAACGCCATCAGGGCGCCCCAGTTTCCCGAGAGGCGGTTCGGACCGGCCAGCCAACACTCCGATGGCAGGCCGGTTCGGTCCCGGAGGAAGGTGGTCCATTCGGGGCGGGCGGGAATGACAAGCCGTCGGCCGGCCTGGATCAGTTCGGCCAGGAGACGGAGTCTGAAATAGCTCCCTTCCTCGGCCGGCGGAGCGGCCCCGGGAAAGAAAAAGGCCGGATCCAGAAAGAGCATACTCGAGTCCATCCGCACCCTCCCAACCTGCCCGGGGCGGGATTCGAACCCGCACGGCTTTCGCCAGGGGATTTTAAGTCCCCTGTGTCTGCCATTCCACCACCCGGGCGTCCGATTGCCGCGTAGATTGGCTTAACAATTGATTATTATCACGATCTCCCCCTCCTGAAAAGAACCGAATTGAACCACTTCTGACCATCCTCTCAGCCCTTTCCCTTGGGTGACGTTTCCATGTCCCCACCCGTGTTCGGGGGCTACCCCCGGCCAGCGAGATCCAGGATCATGCCCGGTGTGGCGAAACAGAAAACCGGCCGGGAGACGCCTCAGGGCGGCCATGACCTATCGGGTCAAATCCGTTTTTAGTCTTTGGGGACCGACGCCGGAACGATCCATCGTCTCGATGCCGAACGCCCGCGCGGGGGATCCGTCCGGAACACGAACCAGCCCCGCGCCGCCCAACCGCCCACGCCAACGATAGTCAAATCCTCCAGACGCAGCCCTTTGGCATGCACGGCATCCACCGCGCCCTCGAACGCACACGCGCCAAAGCCACCCGCCTTCATGGGCGTGGTGGTAGACGAGAAGGTCAGCCCGCAAAGGACCAGATCCTCGGCGGACTGCTCGGGCCGTCCCGCGATCCGGAGGATGCAATAACGGGTCGGCGCAATCACCTTGGCGGTCGCCATGTCCTCGCCCGGAAGCGGCCAGTACACCAGCCGGCCGCGGGTGCGGTCCAGATACCATTGCCCGGGTTTCGTCATGCCCTCTTTCGTATTCCAAATCACGAACGTCCGGGCGTGCTCTTTCCATTGGCCAAAGGCGCCGGGCGGATGGCCCGCCGGCGTTGAGAATCGAATCACGCCGTTGGCCCTGTCCAACGAGGCCACGCCCACCAGCGACTCATCCCAGGCATGATAAATCGTTAGCTCCGCGTTGGCCGGATCGAACTCCGACGGAAGCGTCTCCGGACGAACCCGCAATGTCGTGAGCTCGTCGGGGGTCGGTTTTCGATCCCACCTCCCCTTGGTCGAACTCATCCATCGGCCCTCGAAAAGGCTCTCGTGCCGAATCGCGCCGGACTCCGGAAAACGCGCTCGGGGCGCAAACCGCCCGTTGACCAACAAACTACGGAAATCCCACAGTCCCTCCTTCACGCCGGGAAGTTCCACCGAGACCCATCCGTTCGATTCACGGACCCAGCCGGAAACCGGTTTCCCACCGTACAGCACCGGGCGTTCGCCCGGCGCCGCCCGGATGACCAAACCGCTCTCCTCCGGGCCGATCTCGATCCTGACGTCGAGATAGTCCCCCCATGGACAACGATCTCCCGTTCTCGCCCCGCACCCGCCTGCCGGGCGAGCGCTAGTGCGGCTCGAAAATGGGCGACCGGTTGAGCGGCCGTTCCGTTGTTCCGGTCGTTGCCCTCTGGCGAAACATGAATAGAAACCTTTTTCATATGCAACCTCGTCGCTAGTCCGAATTCTCGACCGTCCGCTCTGGCGTCGTCAAGGGCCAAAACCCCACCACAACGGCCACAACGGCGCAGGGGAGTTCCGAACCTGGGGAAATGACAAAGGCTTACGGGACCGAATCGTTCGGCCGGTCGCCGAAACGGGATACCCGCCGGACACAGGAGGGGTTCTTTCCAAGGCGCTGGTAATAGTTCTGATGGTAGGCCTCTCCCCTTCGAACACATGACCCAGATGAGCGCCACACCCCGCACAGACGATCTCGGTTCGCCGTCCGTCCGGATCCGGCTGACGTCGAACGGCGCCGGTCACCTCCGCATCGAAGCTTGGCCATCCGCAGCCCGCATCGAACTTATTCTCGCTGCGATAGAGGGCCCGGCCGCATCGCCGGCAGCCATAGATTCCCGGTTCGAAATGGTTCCAGAAACGGCCGGAAAATGGGGGTTCCGTTCCCCGATGGACAATGACACGTTCTTCCTCAGGGGTCAGCGGTTTCCTGGTGTTCGTCATGGCGTTTCTCTCGGCTGGAGGGTCTTTCGCACCATCGATGGGAGACGACACGCCGTTCCCGCACGAGATCGGCCCGTTCATGAGTACCACCCCCAGGACGATCACGCGCCAGAGTCCTCCCACCACGAACCCAAAGCCGCAGCGACTCATGGCGTTACGTCTCCAACGGGAGGGGGGCGCGTCGTCACGGCCGGATCAAGGACTTCTACGGGCATCCCTATGCGGACATGTCGGCTTAGTTCCCGGACGTCGTGATTGGTCAGTCGGAAACAGCCGCTGGACTCCCGGCTGCCCACGGTTTCCGGCTGCGGGGTGCCGTGGATGCCGTACCCGGGAAGGCTGAGGCCGATCCAGAAGAGGCCGACGGGATTGTTGGGACCTGGGGGGAGAACCAGAGGCCGGGCGATCTGGCGCGCGAGGGGGTGATCGGGAAAGAGCGCAGGATTGAAGGTATAGGCGGGACGATCCGCCAGGTTGGCGACCGTCAGGACGCCCGCGGGAACCTTTTCGCTCCGCCGGGCGATGGAACAGGGCATGGAAAGCACAAGCAGCCCGTTGGTTGCGTATCCTCTCAGACGGAAGGTGGTCGGATCGATTTCCAAACGGGCCAGCGGTGCCGCCAGCTGGACGGGCCGGCGCTGGGGAATCCATACCGAATCACCCGGCTGGAGAGCCTCCCAGACCACCGTGGGGTTGCGCTCCTGCAACAGCCGCTCGCTGGATCCGTATCGGTCGGCGAGGGCTTCCAGCAGGGAGGCATAGGGCATGGCGGAGCGCCGTGATGCCTCTTCCCAATTCGGTGCCGGCGGCTCGAAGCCCTCAAAATCCTCGGACTTCAAAACGAGCCGAGTCCAGAACGGGCGGCGATCCTCTCGAAGCGATTCCATTGCGACCGCCGGCGTCTGAAAACCGCCGGCACGCATGAAATCGCCCCACGCCGCGCGCGTTCGAGGGCCCAGCCGGTTATCCACGAGACCACAACTGAAGCCACGGCGGGCCAGCGCGATTTGGATCTCAGCGACATGCCATCGCTGGGTTGGAGCATCGGTCCACGGGGACTCCGCCCACGCTCCGACCTCCATGAGGCCGCTGGCCAGCAAGAACCCCATGACCCACTCCCACAACCCCCCGCTCGGCACCCCCCCACCCCTTTGATCCATCCAGGGTTCACGGCTCGAACAGCCGGCGTACCGAAGGCCGGTTCAGGACCAGCAACGATACAAGGGGATAGAGAAGCCCCACCATCAGGGAGATCGGAAACTGGAAGGGGGCCGTCGGGGGGTGGCCGGAGTGGGCATAAACAACCGTTTTCACAGCAAAGGCAACCAGGACGCGCACCAGCATCAGCATCGCCGCGCTGATCGCGAGCGCAGGCCCGGCCGGACGGCGCTGGACAAGAGCCAAGCCTCCCATCAAAAGCCAACAAGCCATAAGGACCTCGAGAAAAAGATCAAAAAGACGCCAGATCAGCGGAGGAGCGTCAACGACGACGCCTCCCTGGATTGTCCAGAGATAGGAGAGGAGCGTTATGAACCGGATCGGGAGGATTGCTCCCCGGAGCAGACCGAGAAACATATGGAGCACCGCCACCCAGACGACACTGGACGGAAGAGGAAGCGGCGGAGGCCAGAAGGTCGGGGGGGACCCTCTCGCCGCCAACCTCTGTGACAGCGCCTCCCACGAACACGCTCCGACATGTGCAATGCGGGTACGTGGGCCGAGGGTTCCTGCCCGACGAAGCCTTTCCAACTCCTCAGGCGTCACCGGCCCGATCACCGGTCCGCCTTCCGGCCAGTAATAATAGCGGTTCGCCGTCGTGGCTTCTCCTCCCCTCACTCGTCTACTTTCGGCACCGGAAAGGGCGATCGTCGGACGGCCACATCCAGGCGGGGTTTCACTAGAAGTCCTGGCGAAGTAATGGTCCAGTAGAGATCATACCATCCGTACTCGAGGGGGACGCGGATCCCCTGTTGAAACGCCTCGGCCCAGGAGACGTCATTCGAATAGATCGGAGGCCGCATATAGGGGGAAATCACCAGCGTGCACGTCGTCTCCCGGGGAAGGGCCCGAACCTCGCAGAGATTGTCGCCATAATTCAGCCGCCCTCGGAAAAGCGCCGCCACCTCGCCTTTCTCCCGGACAATTTGAATGGTCTTGTAATAGTTGAGCGCGGTCCAGGGTTGAAGGGGGGATGGCATGTTGGTCCATAGTGACGCATAGAGGTTGCCCCACATCGTCATGTCCACCATCGAATCGGCCGGGCGGGCGCCACCGCGGGGACGCCGGAAGTAGTCGCACTGAAATCCAAAGGTTGGCACCAACGGCTGGGTCCCTTTCCGTGTCTGCCCCGTCAGGTAGTCATAATGCTCAAAGGCGCCACCATGACGTCCCCATGTGAAGGACCACCCGATCCGAATCTCATCCTGAGGATGGCGCGGTTGAAAGGTCAGAGGGCCGAAACGCCGGGTCTCAGCGTTCCAACGAATCGCTACGGGCGTCCGATATTCCGGATGCCCGGGAATCCAGACGTAGAGGCGGTTATAACCGTTGGAAACGTTTCCATCAAAGAGGAGATAGGCGATCTCGTTGGTGTCCACATCCACGCAAACCGGCGCATAGTAGGGCACGGAACCGGGGGCGAGTTCCACGCGAGGGAATGCCTCCGGTCGGTCACCGGCGGAACAAGGGGCGGCCGAAGCAATTCCGGCCGAAAACAGGACCACACGTGTTACCCATCTTCTCATAGCATCTCCCCTTCTTCAAAAGCCTACTACAGGGCCTTGCCTTCGGCAAGACAAGTTCGGCTCCTCCGGGAGACTTTCCCCTAATCCGAGGCGGGAACGAGCACCGGTGTTCGACTCGGCTGGACAAAGACGGCCATCAAACGGCGTTCCGCCGTTTCGAAGGCCACCGCGGTCACGTCGGCGTCGAACTCCTGGCCATCCAGCCGGCGGAATCGCCATGGAAAGGTCACCCCCTGAGGTCGCGCGCTCTCGCGTTCCCACTCCTTCCACCGACGGGCCGATTCCTGTCCATCGGGTTGCCGCAGAGGCGAGAGCGTCAGGGGGTGGTGGGCCAAAAGATCCTCCGGCACAGGGGCGCCAAAGCAATCAGCCGCCGCCCTATTGGCTTGGAGAATCACCGCGGCCGCAGGGCTCAGAAGCAGAACGGGAAGGGGGACACTTTCGAACAGAATCCGGGCCCGGGTGGCCGCATCCTGCATTTGGATATTCATCTGCCGCTGATCGGCCGCGATCCGTTCGAGTCGCTGGCGCAACTGGTCCGTGTTGTTGAGCAGCGCAAAGGCCTGTTCGCGCATTTCGTCGGCCTTTCGACGCCGTTCCTCGAGTTCTTGTTCCATCCGAAGGCGATCCTGCTGGAGGGCGCGGACCTGCCGCCGCAGAACCCACATCCAGGTCAGAAACAACGCGAGGACGGATCCGAACAGGACCCCCGTAATAGAGCGGGCGGCGCGCGCGGCCGACCGCATCAGTTCCCGCGGATAAATGACATCTACCAGAAGGCCACCGAGCCATTCGCCGGGGACAGGGAGTCGCAGCCGGCAAACCTCCCGGTCGCACCGCCGCCAGTGCCGGAAATTGGCATACCAGCGCCACCCGTCCTTCAAGACCAGTACGGACGGGGGACCGGCTTCGCGCATCTCGAACATCAGGCCCACTTCCTTTATCCGCTGGGCACGCCAGGCGTCATCCGCCCGCCGACCCATGACCAGAAATCCATTCGGCTCGCCGGGCTCATTGCCCGGCAGGATCGGCCGTGCGGCCAGAATGATCCAGCCCATGGGCGCCCGAAGGATCCCCGTCATGCCAGCGGTCCCTCGCCGCCGGG
>Ga0209101_1000343_pt1 | contig 38859 bp, 42 predicted proteins | sample ConPoolayeCmetaG_FD_185481 | JGI IMG/M metagenome (GOLD analysis project Ga0209101, IMG submission 185481) | Hot spring microbial mat communities from California, USA to study Microbial Dark Matter (Phase II) - Cone Pool mat layer C metaG... ...
AGTGTCTGCTCATGCCCCTGTTGTGTACATCCCCCGCTCGCCCTTCACGCTTTTTTTCACCCAAAACGCCCGAATCACTCGCTTCGCTAATGATTAGGGGTTCTTATCAGGATTCCGCGCTTGACTCGCTCGAATTTTCAACGGAAATTAAGCCGATCTGGTTGGCATGGCCGAGATCGGTCGGCGCTTGGCTGCATGTTGGGGTGGGGAACCACGCATGGTATACCGACTAATTTTTTTATCCGGAGCGCAGCAGGGGCGCCGCATCACTGTCGAGCAGGCGCCCATGGTGATCGGTCGTTCGCCGGATGCCGCGATTATTCTAGACGATAATGAAGTCGCGCTTCGGCATGCGGTGATCGAACACCGTAAGGATGGGCTGCACATTGCCGACCTCGGGACCATGAACCGCATTTTGGTAAACGGCCGCGAGGTCCGGCAGTGTTGGCTCAAACACGGCGACGAAGTCGAGATCGGGCGCACCCGCTTTTTGGTGCAGGCCGTTGTGCCGGCCGAAGTCGGCCTTCCGGACACTGCCCGGTTGCGTCGGCGGCGCCGCTTGCAAGGCTTGGCAGTTCTTGCAGCAGGACTGTTCGTAGCTTTCCTGGTTGCAAGGTGGCTGGCGAGTCGACGGGTCGCCGCTCCGGGTCCGCCGGCCGAGTTGAAAATGGCAGCCGAAGCGCCGGCGCCGAGAACCGACATGGCACAGACCCGAATTCCCGCGCAATCCGGCGCCCTGGTTACAAATGAGTCAGCCGAGGGGCTGAGCGGCGGTGACGCGCTGATTCATGTGCTGCCGGTGGCCGAAGAGCTCCGCAGCATGCGGGCTGATCTTCTGGACATTCGCGAAAAAGTCCAGGAACTGGTCACGAGGCCGGCATCCTCCGGGATAGTGACAGCCCCTTTGACGGCGGTGACGGCGGAACCGCCGGCTTTGTCGACCGGCGGGAGGGGTGAATTTCTTGAGTCGGAAAAGCGCGCGGAGAGTATGCTCCAGGAGGCGCGAGAATTGGCGGCGGCCGGAAAGCTGGCCGAGGCTGATCGGGTGCTTGCAAGTATCCAGCAACTGACGCCGGATTTTTTACCTGCCTACGAAGAGCGGGCATTAGTGTGCGAACGGCGCGGCCTTTTAGGGGACGCGATGGAGCAGTGGTTGGAAATTATTGATCGCACCGCGGACGGGACCCTGTACGAAAAAGCGACTGCGGAGTATTTGCGGCTGGAACGCATGGAAGCGAAATTGCCGCCGCTGGGACGGCTGATCCACATTTCGTCGTTGGAACAGCAACGTTTTCAAGAAAGCGATGAATTTGCTGAGATGCGCGTGTTGAACATCGGACTGGCACCGAGCAAGGGGGATTTTGATATCGATGCGGAGGGGGTGACCGTTGAAGTGTTTTTTTTCGATCGCGATGCCATCAGCGGGGCGGTGGTGCCGGCCCGCGTTGCGGTGCCCAGAACGGTTTTACGGGTGTCCGCTCCCTGGCAGCGCGGCGAAGAAAAAAAAGTAGTTGCCAGTTATGTAGTGAAAAAGGGACCGCGTGAAAGAGAGCCTGGGGCCGACGCCCGGACACAGTACTACGGGTATGTGGTGCGAGTTTTCTACCACGGTGAGCTGCAGGACGAAGATGCGCGTCCCAAAGGATTGCTGCGCCGGGAGACTGGAAAAGCCACGGTCAACGCGAAGCAGTTGGAGCACTCCGCAGGAGGACCGACGGCGGTAACCGGCAAAGACCCAGGACTTCCTGGACGGGGGGATTGATTGAGAGAGGACGGCCATGCGCGAAAAAATCTCGGCTTGCGTGATCACGTTCAACGAGGAGAGAAAAATTGCACGCTGCTTGCGCAGCGTGACGTGGTGCGACGAGATTGTGGTGCTGGACAGTTTTAGCACCGATCGCACCGTTGAGATCTGCCGGCAATTCACAGACCGGGTTTACCAGCATGAGTGGCTCGGTTACGTGGGGCAACGGAATCTAATTCGAGACATGGCAAATTTTCCATGGGTTTTTTTCCTGGATTCGGATGAGGAAGTGTCACTTGGACTCAGGGAAGAGATCATTCATGAGTTCGAACGCGGAACAGATCCTTACGTGGGTTACGAGTTTCCACGTCAGGTATACTATCTCGGGCGGTGGATTCGACACGGTGAGTGGTATCCAGACGTTAAACTGCGGCTGTTCAAAAAGGAATTTGGCCGAACGGAGGGGTTGGAACCGCATGACAAAGTGGTGATTACAGGCCCGGTCAAACGGTTGAAGAATCCTCTTTGGCACTACACCTACGACGACATTCGCGATCATCTCGAGACGCTGAATCGGTTCTCAACCATTACTGCGCAACAGAGATTTGTCCAGCAGCATCCGTTTCGCTGGACGGATATAGTGATTCGGCCCCTGCTGCGTTTCTTGAAAGGATACTTCCTGCGGGGTGGCTTTCGAGATGGCACCCACGGGTATGTGATTGCCATGATTTGCGCTTTTGGTGTGTTTGCCAAATACGCAAAGCTGTGGGAACTCGAGGGCCGTAGACGCGGCGAGTTCAATGAGATACCGGAAGCTTGAAGTGACTCTCGGTTAGCCCCTGGACAGCTCTAGGGTCGGCATACCGCGCGGTGTGGGATCACTAAAAGATTCTGCTGTCCTGCACCGAATGGTAGCGGATGTACTTCACCATGATTGTTCAAATGTACAGAAAGTCTTGTGCCTGCGGCTATGTTGCGCTGGCGGCCGTCTTGGTGGGAGGGGCGGTCCTGGGGCAGGAAGAAGAAATTGACCTGGAGCGGGCGATCGATCTGGCTTTGAGGCAGAATCGGGATCTGAAGATGCTGGAGCTGACGGTCAACCAACGGCAGCTCAGTGTGACCCGTACCCGTGCAGACTTCAGATACACGGTGCGGCCGGAGGCTGAGGCCGCGAAAGGATCCGAGGACGAGTCGGTGCGCTATGGTTTTTCCATAGGGCGCAAGTTGGCTTTGGGGACAGAGGCGCGCGTGCGGGTGGACGTCCAGCATTCAGGCGGAGAAGATCTTGAGGATCGGTATCGCAACACGGTTAAGCTTGAGCTGCATCAACCGCTGTTGCGCGATTTTGGGCGGCTGGTGAATCTGGAGAGTGTGTGGCAAGCGGAAAGTCGAGTGATGGCCGGGCGTCGGGAGTTGGAATTGAAAAGAACAGACTTGGTCGTCAGGATAGCCGAACTTCATGAAGAGCTGGTAAAGCTTCAACGGCGCCAGGATTACGATCGGCAAAGTCTTGAGCGTCTCGAACGCTTTGTGCGCCTGACCCGAGCACGTGAGCGCCAGGGACGGGCCACGCATCTGGATGTGTTGCGCGCCGAGCTGAGGTTGGGCAACGCCCAGGTGCGCCTGAATGCTACCCTCGAGCGCCTTGAGGCTGCCAGGGCTGAGTATGCCGAGCTTTTGGGGCTGACATCGGGGAAAATGTTTATCGTGCGGCCGGGACCGGTGCTTGAGATAGCTACGACCGATTTGGAGACTGCCACGGCCACGGCGTTGAGCAACCGGCTTGACTACGCCCAGATCCTTCAGGATCGCCGCGATGCGTTGCGGGGCGTGAAAATCGCCAGAAGAAACCTGTGGCCGGATGTGCGGTTGATCTCGAGTTTTGCAAGAATTGGTGACGATCACTCGGCGGCGGAGGCGGCCAAATTAGACGACACGGTGTGGTTTGTTGGGTTAGCGGGGGGTGTGGATTGGCCGCAGGTCCAGCCGAGAACCGCGCTGGAGTCGGCGCTCATTAGTGAGCAGATTTGCAATCTCAAGATAGAAACAATCCAATTGGCGGTCAAGCGTCAGGTGGCCCAGAACCTGTTGGCATACCGGCGCGCGTTGGCCGATGTTCCCCTGGAAGAACGCAATTATCGCGCGGCATGGGATCGGCTACGCCTGGCACGACGCATGTTTGACATGGGGAGAACAGATAGTTTTTCTGTCGCCAATGCGGAAGACGAAAATCAAGACGCGGAAGACCGTTGGGCGGCCGCGGAAGGGGCGGCGCGGGTCGCGGCGTACCGCTTGTTGCGGGTGCTCGGAACGCTTATCGAGTATCCTGAAGATCTAAAACCGGGGGCGGCACTATGAAGGTAAAGACGGCGGCATTGGCTGGAACGGCGGGGATGGCTGTGGCGGTACTGATGGCTGCCTGGTCCGTCCGGCCACGGGGAATCGGCTCTGCCGGGCAGGAAGCGCGCCGGGACCGCCTGGAGGTTTGGTCAGTCTATGACGGTTTTCTTGAGTCCAAAGAAGTGCGCCAGATTATGTCCCAGTTAGGGGGAGCGGCGACGATTGTAGAGCTCATTCCGGACGGAACGCGCGTCCAGGCCGGAGACGTATTGGTGCGTTTCGATGGCATGCAGTGGGAGCGCGAGCTTTTGAGGCTGGAGAGGGACTGCAATCAGGCGCGTCAGGATCTGCACAGTTTTGAGAAGGCGCGACTTCCGCTGGAGATTCTTGATTTGGAAATGCGGCTAATGGAAGCGCGCCGGCAATATTCGAATGAGACTCAGATGCTCGCCGATAGCCGGCAACTTCTGGCGGATGAACTAATTGCGGAGCAGGAAGTCAAACAGCAAGAAGTCAAAGTAGAGGCTGTCCGGGCTCAAGTGGCTGCCTTGGAACAACAACTGGAGCTAACCCGGCTTTACCTTCATCCTGCTCAATTGGAGAAGGCACGGAGCACCTTTGCCACTCTCGAACAAGAGCTGAATTTGGCGCGGCGCCAGATGTCGAATTGCGTGCTGCGGGCTCCCAGCGACGGCATTGTGGCCTACAGGGCGCTTTCGGTTGGTGGGGAGTTTCGGACTGTCCGCGTGGGGGATTCAATCTACCGCAATCAGCCGTTCATGACCGTTTCGGACATGAGCAACATGGTTATGCGGTTGGATGTTCCTGAAGGGGAGTTGGCTCGCGTGCGGAACGGTTGTCCGGCACAGGTGCGACCGCTGGCTTACCCCGACCTCGTGTTGACGGGCGAGATCGAGTCGGTGGGATCCATGGCGCAAAGCGTGGCTGGACGAAGCGCCAATCAGCGATTTTTCAATGTTGTTATCAGGCTGCAAAGCACGGATGAACGCCTGCGAGCCGGCATGTCGGCACGGGCGCGCGTCTTATCGTACGTGGCCACCAATGCTCTTTTGGTGCCGCGTGCGGCGGTGTGGTGGGAAGGCGAGCAAGCTTGGTGTCAGGTCTGGAAAAGCGGGCGGAGCATGAATGTTCCCCTAAAAGTGGGTATGGCTAACGAGACCTACTTTGAGGTGTTGGAGGGGCTACAAGCTGGTGACAGGGTGGTACTGCGATGAGTGTGCCGGTCCCCGTGGTACGGCTTAATGCGGTCACGAAGGTATTTCAGACGGGTGGGGGGCCAGTGATGGCGCTGCGAGAAGCGTCTCTGGTCGTGAGGCCAGGCGAGTTTGTGGTTATCACCGGTCCTTCCGGTTCGGGCAAAACCACGCTGCTCCATCTGGCGGCTTTGCTGGAACGGCCCACGCAGGGGAGTGTGACTTTTGAGGGGCGGGAAACAGACAGACTCAGCGAGACAGAAACTAGCGAAATACGTAAGCGTCGAATAGGAATGGTGTTTCAGCGCTTTTGCCTGCTGCCGCATCGCACGGTGCTTGAAAACGTTCTCTTTCGGTACCGTTATGTAGGGCTGCCGGGGGCGGCCGACAGGGAACGGGCAATGGGGTTGCTGGCTGAACTGGGCTTGGAAGGTGCGGCGCACAGGCGGGCCCGGGTGCTGTCGGCAGGTGAAATGCAAAGGGTAGCCATTGCGCGGGCGGTGGTTTTGCAGCCAGCGATTCTGGTGGCCGACGAACCGACAGGCAATCTCGACGCGGCCGCCACCCACAGGGTTATGGCGTGTTTTGCAGACCTCCACCGGCGTGGGTTGACGATACTCATGGTCACCCACAATGAGCATCTCACTGCGTACGGAACCAGACATTGCGTCTGCCGAGACGGTGTGCTGGCGAATTAACTCGGATTTTGCGTGTGAGAAATGGCCGCAGATCAACGTTCCCGCTCGCTTCGCTCGGGGAGAACGTAACTACATCGGAGGAACGATGGGGCTTCGGGCAGAACGTCACTACACCAGAGAGAAGGTGGGGTGGATCGGACAGAACGTTATCACGGCGCGGCAAAACCGGGTTTGGGGATAATATACTGGGGAGAACCCGGCTTGGAGGGGATATTGCTGCACAGGGAATGCTGATTTGGGAATTGGGTAGTAACTGACTTCATTGCAGTATGCTTCGATAGCGGCGCGTCGTGCGCCGCTCGTCTGCCGCCTCCCCGGTTGGTGGCAAAATCTGCGATGAAGAGGAAAGTCCACATGCGGGCAATGATTGAGGACATTTGGGAAGGCATTCGCAGTCAGCCTGGACGGACGGCTCTTTCCTTTTTCGCCGTGGCCATAGGGATGACGGCCCTCACGGTCCTCCTGGCAGTATTGGGAGGTCTTCAGCAAAAATCGCGCCTCTTGATACAGGACTTGGGGGGGGAAGTGTTTGCTGTTCTGCCGCCGGAGGGGGCGACGTCGGGTGAAGGTCGAGTGCTGTCAGTGGATGATGCGGCCCTTATCGGTGCCAATTTGACGAGCGCGATAGTCACAATCATGCGCAGGTTTGACCATCCGGCGGATAGCAGCACGCCTGGGTTGACGGTAATTGCGACGGACGAGAATCTGGCCCGGGTCAAGCAGTGGAACGTGGTGCAGGGCAGGTTTCTTGACACGCATGACGTGTTGTTTCGAGAACGCCATGCGGTCATAACGGAGCCGCTGCGGGAGGTGCCGGGCTGGGATCTGGGCAGGGCGGTGACGGTGCGGGGAATTCCGTTTACCATTGTGGGGATAATCGCTGCAGGTAGTGGGGCCCTGGAATCTGAGGGGGCTGACCGCCGCTTGGCGGGCGGTCAAAAGGTTGTTTTTGTGCCGGTAACGACGGTCGATTTCGAGAACGCGCGTTCCTCTGTTGCTGGCGGGACGGTGGACGTGATTTTTGTTCGCCCGGGATCAGACGGCAAGCTTGAAGCCGCCGTGAAGCTTGTGCGGCGCCTTTTGAGCGGCAAGGGGCAGGGAACTGAGGCCTTCCGAATCGTGACTGCCGAAATCCTTCTTCGCGGGGTCAGACGGTTGCAGTTGACGATTGCCTATACTGTGGGGAGCGTCGCCGCACTGTGTTTGATTCTGGGGGGTACGACGCTGATGAGCCTGATGATTGCAAATGTCAGGGATCGCGTGACTGAAATTGGTTTGCGCCGCGCATTGGGAGCCACTAAGGCCGATATTGCGGCAATGGTGGTTGTGGAGGGCCTTTTGGTTGCGGGGGCGGCCGCCGTGTGTGGAACGGCCCTTACGCACGCGGTGTTATGGACTGCGCGAAATAAATTGCCATTTCCGATTCGCATGGACGCGGTAACACTGGGCGTCCCATTTCTGTTGGCGGTAATTTTTGCGGCTGTCTTTTCATACTGGCCGGCCCGGCGAGCGACGTCAATTTCTCCGGCTGAGGCGTTGCGTGCGGAATAAACCCGGATTTTATGTTTGGACCCAGTGCGGCAGATACGCAGCGCGCGAGGTGCCACGGGATCTCCACAGTGCCAGCGCAACAAGTTTCTGAACGATTCTTAAATCAGCATTCCCTGTGCAGCAACATTCTCTCCCAGCCTGGTTCTCCCCCCTCTGTAGTCACGTTCTCCCCAAGCGCGACCTTCCTCTGGTGTAGTCACGTTCTCCCCGAGCGAAGCGAGGGGGAACGTTGTTCTCCGGCCATTTCTGAAATGCAAAATCAGGATCAATTCCGGCGGCCTGCCGATACCGCGCCGCAAAAAAATGTTTTTTCGGGGACGAAGATGGAATAAAGTCTTGTCGTTATGACCATGCAAGCTGAGAGATTTGGATGCCGTAACAACCGGGCTTGGGCTGGTTTGTTTGCCTTCCTGCTGCCTGGGGTAGCGGCCCTAGCGGCAGGAGAACGGGTGCCTACAATCAAGCATGAACCGGTGGCCGCCGCCGTGCGGGGACAACCTATTTCCATCCGTGCCGTTGTGCAAGATGATTCAGGACTGTGTCAAGTGACGCTGTTCTACACGCCTTCGCGCGATGCTGCGCCTTTTAAAACTCCCATGCAACCGGTGGGCGCCGGGTCATATGTAGGGTCCATTCCCGCGGCGGTAGTCTCCGGGCGTGAGGTGTTTTATTACATCGAGGCGGTTGACGAGGAAGCGAATGTAGCGGAGACCCCGTGGTACAGCATCCGGTTGGAAACAGCGGCGGACGCATCACCGGGCGAGGATGAGACCAAGGGTGCCCGACCAACATCAAAGTGGGTCAAACCGGCTTTTTACGCGGGAGGAGCCGCCGCGCTGGTGGGCGGGGTTGCGTGGCTTCTGTCGGACAGCGGCGACAGTGACTCCGGCGACGGCTGGGGCACCACCAATGTGGGCACATATGCCGGAACGGCAACTGTGGTCCTGGAAATGCCGGGCACCGCGCCCAGGTCCACATCGCGGGCGATGAGCATTACGATTGTTTCCAGCGGAATTGTCAGCAGCGATACGATTCATCCCGGGCAGCATCTGGAAAGCCGGCTGAATGGCAACAATTTCGTCTTAATCGCTTCGGTTAACGAAACGAATCTGACTGGTCAGATTCGTTACTCCGGCACGGTCGTCGACGATCGCATTGTCGGGGGAGTTGACGGAACTGCCAGGAATTCCGCGGGTACTGAAGGCGCTTATTCCGGCACGTTCTATGCCGCGCGGCAATGAAGCGACTGAGATCATAGAATTACTGACTGCACCCGAAAGCAAGGAAAATTCCGGCATTAGCCTCGAGGAGGCGTGATGGGCCGGAACAGCCAGATTAAGCCAGCGTTTAGCGGGGAGGAAAACCGGCCTGGCGGACGAATCTTAATGATTGACGGATGCGAGTTCGTCTGCAAAGCGTTTGCTGCGTATCTGGAGTCCCGGGGCTTTGTGCTGCAGACAGCTTTCAGCGCGGAAGAAGGGCTAAAAAAACTCAAAGTCTGGGAACCCGACCTGATCGTTCTGGACATTGCGCTGTCTCGCATGGGGGGCGTGGCCTTTCTAAAGCGGCTGGTAGCTGAGCATGGCTGCACGCGCTACCCAGTGATCGTGTTTACCGCAGAACGTGAAATGGAGCAGTTGTGCCGACACCTTCCAATTTCTGGTTTTGTGCTGAAAAGCATGTACGGCGCCGAGCTTCTGCGCAAAATAACCCAAGTACTGACGGAAAAGAGATCCGTCAAGGAAGTCGAAGCTGTTCCGGTCAAAACCGTTGTGCTTCTTGGCGAGGATGAGCAGGTTCTGCAGGAAACGATTCGCGCCACCCTGGAGCGTGGCGGCTACGAAGTGCTTACGGCTGCGAGCGGCCCGGAAGTTATGGACCGCGCTTTGATGGAAAAACCAGACATCGTCTTGATGAAAGAAGTGCTGGCCGGTATGAACGGTAGCGCCGTAGCAGCCAGGCTCAAAAGCACCGGGAAGGCGCGCCATACGCCCATAATATTGTATGACCAAGTGCCTCTGTTCGAGGATCTTTGGTTCCGTACCCGTCCTCCCGATGGAGTGACATTGTTCGTGACGACCACGGAGGCTGCTTTTCTGCTTCAGGCTGTGAAAGATGTTCTAGCCAACATGCCCAAGGCAGAGATGAAACGGTATTGAAGCCAAAAAATCGTTTGGTCTTACCCCAAGACCACACCTCGGTGCCCCAGGACAAACAAAACCCGGATGGCGCGATACAGCGCTAACTTTGCGTTCAAGAAACGGTCTGGTTGTACAGTTGTATAACATGCTGAGAAACGCGATCATAAGAGTAATGAAGCAGCCTGAATGGTAAACACAAAAAAGTGAATACCGACCAGGGCAGAAAGATGCCATTTCTCGAACCGCCGTCGGATTGGCGGAGTGCGGTGTCTGCAAGGAGCCTGCCCGAAAACCTCGTTGACCATGACGCCGCAAATCTTGCGGCCCTCGGTTCAATCGCAAAATCCTGTCCAAACGTAAAAGCCGGACAAAAAGTTTTGCACCGGGCAAGTTTTCTGATATTGTTCTAAAAAATCCTACGTCGAGGGGTTGCCCCTGAGAGCAAGGGAGGACAGTTTGTCTTCCTTCTTCCGCAGCCGGTGCGTCGGAGAGTTGACCGATACTCCGTAGACAAGCCGGTGTGTGGCAAGCATTACTTCCGGCCCGGAAGCGTGCTGCAAGGCAGCGTCTTCGGGTGCGCCGTAGAGATTGTCGGTGATTTTACGTTTGCGAGGCGGCTGGAGAGCAACGTTGCCCATCGCTTCCCTGGTGGAGAACGTTACCACATGGGTAAGATTGGGGGGTTGGAAAGCTTTACCCCAGATTTTGCGTTTGAGAATTGGCAGGTATCTGTATCGTGCTGCGCGCAAACAAGTTGAAATGCAATGCGGTTGCCCAGCTTTTGCACCGAAATGTGAAAGCCACATCTGAAGAGAAAAGCGGCCGATTCTCAACCCCTTCGGGATTGTCGAAAACAGGCAATCTGTTGCGTTGCGGGAGGTTCGGAGTATGCGCATACACCTGCACCTCCCGCGCCTTGCATCTTGCCTGTTTTGGCCAATCGCAAAATCTGGGTTTGCTAGACCAGGGCAGGTTGATTGGCAAAAGTTCGGGAACTGACTTCACTGGCATATACTTATGTCGCGGCGCGTCGTGTGTGGCGCATTCGGCCTGATTCTGGCCAATTGCAAAATGGGAACCGGAAACGGGACGGAAAAATGAGGTGAACCTGTGCATCACAACAAGCGTTTAGGATTTGTTGGAATTATCGTTGAAGACCGCAGGGCGTCGTCTGCTGAAGTGAACCGGGTTTTATCGGAATTTGGCGACCTTATCTGCGGGCGTATGGGTTTGCCGTACCGTCCTCGTGGGTGCTGTGTGATTACCCTGATTGTGGACGCTACTACCGACGAGATTGGGCGGTTAACTGGGCGGCTGGGAGCTATTCCGGGGGTTTCTGTCAAATCGGCGCTTAGCAAGCTCAAGGCGGCTGAGCGCTGTGTGGAGGAGCTATGACTGTCACGACAGATATCATCGATCCCGGTGAGGTTGCGGGTCTCCTCGAGCGCCACAGGTGTAAACCTGACCGGCAACGTGTGCGAGACATTTTAACACAAGCCTGCGAGCTGAAAGGGCTGCCCATGGAAGATGTGGCCATGTTGACCCTCGTGGACGACCCCGACCTTCTTGTCGAAATGTTCAGCGCTGCCCAGCACGTGAAGGAGGAAATCTACGGGAATCGTCTCGTGCTGTTCGCGCCTCTGTACATTTCCAACTATTGCGGGAATGAATGTCTTTATTGTGCTTTTCGTGCCGGGAATAGAGGCGTGCGGCGGCGGGCCTTGAGTCGCGAAGAAATTGCGACGGAAACCCGGGCGTTGGTTGCTCAGGGACATAAACGCGTCCTCCTTGTGATGGGAGAAGCCTATCCCGACGGGGGCTTCGATTACGTCTTGGAGGCGATTGCGACGATTTACGCAACCAAACACGGAAAAGGAGAAATCCGGCGTGTCAACGTGAATATCGCCCCCTTGACGACGGAGCAATTCCGCCAGCTCAAGGGGGCAGGCATCGGCACTTACCAGGTGTTTCAGGAGACGTACGACCCGGTAGTCTATCGCCGTGTCCATGTTGCGGGACAAAAGCGGGACTACCACTGGCGATTGACCGCGATGGACCGTGCCATGGAAGCAGGCATAGACGATGTCGGTATTGGGGTGCTATGGGGTCTCACGGATTGGCGATTTGACCTATTGGCGCTGCTTCAGCATATCCGACATTTGGAGAATACTTTCGGAGTCGGGCCGCATACGATCAGCGTGCCTCGCATTGAACCGGCGGTCGGCTCGGAAATGGCAGCCCACCCTCCCTCGCCGGTGACAGACGCGGATTTTAAAAAAATCGTGGCGATCCTGCGGCTTGCCGTGCCGTACACAGGCATCATCATGTCAACGCGCGAATCGCCGGAAATGCGCCGGGAGACGTTTGCTTTGGGAGTCTCTCAGATCTCCGCCGGCAGTCGCACAAACCCTGGCGGCTATGCGAGCCCGAAAGACGAAGAAGCAGCTCAGTTCTCGCTCGACGACCACCGTCCCTTGGACGAGGTAGTGCGCGACCTCGCGCACCTGGGCTATGTGCCGTCTTTCTGCACAAGCTGCTATCGGCTGGGCCGAACGGGCGTCCATTTCATGGAGCTGGCAAAACCTGGAGAAATCAAACGGCATTGCGCCCCAAACGGTTTGGCTACTTTTCTGGAATATCTTCTGGACTATGCCACGCCGGAAACCCGGCTGGTCGGCGAGACGCTGATTGCGCACTCGCTGGAAACAATGCCGGCGAAGGAGCGGCGCGCAACGGAACGTCTGCTGGCGCGCGTAAGGGCTGGGCAGCGCGATGTGTATTGCTGAGGGCTGATCAAAACGATGGAACGTCCGGATTACACTCAGATGGTTCGTTGGCTGAAGACCACTGATTCGACGGACCTGCAGGCGCTGTTCGATGCGGCCTTGGCTGTTACCCACGCGAGGTTTGGCCGGAAAATCTATTTTCGCGGCCTCGTTGAGTTCGGCAATATCTGCGCAAAGAACTGTTTTTATTGCGGGATTCGACGCGGCAACGCCAACCTGTCACGTTTCCAAATGACGGCCGAGCAAATCATTGCTTGCGCCCGCCAAACGGCAGCGGCCGGCTACGGCTCAATAGTTCTGCAGGCCGGCGAACGCCAGGATTCTGGTTTTGCCGAGTTCGTGGAGGCATTGGTTAGACGGATAAAAGACGAGACTGGTCTCGGCGTAACGCTTTCGTTGGGAGAACAAAGTCCGGATGTTTATCGGCGCTGGCGGGAGGCTGGCGCGCATCGCTATCTGCTGCGGATTGAAACTTCCAATCGTCAACTGTACCGGCGATTACACCCGGCCGACCACTCCTATGACCGGCGTCTGAAATGTCTGCGTGCCCTCCGCGCTGTCGGATACATGGTCGGCACGGGGGTGATGATAGGGTTGCCCGGCCAAACCGAGGAGGATTTGGCCAATGACATTTTGTTTTTCGAAAGCGAGGATGTCGACATGATTGGCATGGGTCCGTTTGTGCCCCACCCGCATACGCCTTTGTACGCAAGCGCCGCCGAGTACCGTCCCGAACGTCAACTGCGCCTTGCGCTGGTCATGATCGCCCTCGCGCGGTTGCGTTTGCCGGACGTAAATATCGCTGCCGCCACGGCCCTGGATGCTTTGGCTCCCCAAGGGCGGCAATGGGGGTTACTGGCAGGCGCAAACGTGATCATGCACAATCTGACGCCGCCGCAATACGGTCGGCGTTATTATCTGTATGAGGGTCACTGGCCCGCAAGCGAATGTCAGGAAATTGAAAAACAGCACGCGGTGTTGGCCGCGCAAATTGCTGCAATCGGCGCCGAGATCGCCTATTGGGAGTATGGTGATTCGCCCCGTTTTGTGCGCCGCTTGACGGCTCAGCGAGGCAGCACAGGCGTACCTTCGGCAGGTGAGACCGGCGCTTGCGGGGCTGTAGCAGAGTCGGATTGGGGCACATTCGCGAGTCAGTAAATTTTCTCCACGTAAAGGTTGCGCATGGATAAAACTCCCAAAGGGTTGCGACTTCACATCGGCATATACGGACGCCGGAACGTGGGTAAATCGTCTTTGCTCAACGCGCTGACTAGTCAGCAGGTTGCGATTGTCTCGCCAGAACCTGGAACCACCACTGATCCTGTCGAAAAGCCCATGGAACTGCTGCCGATCGGTCCGGTATTGTTTATTGATACTGCGGGAATTGATGATATCGGGGCTCTGGGGGCGCTCCGTGTACAACGCACCCGCCGCACACTCGCAAGAACTGACGTGGCGGTTTTGGTGGCGGAAGCATGGCAATGGGGCGAATTCGAAGAGAGCCTTCTGGCTGAATTTGAGGCTTCCGGGATACCGGCAGTAGTGGCCTTCAACAAGGCTGATCTTGGATCTCCGCCGCAGCTTGTTGTCGAACGTCTTGCGGCGCGGAGCATCCCTTGCTTTTTAGTGGCAGCTGCACGGGGCGAGGGGATCGAGGCCTTCAAAAAGGCCTTGATCAAAGCGCTGCCGGCGGACTGGCAGGGGAGCGTGCCGTTAATCGGCGATCTTGTGCCGCGCGGAGAAGCAGCTGTGCTGGTGGTCCCCATAGACAAGGAAGCCCCCAAGGGGCGATTGATCTTGCCCCAGGTGCAGACCATCCGCGACTTGCTGGACCACGATGCATACTGCGTGGTGGTCAAAGAAAACGAACTGCGGACCGCTCTCAACCAGTTGCGGCGTCGACCCGCGATCGTGGTTACCGACTCCCAGGTTTTTGCGCGTGTGGCGGCGGAGACGCCGCGGGACATTCCCTTGACCTCTTTCTCGATTCTTTTCGCACGGTTCAAGGGCGACCTGCAAATCTTTGTCGAGGGCGCTTTAGCCGTTGATCAGTTGCAGCCAGGTGCCAAGATTCTGGTGGCCGAGGCCTGCGCGCACCATCCGATAGGCGAAGACATCGGCCGGGTCAAGATCCCGCGGTGGCTTACGGAGCATGTGGGAGGTCCATTAGACTTCGTGCATACTCAGGGACCGGATTTTCCAGACGATCTGCGCGCCTACAGTCTGGTCATTCATTGCGGAGCGTGCACCTTTAACCGGCGGCAGGTGATGAGCAGGATCAACCGCTGCGTGCAGGCAGGTGTGCCAATTACTAATTACGGCATCCTGATCGCGCATTCACTGGGCATCCTGGAACGCGCGCTGAGCCCGTTTCCTGTTCTTAAATCAGGTTTCTCGAGTCTATCTCAGGGGTCTCACCCTACGCCAACCGTTCCCATGGACAGCAGCGTTTTCCCTGAGCGAGCAGGAGAAACGTTGCGATAGCCCGTCTTTCAATCACAAAAGGGGGCTATAAAAACCAGGCGAGCAAAAAAGCTATGCTGCCCGCAACAAGGGCCGCAATTCCCAGGCGCAGGACGGTCTTGCGGCTAGCGTGGGGCGACGGATGTCCGAACTCCCCTTGAATGAACTCGGCGTAATCAAAATCTTCATCGGGGAGATCGGTTCCGTCGTAAACTGAGGCCCGCTCATTCCAGCCTGTTGCATCATCCGCACCGCATTCAGGACAGGCGAGAGCTTCTGTAGGCACGGCGGCTCCACAAGCCGGGCATACCACCGGTGAAGTCCGACGGCGCCTGTTTGCAGGATGCCGCCTGGCTCCGCTCTGGGGACTATCGTGCATGAACGCAGACACTTTTTTCTGTGCCGTCCCACTTACCTGTTCTGGTCAAATTCAAAGCGTCGGCCAAACCCGTAAAAACAGTTATAGTGACTCGTGAACGGGGCAAGGCTCGACAATACTGCGTACGGTCACCAATGACGGCTTGCGATCCGTGCGCTCGTCCGCTGTCTCTTCAGGGAGGACTATTCCGCGACGCTGCAAGAATTCGGCTGCCAGATGCCGGTAGGCGCGGGCGCCCGAGGAATCGGCATCGTATTGAGTCACGGGCTGGCCGAAGCTGGGCGCTTCGCTGAGGCGCACATTGCGCGGGACGATCGTGTTGAAAACCGTTCCCCCGAAATGCTGCCAAACCTCGCGGATCACATCCGCGCTGAGGCGCACGCGACCATCATACATGGTCATCAGAATGCCCTCGATCTGCAAACCCGGATTGACTCCTTCTTCTCGGAGCCGATGCACCAGGCGAACAATCACGCTCAGTCCTTCGAGGGCGTAATACTCGCACTGCATGGGCACAATCGCTGAATTGGCGGCTGTCAGCGCGTTCATAGTCAAGATGCCGAGGGAAGGCGGGCAGTCTACAAGGACGAAGTGATAGCGTGCGGCGGCTACGACGGGGGAAAGCGCTTTCTTGAAACAGTGCAGGTAGCCTTCGGATCTGGCGATATCCACTTCGGCGCCTGCCATATCAAGCTCGGCGGGAATAAGGTCAACCCCAGGAACGCGGGTTGACCGCACAACGCTTTCCGCCGCCCCTTCGCCGAGCATAACGCGGTACATACTCACGCCAGGGGTCGCTGGCAGGCCCAGGCCGCTTGTTGCGTTGGCCTGCGGGTCAAGGTCAACCACGAGCACCCGCTGCCCCAATTCGCCAAGCGCCGCGGCCAGGTTAATCACCGTCGTTGTTTTGCCCACGCCGCCTTTTTGGTTGGCAACCGCAATGACCCGCGTTCCGGCCGACTGTTCGGTCACGGGGGCGTCGCCCGGCAGCGCGCTGCCGGTTACTGTGCCCTGTTCGTCACTTGACATGCGCGTTGTTTTCTCTTTTCACACCGCCGGCAATCATGCCTGTCTTCCGGGCGTATCCGAAGAGCCCTCCGGCCTCGATGACCTCCGCCACGGCGCCCAGCGGTCGCAGAGCAAAAGTCCTCTCTGAGGTCAGGTTACTGATTGCAGCTCTGGAAATGTCAATTTCGGCTTCGTCTCCGGTCTTGAACAAGCCCGTCAGATTTTCGACGGATTCGAACGGGTAAAACTCACCCGTAGCCATGGTGTTTCGGAAAAAAATGCGAGCGTATGATTCTGTCACGACGGCCTGAACGCCAGCGGCTCCCAAAGCTATCGGCGCGTGTTCACGCGAAGAGCCGCAGCCAAAATTGCGACCGGCGATAATGATGCGGTATTCGGATTGAAACGCTCCGGGGAGCACGAACGGCGGATAGCTGTCAGGCAGGCCGGACAGCGCGTGAGCGCCCAACTTACGGTATTCCTCGGGAATTGTAGGAACGAGGTTAAGGTACTCGGCTGGAATGATAAGATCGGTATCCACATTATCCCCGAGAACGTAGACTTTACCGCGAATTCTATCGGTTTTTTCAATCATTTTAGCGGTTTCCTCAGCCGCCACATGAACGGCACCCGTTTCCCGCGGGGATTCACATGAACTCCCGCGGATCTGTAATTCTACCGGTAATGGCCGAGGCCGCAACAGTCAAGGGCGACGCCAAATAGATGGGAGCATCCTTGGATCCCATGCGCCCGACGAAATTGCGGTTGGTTGTGCTGATAACAACCTCCTTGTCCTGCGTGCGGCCAAAGGTGTCCACGGGCCCTCCCAAACACGCCGCACACGACGGCGGCGCAATATCCAGACAGCCAGCCTCAGCAAAAATTTCCACCAGGACCTTACCGTCCACCGTCTCGGTGATCAGCTTCTCAGCCACTTCGGTCGTGGCCGGAACCAGGAAGGTGGGGATGCTGACCTTTCGGCCTTTAAGAAGGCGTGCGGCCATGATGAAATCGGAGAGCTTGCCGCCGGTGCAGGAACCGATGTAAGCGCGATCGAGTTTGATGTGTCTGCGCTCGCGGGCCAAAGCAAAGTTTGACGGCAGATGCGGTTCGGCCACGCACGGCTCAAACGTACTGACGTCATAGTCCCATGCGCGTGCGGGCTGGGCGTCGCGATCACCGTAAACAGGTTCGAACGCCAGCTTCGTTCTGGCTCGCACGTAATCAATGGTTTTTTCGTCCGGTTCGATGATGCCGTTCTTCGCGCCGGCTTCGACGGCCATGTTGCAAAGCGTCATTCTTTCGTCAATATTCAAAGCCGTCACCGCCTCGCCGCAGAACTCCATCGCGCAGTAGGTCGCGCCATCCACACCTATGTCGCCAATGATTCTGAGGATCATGTCCTTGGCAGTGACGTACTCGGGCTTGGCACCGTTAAGGTTGAACCGCAGGGTGGGTGGTACCTTGATCAGCAACCGCCCCGTCCCCAGTATGAAAGCGGCATCGGTGTTGCCGATTCCGGTCGCAAACGCGCCGAGAGCCCCATGCGTGCAGGTATGCGAATCGGTGCCGAAAATCACTTCACCCGGCCGCACATGCCCTTCTTCCGGAAGAGCTACGTGACAGACACCTTTATAGTTCAGTGTGTCGGGCTCGTAGAAATATCGCATTCCCTGTTCCTTCACGAAGTCCCGCAGGATGTCCACGTTCCGGTGGGCTTTTTCGTCCGCGGTGAAAATGTAATGGTCAGGGATGATCACCACGCGGTCGGGATCCCAGACTTTGGCCGTTTTGCCGAACTCGCGCTTGAAGATGCCTATGGTGCCCGGTCCGCACACGTCGTGCGTCAACAGAATGTCGACGTTCACCCAAATATTGTCACCGGGCGCAACGCGACTGGAACCAGCAGCTCGTGCCAGTATCTTTTCTGTTATTGTGGAAGGCATAGCATTCCTAGCGAACTTGGCGAAGAGACTACTTCCGTTTGCTTGCGCGGACAAGCGAGAAGAAGCGGTCCTGGTATTCTTCCATCAAGCCATAGCGTTGCAGTTTTCTGCCGAGGGCCGGGATAAGGGCCGGATTGCGGCTGGCAGCCAGGAAGGCGGTCTCAACCTCGTTCCGCACGGCGCGCGGCACCCCCCCCACGTCGTCAAACAGATGGCGTTGCTCAAGCTGCTCGAAATTGATGCGGACGGAATTCTGGATCACCTCCCAGAACAGTTTGATCAGGCAAACGTCCCAAGGGTCGTCAACGCCGACCACCACCGCGCTGAAGGGATTATTACCGCGCTTGACCTCGTCGCGCACGCGTTCGACCACGGCCTGCAGGTTGTCCGTGATTATATGCTCGCTGAACGCCTCTTGCGAGAGGCGGTAACCATACTGGAGGATGCGGACATGCTTTTCGTGCTCCCGCAACCAATCCACATAACGTTGCGCCTCCTCGCCGAAACCTTCCAGCAGAGTTTGTGAATAGGCTTCCGGCGTTATGATCTGGGGACGACTCGCCTTGATCCTTCCCTCGCGCACCCGGACCTGATTCGCCGTGTCCATTGGCTCGGTGATCAAGTGGTAGTTCAGGATCGTGGTGCCAAAAGTCTCCAAATGCCGTCTCGGCAACAACACGATTTCTGTGTTGTTGACAGCATACCAGAAATCAAATGCCGCTTTCTCCTTCATCGCGTCGTTATTATAGCTGCAACTTATTCTAGAGGGAAGAACTACACCCAGATTCTGCGATTGGCCCGTGGGCGGCAGATGCAAGGCGCGTGCCGCGCCGCGTTGTCCGAGGTTCAGAATCTGCGTATGCCACCTTCAGTTCAGGCGCCTTCCAGCTTGCCTGTTTCCGCTACTCGCAAAATCTGGGTCCAACTTCCCCCGCTGTCGTCACGTTCTCGCCGAACCCTACTCCTCCCCTGTGTAATTACGTTCCCCCCGAGATCAGTCTTCCCCTCGTGCAGTTACGCTCCCCCTGAGCCGAATCTTCTCCTGGTGTAGTTACGTTCTCCCCGAGCGAAGCGACGGGGAACGTAGCTACACGGCCAATCCTTCACGATTCTTTATCCCCTTCTCTGAGCTAATGTGTTTACCATTCGAGCTGCTTCGTAGTCTTATCACTGTGTTGTCCAAGATGTTATACAATCGAGACATTTCTCGAACACAAAATTTGGGCTCAAATTCGCCGCTGGTCGCTGCCAGCTTGCTTCCCATCCGCGCGGTCGGTGGTGAGTTCTATCGTGACCGGCCCGTCGTTGACGAGCTCGACCGCCATTTTGGCTCCAAATTGACCGGTAGTCACGCGGTTGTCGCCCAAAGCGCGGCGCAGTGCGGCCACATATTCTTCATACAGCCGCACTGCTAGGTCAGGCGGCGCGGCGCCTATGAAGCTGGGGCGATTCCCCTTGCGTGTATCCGCGTAAAGTGTGAACTGGGATACGACCAGCACCGCACCACCAATATCCTGCAGACCGAGATTCATTTTGTCGTTGTGGTCCGCGAATACTCGCAGATTGATTGTTCTGTGAGCCAAGTAGCGGGCGTCCTCTTCCGTGTCTCCCGGCCGGACGCCCACGAGCACCACAAACCCGCGCCCTATCTTGCCCACGACCTGCTCGCCAACTCTCACACACGCACGCTGAACACGCTGTATCAAAACTTTCATAATTGGCCCCTGCGTCTGCTCCGCCGGATAGATGGCAAACACTAGCCAATTCATTCGGCTTTTCCAAACAAACTTTTGCAAACTTTCTGGGACAACTTCACGGCTGCGTCATTCTCAGGTTTGGTATTTTGGAGGTAGCGGAAAGTGAGGCTGATGGGGGACGAAGTCCGTTGAAAAAGCTGTCGGCGGGAGCACACGAAGTATCTGATGCTGACAGAGGCAGAGAACCAGACACATGGAAGGTCGTTTCCTAACAAAGTCCCCCTCTTACCCCCCGTGTCTAACCCCGGCGTAAGCACACGCGGCGGGTTACCTAATACCGCCTGGCGATATCAGCCAACGGATGGTTTCGTTTCGATGCGCGTTGCAGAACCGATTCGGTGCGGGCGTTGTCTGTGGTCAAGTCCGGAGTTTTCTGTAAAATGTGGCTTGGGGCAACCTCCATGAAATACCTCCTATGCTACGAACTTTGTCAGGTCCGGATCCACCCAGGTGGAGTCCGGATCCACGACCATTTGTTTTATCGGAGGCGTCGAGAACCGCGAACATCAGCGACAACCCGCTGGCTTCGGACGTGAAACGCGGGATAATCTTGCTGCGCCGTTTTCCTTCGCCGAAAAGTTGTTCCAGAAGATGGGCCGTGCGGATCTGACGACGGTGCAGGAAGGAAAACTTCAAGGCCGTGGGGCACTCCTCCGCGGGTCTGTGAGCGCACACGTAGAGAGCGGTGGAAGTCCGCTTCGGGCATACGCTGTCCGGCCCGTAACTGAACGTAACTGCATCGGCAGGGATGCCGTGTCTACACGCACACGCGCGACCCATCGGGCTCGGCCACTACGCTTGGGGAACCCCCCGAGTCGACAGGGAGATTTACACCCACCCCGAGCATCACCGGCCCCTCAAACGACTGCTTGCGGGAGAAATAGCCCGTTCCCAGAGACAGGGCCACACGAATCGCGATCGAGAGGAGCAGCGCCTGCCAGTGGCCGACAGGTGGCTGACCCCGAGCAGGAAACCACCAAGCGATCCGTAGGGGACCATCGTGAACGAACTAATCGTGCCCATCACGAGCGTAAGACCGTCATTGCCACGCGCAAGGTAACCCCAGATCACCACAATGGCCGTACACGGCGCCATGCGCGGAGCGACCTTCCCAGGCAGGATTCCGCCCACGATGGACGGCGCAACCCATACGCTCAAGTAGTTCGAACACGTTCGTCAGTCTCCGTTCGCCGGCAGGGTGCGTTCTATCTCTAGGATTTCCGGCAGTCTCTCAACAAAACTTCGGATCTCGTCACGCACGCGCCGATAGATCCCAAGCGCTTCTTCTTTGTTCTTGGCGAAACGAGCCAAGGCGGGAGGATCTTCAAATCCGACGTGGATCAACCTGGCTTTTCGACCTAGCCACATCGGACAAGTCTCATTCGCGCGGCTGCATACAGTCACGACATAGTCGAACGGCACATCATTGACCGCTTCGACGGTCTTGGAGTGTTGCTTGCTGATGTCCACGCCAGCTTCAGCCATGACTTGGACGGCGAGGGGATCGAGGCCGTGCGCTACGATTCCGGCGGAATAGGGTTCGACTACGTCACCCTTCAGAGCCCGCGCCCAACCTTCCGCCATCTGGCTCCGACACGAATTTCCAGTGCAAAGAAAGAGGACCTTGATTTTTTCTGTCATCGTCGTCACTCCGCTCTGATCTTCAGAGCTCATGTCTGCAGGCAGCGCCAGTGCCGCAGTTACCTGCATGGCCTTGAATCCACCGACTGGCCTGGCACAGGCGGCGGAGCAGCCTTTCAGACTATCGCGTGCTGTCGTCAGAATCACTCCATCCGCGCCCGCGCCGATTTCGGCGTAGCCATCCACCAGCCCCTGGGCAATCAAGGCATCGCCGAACATCCGGGCCTTCTCGCAACCGCTGGCAATCCGAAACGTCACGCTCTGAGTATCGTCGCTCTCGGCATGAATGCGGATCTGGAAATCCGCAGATTCCAGCATCTACAACAACAAGGGATTTCAGTTCACCTCCGATGCGCTGTGCTGGAACGATGGAAGAATGGAGGGATGGAATGCTGGGTTCTTGAGTGAACAGCCGGTAGTTGCGTCGCCCCCCATCATTCCACCATTCCATCATTGCATCATTCCTCTCTTCCACTCCCCATCATTCCGTTTTCTGTCCTGGCTTCACCCCCTGCACGTCCGCCGAGCGCACGTAGCGCTCAACACCACTGCCTGGAAACCAGTCCCGAATCAACGTCTCGCTCCGCGGCTTGATCTCCACACGCACGTCCCGGAATCCGACCGCTCGCAGGATGCACGTCAGCTTGCGCACCTCAAGTGCGCCGGCTACACAACCGGCATACTTGTCGAAATCGCGTCGCACGGCAACCGGAATCGGCTTGAGCGCCACGACATCCGAAATCGCGAGCCGGCCACCCGGCTTCAGGACCCGATGGGCCTCCCGATACACCTGCTCCTTGTCCGGAGACAAGTTGATCACGCAGTTGGAAATGATCACGTCCACGCTGTTGTCGGCAACCGGCAAGTGCTCGATCTCTCCCAGCCGAAACTCGACGTTCTTGAAGCGCCCCCTGCGTGCATTCTCTCGCGCTTTGGCGACCATTTCCGGCGTCATATCCACTCCGATGACGTGCCCGCGGGGACCGACCTGTCGCGCAGCGAGAAAACAGTCGAAGCCGCCGCCGGCGCCCAGATCCAACACGACCTCGCCCTTCCTGAGCGCGGCGATGGCCCGCGGATTCCCGCAGCCGAGCCCCATGTTCGCTCCCTCCGGTGCAGCCTGCAGCTCCCGCTGAGAGTACCCCAGACGGGCGGACTGCTGCTTGGCCGATGGGGCCTTCGTGGAACAGCAGGACGTCGTCGAACAGCCGCATCCTGGCGTTCCGCTCCTGGCAATCGCGGCATACCGTTCCCGCACTCTGTCCCGGACGAGATCACTTGCCTTTCTGCCCATCTGCTCCTCCCGGTCCGCTGCTATACCAACCCGCCGTCATCCGTGTCCGCCCGTTTCGGTGGCACGCCGCCACGGGTGAGCGCTTCATTTTGCAATTGTGGAGCCGTATTTCGCGACGCAGCGCCATCCCCCCGCCCCACTGCCATGAACATGCCCGGTGAACCCAGACTCATGCCTGAACCATGGCGCCAGCCCCAGCCCGTCGCCACATCCACCCCGCAACTCGCCAAGCGGCGCGCTGTCTGGCGGCCCCCTCACAACCTCAGCTCACCACAGCCATGACGCCTTGACCATCAAGGCATCATGCTGACCGCACGCGGTCGGGCCGTTTGCCGACCGGCCGGATGCAGACCCGCTCCTGCACCAGCCTCACGCCAACAGCGCTCAGCCTTGTCATTCATGCACTCAGCCCAAGAGCGTCTGCAAAAGCCCCACGGCACGCCTCCACACATCCAGACCCGCTGCCAGGGCGGCCTGTCCCTTTTTCGTGGCCTCATACACCCTGCGCTCCCTGCCGCGGACGACCTCGGTACGGCTACGTACGCAACCGCACTTTTCGAATTCGCGCAGCACAGGGTACACGGTGCCCTGAGTCGGCACGCACAGGTCACGCGTAAGCTCGGCCAGCCGTTTGATGATGCCGTAGCCGTGCATCGGCTCCTTGCACACCACCCGCAGAATGAGGAACTTGCAAAGGCTGGCGTTCAGCGCGGCATTCCAATACTCCCGACAGGTGTAGTCCATAGGCCCCCATGCGATACCTAAACCCTCTAGGCGTCATGGTGACATAAGATATTAGGCGGGCACAAGAACAAACTTCCCGGCTCCCTTGCGCCACCCCTGCTCACCTCACCGTCACTGATGGGACACCCGACTGCGACTCCGCGAGATGGCCGGCTGGGCAAACAGGAACTTCCGATAAGACCTGAACATCCAAACGTGGTGACCTTCACACTCAGAGGGCCTTCGACTGGCAGGACGCTCTTGACTCTATTCTAAGGCTTTCACCCCTGGCTGGCGAACAACACCCCTTCAGGGCGCCCGCCGCCCCTGCGGGGTACCATTCATCTGCCCGGCCCAACGGGTAGGAATATCTATCGCAGTGCCGGAATCAGTAGCACCGGGACTTTCGAGCGACGCACCACAGCATGGCTCACACTGCCGAGAAAAATGTCTTCGATATAGCCCCGCCCCTGGCTGCCCATCACGACCAGAGAAACGTCGTCTCGACCGGTCCGCTCGATGATCTCTTTCTTGGGCGAACCGTAGGGCAGTTCTATGCGCACATCCTTCACACCGGCCCTTGTCAGCTCGTCCTTCAGGCGCGTCAAACGTTCCGTATCGATCCGGTTAAACTCCGCCAGCCGATCCTTCAGGTGCTGGTCTATGCGCCCCTGATCCTGGACGTGCAGGAGCGTGATGCGCTTCGCCCCGCATTCGGCGATTTTGCGGACATAGGAAAACGCGTGCTCCGCGTTGTCCGAGAAGTCCGTTGGGAACAGGATGTGACGCAGACAATCGCAAGACCACTCCGCCCGGCTCTTGGCGGCGTCATCGCCTGTGGTCTTGAACCGCAGAACCAGGACCGGCCGCGTCGCGCTATGGATCACCGCGCTCGCCACCCCGCCCAGCAGAATCTCACTGGCCATCGAGCCGCCGGTCGAACCCACCACCACCAACGAACAATTGTGCTCGTCGGCCTGGCGGTTGATCTCGATCTGGGGAAGCCCCAGAACCATATTGGCCGTCACCAGGAACCCAAGGTCCTCCAGCGTCTTCTTCTGTCGCTCGAAGGACGGTCTGGCGAGTTCCATCAACCGATCCGCCAGCGACCCTACGTCGCGAATATTGAAACAATGGATCAGCACTGCCTCGCGGGTGCCTAGCGCCTTCAGACTCCCCAGCGTGCCGATCACACGCTCCGAGGTCTCCGACAGATCCGTCGCCACCAGCATTTTCGAGAACATGACCACCGCCTCCTCCTTTTCTGTTTTGATTATACCCGCGCTTTTGCAAACCAGTGCTGGGTCCTCAGGCAGATCCGCACCAGCCCCAGCATCACCGGCACCTCGATCAGCACGCCTACCACCGTCGCCAGCGCCGCGCCGGACGAAAGCCCGAAGAGCATGGTCGCCGTGGCAATCGCCACCTCGAAGTGATTCGAGGCACCGATCATAGCGGCGGGCGCAGCATCTTCGTAGCGCAGTTTCAACAGGCGCGCCCACCAGTAGCCGAGCGAGAAGATCAACATCGTCTGGATGAAGAGTGGAATGGCAATCCAGAGAATGGTCAGCGGATTTTCAAGAATTACTTCGCCCTTGAAGCTGAAGAGCAGCACGAGCGTGGTCAAGAGGGCAAGGATCGTGATCGGCGTCAAGACGTGCAAGAACTTCTCTGCGAACCACTGCTGTCCCTTGGCCCGGATGATCCACTTGCGCGAAAAATATCCCGCCACTAACGGCAGGGCGACGTATATCGCGATCGAGAGGAGCAGGGCTTGCCACGGGACCGGCAATCGGCCCACGCCGAGGAGAAAGCCGCCGAGCGGACCGTAGAGAAGCAGCATCGTGAGCGAGTTGATTGCGACCATGACGAGCGTCAGGCCGTCGTTGCCGCGGGCGAGATAGCCCCAGACCAGCACCATGGCCGTGCAGGGCGCGATCCCCAGCAGGATGCAGCCCGCGAGATAGCTGCGCCAGAGCGGGACTTGAAGCATCTTTACCCCTTCGTGCAGCACCACCACTCCGGAGCCGTGAGCCGATCCTACGGGCAGGTCCAACCCGAAGGGCATCTTTACAAGGTCAACGGCATCCGCGCGGATCAGGCTCCGAAACAGGAACCCCAGGAACAGCAAAGCAATGGCGTACATGGTGAAAGGTTTGATGCACCAGTTAACGAAAAGCGTGAGCAACACTGGCTTCCCGCTCTTACCCGCCTTGATCACGGTGGCGAAGTCAATCTTCACCATGATCGGGTACATCATGAAGAAGAGGCAGATGGCAATGGGGATGGAAACCACCGGCGCACCGTTGACGCGAATGGCAAGGCCATCGAGATACCGCGCCACCCCCGGCGCGACCTTGCCCAGCACAATTCCAGCCACAATGCATAGCGCCACCCATACGGTCAGGTAACGCTCAAACACATTCGTCAGTTTCCGTTCGTTAGCTTCCACGGCTACACGATTCATTCACTTGCTCCTTCTTTTTGTCGCGGCTCGCCCTATCTTTTCTATGGTGGGGCGACGCCGATTTTCCCTATGGTGGGGCGACGCCTCCGGCGGAGCCGCATTTTGAGGTCTCATTCATGCTCGTTCTCCCACAAGCTTATCTTCATCTCTGCTCTCTTTGCTTCCGACGCAAACCTCCTCGACCGCAAGCCACCACGGCGTGGAGTTTCTTCCTGTCCTGTTCAATCTTGGGGTCATGCTTCAGCGTCTCGCCCAACCACTTCAGCACCGGGCACACTAAGTTCCCGGCTTTCCCGTCCGGCAAACGGTAGTAAATCCACCGTCCCTCCTTGCGGGAGTCAACCAGGCCAGCCGCGCTCAAGACTGACAGATGTTTGGAAACCGTGGACGGCGCCAAGCCCAGCACCTCCACGATCTGGCACACGCATAGCTCACCCGGCCGCAGCATCATCAGGATGCGCAGCCGCTGGAGATCCGCCAGCGCCTTGCCCACGCGCAACGCCGCTCGCATGGTTTCGCTCTTCATGTCCAACTCCTTCCCCTCCCGGCTGTAGCTTCAGATGCCAGCAGGGCCATGCCCCGCAGGTCCACAATGTAGCCGACATGCAAGCTGTCCGTCTCGAACAGACCTGTATCTGTCTCGAGGGCTGTTCGTCATATCGTCACACAGCGAAATATTCCACGAAGACGCCAAAGTGTCAACGCTGAATCCGGAAGACGGCCGGAAGCGACGCCGGAACCGCACACGTCTTGGCGCGGCATCATTCCCTCTCGGTCTAATTACCGCGGCAACACACTCCAAAGCCAATGGTCATCTGCGGGACTGCCTTCCGACCCGGGTGTTCGGTGGGGCGGCGGGGTCGGTGTCCACGTCAGACCATGCCATCTGGGCGCGTACGAGATCATGAAGCGTCAAGAGCCCCAGAAGCACTCCGTCCTGCGGAGCAGTGATGAGAATGAGATCAGACTCCGCCTCGACGAGCCGCCGCTGGGCCTCGCGGATGGTTGTGTCCGGCGGACATGTCACGGCGGGTCTCAGGCGCGGAGCCCGCCCAACCGCCAATGCCGCCTCGGCCTCCGCTCTGGTCACCACGCCCAGCCCCCCATCGGTCTGAACCACTGGGAATCTCTTATAAGGATGCGAGCGGAGCGTGCTTTCTACGGACGATGGAGACAGATCCCTCAGAACCACGGGATGAAAATTGGCGATGGTCGAGACCGGCCATTGCTGCCAACTGGTGAGATCCCGGGGCGGACGCACCCGCTCGATGTCGTGGCCGTCCTGTTCGAGGATGGCGTCGTAAAAATTCCGCTTTGCCAGCGAACGGCCGATGCCCTGACTGACCAAAGCGCCCAGCATCAGGGGCGGCACGAGGTTGAAGTCGTGCGTCATCTCGAAAACAATCAGGATGCCGGTCATTGGCGCCCTGACCACCGCGCCAAGACAAGCGCTCATGCCCACCACTGCCAGCAGAACCTGATCGGAAGGGGCCAGACTGCTCACGTGGTCGGCAAGACCGCCTACCAGCAACCGGCACATGCCTCCAAAAACAGAGTCGGCGAGAAGATTCCTCCGCAACCGCCGAATCCATAGCACAGGATAGTTGCCGCCAGCTTGGTGAACAACAACACGCCGGCCACTTGCCAGTCCAACCGGTTCGTCAGCCCGGCTGAGAGATCGTCGTATCCGAGGCCGAAGACACCGAGGCGCCCGGTGCAGTGGAACACCGTCACACCCAAAGCCCATGTGAGGAGCGCGCCCACAGCCGGCCGAAACCACGCCGGGATCCTGGTTAGCAGACTTTTCCCGCACATGCCTCGCAGTCGCAGAGTCAGCCGCTGAAAGAGAATACCCGTCAGCGCCGCCAGCCCGGCCACGATCGGAACCCGCTGGTACACCAGCCATCGTGATGCTTCCGCGGGTGCGAGAACAAAGGCTGGCTGCTTCCCGATAACCGCATGCACAACAAAGGCGCCCAGAACCGAGGCCAGCAGAACGCCGCCCAGCAACCGGCTGTTCAAATCCTGAACAATCTCTTCCAGGACGAACGTGACGGCCGCGAGAGGCGTGTTGAACGCTGCCGCCAAGCCGGCTGCTGCCCCCGCGGCCGCCCCGAGCCTTCGGGATTGTTTCGGTTCTCCCAACCAGCCGGCGAGGTTCGAGCCCACCGTGCCCGCCAGTTGTACGCTCGGGCCTTCGCGTCCAAGGCTGGAGCCGCCGCCAATACTGAGAATGGCGGCAACGAATTTCACCCAAGCCACGCGCCAAGGGATGAAGCCGAAGTCTTTCCAGAACGCGGCCTTCAATTGCGGAATGCCGCTGCCCGCCGCCTCCCGGCAGAACGAATTCAGGAGCCAGCCAACGACCAAGGCGCTGCTGACGATCACGGCCAGACTGCCGGCCAGGAATGTGGGCAGTGGCTTGAAGCTCAACGGCAGAAAGGTATGCCGATACAGCCAGGTCACGCCGAGCTGGAACAGCACAGCAGCGGCCCCGCCACCCAGACCGTAAGCGCCGATGCGCAGAATGTTTGCCGCCTGACGAGGCAGTTTGTCAATGTGCGTTCGCAAAAACATTGGTACACAATCTAATCAGTGGGCGTGGCCCAATGAAGAACAAACATTCGAAGCAAGTGCCCCACGCGCAGTGGCGTTGTGCCAAGGCAATTCGCCCGAACTGTTTGGCGGCTCTCCCTACCAAGAAACGCGGCTCGCCCGGAGGTCTCGCCCTACCTTCTCTATGGTGGGGCGACGCCTCCGGCGGAGCCGTTTCTCTCGGACATTCGCCATTCACAATTCGCGGCTCGACCGGAGGTCTCGCCCTACCGAAGCGGCTCGCCCTACCGAAGCAGCTCGCCCGGAGATCTCGCCCTACCGAAGCGGCTGGCTCGGAGGTCTCGCCCTACCGAAGCGGCTGGCTCGGAGATCTCGCCCTACCAAGAAACGCGGCTCACCCGGAGGTCTCGCCCTACCTTCCCCTATGGTGGGGCGACGCCTCCGGCGGAGCCGTTTCTCTGCGGCACCTTCCGCAACAATTTCTTCCGCCTCTCTGTAATTTTCATGGGCGCGTCCGCTTGACAGCGAGCGTGTTGCCGGCTACGTTGCGACACGGCAGGCTGGCCGGTTGATTCCGGAAGCCCCACAGGTCCGCTCCGTTGGAATCGTCACCGTGATTCAGTCCGATGCCGGCCCGCGCCGGTGGATGAAACGGTCGGTCGTTCGTGGAGACCACTGGCATGATGCCACAAGAGCGAGAAGAGTTGCTGCGTTCGGCGTTGAGAGCCCATCGAGAACGGGGCGCCCGCATGTGCTTCTGTGTGATTGGGGCCGGGCACGGCGGGCTGGCCATGGCCGGACATCTGGCGATCATGGGCTATCCCGTCAGACTTTACAACCGCACGCAGGAGAACCTTCACGCGGTACGCTGGCATGGCGGCATTTCAGTTTCGGGCGCGGTCGAAGGGTTCGGCGCGATTCAGGTAGCCACTTCGGTCATGCGAGAGGCGCTGGATGGGGCTGATGTGGTCATGGTGGTCGTCCCGGCCACCGCTCACCGTTTTGTAGCCAGGGAAGCAGCCCCGTGGCTGCGGGACGGCCAAATCGTCGTTCTGAACCCCGGTCGCACCGGCGGCTCATTCGAATTCCAGGAAACTTTGCGGCGCGCAGGATGTCGCAACGCCGTATTACTCGCGGAAACGGCGACTTTTGTCTATGCGTCCAGAGCGCTTTCACGCTGGGAAGCCCGGATCTTCTCGATCAAGAACTCGGTGCGCTTCGCGGCACTACCGGCATACTGGACACCGGAATTGCTCTCTGTGCTGCACCGCGCGTTCCCTCAGTTTATGCCGGCTGACAACGTTCTTTCCACGGGGATGGAAAACATTGGGGCGATCTTTCACCCGGCCTTGACGCTGCTGAACGCAGGGTGGATTGAGAGTACAAGGGGCGATTTCGACTACTACATTCATGGCATTTCCCCATCGGTCGCGCGGGCCCTCGAGATTCTCGACTCGGAGCGACTGGCGGTGGCATCCAGCTTGGGTGTGCGCGCGGTGTCGGCCCGGGAATGGCTTTATCTTACGTATGATTCCGCAGGCCGTGACCTTTACGAGGCCATCCAGAACACAACCGCCTACCGCGGGATTCGCGCTCCTTCCAATATCCTGCATCGTTATGTTACCGAGGATGTGCCCATGAGTCTTGTTCCCCTCGCTTCGCTGGGTCGAATGCTCGAGGTGAGAGTGCCCATGATCGAGATGGTGATCACCCTGGCGAATGTGATGCACGGCAGGGACTACTGGAACGAGGGGCGCACGGTGGAAACGATGGGGCTCGCTGGTCTGTCGGTCAAGGAAATCCGGCAGCGTGCCGTGGGTATAGAATCAGGAATTGCGGAAGGGGGATAACATGTCGGCTATCATGCAGCACATAACGCGGCAGCCTGACTGGTTGCTCGCCGTGGTCATTATCGTCATCGGTTGGTTGGCGGGATTCCTTGTGCGAGTTGTGGCCACGCGCGTCCTGACTCTGATTCGTTTCGATGCGATGTTCGCCCGCACAGGGGCCGGCGAGTTCCTCAAGAAGGGCGGAGTGACTCAGGCGCCGTCATCTCTGGTTGGCCGGGGGCTGTACTGGATTGTCCTGATGGCCGCCTTCATAGAGGCATCCAGGAGGCTGGACATCGAAGTGGCCACTGAGTTTCGCCAGCGCTTCGTCGCAGCTCTCCCGAGTGTGCTCAGCGCGATCCTTGTGCTTGCCGTCGGGGTCATTCTGGTTTCCTTCTGCGCGGCCTTTGTGCGGACGGTTACACTGAATGCCGGCAGCCCTTACAGCACGCTGTGGTCCCGAATTACCCGCTGGTTGGGTATCCTCCTGGTCCTTGGCGTCGCTCTGGAACAGGCGAATTTGAGCGGAGCGGTATTGGCTGGTGTGATTCAGATCGTCCTTGCCGCCATTGCTTTCGGCGTGGCTTTGGCATTCGGCCTCGGATGTAAAGACATGGCGCGCCACGCGACGGAAAAATTCATCGAGGAATTGAAGGAACGGCACCGCAACGTCCCCAAATCGGACCTCGAAGGCTGACACCCACATGAGCGTACGACTTACTCGCATAGACGTCGTGGGTCTCACCAGGCCGGCCCTCGATGCCCACACGTTGGGATTGATCTCGGTCGAGCAACTGCTGCGGGAATGCGGCTATCGGTGCGTCGAGGCCGACGCAACGGTCTGTGCCTTTCTCAACGCGCCCGAAATTCCGCCGAACCTTGACGGCATTGCACACTGGATTGCCAGCCACGGGATTTCGGTGCTCGGCCTGAGCTACAGGCTCGATCCCGAAGCCGGCGCGCGTTGGGTCGCGGCCGTGATGAGCGGATTGAAGAGCAGGAAAATCTTCGAGGAGCAAGGAGGCCGAGTCCGGGCCGTCTTCTTCGCCGGTCTGCCCAAAACCTGCGATCTGGTCCGAAGACATGTTCCGGGAATTGCCGGCGTATTTGACGGGGATGAGACTCCGCGCGAAACGCTCGAGCGCTTGGGAATTGACCCGGCGGCCCTGCCGGGAGAACTGGCCGCCAGCACCCGCTACGACGAGGATCGGTTTGCCTTCGGACTGGAACTGGTCCGCAGGGGCGAATACATGGCGATACCGCCGCCGCAGCGCTCCGACTATCCAGAGTTCGGCACGGTTCGGGACACGCTGATCGCGCGCTTGCGTCATGCAAAGAGGCAGGGCTCGTTGCCCCTCATACGCGCCCATGCCGGACCGTACCTGCCGGACCGCAGCGCAGCCGTGCGACTGTTCCTGGACTGGACCCGCCGACTCGCCGCTGGTGGCCATCTCGACGTTCTTTCCATTGGAACGTCGCAATTGACGCAGTCAAACTTCGGCGAGGATTGGGGCAACCGACCCAACGGCGGCGGCGCGCCTCTCAACTCGCCAGAAGAATATGCCGCCGTATGGCACGCCGCCCGTCCCATGCTGGTGCGCACCTATGCGGGCACGAAAAACATCCTCGAATTGGCCCGGATGTACGAAAAACGGATGCACATCGCCTGGCATGCCCTTTCGCTTTGGTGGTTCTGTCGCCTGGACGGGCGCGGCCCTCTTTCGCTTCGGGAGAATCTTGAGCAACAAATCGAAACCCTGCGTTATATCGGTACCACCGGCAAACCCTATGAGCCCAATGTCGCTCACCATTTCGCTTTTCGAGGGGCGGACGACGTCTCGTGCATTGTGGCGACGGTTATTGCCGCTCGCACGGCCAAAGCTGCCGGTATTCGCCACCTGGTTCTGCAAATCATGCTTAACACCCCGCGGGCAACTTGGGGCGTACAGGACCTTGCCAAGGCCCGGGCAACGTTGAGTCTCGTGCGTGAGCTGGAGGACAATACCTTTCGCGTCATCCTGCAACCGCGCGGGGGCTTGGACTACTTTTCTCCACATCCCGAGAAAGCCAGGGCACAGCTCGCCGCCATCACCGCACTCATGGACGACATCGAACCACACGATGAAACCAGCCCGCCCCTGATTCATGTGGTGAGCTACTCGGAAGGCTATAAGCTTGCGGATCCGCCTGTCATCGAGGAAAGCATCAAGATCACCAGGCACGCTTTGGCCGAGTACCGACGCCTGCGACGAAGGGGTAACGTGGACGACATGACGGAGCATCCCGAGGTCGTCGCCCGGACCGAAGAACTGCTTTCCGAGGCACGGACAGTTCTCGGTGCAATCGAGAAAGCGATTCCGGAACCTTACACGCCCGACGGCCTTTATCATACTCTGGTGGGAGGGTTTCTGGCGGTTCCCTATCTGTGGGAATGCAGAGATGAACTGGCACGGGCAGTGCAGTGGCAGACCAGGATCATCCGGGGAGCAGTCAGGGTTGTGGATGACCATGGTATTCCACTGAATGCGAAAGAACGCATGGCCAGGGTGCGGCGTGCGCTTTTGACGCTGCCACCGTCCTGATGAAGCCAAGGAGGAGATGATGCCATGGCCGGGATAGCGGGAATTGCGCGCGCAGGGTGCACGGCAGAAGTGAATCGCATGTTGGACAAGTTGGCCCATCGGGGCCGAGCAGTGCGCGTCGTGTTCGAGACCCCTCACACCACCCTGGGAGCCGTCGCACCGACCATCCGGAACATAGCCGTCCTGCGTGATAAGCAGTTAGTGCAGGATCATGCCGAACCAGCCCGGTGTGCCAGCGCTCAGGTTGCTGACGGACGGCTGACGCTGTGGCGTGATCCCTTGGGCGTCGCGCCGCTCTATTACGGCTACACGGCAGAAGGGACGCTATGCTTTGCCTCGGAAGTCAAGGCGCTGCTTGACCTTACTCATACTCTACACGAGTTTCCTCCCGGGGCGGACTACAACGGCGACCGAATAACCCAGCATTTCGACCTCTAAGCCGACCTGCCACCGTGTGATGGAGAGCCGCAGCGAATCGCCGCATTGCTGAAAGATCATCTGACCCAAGCCGTTCAGAAGTGCATCCAGCCTGATGTGTTCGGCGCGTGGCTCTCCGGTGGACTGGATTCGAGCGCGCTGACGGCTCTGGCAAGACCTCACACCAAGGTACTGCACACGTTTGCAGGCGGACTCGCCGGTTCGGAGGACCTGCTCTATGCCCGGAGCGTGGCCGAGTTTCTGCGGACTGAACATCACGAGTGTGCTGTCTCGCCGGCAGATTTGCTGCGTGTCCTTCCTGAAGTCATCTATCATCTGGAATCCTTCGACGCCCTGCTTGTGCGCTCGAGTGTGGTCAATTTCATTGTCGCCGGACATGCTGCCGAGTTTGTGCCTGCCGTTCTTTCCGGCGAGGGCGGCGATGAGCTTTTTGCGGGCTATGAGTATCTCAAGGAATTGCCCCGTGAGAAACTGGAACAGGAATTGTTGGACATCACAAAAAGACTTCACAACACCGCCTTGCAGCGGCTGGACCGGTGTGCCGGCGCGCACGGGCAAATCGCACACCCGTGCTTCCTGGATCCTCATGTTGTTGAGCTCGCTCTGCGGATCCCGGCGGAATTCAAGCTGCGTGGCGACGTCGAGAAATGGATTCTCAGACAGGCCTTGGGGGGGTTGTTGCCGCGGTCGGTGCTGGAGAGGCGCAAATCCAAGTTCTGGCAGGGCTCGGGAGTTGGAGGGGTACTGGCTGAACATGCCGAAAGAACCATTTCCGACCGCGACTTCCATCAGGAACGGCGGCTGAAGAACGGGCGAACTCTGAACTCGAAAGAGGAACTTATGTATTATCGTCTCTTTCGCGAACAGTTTGGTGAACTGGAAGATTTGAGTTGGATGGGACGCACCAAAACTGCTGCGCAGGTTCCCCAACCCGAAGGCTTGGGAACTGATCAGCGCGCAGTATAGATCAGGTAAAGGCCGCCAAGGAGCACCAACACTCCGCACACCTTCTTCAGGATTACCGCTCCCCTGGATTTCTCGTTCCAGTCGAGATAGTGCTGTACGACCTCGGTGAATGTGCCCGCCAGCACGATCACGGAGCAATGCCCCACACCGTAAATTACAAGCAGAAGGACACCATAGGCCGGATTTGTCGCCGCGAGTTTGAACGTAACCGCCAGCATCGGCGCCATGTAGGCGAACGTGCAGGGGCCGAGCGCCACACCGAAGATCAGTCCCAGCAGGAATGCCGCCAACATCCCCCTGCGCTGCATGCCCGGCTGCGCGGTACCGGGCATGGGAATGCGAATCACGTCCAGCAGATACAACCCCACCACGAAGAAGATGACGGCCACCGCGTAGTTACCCCAGCGGCCCACGTCGCCCATCATCCGTCCAGCCACCGCCGTGATCGTCCCGATCGCTCCAATGGTGACGAGAATGCCCACCGAAAACAGCAGGGCAATTGTGAATGCCCGCCGCGTCGTGATCCGACCCTGCTGGTCAATGAACCCGACGATCAGCGGAATGCTGGCCAGGTGGCAAGGGCTCAGCAAAATGCTGAGCACGCCCCACACAAACGCAGCGCTCAAAGCAATCAGTGCCGAACCCTCGACCGCATGCGTCAGATATGTGAACAGTCTTTCTAGCATTTTTCCGCTCAATGTGTCGTTTACAGATCAGAAGCGAACCAAAAACTGCGGCTCGCCCGGAGGTCTCGCCCTACCGAGGCGGCTCGCCCTACCTTCCCCTATGGTGGGGCGACGCCTCCGGCGGAGCCGCGATCCAGCACATGCCGCCAGTCCTCTGCCCTCCCCACCAACCCTCTTCTCACCGGATTCATTCTGATGTACTGAGCTTTCTCCGCAAACTCCGCTTCGTCGCGCAACCGATGCTCAAAGAAGTCCGATTGCCACTCGATCCCACAGTGTGTTGTCTGATACCGCTTCCAGTCTGCTACTGTTCGCTTGATGCCGCGGTGCAAATCGAACGTCGCAATCAAATGCACATGATCGGGCATGATCAACATCAGCCAGACAAACCAACGTCCGATGTTTTCGTAGTAACGCACGCTGTCGAGGATACGAGTGGCGACATTGCCATGAAGGAGCGGTTCCCCACCTCGTTCCTTGCAGTTTATCGTTACAAAATGGCGAGCACCCTGTACGACCCAGGAAGGGACTTCATGGGGCAACTTGCGCCGTTGGGGTAACGAATGTGTTTTCACGTCTGTTTCACCTTTGCACAATCTGCGGCTCGCCCGGAGGTCTCCCTACCGAAGCGGCTCGCCCTACCTTCCCCTATGGTGGGGCGACGCCTCCGGCGGAGCCGTTTGTTTTTGCGGCCTTGACCCCAAACCGCTCCCAGGTGGCCAAGATGTCTTTTTTGCTGAAGAATCCCTCGTGCCGGTACAATTCGCGGCCTTCGGCATCGAAGAAAATCTGCGTCGGGATCACGCGAATTCCATAACGCCGACCTGCCTCGGGATCCTTCCACACGTCAATGAACTCCGTCTTGAACATGGAACTGTACTCTTTCTGCAACTGAGTCAGTATCGGTGCCATCATCCTACACGGTATGCACGAGTGTGCACCGAGGTCCACGAGGCGCGGTAAAGTTTGGCCCTGCTTGGTGGTTTCCGGAGCCCCCGATGGTAATCCCGTCGTCTTTGCTGTCTCGGGGCGTTCGACTCCCTCCAGGCCGCTTGACACCGGCGGCTTCTTGGCCGTGTTCTTGGCGATCAATACGCCGACCACGGCGACAACCAGACCGATCCATATCCACTTGGTCCGTCTGCTGCCACAGCTTCCTCCGCCGCGCCCGCAGGCGGAGCCTTCGTTTTTCGGCCCACTATCGCTGGTCATCTGCGTTTCCTCCATTGTTTGCGGGGATAGAAATGGATGGAATGATGGAATACTGGAATGGTTTGGAATACTGGCAACCTAACTCCCCTTCGTCGTTCCGTCATTCCATTCTTCCATCATTCCAGTCCCCCATCTTCTCACGCCTGCAGTTTCGCAGCCGCAGCCGCTGCTACCTTCGCGATCTTATCTGGCGTCGGCGGCGTCTTGCCCTTATCCATCCCTAGATCGGCCAGCTGCAGGTGCTCGTACTTCTTGAACCCTGCCTGTTCCAGACAGTGCTTGGCGCAGGCGAGGGGACATCCGTCAATTACAAGAATCCTGGCAGCCGATTCCGTTGTGGCCATGATGCCGGACACGCGGCCGCCAATTCCGGCGAGGCAGTACATCTTCCCTGCGCCATCCCTGGTCAGTTTTCGCGCCGCCTGATCAGCGACGGCGCCAACATCTGCCGCTCCGGAACATGCAAAAATCAGTTTGGGAGCTGCTTCACACGCACACGCATTCTTCTCGGTCATCTTACACCTCCTGTTGTTATCGGACACTCGAAACTCGAACCTGGATACTCGATCAGGTGAGCGGTCCCGTGGACTTGATGAATGCATTTAGCTTGGGTCCCAGGCAATCAATGAGAGCCTTGTATTTGGTAACATCTCGAGAGGGTATTACGCTGCGGCGAATGGCCTTCCTGGGCCACGCTTTTGTTTCCTCAAATGATCCTCTGGCGTAAAGATAGAACTTGCGACGATCAGCCGGCGTGTAGCGGCCGTATCCTTCCGCAATGTTGGCGGCTATGCTGTCCGAGGACCGGATGATCTGATAGCCCAGCGTATTCTGCGCTTTGGGCGTCCACCGATCGTAAGCCTCCCAAATCAAGTCCGAGAGTTCCTCCGCCAGCCGATACACCTCCAGTTCGTACACCTCTTTCAACGGCTTGCCCTCCAGCTTCTGAGCGGCAGTGTCTAGTTTCCAGTTTCGAGTATCTTCTTAATCTCCTCCACCCCCAGCACCTTGCCCGCGCTCTTGACTTCTCCATCCACCACCAGGGCGGGGGTGACCATGACCCCGAACTTCAGGATGTCCTGAATCTTCTCCACCTTCTCGATTGTGGCTTCGATGCCAAGCGCTTTCACCGCTGCTTCAGCGTTTGCGGTCAGTTGCTTGCATTTCGGACACCCGGTGCCAAGTATCTGTATCTTCTTCATTGAGTCCTCCCCTGCCTGTATTATGCGTTGACTTCTGTCGCGTATTGCCATATTTACAGCGCAATCCCGTAGGGTTTGTTAACCAGCGCCAATCCGTTCGCCAGAATCTCTTCCACCTGCTTCGTGTCACCAGCGGCGACTGCCAGAGCCAGCCGATCCAGGGCGCGGGAAAGGTCTTCCACAGCCGCCGTATAAGCCTCAGCCTTGGGATTCCCAACCTCGAACGGCGGGGGCGCCAGAAGCACCGCGTCCCGCTTCTGCAACAGCGCCGCCATCCGCTGCCGCACGCCTGCGAGTCCTTGAGTCTTCATGACGGCTTCCGTGGTCTTGATGTCCGCCCTCAAGTGAAACAGCTTGTCGAGGGCGTAGTTCAAGCCATTCTGTTCGTGCATGGAGACGAACAGGCCGCAGCCGAAGCCGCAAGCCTGGAAGGACCGCCGGGCGTCGCCAGCCGCCAGGGCCCGTTCCATGTCCTCCATAGCATTGGCGAAGTCGCGCAGTCGGGCCTTGAACGTCTTGTCCTTGGCATATTCCGCGGGCGGGTTCTCGCCGTATTTCGCCTGAATCTCGGCCCACTGCTTGCGCGCGTCGGCCAACAGCCGGAGCCCCACGGCCTGCTGATCCTTGTCCACCGTCTGGGCCGTCGCCAGTTTCTGGACAATTGCGCAATACTCGCGCACCACGCGGCGACAGACCGCCACGTCTTCGTCGAATGCCGCCAGCGAAGGAGGGGCCGCGGCCGGTTCCCCAGACAACGCCATCCCTGCCATCAACCCGAACATAATAATCCAACCTGTCTTCTTCATTGTACGAATTTCCTTACGTATGGACCCCTACACCGGACTTCGCTCCCGGAACAGTCGCATCACCCGCTCCCTCTCGGGCAAACAGCAAGTACAGCCCGGGCATCAGGAACAAGGCCGCGAAGATCTCCAGAACGAGACCACCGATGGCACCCACAGCCATCGGCTGCAGCAGGTCGCCGCCTTCACCCAGGTTCAGTGCCAGCGGAATGAAGCCCGCAATCGCGCCCACGGTCGTCATCACGCGCGGGCGGAGTCGAATCTGGGCGGCGGAAAGCACGGCGTCGAATGGACGCATTCTTTTGGCGGCCCTGAGCTCCTCCGCGAAGGTCAGCAAGAGCACGCCGTCATTCACCGTGGCGGCGATAACGATGAACACGCCGATGGCCACGGTGGCCCCGATGGCCTGGCCGCCGGCCAGCAGGCCATAGGC
>Ga0209101_1000344_pt1 | contig 38781 bp, 35 predicted proteins | sample ConPoolayeCmetaG_FD_185481 | JGI IMG/M metagenome (GOLD analysis project Ga0209101, IMG submission 185481) | Hot spring microbial mat communities from California, USA to study Microbial Dark Matter (Phase II) - Cone Pool mat layer C metaG... ...
CTCCAGCGTCGCTTCCTTCAGCCGCCAGCGTGCTGAAGGAAGCGACGCTGGAGAACGGGTTGTTAGTGCGCGTGCCGCTGTTCATCAAGATGGGCGACACCATCCGCGTGGACACGCGTACGCGAACCTACGTGGGGAAGGAGTAGTTGCGCCGCACGCAACCAGCGACGCCGGCCTCCGCGCGGCCCATGGTTTCCGGCCGGACCAGCGCCCGCGTCGGGCCGGACGGGTGGTCGGGCCGGGGGGCCTGCCTGACCTGGTGCGTCCGCGGCTCGCCTGACCGCCCCTTGGGAGCAGCCGACGAGGGGGCTATAATACCGCCAACAATAGTCCGACGCTGCGGACAGTCTTGTGGGAGCTGCCTTCATGAAAATCCTGGTTGCTGACAAGTTCGAGGCCTTCGGTGTCGCAGAACTCAAGAAACTGGCCGACGAGGTGATTTGCGAGCCGGGTTTGAAAGACGCGGCCCTTACCCAGCGCATTAGTCAACTGGACCCGACCATCCTGATCGTTCGCTCCACGAAAGTGCAAAGCGAACAACTTCAAGCGGGCAGGAACCTGAAGCTCGTGATCCGCGCCGGTTCGGGCTATGACACCATCGACGTCAATGCGGCCAAGCAGCGCGGCATCAAGGTGGCGAATTGTCCCGGAATGAACGCCGTAGCGGTGGCCGAGCTGGTCTTGGGACACCTGATCAACATGGACCGCCGCATAGCCGACAACGTGGCCGAACTGCGGGCCCACAAGTGGAACAAGAAGGAATTCAGCAAGGCCCGCGGCCTGAAAGACAGCACGCTCGGTATCGTCGGCATGGGACGCATCGGCACCGAAGTCGCCAAGCGCGCGTTGGCGTTCGACATGCGCGTATTGTGGTACGACGTCATCCCCGACCTGCGCCCCCTCGAACATCCTAACTGCCAGCGCGTCGACCTCGACACGCTATTCAAGGAATCCGACTATATCACTCTGCACGTTCCCGGCACGGGCGACACCAAGCATCTGGTCAACGCCCAGCGGCTGACGATGATGAAACCACACGCCTGCTTGGTGAACACCAGTCGCGCCTCCGTAGTGGATGAACCGGCACTGATCGCCGCCCTCAAAGAAGGCAAGATCAGGGCGGCTGCCGTGGACGTCTACGAGAACGAGCCGCCGGCGGACGGAAAAGAAATCCACTCGCCCTTGTGTGACGTGCCGAACCTGTACGGCACGCACCACATCGGTGCTTCCACCGATCAGGCCCAGAACGCAGTCGCGGCCGAAACCGTGCGCATCGTGCGGGAATTCAAGCAGTCCGGCAAAGTGCTCAACTGTGTGAATTGACAGCCGCAGACGCTCGGAAGCCGATCGCGATACTGCTGCAAGGCCCGACGATAATCGCACGGAAGCGCCACTGACGCGGTGACGTTGCTGTTCGCGCAGGCTTGGGGAAGCGAGGCCGACGGGACTCGAACCCGCAACCTCCGGCGTGACAGGCCGGCGCTCTAGACCGATTGAGCTACGGCCCCAGCCTGGTCCCGCCGGCACACCGGCAGGACGTCCCCTTACTATCGCCGCGCGCCCGCCCACTGTCAAATGCCTTTGTCGCCCGCCCCCCGCAGACCCACAGGCCACATCGGGACCAGTCGAATCGCTTGAAAGCGTACCACCAGCCAATCGTGCCGCGGCCCATACACACTTGACAGCGTGCCGGCAGCCCGATCTGACATCGTTGCCGGTGAGTCCAGTAGCAGCGGAATCGAACCAAGCCATCTATCTAGCCGATAGTACCGCTACCAACGGCGCACAAGGTCCAGCGTGTCATCCATTATGGGACGAGGCGCCGCTAGCGACGGATCTGGTTGGCGCTGACGGGTGCAAAAATGACCGGCAAGAAGATTCGCGTCCTGGTGGTAGATGACAGCGCGATCGTTCGCTCTCTGATCCGTGGGACCTTGTCGCAACATCCACAGATCGAGGTCGTTGGGGTAGCGGCGGACGGTCTGGAAGCGCTCACGCAAATCCGCGCGCTGCGCCCCGACGTGGTCACGCTGGATGTTGAAATGCCACGTCTGAACGGCATCGCGGTGCTGGAGCGGGTGGTCGGAAAGGCCCCGGTCAACTTCCTGATGGTCTCGACATTGACACAAACCGGCGCCCAGATCACCTTCGAAGCTCTCAACAAGGGCGCTGTCGATTACATCACCAAACCGCAACCCGGAAACCAATCCGGCCTGCCGGAGTTTCGCAAGCAACTGATAGAGAAGGTGCTGACTGCGGCCCGGCTGCGCACCGGTCGGCGCCGCGCCCCCGCCAAGGTCGCCGCCGATGATGTGCTGCCGATGTTGCCACCCAACCAGACACGCGGCTGGACGGTGGCCATCGGCATAAGTTGTGGCGGGCCGCAAACGTTGTACCGCATGTTGCCGGCGTTTCCGAGCGACTTTGTCCCGATCGTGGTTACGCAGCACATGCCGGCCCAGTTTACCGGACCATTCGCAGAGCACCTGAACGCGCGCTGTCCAATGAACGTACGTGAGGCTCGTGATAACGAGCCGTTGCAGCAAGGCACGATCCTAATCGCCCCGGGCGACCGCCATCTGCGACTGGTCCGGCGCGGCGCCCAGGTGTTCACCCGGCTGGACAGCGGGCCACCAGTATCTGGTCACCGTCCGTCGGTGGACGCGATGTTCCGTTCGGTGGCCGAAGCCTGCGGACCGCGCGCGGTGGGGGTGATCATGACCGGCATGGGCCGCGACGGGGCCGATGGGATTGTCGCGCTGAGCAAGGCCGGGGCTCACACGATCGCCCAGGACGAGGAGACCTCGTACGTCTACGGGATGCCCAAGGCCGCAGTGGAAACCGGGTGCGTCGATCACGTTGTCCCGTTGCCGCAGATCCCGGCGGCGGTTTCCAAACTGCTGAACATGACCAAACGCCGGGCTAGCGTGACGGCTAAAGCCTGACCGTCATTACTGGACGCTGGAGCACACGGGCACGTTGCAGTGCAGATTTGCCAATCAGGGCAACCACCCGAGACGATGTACTAATGAAAGCGCTCGCACGCAAGTCAGGTCGGCCAGGCGACCGACCATGCCAGTGGGCACCGGGATCGCGGAAACGTTTACGCCCCGCGGCACCGACGGAGGACAGGTCGTGGACGTAGCCTACATCAACCCCTTCATCGAAGCCGTCGACAGTGTCTTTTCGACGATGCTCGGCGTTAAACCCAAACGGGCGGGGCTAAGAGTGAGCGACGGCCAATCCAAAGGCGAGGTGATTACCTCACTGGTCGGCATCAGCGGGAAAGTCAGCGGCGTCGTGGCTCTGCGCTTCCCGCCACAGACCGCTCTCGATCTGGCCAGTCGCATGCTCGGCAGCGAGGTGAAGACGGTCAACGAGGAAGTGACCGACGCGATCTCGGAGATGGTCAACATGGTGGCAGGGTCGGCCAAAGCCAAGTTCAACCACAACCCGCCGCTGGAGCTGGGCCTGCCCACCGTGGTCGAAGGCACAGGTTACCGGCTGCGCTATCCGAGCAAATCGGTCTGGCTGGAAGTGCCGTTTACCAGCGAGGCCGGCAACTTCACCATGGAAGTGACATACAACCCGAATTGAGGTTCCGGCGATGAAAGCACTGGTCGTCGACGACTCGATGACGATTCGGCGGATCGTGATCAAGGCCCTGGGGCTGGTGGGCATCAATGAAACGGTCGAAGCCGGAGACGGGCTGGAAGCTATCAAGGCTCTTCAGGCGGGGGGATTCGACCTGATACTACTGGACTGGAACATGCCCAAGATGAGCGGGATCGACGCCCTGCGGGCCATCCGTCAGGCCGGCAATAAGACCCCCGTCATCATGGTGACGACCGAGGCCGAGAAGCTGCGCGTCATCGAGGCCATCAAGACCGGAGCCAACGACTATCTGATCAAACCCTTCTCGCCCGACCAACTGGCCGCCAAGGTCAAGAACCTCGTCGGGGCCGCCAGTGCGGCGGGTTGAGCGCGGCCCACCGGCCTTTGAGCACAGCCGCCGTCAGACTACTCAGGGACCAGCGCAACGATGTTCCTTGGTCTCCTGATGTCTCCTCTCACAGGCCCTAGTGGCCGCCAGCAGGCGTCGGTACCATGCCAACGGAACCGATTCATCTGGCAGACGGGATGCCGGCCGACCGGCTCCGGCTCCCTGGTCAGCCGGAGAGCAGTCGGTTTCCCGACACAACACGTGGCGGGAGCCACGCGGAAACGTCCAGACGCATGCGGCTGATCGTCCTCCAGAACGACGCCATGATCGCCGACGTGATCTGCGGCTTGGAAGCCGTCTATGTCGGCTCGCGGGAAGGCTGCCGTATTCAACTGAACGATCCACGTATTGCGGCCCAGCAGGCGGTCATCTATCCGGGCGCCGACGGCAATTGGCAGATGGAACAGATGGACACGGCCTGCGAGATTCGCCTGAACGGCGCCATCGTGCCGAGCCGGGCTGAGCTGACCACCGGCGACGAAATCGAGATCTTGGAATACAAGATTCGCGTTTACCCGGAATACGAGGAAAAGACTTCGCCGCGCACAGCCGTGGGCACCTCGCGGGCCGCTCTGGAACGCTTCGCCCAATCACGGCTACCGCCCGGCGCTATTCTGAAGAAGGTTGGCGATCCGATCACGTTGACACCGCCGGCGTTGGAGGCCATAGCGCGCGCCAGCCAAGCGGTTTCAGGTTGCCCGACGGTCGAAGAGTTGATGGACGCGGTGTTGCGCAGTCTGTTGAGCGGTTTTGCCGCCCAGCGGGCCTGGATCGGAATTCGGCGTCTGGAATACGGGGCGATGGAGTATGAAGAGGGGCGGCTGCTGACGGGCCAGACCTCCGACCTGCCTGAGCTGGGGCACGATCTGAAGGCGCGCGTGCTGGATCGGGCGCAGTTCGTGTTGGTGCCGCGCGTCAGCCGTGAGGAGCCGATATCGGTACTGGCAGGTCCGCTGATCGGTCCTGAAGGCAAACTGGGCATGGTTTATCTGGACAGCGGGGACAGCGGCCGACGCTACGAGACCGCCGATCTGGATAACTTGATCGTCCAGCTCCACGTGTTCGCGCATCAGCTCGATTCCATCTTCAAGGTGACCGCTCGCAATCGGGCGGCCCTGATCGACGGCCAGGTCAGCGTGGCCCACGAAATCCAAGCCCGCCTGACGCCGCGCAAACTGCCACAGTGGGAAGACCAGCTAGTTTTCGGCGCCTTCCGCGAACCGGGACGCGAGCGTAGCAGCGACATTTACGACGTGGTGCGTCTGTCCAACAACTTGGCGGCCATCATGGTCGCCCACACCTCGGCCACCGGCGCGCTGCCCAGCCTGCTGATGGTCCAAGCGGTCACCGCCTTCCGCTCGGCGGTCATGCATCAGGACCACGCCGGCATCTGCCTGCGCATGCTCAACTGGATGCTCTACGACGGACAGAAAGACCATCCCTTGGACTGCTTCGTGGGTGTGATCGACCCTAGCAGCGGGCTGTTGCGCTACGCCTTGGGCGGTCACTTGGGCGCCTACATCATCGGACAGCGCGGCGAACCGCGCGTCTTGGGCGGCGCGGAACCGCTGCCGCCACTGGGCATCGGCAAGAACACCGTCTATCCACTGCTCTCGGAGCAGCTCGAACCCGGCGAGACACTGGCCCTTTTCACCCCTGGGGTGGTGACGGCTAAAAACCGACGGGAGGAGGTTTTCGGCGAAGAGCGCTTCGTCAATATCCTGTGCGACGGCTTCGGCCAACTCGCCAGCGCCATGTTGAAGGAGATGCTCACCGATCTGCGGAACTTCACCGAGGGCGGCTACCAGCCGGACGACATCACCGTCGTGCTGGCACACCGGGTCTGACTCGCCCGACCGGTTTTCGTAACCATTTAGTCGCCAGATGCTAACTGGAAGTTAACGCAGGCAAAACTAACCTATGTCGTGTATCATCGGAGAGTGCCCGCCGGACGTTGGTCGACAGCGTGGATCAGCGGCGCGGCCGACTCGGCGGGATAATCTGGCCGGCGTATCACGGTCGCCCGGACGGAGCATGCCTGTGACTAAGCACCGTGGATCAGTCCTCGTTGTCGAGGACGAGACCGACTTGGCCGAGCTGCTGCAATACCACCTGGAACGCGAGGGCTATCATTGTCGTCGGGTCAACGACGGCCAACAGGCACTGGCTGAGGCCCAGCGTCAACCGCCGGATGTTATCATTCTGGACCGCATGCTGCCCGGTCTGTCCGGCGACGAGGTCGCGGTCCGTTTGCGCCGCGAGCCGCGCACCGCCGGCGTGCCGATTCTGATGTTGACCGCTAAGGCCGAGGACGAGGACGAACTGGTCGGGTTCGCACTGGGTGCCGACGATTACGTGCGCAAGCCCTTCTCCATGAAGCTCTTGCTGGCCCGCCTGGATGCATTGCTGCGCCGGCAACGCGCCGCAACGGGCAAACGCGAGGTGCTGACGATTGGACCGGTGACGCTGGACCACGGGCGGCATGAGGTGCGCGTCAGTGACCGGGTGGTCGAGCTGACCGCCACCGAGTTCCGCATTCTCTCCGTGCTCATGGGAGCGCGCGGTCGCGTGCTGTCCCGCGAGCAACTAATCGACCAGGCCCTGGGCCAGGGCGCGCCGGTCACCAATCGGGCCATGGACGTGCACATCGCCGCCCTGCGCAAGAAACTTCAGGAGGCAGCCGGATACATTCACACCGTTCGCGGCGTCGGCTATGCTTTCCGCTTGCCGGAGAATGAACCGCAACAAGCATAGTGTGCCGCGGAGCGCCGGCGGAATCCGGCAATCGCTGTTCAAACTCAGCGCGCCCGGGTTGGCACGTCGATGAACCGTCGCCGCAAGTCCTGGCAACACCCTCTCAATCTGGTCGTCTTGACGGCCGCGGCCATGGTAGCAGCCGCCGCGATGGTGCAGCACTTCGAGCAACGCACCGCCGCCGAGCAACTAGCGGAGCTGCTGCTTGTTGAGGCGCGGATAATGGAAATCGCATTGCGGGCCGACGGAACGCTGGCCGAGGCTCAGCGCCTGGCCGAACTGCTATTGGAAGCCGGCATCGAGACCGTGGTCATGGACACCAGTGGACAGGTCCGGCTTCAGACCGGCAGGCCGACCAGGGAGGCCGATCTGCTGACGCGCCCCGAGGTGCAAGCGACCATGCGCGACGGAGCGCGCACCGCTCGGCAGCGCTACCGCGACGCCGACGGCCGGTTGCAAATGCACCTGGCTCTGCGAGCCACCGCGGCAGACGGTAGCAGCAATGGCTTAATTCGCCTTTCGAAGGCCGACGCGCCGCCGTCGATGGCGCGCGCCCTGCTGCTGTCGGTCCTACTAACGGGGCTGATCGGCGTCGCAGCGGCGCCGATATTGCTGCTGCTCTGGCGACGATTGCGACGACGAGTGCTGCTGGAGGCTGTCCAAGCGCTGCGCAACCTCCCGCTAGAGGAACCGCCAACCACCGAGGCAGGCGGCCGCTACCAGGCCAGCGACTTGCTGGAGACGGCCACCAATAGCCTGCGGCGTCAGTTGGCCGCACGCATCGAAAGGTTACAGCACCAGCAGCGTGTCTGTCGCTGGCTGATCGACAAGCTGAGCGAGGGAGTAATCGTCGCCGATCGAACCGGTCACGTCGTGCTGCTGAATCCCGCCGCCGCGCGACTGCTCGATCTGCGGTCTTCAGCCGGGAGCGTCGAATCGTTCGTCGGCCGGCCGGTCGAAGCCGTCATTCCGCACTACGCCATTCAAAAGTTGCTCTTGAATAGCGGGTGCGCTGAGCGCACCCGCGAAGTTGAGCCGCCAGCCGCCGAGCAGGACGTTACCGTCGAAACGGATACCGGCAGTCTGCACGTGCGTGCCCGCGCGGTCGATATCGAGCTGCTCGACGGAGGCCAGGGCGGCGTGGGAGCCGCAACCGGCCGAGCAGTGCTGCTATGCGACGTCACTGAGATGCGGCGTATCGCGCAGATACGCACCGATTTCGTCGCCAACGCCTCACATGAACTGCGCACTCCGCTGGCCACTATCCGGGCGGCGGTGGAAACGCTACTGACAATCGACTTGGCAAGCGAAGCGCCGGCCGCCCGAATGTTTCTGGAAAAACTGGACCGCCACAGCGCGCGTTTGCAGCAGATGGTAACGGATCTGCTGGACCTGTCGCGACTGGAGACGCCCGCTGAGCGTTTTGCGCCGGAGCCGATCGAGTGCCGCTACCTCCTGGAAGACCTGCACTTGCGATTCGCCGATGAATTGGAGCGCAAGGGCTTGCACTGGGAGACGAGGTGCGAGCCCTCTCCGGCTGCCAAGCTCCACGCCAATCCACATTTGCTGCGTATGACCCTCGACAACCTGGTGGACAACGCCATCAAGTTCACCGACCCAGGTGGCCACGTGTCGGTACGACTGCGCCTGACGCCCAACGCGGCCGTCCTGGAGGTTGCCGACGACGGCTGCGGGATTCCGGAAGAGGACCAACAGCGTGTTTTCGAACGCTTCTACCAGGTACATCGCGCGCGCAGCGGCGTGACCGACCGTGGCACCGGACTCGGCCTGGCGATCGTGCGCCACGCGGTGGGCGCCATGCAAGGCAGCGTCAGTCTGGAAAGCACCTTAGGAAAAGGTACGCGCATCACCGTGACCATCCCACAGGCGGCAGCTTAATCGAAGGCGCGCGCTTCTTTAACTGGTCCTTAACAATAGAGCCGCAGACTGCTGGCGGGTGCGGCGGATCGGCCTGCCGCCCGGTGTGGGTTGCGCGTGGAGATCGGAAAATGCGGCGACAATACGCACGTTCTGTGGGCCGGTTAGCAATTGCGGCTTTGGTTCTGGCAACGGGCGCGGTGACGTTCGGACAGACCAAGATCGTGGTGGATGGTTCAACGACCGTCGGGCCGCTGGCCAAGGCATTTGCAGAACACTTCATGAGCGAGCGTCCGGGCGTGACGGTGACGGTGAGCGAGTCCGGCAGCGGCAATGGCGCCAAGAGTCTGATCAACGGCACCTGCGACGTAGCCGACATGTCGCGCTTCATGAAGGAAACCGAATTCAAGGCCGCCGTCGAAGCCGGCGTCTTCCCCGTGGCGCACGTTATCGCCATGGACGGCATCGCCGTGATCGTTCATCCCAGCAATCCCGCGCGGGATCTGACGGTCGAGCAGGTGCGCGACATCTACCTGGGCAAGATCACTAACTGGAAAGAGATCGGCGGGCCGGACAAGCCGATCGTGGTCATCAGCCGCGACACTAACAGCGGGACGTACGAGTGCTTCGAAGAGCTGGTAATGAACAAGCAGAAGATGGCCGCGACGGTCGAGTACGTTGGCAGTAACGGCGCCATGCGGCAGCGTGTTCAGAGCACTCCCACAGCCATCGGCTACGCTGGTCTGGGGTTCGTCGACCGCACAGTCAAGGCTTTGTCGGTCAACGGCGTCCAACCCAGTCGGGCCACGGTGGTCTCGGGCGTGTACCCGATAGCGCGACCACTGTACATGTTCACCAACGGCTATCCCAAACTGGGCAGCCCGCTGCATGCCTTCATAACGCTGCACCTGACGCCCAAGGGCCAGGAGATCGTCGAGGCCATCGGGTTCATTCCGGTCACCACTTGCGACAGCCCGGCTGGCCAGGCAGAAGGCAAGGAGTAGCCGGTTGACTAGCCTGTCGCTGCCCGCTCAGCGTGCCACCCGGCGAAATGTCGGCCGGCTGAGTCGGCCTGCCAGTGCGTGGCGACGGTTTCTCGGACTGGTCGGCCATGGATTGTTGCTGTTGGTCACGTCCAGCTCGGTCTTGGCCGTCTTGTTCATCTTCTTCTTCATCGCCCGCGACGCGCTGCCGTTCTTCTTCACCCCCGAGGTCTCGGTTCTTCAGAGGCTGCGCGAGTTCTTAACCACCAGCGCCTGGTATCCCAGCGGAAACCCGCCGGCATTCGGCGCCCTGGCGATCTTCGTTGGTAGCGGACTGGTCACATTGGCGGCAGCTTGCGTCGCCGTTCCGATCGGCGTCTTGGCGGCCATCTGCCTCAGCGACGTACTTCCTTTCCGCATACGCCAACTGGTCAAGCCCCTGGTCGAAGTCCTGGCCGCGATTCCCTCGGTGGCGTACGGTTTTTTCGCCCTGGTGGTATTGGCACCGCTGTTGCAGAGTCACGGCGGGACAGTGCTGTCCATCGGCTGGTGGTGTCTGGCGGGACCGGCGGCAGCCCTGACAGTCTTCGTGCTCAGCGACCTGCTGGCGGCCCGACGGCCGGATCGGCAACGACGCGCCCTGCGTCTGACCGCCGGCCTGCTGCTCGCCGCGCTGGCCGGGCTGCTGGTGTTCAGCGTCGGCCGTCGGCTGGCAGCGATCGAAATCGACAGCGGGACCAACGCGCTGAACGTGGCGCTCATTCTGGGCATCATGGCCTTGCCCACGGTCACCAGTGTTTCCGAGGATGCACTCCAGGCAGTGGGCCGCGAGTTGCGGGCCGGCGCCTACGCTCTCGGCTCGACACGAGCCGAGACAGTGATCCGGGTAGTGCTGCCGGCGGCTTCCGGCGGTATCTGTGCCGCCATCATACTGGGGCTGATGCGGGCCGTCGGCGAAACCATGGTGGTGTGGATGGCTTCGGGCAACGCCGCCCGCATCCCCAACCCCTGGTACAACCTGCTACAGCCGGTGCGCACGCTGACCGCCACCATCGCCGGCGACATGGGCGAAGCCGACCACGTCACCGGCTCGGCCCGCTACCACGTGCTGTTCGCGCTGGCCCTGGCTTTGCTATCGATCGCGCTGCTCTGCAATCTGGTTAGCGAATGGGTGATTCGACGCACCGTCGCCAGGTATAGGTGAGAAGCGATGCGGCTGGGCACACGCCAGGTCGTCGATCGGGCCTTCACCGGCGTTGGGCTGGCTTCGATCGTACTAATGAGCGTGGCGCTGGTCGCGCTGCTCGCCCCAATCATCGTCGGGGGACTGCGAGCTTTCGTCTTTCAAGCCACCGTCGAGCATCGTCGCCTGATGCTGGAGCAGTTCGGCCGCGGCAACGCTGACAAGCTGGCAGCAGAGCTGGTCGCCGCCGGCAGCGCCCGCCAGGCGGTGTACGACTACCTGAGCCAGTTCGAAGGCGAGCTGCGGCGTTACCCGGCCGCACAGCGCCGGCAGTACGCCGCCGAGCTGCAAGAAATCAAGGAGCACCTGCGCGCGCTGCTCGGGCCGCTACCGGGTGAACCGCTGCCGGTGATGCCGCGCCACCGCTACGGTCAGACGCGCTGGGATCGCGCTCAACTCGTACTACAGCAGGTGCTGATGGTCGAAGAGTGGGATTACGCCGATGCGGCGCGCATGGGCCGGCGCGTCTTGCGTCCGCGCGCCGAGCATTTTGCGGGTACCGCGCTGGCACCGCTGTTCGACTACCTGCCCCGTCACATCGAGCAGATGCTTCGCCCGCGCTGGACGTTCTACTGGCGCTTTCTGACAGATGATGCACGCGACGCGCACTTCTTCGGCGGCATCTGGCCCGAGGTACTGGGAACCTTCTATCTGACCATCGGAGCCATTCTATTCGCCGTGCCGACCGGCATCATCTCGGCCATCTACCTGGTCGAGTACGCGCGCGACAACTGGCTGGTGGCCGTCTTGCGGAGTTGCATCAGCACGCTGGCCGGCGTGCCCAGCATCGTGTTCGGTCTGTTCGGCCTGGCATTCTTCATCAACACGATTCACGTCTCGCCGACCAAGAGTGTGCTGGCCGGCGCGCTGACGCTGGCGGCCCTGATTCTGCCGCTGGTCATCCGGGCTTCCGAAGAGGCCCTGCGAGCGGTCCCGCAAACCTACAAGGAAGCCGCTTTGAGCTGTGGTGCCAGTCGCTGGCGCACCATCATCACCGTGCTGCTGCCAGCGGCACTACCCGGTATTCTGACCGGCGTCGTCATCAGCATGGGACGGGCAGCCGGCGAGACGGCCCCGATCATCTTCACCGCCGCCGTCAGTATCGGCCCGGCACTGCACCCCTGGCAGACACTGAACAGCCCCACTCCGGCCCTGCCCTGGAACATTTACAGTCTCTGCACCGAGCACCAAGCGGTCGATCAGATTCGGCACGTGCAATACGGTATGGTTCTTACGCTCGTGGCCCTGGTGTTGCTCCTGAATGGAGCAGCCATAATCATGCGGGCACGCATCGCGCACCGTATGACAGGTTGAAGTATGCCTATGACACAATTGCCCCGACGTGCCGTCGATCTGCCGCCCTTGGCAGCCTTGCGCGCCGCCCCCACGCCGCGCGTCGCCCCTGCCGCACCGGGCTCCGAAGCGGCAGCACGCGCACATGTGCGACTGGAGCAGTTCTGCGTGTACTACCGCGGCGTGCCGGCGGTTAAAGACGTGACCATGGATATCCCGGCCGGCCAGATTACCGCCATCATCGGACCCAGCGGATGCGGGAAGAGCACGCTGTTGCGGGCGATCAACCGCCTGAACGACCTGATCCCTCACTGCACCACCAGCGGACGCCTGCTGCTGGACGACGAGGACGTGTACGGCCCGCACGTGGACGTTACCACCCTGCGCAAGCGCGTCGGCATGGTCTTTCAAAAGCCGAATCCGTTCCCCAAGTCCATCTTCGACAATGTGGCCTACGGGCCGCGCATTCATGGCTTGCGGCGGCGCGGCGCACTGGCCGACATCGTGGAGCGCAGTCTGCGGCAGGCGGCCCTGTGGGACGAAGTCAAGGACCGGTTGTCGGAGAACGCGCTGGGGCTGTCGGGCGGTCAACAGCAGCGACTGTGCATCGCCCGGGCGCTGGCGGTGGAGCCGGAGCTGCTGTTGATGGATGAGCCGACTTCGGCGTTGGACCCCATGGCCACCGACCGCATAGAGACGCTCATGAATGAGCTGCGCGGCCAGTACACGATCATCATTGTGACGCACAACATGCAACAGGCCGCCCGAGTCTCGGACCGCACCGCCTTCATGTACGTCGGTGAGCTGATCGAGGTCGGCGACACTAGCCTGATCTTCACCAACCCGCGCCATCCGCGCACGCAGGACTACATCACCGGGCGCTTCGGCTAGAATAGCGCGCCCGACGGCAGAAAAAATGAGCACGCATTTCATTCATCTGCTCGACGAGTTGCGACGACGTTCGTTGCGCATGGCCAGCGAGGTGGAGGACATGGTGTCCGAGGCCTGCGACGCCGTCTTCCTGGCCGACCAGGCTCTGGCACGCCGCATCATCGCCCGCGACGAGGAAGTCGATAGTGCCGAGGTGGCGGTCGAAGCCGAGGTGATTCGCCTGCTGGCGCTTTACCAGCCGGTCGGTATCGACCTGCGCACGCTCTGCACCATCCTCAAGGTCAATAACGACCTGGAACGTGTCGCCGATTGCGCCGTCAATCTGGCGGAGCGTGCCAAACACGGGCAGTTGCAGCCCTTGGCTCAGCAAAGTGCTGAGCTGAAGCAGATGTGCCCGGTGGTGCGGGCGGCCCTGCGAGGTGCCGTTCAGGCCTATAGCCTGACCGACGCCGACGCGGCCCGCCGCATCCGCGAGCAGGACTCCGGTATCGACGCCCTGTACGCCCAGATCGTGCGCAATGTGGTGGCGGTGGTGGACGCCTCCCCCGAAGACGTGGCCGGCTACCTCGATCTGCTATCGGTAGCCAAGAACCTGGAGCGTATCGCCGATCACGCCACCAACATCGCCGAAGATGTCATCTTCCTGGCCACCGGCCAAATCGTCCGACACCGCCACGGACCACTGTAGCTGGCGGCGCCGCATCTGCTGGCGTTCAAAAGAGTTGCGCGGCGGCCTCCCGCCTGGCAGCGTCTGATCTCCGTCGCTCAAACCGCCAAGGCTTGCGGCTCACAAGCCGAACTGTTTCCCATGGTCGGGTACAGGCGGTTAACAATCTTCACAGAACGTTTACAATTCGGGCTGGCGTCGGCTTCTTGGGTCTCTTACGGGGGGAGCAGGAGTAACGATGCTCAGTCTGATCCCACGCGATGCGGGCTTCTTCGACCTGTTCGACAAAGCGGCCACCATATTGGTACGAACGGCTGAAACCTACGCTCAACTGGCGGTCGATTACGACCACCGCATCGAGCACGTCACCCGCATCAGACAACTCGAGCACGATGGCGACGAAATCGCCCACCGGGCGTTCGACCGTCTGGACCAGACTTTTCTGACGCCCTTCGACCGCGAGGATATCGAAGTACTCATGGTGCGGATCGACGATGTGATCGACGAAATCGACGCGGCAGCCAAGCGGCTGACACTTTATCAGATACCCGCGCCGACCCCTGCGTTCGTCAAGCAGACCGAAGTGCTGCTCAAGGCCTGCCGGCTCACCGGGCAGGCGGTTAGCCGCCTGCGCAACCTCAAGAAACTGAACGGCTTGCAAGAGTTACTGATAGAGATCCACTTCTTGGAGAACGTCGGCGACGAGAACAACCACGCCGCCCTGGCAGCGCTGTTTGAAGACGGCGGCGACCCGCTGATGGTGATGAAATGGAAGGAGATTTACGAACTCACCGAGCGGGCCATCGACCGCTGCGAGGACATCGCCAACATCGTTCGCGGCATCATGCTGAAAAACACCTAGGGCCGGGGTCGGATGGTCGCATTCGTTCTTCTCATTGTCGCCGTAGCGCTGATCTTCGACTTCTGCAATGGCCTGAACGACGCGGCCAACTCGGTCGCCACCATCGTCAGTACGCGCGTCTTGTCGCCGCGCAAGGCCGTACTGTGGGCGGCCTTCTTCAACTTTGTTGCCGCCTTCGGGTTTGAAACCCACGTCGCTACCACCATCGGCAAGGGGCTCGTGCAACCAGAAGTCATCTCCCCCTATCTGATACTGGCAGTGCTGTTGGCGGCCATCACCTGGACGATCGTCTGCACTTGGCAAGGGCTGCCGATCAGCGTTTCGCACGCCCTCATCGGCGCGCTGGCCGGCGCCGCCCTGGTCGAAGGCGGAGCCGCCGCCCTGCACTGGTCGCGCATCGCCACTGTGGCGGCGTTCATAGTGCTTTCGCCGCTGATCGGGCTGTTGCTCGGGGGGTCGTTGATGACTGCTACTTTGTGGCTTTGCCGGCACGCCGGGCCGCGCGCCGTCGATCGTGTCTTCCGCGTGCTGCAACTGCTATCAGCGGCCATTTACAGCCTGAGCCACGGGCTGAACGACGCCCAGAAAACCATGGGCATAATCTATGCCCTGCTACTCAGCGTTCCGGCCCTGCAAGGCTGGGCCACCCACGACGGCAACCCGCACTCGCAGCGCCTGGCCTGGTGGATCATACTCAGTTGCCACGGCGCCATCGCCTTGGGAACGTACCTGGGTGGTTGGCGCGTCATCCACACCCTCGGCAACCGCGTCACCCGCCTGCGACCGGTGGACGGCTTTTGTGCCGAGACCGGCGGCGGCGTGACGATCCTCGCACTGTCGCAGTTCGGCATCCCCGTCAGCACCACGCATACGATCACCGGTGCGATCTTCGGCGTCGGCAGCGTGTACAGCCTGGCGCGCGTACGCTGGAGCGTTGGGTCTGAGATAGCCACCGCGTGGGTGTTCACGCTGCCGGCCGCGGGTGCCCTGGCGGCGGGGCTGTACTACGTGATCTCGCGCTTCGTGTAGCCGCTCTCCCTCGCACTTCCGTCGGCGCAAACGGCACAGCACGCTTTCCAACGGGCTGCTGACGGCGCGGGCGGATGGACGGCAGTGCCGCCTTCGTGACACGAGCTTGAGTCGGCCGTGGTGCCTTGTCCGTGGGACGATATTGGGGAAAACCCTAGTTGGCGTACCCTTCATTCGGGACGATATTTGGACGTGGGTGGGTTCTATCACCGGCAAACCGCGCCGGGGCGACCGGGGCTAAACGTAGGCGATGCCCGGTCGGGGCGGCGGTGGTTAAAAAGGCCGGCGCGGCCGACTGGGTGGCGGGCGTTCGGTTTGGCGTGAGCCCCGGGTAAAGGCAGGCGCCTGAGGCTCCCGGGCAAGTCCGGGAGGCCGCATTGCGAGGTGGAGGGCACGATGGCAGCGGACGGCAGTGGGAACCACGAGTCGATGGGTAGCCAGCCCCCCCCGCCGCGGGGACGGCCCTGAGAAAGTCGGCAACGCTCATCACGGGGGCTTGAATCATGATCTGCAAGACGTAGCAGACCTGGCCCTGGGCCGGCGCGAGTTCTTCGGCCTGCTAGCGTGGCGGACAGTGAGCACGCTGGCCGGCTGCATCCTCGTCGGCCAACTGGCGGACGCAGCGCGGGGGGACGATGACCCGCCGCCGGTGTTCAACGACTGCGACGTGCTTCATCCCAACCGCTGCGTAACCCAGTTGAACATGTGTCAACCTGGAGTGGGCACAAACAGGTGCACAAGCGGCGCGTTCGCCACCAACGAGTGCGGGGGTCAGCCGGCCGGTGCCAACATCTGCCGAGACTTGGGCCAGATAAACGCGTGTACCGGGTCTTCCGGACAGGCTAACAAGTGCACCGGCGGGATCGGCGGCGAAAACAGGTGCGGGAACTCCCAGGGAGCGAATACTTGCAGTGGAGCGACCGGCGCGAACACCTGTCAGCCAGCCAGCGCGAACAAGTGCGTGGGGGAAGCTGCAAATGTCTGTGATCCACCAGCGGCGAATCAAGGTGTGAACCCCGGAACCGAGCCGCTCCCGGGCGGCGGATAGCTAGCAGGAGGAGACACGAGATGGCGACCATGAAGAAATGGTCGGCCCCGGTCGTCGTGATGGCGGTAGGCGCGGGCGTGATGGTTCTGCTCCTGCGCATACAGACCCCCGCCAGGGCGCAGGTTGCCGGCCGCCTGTGGGGGGCCACATCCCTGGGGGGCGCCAATTGTCTGGCCCCCGGGAGCCGACTGGACCAAGCGCGTTGAACATGCGCGGCCGATGTACTCCCCGTCCGGGTGCTACCTGGCGTTCAAAGATGCACAGGACGGCCAGCCGAGAATCCTGGACCTGGCTACCGGCGAGCGCCACGGGCTGTATGACTTGATCGGCTGGGACCGGCCGAACTTGCAGTGCGTCGAGTTCGTCTGGCTGTCTGACGAACGGTTGTGCATGTGCGAGCTCTGGATGACAGAGTACATGAGGACAGCGTGGCGCTGGCGTTATCGCGTGATCGACTGGGTGGCCCGCGCCACCGTGTTTGAGCGGGACATCAGCACGCAGGAATTGTCCGAATTCAACCTGCTTGGCGGCTACTCGGAAGACTCGTGGATTGTCTCGCGGCGACCATCAGACCCGGACTGGCACTGGTGGGTCTACGATCCGGTACAACAGGAGTTCGTCAAGCCGCTGGTTCCACGCCTGCGGAAAGGGGACTGGATTCCTTACGGCCCGCAGGGCCCTTGGGCCGTCAAGTGGCTGCTGCCTTGTCCGACGACACCGGGGGAAAATGATTGGCAATGGAACGTCCCCTACGATGTCGAGTTCGTCAACTGCGAGACGGGAGAAACCCGGCACCTGAGCCAGGTGCCGTGCCAATTCGTTTGGGGGCCGTTTATCACCGCCGACGGGCGGTACGCGGTGAAGTCGTTCGAGGTGGGCCCACGCTCGGTTCCGGTGGTCTTCGACACTCTGACCGGCCAGCGCCACGAGCTGCCCAGCACGGAGAGCTGGCGCGCCGTAGCGATCAGCCATGCGCGCGCCGTGGTGGCGGCGCTGGTGCCGAACAAGATGCCAGACGAGACGTGGACGGCGGAACTCGTCGAGATTCCCCTCAGCCGGCTGCTGCCGCAGTAGGAACCGTTGACAACCCCCCTCCCTTTCAGGGAGGGGTTGGGGGAGGGTGGAGTTGAACGTGGGTCGCTCCCCTCACCCTACCCTCTCCCCAGAGGGGAGAGGGGTACCGGATGGGGCCGATGCTAATCAGTCACCACACACCGCACGGGTGGTTCCACTGGCTGGACGGCAGTCCACCCAAGATGGCGATCAGTGACACGAGCTTGACCGACAGCCCCGGCCATGAACAGGTGCTTGCGTCCACCGCAGTCGAGGCCGCGAACGGCCCGGCGAATCTCACGGTGACACTTCATGTCGGGAACGGTGGCTTGCTGCCGCCGCTGGACGCGCTCCGCCAGCGCGTCGCCGACGCACCATTGACGCAGCTTGAGGTGCGTATCAAGGGCGCCGATGCTCTGGCCGACTGGCACGCCGTGCAGCCGTGGCCCGTCGGTATGGAGAAGTCACTCGCCGAAGCGCAGAGCAAGCTGCGGCTCACGGTCGTCCTGAATACGCGCCTCGTGCAGGTTCCCCAACCGTTCGCCGGCTTTCACGACGCCAGTCGGGCGCGGATCATCCTCGAGGTCACGGATGACGGGCTCACAGACGATGAAGCTAACGTGTTGGCCGACCGCGCCGCCACCGTCGCCGACCAGGGCTTTCTTGTGCGGCCGCGCCTCGTTCTCGCGGAAAGCAACTTGGCCCAGTGGGATCGCCGGGCGGAGTCCTACCGCGTCGCCTGTCACGGTTGGGCGGCCCATTTCCTCTGCCCCCTGCCCTGGACCGATGGGCGGCTGCCGCCGGAGGAGCATCTCCCGGAGCCCGAAGCCATCGCGGAGTTCCTGTTGTCAATCTACACCACGGGCCGCCACGACCTGACCCACACTCAACCGTTCGCGGCCATCCTGCATGCACTGACTCACGGCACGGCCGCCGTGGCACGCTGTGGGGCGCCGAACGAGGTTGCGCTGGACTCGGCCGGGCGGTTCTGGTCATGCGAACACATCGATTCTGAGCAGGCGCCGGGCGAGGGGCCTGAAGCCGAGTGCTCCTGTGGGCCGCTGTGTTCAGTGCTGAGTGCCCCTTGCGAGGGGGTGCGGCGCCGCAACCCGCCCGACACGCTGATGAAGTGGCGCCGGCTGTTCTGTCGCGTGCTGGAGGTCTTGATGCCGCGGATCATCAACGACCTCACCGAGGCGGCGTCTACCCAGCGACTGCTTCAAACGCGCGCCCCGGACAGCCGGCTGCGAGCCGTGGCCGAGAACGGGCGGTTACGGGTGTGGGCGGAGGACACCCCTGCTCGGCCCTGCTGAAGGGAGCCCGATGTTGCCGGAGGAACGCGGCCAGCCGTCACCGACGACGTCTCCCAAGGTCGCGGCGCCCGGTGCGCTCGCGGCGGTGCAAGAGCAAGCGCTACCCGCGGCGGGCCCGGCCCCCGGCCATTGGTCGCGCCGCTCCACCTTTCATCCGGGGTCCCTGCCCCGCCACATGGCCATCACGGTCCTCGACCCGGATGTCACCAAGCGCTGCAATCTGCGCTGTCGTTACTGCTTCAAGAGCGACCGGGTGCAGCCGGACGCGCCGGACATGACGCTCGACACAGCCGTCGCGGCCGTCGATTGGCTGCTGGCCGCTTCGTACCGGGCGGGCGAGTTGTGGGTGAACCTTTTCGGCGGAGAGCCGCTGCTCGTTCCCGCTCATCCGCCAGCTTGTGCCGTATGCGAAGCGCCGCGCCCACGCGCTCGGTAAGAGCATCCAGTTCGGGTGTACGACGAACCTGACCCTGATTGACGAGGAGGTGGCAGCGTTCTTCAGGCGCTGGGGCATGGGTTGGCATTGCTCAATCGACGGGCCGCCGGACGTGCAGGACTACCAGCGCCCGCGTGTGGGGGGCGCACCGAGTTCGGACCGCGCCGCGTGCGCTGCTCGGCTGGTGTTGAAGGACCGGCCGCGCGCGATGGCCCGGGCGACGGTGACGGCTGCTACCGTCGGCTCAATGTTCCGCAGCGTGTTGTACTTCGAGGCGCTGGGCTTCCAGAGCATGGGCTTTGCGATTGGCGACGAGACCGAGTGGACCGCGGCAACGCTGGAGGAGTACGACCGGCAGCTTGGCCTGATCCGGGAACACGCCCGCGACGAGTGGTATCGCCGCGGGGTTGACCGCTACTACGGGGCCTTGGACTACATCATCAGCTCGACGGTCGCCGGGCGGCCACGGCTGCACGCCTGCGGCTGCGGGCGCGGGACCGTGCTGATTGACGAGCGCGGGGACTTGTGGCCCTGCCACCGGTTCGACGGGGCCGATCTGGACTCGGGCGGGCAGGGCGCCTGGCGGTTCGGCAACATCTTCCGCTCCGGCTTTGACCATTTGTTGCACCTGGCGTTTCTGGAGAAAGACCGCCGCGCGACTTTCCGGGAGGAATGCGCGCCCTGCGTGATGCGAAACATCTGCGCCGGGGGCTGCGCGCCGGCGAATCTCACCCACACCGGGAGTCTGTACAAGCAGGCTGGTGCCGCCTGCGCGGCCGCTCGCATTGCGCACAAGCACGCCCTGCGGCTGCACGACGAGCTGCACGGCGAACGAAATGATCTGTTCATGAAGAAGTTCTACAGCAAGGCCGATGCGCGTTGACCGATGCCGGCGGCGCGAGTGCTAACGCAGGGCGCGGAAGAACGCGATCGCTCGTCGGCGAGCGGCGGCGTGGTCGCAGAGCGGTGCGGGGTAGTCCAGCCTTCGTCGGTCAGCGGCGGAAAGTGTGGACGGATCGTGAATCGCCCGCCCGTCCAGCTCGCTCAGCTCCGGCACCCACCGCCGGACGAACTCGCCCTGCGGGTCGAACTTGCGCGACTGCGCATGGGGATTGAAGATGCGGAAATACGGGGCGGCGTCGGTGCCGGTGGACGCCGACCACTGCCAGCCGCCGTTGTTGCTGGCCAGGTCGCCGTCGATGAGGTGCCGCATGAAGTGCCGCTCACCCCAGCGCCAGTCGATGAGCAGGTCCTTGGTCAGGAACATGGCGACGATCATGCGCAGCCGGTTGTGCATCCACCCCGTCGCCGCGAGCTGCCGCATGGCCGCATCGACAATCGGCACCCCCGTCCGGCCTTCGCACCAGGCGCGGAAGTCGTCCTCGTCCGTCCGCCATGACACGCGCTGTGTCACCAGCTTGAACGGCTGGTTCATGCTGACCCGCGGGAAGCCGACCAGCACATGGCGGTAGAACTCCCGCCACACCAGCTCGCTGATCCATGTCGTCGGACCGGCGGACCCGGCCGTCAGCCGGCCGCCGTTGGCTTCCCGCGCCTCGGCCAGACATTGCCGCGGCGACAGGATGCCGAGCGTCAAATAAGGCGACAGGCGACTCGTGCCGTCCACCGCGGGGAAGTCACGGAGCTTCTTGTAATGGGCGATCTGTTGGTCGACGAACTCGCCCAGGCGGCGCTGGGCGACGCGCTCGCCGGCCGGCCAGAGATCGGGTCGGCCGCGGCTGAGCACGAAACCGGGCACAGTCTCGGGTATCGGGTCGGCGGCGCAAACCATCTGCGGCTGGCGCCGCGGCGTCGGCAGCGGATCGGCGCCGTGTTCCCCGACCCACGCCCCCCAGGCCCGAGCAAAGGGCGTGAAGACCGTATAGAACGTGCCCTGTTTGGTGCGAATCGCGTCTGGCGGCACGACGGTCTGATCGTCGAACGTTCGTACGCCGAGACCCGCCTGCTCGAACGCCTGTGTCACCGCCGCGTCCCGGCGAGCTTCGTTGACCTCGTACTCGCGGTTGAAGTACAGCGCGTCGCAGCGCGTCTCGCGGGCCAGCGCCAACAGGGCCGGCGGCACCTCGGCGAACCGGTGTGCTCTCAGGATTCGCAGGGGGATGTTGAGCCGCTTCAGCCGCTCCGACAGACACGCGAGATTGCGGAGCAGAAACTCGACCTTGATGTCGGCCCAATCGTGCTGCTGCCACTGCCGCGCCGAGATCACGAAAGCCGCCACGACACCCCGGTCGGCGTCCCGCGCCGCTTGGTAGAGGGCGCGGTTGTCGTCCGCCCGCAGGTCGCTGCGAAACCACACGATGGACCGCATGGATCACTCCGTCCGCGGCTGCGTGCCCACCGGCACCCCGGCCGTCCGCTCAGCCGTCCGCCGCATGCCGGACAACAGGCTGTCGAACACGAAATGGTGCAGTGGCACGACGGCGTACCAGTAGGCCAAGCCCGCCAGACCGCGCGGCTTGAAACGGGCGGTCTGTGTCAGGAGACTGCGCTGTCCGCCCGGCAACGGCGTGATGTCAAACTCGAGTTGGGCGACGCCGGGCAGCTTCATTTCCGCCCGCAGCTCCAGCCGCCGGCCCGGCTGGAGGTCGGTCACACGCCAGAAATCCAGCGCCTCGCCGTGGACCAACCGATCGGGGTGGCGGCGACCGCGCCGTAGCCCCGGTCCGCCGACGAGCCGATCCAGACGGCCGCGCCAGCGCCACAACCAGTCGCCGCCATAGTAGCCGCGCCGCCCGCCGATGCCGCAGACGGCGTCGAAGACCACGGGTGGCGGCGCCGCGACCTCCGTGCTGCGTCGGTCGGTGAAGACCGTGCCGCCGGACCAGCCCGGGTCGCCGGGCAGCGGGCCGGCGTCACTCCAGGCCGTCTCCACGTCGCCGCACGCGGTTTGTCCCAGCGCGGCGTCGATCGCCTCGCGCACCGTCAGCCGCGGACCGGGCATCAGTCGCACGGCGTCATCGTTGCGGCACACGACGCGGTTCCGCAGCCCCTCCGCCAGGGGCCGCGCGATGTGGCGGTTGATCGGCGTGACAAGATGAATCCACAGTGAACTGAGGCGCGGCGTCAACACCGGCACGGGAATGATCAGACGCCGTCGTAAGCCGCGCGCGTCGGCCATCACCTGCATGAGCTGCCGGTACGTCAGGATGTCCGGACCGCCGATATCCAGCGTGCGGCCGATCGTCGCGGGTGTCGTGAGACAGGCGACGAGATAACGCAGCACGTCGCGGATGGCGATGGGTTGGCACTCGGTAGCGACCCACCGCGGCGTGAGCATGATTGGCAACCGCTCCACCAAGTAACGCAGGATTTCGAACGACGCGGAGCCGGACCCAATAATCATGGCGGCCCGCAGGACGGTGACGGGGACCGGACCGGCGGCCAGGGCCGCTTCCGTCTCGCGCCGCGAGGCCAAGTGCTCGCTGAGGCCCGGGCCGGTTTCACCCAGTCCGCCCAAATAGATGATGCGCCCGAGGCCGGACTGTTCGGCGGCGTGGGCGAACCCGCGGGCGAGTTGGCGGTCGCGCTGACGGTACGCCGGTCCGACCGCCATCATCGAATGCACCAGGTAGTACGCCGTCCCGCAGCCGCGCATGGCCTCGCTCAACAACGCGACGTCACCCACATCACCCTCGACCAAGGTGACGCCGGCCTGTGAGGCCCAGGGCCGTCCGCGCAGCTTCGCCGCGCAGCGGACCAGGCACCGCACGCGGTACCCCGCCGCCAACAGCCGCGGGACCAGTCGCCCGCCGACGTATCCCGAAGCTCCCGTCACCAGGACAAGCCGGTCGCCGGTAGAGTGGTCAGCGGTCGCGGACATTGCTCACTCCGTCGCGGCCCCGAGCAGATGCCGCAGCGCATCCTCCAGCTCGGCATGCCGAAACCGATATCCCGTCCGCGTCAGCACCGCCGGCACGGCCCGCGCGCTGCACAGAATCGCCTCGTCAGCCATTTGACCGAACGCCAGCTTCGCCGCCCACCCGGGAACGCGCAGCACCGCCGGCCGCCGCAGCACGCGCGCCAAGCCCGCGGTCAGCTCGGCGTTCGTGACGGCGTGCGGGGCGACGACATTCACCGGCCCCGTCAGGTGCTTGTCCACGAGCGCATGGTAGATCGCGCCGATGACATCATCGATCGAAATCCAACTCACGTACTGCCGTCCACTACCCACGGGGCCCCCCAGCCCCATCTTGAACACCGGCAGCAATCGCGCCAGCATCCCGCCCGCCGGCGACAGCACCACCCCGAACCGCAGACCCACCCACCGCATGCCCATGCGGCCCGCGGCGGCCGCCTGCGTCTCCCACGCCCGGCAGACGGCGGGCAGGAACCCCCGCGCGTTCCACAGCACGTTGTCTTCGTCCAACACCTCGTCGCCCCGATCACCGTAGATGCCGACGGCGGAGGCACACAGAAACGCCCGCGGCGGCCGCGACAGCGCCGCCAGGGACCGAACCAAAGCCCGTGTGGCCTCCACGCGGCTGCGACGCAGAGCCTCGCGCCGCCGCGGGGTCCAACGTCCCGCGGCAATGTTCTCGCCGGCAAGGTGCACCACCGCGTCGATGCCATCCAGTCGATCCGCGGCCACCACGCCGGCGACGGGATCCCACCGGGCTTCGTCCGGCGCCGCGGGCCGCCGCCGGACGAGTCGCACCACGCGGTGGCCGCCGGTGGTCAGCAACGCACACAGCGCTCGACCGATGAGGCCGCTTGCGCCGCTGACGGCTACGACGAGCCGGCGGTGATCGCGATACGTCGCGTGAAGCTGAAGATCGTCGTGGGTCGTCCGATGCCGATACGTAAACAGGCGCGCCAGGTCGCGTCCCAGATGCCGGCCCAGGAACCGCCCCACCGCTCCAAATGGCAGCTCGCATTCGATCTGGTCGCGAAGAACGCACTCCCCGCTGGATACTGGGATGAACTCGTGCGTGTGCTCCCAGCGGCGAAACGGTCCCGACACCTGCACATCGCGGAATTGCCGCCCCTCGACGTAGTCGCGGTGCTCCAGTATCCAGCGGACCGGCAGCGGCCCGGCCCGCACCCGCAGCGTCACACGATCGCCGTCACGGATGCCCCCGGTCCGCTCGACCACCTCGACGCGTTGCCAGGGCGGCAGAAGCCGTTCGAAAGCACCGGGCCGCGCGTGCCAGGCAAACGCCTCGTCCGCGCCCACGGGCAGCCGCGTCTCCATCGTGAACCGCTGGATGCTCACGTCGGCCTCCAGCTCCGGCGGATCGCAGCGTACGCCGCCCGCGCGGTCGCCGTCAACGCAACGGTCGCTCGCGTCGCGGCCCGTGCTGCCACCCCCATCAACGAGCCACCCACGGGCGGGGCCCGTGGGTGGTCGGAAGGGGCCGAGGCAGGATACGCACTCGGCGCCGTGGGTGATACGCATCATGGCCACACCCGGCGTGGGGGATTTACGCCATCGCCGGAGTCAGCTTCCAGCGCCGCTGGATCGCCCGGACCGACACGGCCTGATACACCGCCGCCAGACCGACCAGAGCATAGACCACCTTGGCGAGCAGGGCCGTGTTGCCACCCAGCAGCGTCGCCACCAGGTCGAACTCCAGCACGCCCCACAGGCCCCAGTTCAAACCGCCAACCACCAGCAACACCGCCGCGATCACATCGACCGTCTTCATGACTTTTCTCCTCGTCGAATCGTCTCTCTAGCACAACGCCCTTCGCTGTTGTCACGCGCTACTGCGGCAGAATGACCTCGTCGATCACGTGGATCACGCCGTTGGAGGCGTCCAAGTCGGTTTGCAGCAGACGGGCGCCGTTGACCTTGGCCTGCCCGTCGGCAACCGCCACGACGATCTCCTGCCCGAGCAACGTCTTCGCCTTTCCCGCGGCCAGGGCATCCGTCGAATAGATGCGGCCCGACACCACGTGGTACTTCAGGATGTTCGCGAGCTGGTCCTTGTTCTCCGGCTTGAGCAGATTGTCCAGCGTGCCGGCCGGCAGCTTCGCAAACGCCTCGTCGGTCGGGGCGAACACCGTCAGCGGGCCGCCGTTGGCCAGCGTGTCCGCCAACCCCGCCTTCGTGGCCGCCGTCAGCAGCGTGTTGAACTTCGCCGCACCCTGAGCGGTCTCGACGATGTTCTTGGTGCTGGGCAGGACGACGGCGTCGATTACATGAATCACGCCGTTGCGCGCGCACACGTCGGCCTTGACCACGCGGGCGTTGTCCACGCGCACCGCGCCATCCTTGGCCGCAAACTGCAAGCGCTGGCCGTTGAGCGTCGCGGCCCCCGTCCGCCCACTCACGTCCGCCGCGCTCAGCTTGCCGCTCACGACGTGATACTTGAGGATGCCCTGCAAGAGCTCCTTGTTCTCCGGCTTGAGCAGATTGTCCAGCGTGCCTGCCGGCAGGGCGGCGAAGGCCTCGTCCGTCGGCGCGAAAACCGTGAACGGCCCGTCACCCTGGAGGGCACCCTTCAACCCGGCCGCGTCAATCGCCGCCAGGAGCGTCTTGAACGACCCAGCCGACGCGGCGACCTCGAGGATACCCGCACTCGTCCCGTGGGCCGCCGTGGACTTGGGGGCGTCACCGCACTGCGCCGCGGCCACACCCGCGCCGGCCGCCGCCACGATCAACCCACACACCAAACTCAGGTTCCGGTTCGCTGCTTTCATCTTCGATCTCCAATCCCACCCCGTTTGCCCGACGCCTTCACAACGGGACGCGACACCCACGCGCCGCGTCGCCCTTACGGCCCTTCAGGACCGACCTAAAAGCCTCAGAATCTCATTTCGAGCGGCGGCGTCCGTGTCGAACACCCCGCGTGCCACCGTCGTCAACGTCGTACTGCCTGTTTTCCCTACGCCCCGCATGGCCATGCACATGTGCTGCGCCTCGACGACCACCAGGACGCCCGCCGGCCGCAGGTGCTCCATCAGCGCGTCGGCAACCTGCCGCGTCAGTCGCTCCTGCACCTGCGGTCGCCGCGCGAACACCTCGACGGTCCGGGCCAGCTTGGACAACCCGACCACGCGACCGCCCACCGGCCGATACGCCACGTGCGCCTGACCGAAGAAAGGCAGCAGGTGGTGCTCGCAGACGCTGAAGAACTCGATACCGCGCACGACCACATCGCCCTCGGTGGCTTCCTGAAAGACAGTGCCTAGCGGGGCGGCGGGGTCCTGCCGCAAACCGGCGAAGAGGTCCCGGTACGCACGGGCCACGCGCGCGGGCGTGTCGAGGAGGCCATCCCGATCCGGGTTCTCGCCGATCGCCAGCAGGATTTCCCGCACCGCCCGCTCAATGCGATCAAGGTCAACCGTGGGCCTGCGGCTTGGAAAACGGATAGTGCGAAGCTCGTCCGCCTCGATAGCCGGAAGCACGAGCTTGCTGGGTATGTGAGCTGTTCCCGTCATGGCTCCGACCTTATTTTCGACCAAATCGTTCATTTCACTCAGAAGTATTGCACAGGACCACGGAAAAGTCAAATCAAGCTCAGAGTGGCTATTCCAGTAAGTGCCTTTGCTGAAAAGAATTGCGACTTTTGTCGCTATTGCACGTTTTGCACGTTTTCCAGAAATACGGTATAATCGACTAAAACGGTCGCCAGATATCGAGCCACAAGAACGTCGGCGCTGTCCGGAGAAATCTCTCACTTCCCAAGACCTTGTTTCGGGAGCCCAACCATGAACCCCATTCTTTCCCCCAGGGAACTCGCCGACGCCATCGGGGTGAGCGAGTCGTCCCTAAAGCGTTGGGCCGACAGTGGGAAGGTTCGCGTGTCTCGAACCGCCGGAGGACACCGCCGAATCCACATCGCCGAGGCCATCCGTTTTATCCGCGAGACGGGGGCTCCGGTGGTCCGGCCGGAGATCCTCGGCCTGCCGGACGTGTCAGCCATTCAGGCCGACATCGTGCAGGGCGACTCCCCCGAGGAAATGCTGTTCCGCTACCTGCGTGTCGGCGACGCGCCGCGCGCCCGTGGCTTGCTTATGTCGTTGTATCTGTCGGGGTATAGCATCGCTGCTATCGCTGATGGACCGCTTCGTCAGGCAATGCGGCGTCTGGGCGAGTTGTGGCAGCACGACCCGGCCGGCATATTCATTGAGCACCGGGCTACCGACATCTGCATCGAAGCTATTCACCAGATCCGCTTGGCGCTGCCAGTCAATGACACGGGGGCGCTCGCCGTCGGCGGGGCCCCGCCTGGGGACCCCTATGCGCTACCCTCACTGCTGGCGGCCGCAGTGTTGGCTGAGGAGGGGTTCCGTGCCGTCAACCTTGGACCACAGACACCGTTTGACACGTTGGCGACCGCCGCTGAACAACAACGGGCACTGCTGGTTTGGCTGAGCCTGACGTACGTGCCCAACCCGGGTGACCTGGAGAACGGAGTTGCCATGCTGGCGGCCCAGCTCGGTGCGCGGGGCGTCAGGCTGGCAATTGGTGGTCAGAAGCACGCTACGCTGGCGCTGCCGCGCGGCCACAACATCTTTGTCGGGCAAACCATGGGAGAACTCGGCGCCTTCGCGCGCGGGCTTTTGGCAGGACGCCCACACCTTGATGAAAAGGCCGGCAACTCGTGAGTAGCCAACAGCCGCACTACGGCGCAGCCACTAAGACCAACCGCCTGCCAGACCAGTGATTAAGCTAGGGTCCTTGGCCAATCGGCGGGCCGTATCCACGCTGACCCGACCGGCTTTGACGAGGCGCTGAAGGTCTTCGTCGAGCGTGACCATGCCGTCGCGCTTGCCGGTCTGGATCGATGATTCAAGCATCTCGATTTTGCCGGCACGGATGGCTGCTTGGACGGCGTTGTTGGCATGCAGAACTTCCAGCGCCAATACCCGCTTCTCGCCAGCATCGGCCGGCGGCAGCAAATGCTGACAAACAACCGAGCGAAGGCTCATGGCCAATTGGCTGCGGATGTCGTCCTGGGACTCCTGCGGGAAGATGTCGACCAACCGCGTTACCGCCCCCTTCGCATCCCGCGTGTGCAACGTGGTGAGGATCAGGTGCCCCGTCTCTGCCGCGCTGAGCGCGATCTGAGCCGTTTCTCGATCGCGGATCTCCCCGACCAGGATCACATCCGGGTCTTGCCGTAACCCGTGCTTGAGCCCGTCGGCAAACGACTCGACATCACGCCCGACCTCGCGTTGCGTGACGATGCCGCCCAACCCCGGCGGGTGCAGATACTCGATCGGTTCCTCGATCGTCAGGATACGCTTGCTGGCATCCTGGCGCAGAAGGTGCACCAAGGCAGCCAGCGTGGCGGTCTTGCCCGAGCCGACTACACCAGTGACGATGACCAGACCGTTGGAGTGCGAAACCAGCCGGCGTGCCAGCTCCTCAGGAAACCCCAACCAATCCAGTGTCGGGATATCGTTCGGTATGTGCCGCAGGCAGACGCACCACTGGCCCCGCGCCAGGTAAACACTCGCCCGAAAGCGATGCTGCTGCTCGCCGTGGCAAACCGAAACCGAGCAGTCCGCGTTCTTCTGTCGCTCCATCGAGTCGCGCAACCGCTCAGGCAACAGCGACTCGCACATACGCCGCGTTTCCTCCGCGGCCAGCGGTGCCTCTGACACAGCCGACAAACGCCCGTGTACGCGAAAGGTCGGCGGATACCCCGGCACCAGATGCACGTCTGAGGCCTGGCGCTCAGCCGCCTCAACTAGCAACGCCACCAGCTCGGGCGTCGGCATCGGCGGAAGCTCCCGTCCATTACCGCCAGCACATGCAGCCAGTCGGGCAGCATCCAATGCCTGCGGCGTGATCTCGTCCAGGTCCACATCCAGCATGGTCGTAACTCCAGCACCGCCGGGTTCTTCTACCTGCGGCTACACCGGAGGTTGCGATGCTGGCCAGCATTAGCGTGCGCGCCGTTTATCGGACGCGGTGCTGCCCTCGGGCCTTCCACGCCATTCCCCAGGCCTATATCAAGCACCTGTCTAGCGCTCTATCGGCGGATGTGCATCCTCTTCTCGCGCCTCGACCTGGCGCAACACTTCAAGAACCCGGCGCTGGTCCTGCCCGACCATCCGTGCCGCCTTCAATTTCTGGCGGATCAAGGCGCGCGTCGGGGGCTGGCAGCAAGGATTGCGTATCAGTGTGACCAGTGCTTCAGCGCGGTCAGAGCTGAACCCGCCCATGAAGATGGCGTTCACCAAGTACTCCTGCTCGGCCAAGGTCAAGTTTTCCTGGCGAGCGATCTCCGTGAGAATGCGCAGCCGCTGGCTCGGATAATCGATGATCCGCGTGGCATCCTCGATGCGGCGCATCGTGGGCGTGTCCGGACCAGCGGGCCGACTGACACAACCGGACAAGATCGCCGCGACCAGGATCACGATGGCGTAACGCATGAGAAATCTAAAATGACTAGCAGGCGGCACGACAGCGAGGATTATACCGCGGCGCCTGGGCGTGGTTTCGCCGACCGAGACGCCTGCTGGCTTCGCTGTCGGCAGCGCTTAATGCAGCGAGACAGGCTCAAGGTGTCGACGGCTGCGTCGCGGGGCCTGGAATGTCAGCCGAATATGCCTGCGGCAGGCTGGACAGGCCGACCAGGTAGCGCCCATAATGGAATTGAGAATCAAGGCGCAATAAGAGTCGCGCCGCTTTTGTTCGAGCAACGCTTAGCCTAACAAGCAACCTCAGTGCGGCTTCTATGGCGAAACCACGTAATACCGGCCAGCGCAAAGTCATTCGCGAGGTATTCGAGCAATCCGATCGTCCCCTCAGTACCACTGAAATCCTCAAAGCTGCGCAGCGCCGCCGGCCAGGTCTCGGTATTGCCACCGTTTACCGCACTGTCAGGCTGCTGCTCGACAGCGGCTGGTTGAGCACAGTCAAACTACCCGGCGAGCCGCCACGCTACGAAATGGCCGGCAAGCCGCACCACCATCACTTCTATTGCAACTATTGTGGGCGGGTCTTTGAAGTACCAGGCAGCCTCCAACTGCTGGACACAATTGTGCCGGCAGGCTTTCTGCTCGAAGGGCACGATCTGGTCCTCAACGGCCGGTGCCGCGCTTGCGCCGATGAAAAACGTTGCAGGGACGCCTGAGGTGTGACCTTCAACACCCAGAAGCACAAGCGCGGCCATGCTCAGCGATACAAACTGACGAATATGCATTTCGAGCGCTTACGACGCCATCTGCGCCTCAGCGTCTGCGCCGTCGTTATCGGTCGTCATCACTGCGCACATCAATATTCCGAAAAACAATCTGACGTTTGTAGCGATTGATCGCGTTAGAGAACACCAATTAGCGGCAAAGTCGCACTGCCCACGCAGAGCGAAAACTCGTTGACATGGCAGCGGCTCGCCACTTAAACTAGCGAAGTGGAGTAGGAGTAGTACGAGGAGTGCTCCCGCCAAAGTTCTTCGCAAGCGCTGGTTTGGCTGTGAAACCTTTCCCACGGTGGAATTCTCAGTCGGTGCGCTGATCGAGATGTGTCGAATATCGTCGCGCGGCAGAGTGTGCCGCCCGATGCAGGAGGAGGCGGGTAATGACGTGTCGGGCGTTCCAGCACGTCGTCCCGCAAGTGCACGTCGTTAGGAGGAGATGGGGATGAGAAAAGTTGTATTGTTGATGGCAGCAGCTTTGACAGCCGTCGCGGCTGCGGATGTGCTCTATGACAATGGCGCTGGCTTCTCACCGCCATACGGGTTGGTGAACTATCCGGGCCAGGGCTTTGGCGGCGCCCACGCCAGTGCGTTGGAGAGCGCGCTGGGCGAGAGCACCTACGGGTACGGCCACCAGCAGTCCCTGGGCTATCGCGTTGCGGATGACTTCACCGTCCCGGCCCCGGGTTGGAACATCCAGACGGTCAAGTTCTTCGCCTATCAGACCGGGTCGACCACGCAGTCCACGATCACCGGCGTAACTTTGCAGATCTGGAGCGGCGTACCCGGCCAGGGCACGGTCGTCTTCGGCGACACGACGACCAACCGCATGACCGCGACTACCTTCAGCGGCATCTACGAGTCCATCGACACCAACCTGACGGCCAACAACCGGCCGATCATGATGCAGACGGTGGCGGTGAACTTCACGCTGCCGCCGGGCACCTACTGGCTCGATTGGGCCACCAATGGCTCGCTCAGCTCCGGGCCGTGGGCTCCGCCGATGCGCATCCGCGGCCAGGTCTCGGTCCCGAATGCAAACGCTATGCAGTACATCACGTCGTGGGCGCCGCTCCAGGACAGCGGCAGCCTGACTCCCGACGATCTGCCGTTCGTCATCGAGGGTACCGTGGTACCCGAGCCGGCCAGCCTGCTGCTGCTGGGCTTGGCCCTGGTACTGCGTCGTCGCTAGTCGCTGACTGACGCGCGCAGATTGGCTAATCAGCCCCGGCGGGCCCCACCCGCCGGGGTCTTCTTTTTGACGTAGGGTGTCTCCGCGCCACTGGTCGGCTGGCGCGGATCTGTAACACAGTGGCCACCAGAAACGGAGGCCAGAATTGGCTTGCACTGCCCACCCACTAGGCTTTAGAATCCAAGTCGGGTTTGTTCTTGGAACGCGCTCTGTAAGTACAGGTCGAGGATCGAGGAGGAGTGGCATGAAGAAACTGTTGGGGTTGATCGTTCTTGTTGCACTGCCCGGTTTAGCCGCCGCTCAGGTGCTGGAAGACTTTGAGCACGGCAACATGGGCCTGTACACCATTGTCAGCGGCACGTTCAACAACATGTCGATCGTGCCGCAGGCAGCCCACGACGGCCAGTTGGGCGCCATGTACACGTCCGGCAGCGGCCCGATGTGGTACATGCGGTCCGATGTGCCGACCGCTGCCGGCAATGTGTACTACGCTTACTTCAAGTTCATCGGCGGCGTGGGCCGGATGTACATGGGCATCAATGCTACCGGGGCCGGGGCCATCTCGGCGGTCGCAGCCTCTAACACCAACGAGTTGATCATTCAGAATAACTCCGGCTGGGGTTATGCAACGCTGACCACGGTGCCATTCACCTACGCGAATGACAAATGGTACTCGCTGGAACTGGACTGGGCTGCGAACGGCCAGATGGTAGCCCGCCTCTGGGACGAAGCCCGCCAGGTCTTGCTTGCCCAGACTGCGGCGGTCGCCACCGGCCAGACTGGTGCCGGCGGTCTGGCACTACGTTCCTACATGGCCACCACCGGCTCGCTGTGCTACTTTGACACGTTCTCGCGCGTGCCTGAGCCCGCCAGCCTGCTGCTGCTGGGCTTGGCCCTGGTACTGCGTCGTCGCTAGTCGCTGACTGACGCGCGCAGATTGGCTAATCAGCCCCGGCGGGCCCCACCCGCCGGGGTCCTTTTTGCGCGGCGGGACTTTGGCACCCAGACCGGTCGGCAAGGCCCCAGGAACGGTGTGCCAGCCCACGTAACCTGCCTGAAGCGCCGCGTGCAATAAACAGCGTTCCGACGGCACTTGCGGCCAGGTGATCTCAGCGCGTCGCCGACGAGTAGGCAGTGCTCACCGGCTGACCACCGGCTAGTCTCACCGGCTGACCGCTGACAGAGAGCCACAGTTCGCCGGAGGTGCGCTGCGCCGGCGTAACGGTCACGTACTGACGATCAATAGCTACGTCCAGCAGTTGGCCCCGGAGCATCAGGTTGAAGCGCAGTGCGCTCCATTTGTCCGGCAGGCGCGGATCGAGGCGCGGCCCGCGTTCGCCCAGATGAAATCCGCCGAAGCCGCCGACCGCCGCCAGCCAGGCCCCCCCCATGGCGGTACCGTGCAGTCCCTGGTGCGTGTCGCGTCGGCCGGTGAGTTGCTCATCGAGATCCATGCCGGTGGTGATGACGAAGTGTTTGTAGGCTTCTTCCAGTTCGCCCAGCTCGGCAGCCATCAGCGAGTTGATGACGAAGCTCATGGATGAAAAGTTCATGCTCTTGTCGCGATAGTACTCCCAGTTGGCGCGCAACACATCCCGGTCGAACTCATCGCGCAGCAGCGCCAGCGCCATGAGCACGTCCGGCTGGTTGAGCGCCTGGTAGGGCGCCACGGTCACGAACCACTCGCGACGTTTGGCCAGCAGATCCGCGGGAATGGGTTTGAGCTGATAAAAACCGGCGTACTGCTCGTACCGTCCGGTCTGCGGGTCGAACAACAGGGTCAGTCGCTCGGCCACGTGTCGCCAGCGGCCCGGTTCGTCGGACCGGATGGCCAGACGACGCACAACGGCGGCGTGGGTCTGCGGGTCGGTGCTGGCCAGGAGTTCCAGCAGATCCGCGGCCCAGCGCAGGTTCCGGATCGCCATGACGTTCGTGTAGAAGTTGTTCGTGCTTTCGCAATGGCCCTCGTCCGGGCCGGCCACATCGTGGATGTCGAAGGCATCGCGCTGTCGGTCGTAGACGGCCCGTGAGGCGAAGAAACGGGCCGTCTCAACCAGCAGGTCAACGCCGCGCTCAGCCATGAAGGTCTCGTCGCCGCTGGCCCGGTAATACTGCATCAGGGCGTAGGCCACGTCGGCGTTGATGTGAATGTTGGTGTGAGTGAAACGCCACCACAGACCCAGGCATTCTTCGCCGTAGGGCCCGGCTTGCCAGGCCAGCTTGGCGCCGTCGTAACCCAGGTTGCGGGCGATCTCGCGGCCGGCGCGCAGCCCTTCGTAACGGAAGTTCAGGCAGGTGCGCGCCAGCTCCGGCCTGGTGAACGTATAGAAGGGAACGATGTACAGATCCGTGTCGTAGAATGTATTGCCCTGGTAATAGTCCCCCGAGAGTAGCTTAACCGGGACGCTCAACCGGTCGCTGAACCGCGGAGCGGCAGCCAACAGGTGATAGAGACAGAACCGCAGGCCGAGTTGGGCCGGTGCGTCATCTTCGATCTGCACGTCGCAGCGTGACCACAGCTCTTCCCACGCCGCCGCCTGCTCCGCCAGCGCCGCCGCGAATCCTTGTTCTTCCGCCGCCCGAAGTTCGGCTTCCCAATCGGTGGTCACGCCGTGGCGCAGGTCTTCCGAGCAGGCGAGCACGATGTAACGTTCCAACGTGATGGTTTGACCACGTGGCGCCGCCTCGAAGACGTAGCGCGTATAGGCGGCGTCGTGCTCGGCCACACCGGCCGGTCCGGCTGAGGCCGGCGGTCCCAACAGCCGATTCCGCACTGCCAGCCGCACCTCATGGTTGCGGGCCGGCGTGAGCACTATCAGGCGGCAGACTTCCGGCGGCCAGCACCACAGGTTGCTGATGCGGAACTGTCGCTCGCCGGTCAGATTGGAATGCACGCGCGCATTGATTCCGCTATGAACGCGGATAGGAGCCTGGTGATCGAGCGGTGTAACGCGGTAGCGCATGAAAACGCGATGGGCGTGGCGCAATGAAGCGAAGCGCTCCATCTCGATGCGCGTGGTGTGACCCTGACCATCGCGATAGTCGAAGCGATAGCGGTACACGCCCGTCCGCAGGTCCAGCATCTGGGCGAAGTCGAGCAGTTCGCCGCGACCGATCGACAGTTCACGTTCGTTCACGAAGACCTGCACGAACAGCGGATCGGGCAGGTTGGCCACCGCCGGACTCTTGCCCGCCGAATCGAAATAGCGCGGGTCGAGGTAACGCCGCTCCTCGGCCGACAGCCGCAGCAGCCCGAACATGTCCAGTTCGTCGTACACGCCGTTGATCAGCGTGGTCGGGCATGGGCCCTCGCGGTGCTCCGCCAGGTTGCCCTTCAACCCCACGTAGCCGTTGGAGATTGTGCAGACGCTGTTCCACTGCCCCAAGGTGTGGGCAGCCGCGCTGGTGTTGATGACCGTCCAGGTATCGAAGTCGCTCACGGGCGGATGCTACCTTTCCGGCAACAGCAGGTTGCACAACAGGATCAACTCGGGTAAGCCGCCCCGCAGCACCGCGCTGGCCGCCGTATAGTTCTGGCGGTGCGTGTCGCGGTTCGGCAGAGCAATCGCGCAGCCAACGCCGGCGGCGCGCAGGGCGATAATGCCCGGCTCAGTGTCTTCCAACCCAACGCACAAGCAGTATTCCTCTTTCGGCACCGACATCTGAAACAGCGCTAAGCTATACAGGTCGCGGTGCGGCTTGAGGCGTGCCTCCCAGGTGTCACTGGCACATACGAAACCGTCGTACACCGCACGGTAATCTGCCAGGTGATCGGCCAGGCGACCACGGTCGGCGGCCGACAGCGGCCAACCCGCCACTCGCTCGGCCATCACACGCACCACCTCCTTCATGCAGGCCTGGGCCTCGTAAGCGATCGAGGCGGTCACCAGGGCGATGCGCGCCGGCTGACGCCGAAAGTGCTCGGCCAGCCGCACCAGCCGCGGGCGCGTGGCGTCCACCTCGGCGGCGGCATATCCCGCCTGATGCAGCAAGTGGTCGCGCAGCAGCTCGAACAGCGCGTCGGCCTCCGCCCCCAGCCAGCCTTTAACCAGCGGAACGAAGACTTCGTAGCCCGGCATGGGTTCGACCAGTCGGCGGTCGCCGGATCCCAGCAGCTCCCGAGCCAGCCGCTCACCCTGACCTGCCTCCAGGGCCCGCAGTATGGAATGGTAGCGCATATAGTAAATGTCGAGGGCGGCGGCGACACGCTGGCTCTCGTGCGCGGGGTGGAAGGCCGGGCCGTACTTATTCAACAGTGGTTCCACCAAGCGTGCCACGTTTTCGTCGCTGACTTGGCCGCCGGTGGCCAAGCGGCTGAAATCGGCGTCTTGCAACAACTCCCCCAACCCGCAGTGCCGAGCGTTTTCGACCACTGCCTGTCGTCGGCCGACATCCGGCATGCAGGCCCTCGTCCACAGCAGGGCCTCGAAAAAAGCCCGCGTAAAAGCCGACTGATCGATCTGCGCGCCGTAGCGTTGCAGCAGGAACTCGGTGTGCCGGAAATTGCTGTTGCCGATGACGTGTGGATAGTCCCCATGCGGGTCGAGCCCGCTCCACTGCGACTTGTCCAGCCGACCGGTCACGCGCCGAACCATGTATTCCAGCGCGTGCAACGCCAACGGTTCGGTGGTGGTGCTGGTGCCGTCCATATCGGTGGCGAAAGCCGCGATGCGCGGCAGGGGCGGGCGCACCAGCGGTGCCAGCGGATACAGCTCGAAGGGAGCGAAGATGAACTCCAGGTTGCGGACCTGCGCGAACTCGGTCACCCCGAGCCGGGCCGCCAGGGCACGCAAACGTTGCCCCGCACCTTCCACGTCAACGTAATCAGCCAGCTTCTCCATGCGCCTACCTTGCCTGCGGCACTAGAGGCCGCACTATGTCGGCAGTCTGAACGCTGCCGCCCGACGTGGCAAGCGCCCGCCCGCGATGCTAATCTGTCATGACCGGCAGCGCCGACCGCAGACGAAGTGTCCGACGGCTGGATCCCGCCGGGGCGCCCCTCAAACGGAAGCGAGCATGATTCGTGGCGTGATCTTCGACCTCGACGGCGTGCTGGTGCGCACCGACGAGCTGCACTATCAATCCTGGAAGAAACTGGCCGACGAAGAGGGCTTCCACTTCGACCGGGCGGTCAACGAAAGACTGCGCGGTATCAGCCGCCTGGAAAGTCTGGAGATTATTCTCCGCCACGCCGGCCGCACCTACTCGCCCGCACAGCAGCAGGCCCTGGCAGAGCGCAAGAACGCCATGTACCGCGAGCTGTTGCAAACACTCACGCCGGCAGACCTCCTGCCCGGGGCGACGGAAACGCTGAAAGCGTTGCGGCAGCGCGGCATCAAGACGGCCATCGGCTCGTCCAGTCGTAACACCCGGCTGATTCTGCAACGCCTGGAGCTGATTCCCTATTTCGATGCCGTGGTGGATGGCAACGACATTACCCGCGCCAAGCCCGACCCGGAGGTATTCCTGCGCGCCGCCGAGCGGCTCGGCCTGCCACCCAACGAATGCCTCGTGGTTGAGGACGCCGTGGCCGGAGTGGAGAGTGCGCGCCGCGCCGGAATGGCGGTTTTTGGGATCGGCACCCCCCAGTCGCTCCCGGGCGTCCGACACCTGGCCGCCAGTCTGGCAGAGACAACGGTGGACGCGCTCCTGGCCGTCGGCTCAGAAACCGACCGCAGCCCGACTTGAATCGGGCCCACGCTACTTCGGCTTATCGGTTTTCAGATACTCGTCCAGCCCGCGGAAGATTTTCTGGCTGTCCGCCAAGCGCAGGCGACAGACACGCCGCTCGCTGACCAGGGCGGCCCGTCGCGGCACCTCGCCGGCCTGCTCCTGGGCCAGGTGCATAACCACTTCACGTCCGCCGGACAGAGTAATGGTGACAGTTGCCGGAGCATCCGCCAGGCCATAGGCCGCCAGGTCGGCGTCGCGGTACTCCAACCAGGCCTCGGCCCGTAGTTGCGCCAGCTCCTGCACAAAATCTTGCACCTTCTTCTGGTCGAGTTCGACGAAGGGATCGGGGCCGTACACCCAGCGCTCGTCCTCCCGCAGCAGTTCCAACGCTCCGCCGGTGCCGACGATCCTGACATGCCGCACTTCATCGGCAGCAAAGCGAAAGACGCGCGGGTCGATCAGCTCGGCGTTCAGCGCACCATAGACCGATTCGTCCAGTTCGAAGATGTACGGGTCGTCGTCGTGCTGCCCGTACGCCACGCCGTCTTTGAAGCTCACCCGCAGCGTGTGCGCTTCCGGCGGAGCACCCGGCGCCGTGGTCGGTTGAGTCTCGGTTGCTGCTGGCTGCACCTCGAATGCAACAGTCAGCGTCGGTCGGTCCAAACCGAAGCGGGTCTCATCTGCTTTACCGACCACCTTGCGCGCCCGCAACCGCGACAGGTTGTTTGCCAGCAGGCGCACCGCCGCCGGGTCGGGCGGCGCCCCATCCGGAACGGCCATGTGCCACTCGTCAGGCCCCAGGCGTGCCAGCGCATAGCGGGTATTGCCACGCTCGACGCGCAGCCTGACGATCTGCTCGGCCGGAAAATCGAAAACATCGCGCGACCGCAGCGCCAGCGGATCAATGGCGATCTTGGCGGCCTGGGCCGCGCTGACCACCATCACCGTCGGCTGATCGTCGCGCTGCACATAGGTATTGCGTCCGCTGGCGGTATCAGAGCCGACGCGCAGTTTGATCGGCGCCACCAGACCGCTGACCGTGACGGTCAGAACGGCGCGCGGCCGGTCTAAGCCGTATTCGCTCGCCGCTCCCGGGGCATCCACGAAGCTGATGGCCGTCAATCCCTCCAGCGCAGCCAGCAGGTCCTGCACAGCCGCCGTGTCCAGCTCGGCCAGATCGCCGCTGCCCTGCCACGCATCGTCAACCTTGCTGATGGCAGCCGTGCGACCGTCGGCAGAGGCCACCTCGAGGGCGGTCACGTCGGCAGGCTTGACGCGCAGCACGCGGGCGTCGCGCAGCTCGCCCAGGTTGGGAACCAGGTTGGCCACGTCGGATTGTCGGACCGTTA
>Ga0209101_1000345_pt1 | contig 38615 bp, 37 predicted proteins | sample ConPoolayeCmetaG_FD_185481 | JGI IMG/M metagenome (GOLD analysis project Ga0209101, IMG submission 185481) | Hot spring microbial mat communities from California, USA to study Microbial Dark Matter (Phase II) - Cone Pool mat layer C metaG... ...
TCCGGGGCAATCGCCAGAACGGCCGCCGTCTCATCGACCGCGGCGTGCCCGCCCTCGCTTCCATAATGCCCCACAACGATATCCTGACAGAGAATCCACCAGTGCACGGCGACGATATACACTCCCGTTTCTTGATGAACGCGCAAAGCCGCGTTTTTGATTTCCTCGAGCTGCCCGCCATGGCCGTTGATTACGGCGATGCGGCGGATTTTTTTCGAGGCGATCGAGCACAATATCTCCCTCAAATAAGCCTCGAACGTGGCCGAGGTCACCGTCAACGAACCCGGATACGCCCCCAGCGAACGGGTGATCCCATAACTAACAGTGGGCGCGATAATCGCTTTCAACGTGGGGGCGATCTCCCGGGCGATCGCTTCGGGAATCATGATATCGGTTCCCAGCGGAGTGACCCCGTGCGCCTCGACGGTTCCCACAGGTAGAAGCACCGTATCGACACCCTGCTTGAGAAGACGATCGAAGTCTTTCCATGTCAAATCCTGCCAGGATGAAACCATTAATTTCCTCCTTTGCCGATTTTCGAGTAACCTTACCCGAGTAGCTCTATCCGAATTAGCCTATTCGGCAACTGCGGTGTTGGTCAGATTCCCGATTTTTTCTATTATCACTTCCACTCTGTCGCCGACTTTCATTGGACCGACTCCCTTAGGCGTGCCGGTGGCGATAATGTCGCCCGGATAAAGCGTCATCACCCGGGATATGAAACTGATTATTTCAGCCGGTTTCCGCAGCATCATGGCCGTGTTCGATTTCTGGACGCACCGGCCGTTAAGGCGGGTCTCCAGCTCAAGCGACGACGGGTCGATATCTCTGACAATATGCGGACCGACAGGACAGAACGTATCGAATCCCTTCGCCCGCGTCCATTGATTGTCTTTCTTCTGCAAATTTCTGGCCGTTACGTCGTTGATACAGGTATATCCGAAAACGCCTTTCAAGGCTTCCTCGGGTTTCACGTTGCGCAGCCGCCTGCCGATAACTATTCCCAGCTCGCCCTCGTAATCGACCCTGTCAACCCACGACGGCAATACGATTTTGTCCCGATGCCCGATCAGAGCGCTCGGCGGCTTGAAAAACAACACCGGTTCTTCGGGAATTGACAGCAGAGTGCTTTCACCGGCGTGCTCGAGATAATTCAAACCGACGCAGATTATCTTCTGCGGATTGCAGGGCGGAAGATATTTGATATTTAGGCTGTCGTATGGCTTCTTGCCGATTGTAAAGCTGCCGAAAATATCCCCCTTGACGGCATAAACGCGTCCCTCGTGCCAGCAGCCGGCGCCGCAATAATCCTCGGCCTCGAACCGCAGCAGGCAGTTGATATGATCGGTCCTAACCATCGGCCAAAGCCCTCAAATGAAAACCGACGCTCTCGGCCAGACTCGACAGGTTATATCCACCTTCGAGAACCGATACGATTCTTCCGGCGCACCGATCGGCGGCGAACCCTACGAGCATGGCGGTCATCTCGCCGAAAAAGCCGCTTGTCAATCCCATTCCGCCCAGCGGGTCATCAGCATGGCAATCGAAACCGGCCGATATCATTATCAGGTCGGGACGATAGTCGCCCAGCAGCGGCAGGATCGTCTCCTCGAACGCCCTTCGATAATCCTCATCGCCGCTGCCCGGCGTCATCGGCAGATTGACCGTGAAACCGCTGCCGGAACCGACTCCTTTCTCGAATGCGCTACCGGTCCCCGGATAGTACGGGTATCGGTGCAGCGAAATGAAGAGAACGTCGGAGCGATCGTAAAACGCATTTTGAGTGCCGTTTCCGTGATGAACATCCCAATCTATTATGGCTACTCTGCCGGCCAAACGCCGGGCGATCGCGTAGGCGGCGCCGATAGCGATGTTATTGAAAATGCAGAACCCCATCGCCCGATCTCGTTCCGCATGATGTCCCGGCGGTCTGACGGCGCAAAAAGCCCGATAATTGCTCCTGCCGAAAACGAGATTCACGGCCTTTATCACCGCTCCCGCGGCCGTCACCGCCGCCTTACCGGTCGAGGGCGAGAACACGGTATCGGGATCAAGCATTATCGCCTTCTCGCTTTTTGGCGAAAGCAGCCTCTGAACATAGTTGCGATCATGAACCAGGCATATGTCATCCACAGCCGCCGGCTCCACCGACTCGATCAAATCGACATCCGGCATCGTCCGGCAAACCTGCAACACCGTTTCCAGTCTGGCTTTCGTTTCGGGATGATACGGCCCAGTATCATGAAGCAAAAACACGGGATCGTAAATTACGGCCAGCGTATTTTTATTTTCCGCCGGAATACTTCCCCTCCACGATACCGACCGAAAAAACCGGCTTGGCGAAATACGACTCTGCCGCCCGTCTGATATCCTCCGACGTCACACCGTCGATCTCCGCCGCATATCGATCGACCCGATCGGCTCCTCGTCCGGTCATCTCCCATTTTGAATATTGCCTTGCCAGAGCCGCATTAGACTGCAATCCGATCCTGACGGACCCGGCCGCGTAATTTTTGGCCGTTGCAAGTTCTTCTTCGGCAATCGGCCGGTCCGCCAATTCTTTCAGCACCTCGATCGCCGAAGATCTCGCGGCATCCGCATTTTCCGGTGACGTGGCCATATAGCAGGTGAAATTTCCCGACAACAATCGCGGTTCCTGATAAGCATAAACCGAATAGGCCAACGGGTTCTTGTCCCGAATCCTGTCCCAAAGACGGCCACCCATCCCGCTGACGATCCCCTGAATGACTTTCATGACGGCGTAATCGGGATGCGCCGCCCCGCAGGTCAGAAAGCTTATCGCCTGCGCCGACTGCGCCCGCTCCCGCTTTTCCTTTTTGATCGATTCCGTCGGCCGGATCTCATAACTCGGCCGCCCGCCGCCTGCTTCGGAACGATTCATATTTCTAAAATATTTATTAGTCATCTTGATCGCCTCGGCGAACGTTATATCACCGACGAAAAAAATGGCGCACCTGCCGGTGGTGACAAGCCGGCGGTGACGGTTGACCAGCTCGGCGCGGCCGATACGGCTTATCCCCTCCGGTTCGCCCAACGACGCCAACCCGTAAGGGGTCCCGGCATAAAGCGCCTGCAGACTCAATTCGATCGCATAATCCGCGGCGGAATCTTTCAATCTCTTTATGGCGGCAAGCATGTCTTTTTTCTCGATCTCGATTTCCTCGGTCGGAAAGGTGGGGTTCAGTATCACCTGCGCGAATATGGCCATCGCCTCCTCGAAATTTTCCGATTTCGCCTCCAGAGAAAAACCGAAATAATCGGCCTCCGCGAAATGCTCGATCGTCGCACCCAATCCCTCCAGATCGCCAGCTATCGTGGCGGCATTCAGAGCGCCCGCACCCTTGAGCGCCGACCTCGCCATAAGCTCGGTGATACCGGCATCGGCGGACGTTTCGTCGATTTTCCCTCCGGCGAAATTCACCTGCAAAGTCACCAGCGGAAGCGAATGCCTTTCACGGCAGAATATCTTAATCCCGTTTTCCAGAACCGTATCGGCGATCGACCTGTCCGGATAATGTTTTCCTCCCACTGGGGCGCAGCCGACCACCAACGGCACACCCTCATTTCTCCCAACGTGTTTACGGCGGAAATCGATGACGGCGGCCTTCAGCATTTCGTTTATTTCCGAATCGTTTTTATGGCGGATCGGGCCGCCCCGCGGCAGATATTCGAAAACCGCCGCATTTTCCAGAACGAAATAACGGTCGGCCACGCGCCTGACATCCTCGGCGGTCACCTGTCGCAGCTTTTTTATATATTCGTCGGCCCGCCGATAGTCGCCGTAAGCCTGATACATGGCCAACAACTGCGCCTGAAGATTCACGTCTTCCAGTCGATGGTAATAAGCCGATTCCAACTGGTTGATCGCCCTCGACATCTCGTCGCGCCCCGGATTTTCCAATCTGAGCCGCTCGATTTCCATCACCATTGCCGCCAGAAGCGAATCCGGGTCGCCGGCCGCCTGATCCGCCGTCAATGTGAAATAACCGATATCCTTGAACCAGTCATAATTGCTCGTTATCGATTCCGCCAGCCCCCGCCTTTCCTTGATTTCCCGATACAACCGGCAGGCTCGCCCCCCGCCCAACAACTGATCTATCACCACCAGCACATAGAAATCCTCGTCAAGGCCCCCGGGGACATGATAGCCGAGCTGGATTATATTGCGCTTGATATCGGCCTGCTGGAACGAATGGCGAAACCCGTTCTGGGGAGGTTCGGCGGGACTCGCGGGCGGTTCAACCTTCTCGCCCGACATCCCGCCGTATAATGCTTTCACCGCCCCGAACGCCGAATCGGGATCGACATCCCCCACGATTGAAACGATTATGTTGGCCGGCCGATAATATTGGCGATAATGATTCTCGACTTGCTCTTTCGACCAGCCGGCGATCTGGCTCTGGGTCCCCATGCGCCAACGCCTGATATTATGCTTGTCGAAAGCCAGCTCCAGCAACTTCTCGTACGAATAAGCAGTCGGATTATCCAACTTCCTTTTAATTTCCTCGATAACAACTTTGGCTTCCTTGGCAAGTTCGCCGGAATCGATCAAACAATTCTGCAGAGCATCGGCCTGAATTTCGAGCGCCTTTTCGAATGACTCCTTCGGGACGACCGTATGGTATGTGGTATGTTCATAACTGGTGGCCCCGTTCAAAAACCCACCGGCGGCCTTCGTCTGCCGACCTATTTCACCGACGGCCCGCGTCCGCGTCCCCTTGAAAAACATATGCTCAAGCAGATGGGAGATACCGGTAAGGGAATCCGGCTCGTTGAAATAACCTACCTCTACCCGAGTGGCGATAGCGACCACGTCCGTTCTGGCATCGGGCTTGATTAATACCGTAAGCCCGTTGGCCAGCGTATCGCAGATTATCGTTTCTTCAGCCCCGATATTTGCCGCCATGACGAAACCCAGAATTATCGCAGCGATTATCGCTTTCGCCTGCACCGGTTCAAACCAAATCAAAGTGCACCTGCTTCCATTTTCCAAACGCCGTAAATTTACGAGCGAATCAGCCGGGGCGCAACGCCAAAAGGTGGTTTGGATGCTGATCGGAAATATCTGTTGAAATCGGCTACCTTTGCGGGGTGAGCTTGGCCTCGATCTTCAGACTTTTGCCTTTTTCGACATATATCCGTTTTTCGTAAGGCCGATATGATTCGAGCATGATCGTGATCAGATGCCTGCCCGGCGCAAGTTTCGCCGGAGCGCCGTTGGTTTTCCCATATTCCTTGAAATCGACGGCGAAAACGGCGGGCGGAGTCGAATTGACGGTCACCAGACCGTATTCGGAAAGCTCCTGATCGGGGTACTCGGCTATGGCAGCCGCCGGCGTCGGTGACACGTTCGATTCCGCGGCTATCCTGTCCGCTTTCTTATCCGACGATTTCTTGACCGCGGCTTGCGGGCGATTCGAGGCCGATTTGTTTGCGGGCGGCAAAGGCGAGGTTTGCTTTTCGGCGGCGCCCTGCGTGGCCGCCTCCGGGATGACTTTGCCGATCTCCTCCGTCGTCTTCGATTCCGCTTTCACTGCCATGGAATCGGTCTTAGGGCGTTCCTTGTCGAAAATACCGCCGAATCCGAAAATTGCAAATACGACCGCCGCCACGGCAACGGCCAGACCCAGATATATGAATTGAGCTTTCTTGAATTTCGACTCTTTCGCTCCGGCGTCTATTACAATCTGCCCAGAACGAAGCTTATCGAGATACGTTCTGGCCGTCTTGTTCGTCCGGTCGAAACGAAGCACGCTTTCGAATTCACGGGTGGCGTCGGCGAGCCGCCCATGGCCGAGATTCATCAGATAGAGCGCCTTTTCCGTGTGCTTGGCGATCCGGTCTGACCGCAATTTCTCGGTTGTGCGTATCGGATTTTTGACGAACTCGGTCATCAATTTCCGCGGCGATGGGATAACGAAATCCTTGAGTTCGTTATCGAGATCGGCCGCTAATAGCTCGGCGTCCTGATATCGCCCCTCTATGTCTTTTTGCAGACACTTTCCTACGACCATATTCAGCGATGGCGTGACATCGACCCGCAGTTGCGCCAGATCGGGTACCGATGCCGAAATTATGTTGGTGATCATCTCTTGATAAGTGTCGCCTTTGAACGGTCTTTCACCGATTATTATCTCGTAAAGCACGATTCCAAGCGAAAAAATATCGCAGCGATGGTCGATCGGCCTGCCGGCGGCCTGCTCCGGCGACATGTATGCCGGCGAGCCGATCATCTGGCCGGTATCGGTGATCGAAAGATCGGCGTGGTCCTTGGCGATACCGAAATCGGTGATAAGTATGCGGCCGTCGGTCGACAACATAATATTGGCAGGCTTGATATCCCGGTGAATCAAACCGTTGTTATGAGCGTATTTCAAACCGTTGGCGATTTCCCGCCCGATCAGCAGCGCCACTTCGAGAGGCAGACGTTTCATACGGGTCATCATCTGTTTCAGATTCTGCCCCTCGATATATTCCATGGCTATAAAATACTCGCCGTCAACCGAACCGTAATCGATGATCGAGACTATATTTTCATGATGCATCGTTGCCGCCCGCTTGGCCTCCTTCTCGAATCGGGCGACGAAATTTTCATTGGCCGTTAGATGGCGATGCATCACCTTGAGGGCGACCGGTCGTTCCAGCGAAAGCTGCGTCGCCTTATAGATACTGGCCATGCCGCCGCTGCCGATCAACTCTATCACTTCGAAATTGGCTATCCGCTTTCGCGCTTCGATCGCCGTCGACATAAGCTATCGATTTCCTCGTTCATCTGGTTCCGGCATATCAAAATGATGCGCCCGCTTTTTCGAGCTCGTATCGCCTTTATCGACAGCAAAACAGCGGATGATTAACCCGATTGAAACAACGATGAATATGAATGCAGTCGTCGATTTTTCGTTTACGATTACGGATTGAGCGACCTGATGAATCTCTCGGTATGCAAAGCCGTGCGCTCATCGCCTATCCGGCGAAGACACTCGATATCGCTTATCAGCTGGTTCAACTCAACCGCCGAACTGACTTCGTAGGAAAGCTCCAATTCCCGCAAGTCGATACTCCGGCGAGCGAAATTTTCCCTGATATGAAGATATTGCCCGCACTGGCCGGTCAGACCGTCGAATACTTCCGGCAACGGGCTGGATAACCCGAACAGATAGTAACTGCCTCCGAAAGTCGGTCCTATCACTGCCGGATGCTTTTTCAGCAGAATGAAAGTCGCGCGCAGCATCGATGGCGTCAACATCGGGCAGCAAGACCTGACCACGGCCACTTGGCGGAATCCCTTCTTGAACCCCCAATCAAAAGCGCTTTTGGCTCGGATCGAACCCGAATCGACCCTGTCTCCGATTATCCGAACCCGCGTCAGGCGGCGCTTTATGCTTGCGTTTTCTTCTTCGCGCCTGAACAATTCAAGCATCTCTCTCACCTGATCATCACCGCCCGCCCGGTCCGTGTAAATCGCAAACTCACTTCCCGGAACCGCCAAACAGATCGCCAGCGTATCGAAAAGCATCGCCCGATACAGATAACCGGCTTTTTTCAATCCGAGAATTCCGACAATGCCTTCCGCCGCCGATTCCTCAGGCTTATGATGCATTATTATAATTATATTTTTATTCATATTAGCGCCCGATCGATTTCGACCGCAACAACCACGACGAATTTATAAAATGAAAAAGATATGCGCAATATCAAGAAATGAATGACAACAAAAAAATAGCGGTCCGGCAGTACCGGTCACCGGTTTCGCCCGGCCAGCATAAGAAGCTTCTCGTGGGAACAGCAGCCGACGAGATAGTAATCGCTGCCGTCTTCATGCCAGGCGATATATCTGGCGTCGCCGTCGCCGCCTCGCCGGTAAAGATATTCCCCGCAGGCAATCGTCAAGGGCCCGCCGCCGAAACGGCACGCCCCGGGCACGACAAAAAGCATATATTCGATCGGATCGGCTTCGTAGATTACACAGGTCAACGGTCCGCCGCCGATTTCCGCCACACATGCCCCCGCCAGTTCAATACCGGGACCGAAATCGCCGGGCACGCTGACCCGATGGCCAAGCCGCCGGTGAAAATATTCTTCGGCCTCATACGGACGATTAGTCTTTACGCCGTCGGGGGGGAACTCTTCCCGATATTCCTCATACTCATGCAACACCAGCCGCGCCACCTCCGACTCTTCATTGAAATGCCGGTGTCGCGCGGCAAAAACGAAAAATACGGCGGCGGCCGCCACCGCGGCGGCGCCGAATAATCGAACCCTGTCATTAACCAGCTTATGGAGAAACGCCCGCTTGGGCATGCGGCCCGAGGAGTCGGCCTCGGTCAGGGCGAGAATTATCGAATCACGAAGCGTCGCCGGCGCCGATACCCGACGCGCCGCTTCGGCCACACTCTCTTTCAGCCTCGCCATACCGGCAAAAGTCAACTCGCAGCTCCGGCAGCGGCTAAGGTGACCATCGACAGACCGCCGGCGATATTCTGACAGCTCATCATCGAGGCGGAGATGCAGCAGCCTTTCATCGAAAAGGCACGCGGAATACTGATCTTTGTCTGCCTCGTCCATCATATTCTTTTTTTCGACTTCTTTCGACTTATATCGAGCGATTCATCATCCCAAATTCAACCAGGGGAGCCATTCCGACAATATCCCCGATAAATATCCGAGGGAACCGCTGAATATCAATACGCCTATCACGATCAGCATGACGCCGCCGGTAATCTCCACCGCCCTGAAATGCCTTTTGATCACCGTCGAAACCGAGGCAAAGGCGTTGAACGCGATCGCCGTCAGCATGAACGGTATGGCCAGACCGGCCGAATACAATGCCAGCAGCAAAACACCCCTGCCGACCGTTTCCTCGGCCGCCGCCAGTGCCAGAATCGCCGCCAGAATCGGCCCGATACAAGGAGTCCAGCCGAATGCAAAGGCAAAGCCCATGAAAAACGAGCCGATCAGCCCGATCTTCTTCGATCCTATATGAAGCCTTTTCTCGTAATTGAGCCATTTGAATTTGTAAAGACCTAGAAAATGAATACCGAGGATAATTATCAGCGCCCCGCCGATCTTGCTTATCACCCCCGAATAATCCCGCAGTATCGATGATACGAATGTCGCCGATGCCCCCAGCGCTATAAACACGACCGAAAACCCAAGCACGAACAGAAACGAATTAAGCAACACCCGCCGGTTGATCTTTCGCTCCTGATTCCGGAGTTCCTCGATCGTCAATCCCGATATGAACGACAAATAACCGGGAACGATCGGCAGCACGCATGGTGAAATGAACGACAAAATCCCCGCTCCGAACGCCGTAATGAGGCTGATTTCCCCCATATTTCTCCCTTCGCAACAATGTTAACGACCCGCCATCAGCAGCCGGTTCCTTTCTATAGATAATAATCGCGGCATATTATAGAACTTCGCCGGCAGGTGAAACAAACAATAAATGACGCGCCAGCCTCGGCTAAGGTCGAATCACCGAACTAATAATTCTTTTGATTTCTTCCGCGGATAATTTTTCGATTATTTTTCTGGCGAGCTTTTCGGAAATAGCTTCGGCCAGCCTGTCGATATCGGTGTCGGCCGGTCCAGCCGTCTTCCCTTTCGGTATCAGGCCGGCGTCTCTTTTGAATTCATCGAGAAATTGCCGGTACTTTCCCTCATCCTCCGAAACGGACACCCCGATATCTCCATAGGACATCGGCGCGGAGACCGCTTGAGCCGGATCCCCGGCTGATTGACGGACCGCCGGTGTTTCCTCAGGCCTGGACTTTTCGATTTCCCGTTTCATTTCGTCGATAAACCAACTATAGTCCTCCGGCACGCTGCGTTTGGCCGCCGGTCGTGCATTCTCGGGGTTAATCAGGCCGTATTGGTCGGAATCTATCGTCAGGCTCGAATCATCGAGATTGATCTTTCGCGATGCCTCGTTCATATCCGCGCCTTGACCCGACAGCGATTCCCAGTCGAGATTGAAAGGCGCGCCCATTTGTTTTTCCTTATCCGGCATATCTCTGGCGAAACCGGCTTGATTCGCCGCTTGCTCCTCACCTGCTTTCTTCAATCTCGGGCCGTCTTCGCTTTCCTGATCCACAATACGGGTAACCCGCATCGAATCGGATACGCCGAGGAATTTTTGCACCACCCCGAGCAGTTCCCCGGCCGTGAAAGGCTTGTTGATTTTTCCCCGGGCGCCGCAAAGGCTGATTTTGTCGAAATAAGGTTCGTCTTTTTGCCCCACCATCAACAACACCGGTATACCGCCGGTCAGCGGATCGCCCGACAATTTTCTGCACAACTCTATACCGTCCATACCGGGCAAACCAAGACCGCTTATGATCAGGTCCGGCTGTTCGACCCTTGCGAAATCGGCCGCCGCAAGACCGTCGTCAAAACAGGTGACATCGTAGCCGCCCTGCCGCAAAATCGAATCGGCCATGCCCGCCAGCGCGGCTGATGATTCGACGATCATGATTTTTTTCATTTCTCCGGCCACCTTTCATAAATATCAATCGGCCGCCGGCCAGCCTCTCGGCAACTGCAGCCTTTATTTCTTGGCCAGCCGATTCGAAGCTTCCTCGAGCACCTTCTTCTCGTGGCGTGTCAAATTGTCATAACCGACCCTGTTGATCTTATCGAGAATTGCATCCACTTCCTCCATCAGCCGATGTTCCTTTTCGACTTCACGCCAGTGCCGCTCCATTTTCTTGCGCTGGAAATAACGGGCGATTCCGGAACCAAATCCCCCATGCCGCAGGCCGCTTTTCAAATAAAGATAACCAACCAGCATTCCGCCGAGATGGGCGAAATGGGCCACATGGCTGTTGGGATTCATCGACAGAATGAACTCCAGCACCGCCATGCCGATCACCATGTATTTGGCGGGAACGGGTATCAAAAAATAAAGATAAATCATCCGATTCGGATAAGTGATGGCGAAAGCCGCCAGAATGCCGTAGATTGCTCCCGAGGCCCCGACTATGGGAATCGTCGAATTGGGCTGGAACGCCACGTTGAACAAGCCGCCGCCGACACCGCAGATCAGATAATATTTCAGAAAGGCGCTGCTTCCCCACTCCCGCTCCAGATCCGACCCGAACATCCATAGGATAAACATATTCATCAGAATGTGCATCAGGCCCCCGTGAAGAAACATATAGGTGAATAGCTGCCAGATGAAAAATTTGCTCCAGACCAGACGGGGCACCAAACCCAGCAGAACGCTGAAATCGATCGGCGTCAGCAACAGCAGAAGATAGACCGCCGCATTGGCCAAAAGCAGAGTTTTGACGACCGGCGGAACAAGGCCTCCACCCGCTGAATATTCCCGGAAAACGTTCATGAAAATCGATTGTCCGATACGCTACTTATGGATCGTCCATTTATAAGAAAGACGGCACGATTTCTCGAGCATCGCCGCCACCGAACAATACTTTTCCAGCGATAGATCCACCGCCCAACGAACGTCCTCGTCCTTCACATCCGGACTCCAGAGATCGAACATTATATTCACCACCTCCAGAACGTGCGGCTCGCTGGAGGCCCGTTCGCCACGAAGCGTTATGGTCAAATCTTCGATCGTGCGCTTTTTCCTACCGAGAATCGTCACCAAATCCATACCGATACATCCACCGAGTGCGGCGAGCACCGCCTCCATCGGCCTTGCCCCTTGATTCTGCCCGCCATGCTCCACTGCGGCATCGAACACTATTTTATTCTCCGAGCCGGTTTTGGCGGTAAATTTCAATCCTTTGTTCCAGCTCAATTCGGCATCGACAAGTTTCGGAATCTTGACATATATACCCTTCACGGCCGCTCCTATCATGTTTTCCGCCAATATATAGCATCGGCAGAAATGCCGCAAGCTTTTCCACGATTACCGATTATCCGCAGACAAAATATGAAATGCCCACCGCAAGCATTGCCAAAAACAACCCCCGGCGGGCACGAAAATCAATCTAATCGTTTACAGGTCTTTATGTTCCGGCCGACTTCAAGTGTTCCTTCAACATGCACCGATCCATAACCACCCGGATACCCGCCCGGCGCGCTCTTTCAGCCGCCACAACATTCACCACACCCTCTTGAAACCAGATTAACGGAGCTTTGATCCGCTCAGCCTCGTCAACTATCGGCTCCACCATATCCGCTTTGCGAAAAACATCGACAACATCGATGGCGCCGGGTATAGATAATAAATCCGGATACGACTTTTCGCCGAGTATCTCAGCGGCATTGGGGTTGACCGGCACGATCTTGAATCCGGCCCTTTGCAGATACTGAGCCACTCGGAACGACGGTCGATCCGGCTTTTCGGAAAGCCCGACCACGGCAATACGGTTGCCCGGTCTGAGAGCCGCATCGATATCTTCACTGCGGGCGTAATCGGTCAAGCCTGCAAGACCTTATCGATATGCTTGACGATCTCTTTTTTCGGAGCGGCGCCCACCATCGTGGAGACCACCTCGCCGTTCTTGAAAAACATCACCGTCGGAATCGATAGAATGCGATAGCGCTGGGCTATCGACCCGTAGGCGTCGACATCCAGCTTGCCGACTTTCAATTTGCCGCTGTATTCAGTAGCGATTTCCTTCACTATCGGCGCGATCATCTTGCATGGCCCGCACCACTCGGCCCAGAAATCAATCATCACCGGCACGTTCGATTTTATGACTTCCGCATCGAAATTCTGATCAGTGATCGTCAATAAATCACCCGTCGTTTCAGCCATTTCATTTCTCCTCACCAAAAAATTGATTTTTGCTTTTTCCTAATAACGGCAGGATCAGTCGAACGGTTCCTGACGGATTTTCGATTCAAGTTCGGCGACTTTGCGTTCGAGGTCGCGGATCCGCTGAATATAGTCGGGCAGATTGCTGATAATAGCCTCTATTCTGTGGGCCGTAAGCAGTTCCCTGGCCGGATAGCCGAACACTTTCGATCCCGGTGGAATATCGCGGTGAACGCCCGATTGAGCCTCGACCACGGCCCCGTCTCCTATCTCCAGATGGCCGGCGATTCCGACCTGACCGGCAAGGGTCACCCCGCGTCCCAAAACGCTCGTGCCGGCAAGTCCAGCTTGGGCGCAGATAATACTTCCGGCGCCGACCCGGCAATTATGCGCAATCTGCACCAAATTATCGATAATGCTACCGGTGCCTATCCGCGTTTCGCCGATAGTCGCGCGATCTATAGTCGTGCAGGCGCCGATCTCCACGTCGTCTTCGATAACGACGGTGCCGGCCTGAGGAATCTTGACGAACCCGTTCTTCCGGCGGGCATAGCCGAAACCATCGGAACCGATAACCGCACCGGCATAGATAGCCACTCGATTCCCAATCACCACATTGTGCATTATCACGACATTGGGGTAGATAAAACAATCTTCGCCGATTACGGCGTTGTCGCCGATATATACGCCGGCATGGATAACGCTGCGCTTGCCGATCCGCGATTTCATCCCCACCACGGAGTTCGGCCCGATATAGACGTCCGTGGCAATCTCGGCGGTGGCATCGATACGCGTGCCCGCCTGTATCCCCGATGGCGGCCGCCGATGATCCGGATGGAACAGACGCATAGATAGGGCGAATCCAAGATACGGGTCATCCATCACCAGAAGGCTGTGCCGGTCCGATTTCAATCCCGGCGGAACGATAAGCGCCGCGCAAGGACATTCAGCGATCTTCTTTTGGTATTTCCGGCTGGCGACGAACGAAAGCGTGCCCGGCTGCGGATCGTCAAGAGTGGATAGATCGGCGATATCGATATCCTTGCCCTCGAGTCGGGCGCCGATTTTTTCGGCTATTTGCGACAGTTTCAAAATCATTTTTGCTGTTCGGCCATCTCGGCCAATACTTCATCGGTAAGATCCAGACTCTTCTTGGCGTAGGCGATATTCACCGTGCCGGCATCCAGAACGAGACTGTAATTGTTTTCGATCGCCACCTTTTCGATAATTTCGAGAATCTTGTCGCGGATAGGTTTCGACAGCTCCGCCATCCGCCTTTCGGCCTTGCCGTCGGCGCCGAAAGTGGCGTTGAGAAACTGATTGAGGGTATCCTGCTTGCTTGCCAGAGCCTGTTCCTTTTCCCGCTTCTTCTCGGCCGATAGTATCAGGGATTGACCTTCCAGCTCCCTTTGCATCGCTTCGATTTCTTTGCGCATCTGCTCGGCCTGCGTATTCCACGCCTCCAGCTCCTTGTCGAATTTGGCCTGAGCGTCCCTGTAATCCTGCGATTGTGAAAAAATCCTCTGCGAATCGATGTAGCCTATCTTGACCTCTTGAGCGTTCGCCAGAGCGCCCAACGCCACTATCGAGAACAATAACAATAAAGTCAATCTCTTCATCTTCGCTCCCTTAAAATCCTCTGCCTATCTGGAAATGAGGCCTTAATTTTCCTTTATCTTCTCCGTCAAACGGATAGCCGAAATCAAAACCGATCACGCCGATCATCGGTGCCACGACCCGGAAACCGAATCCGGCCGATTTATAGAAATGTCTGTAAAAATTATCCCTGAATTCCCGGCCCGATAAATAGGCGTTGCCGGCATCCGCGAAAAGCAACACGTAAAATTGCTGCTCCGATATCGGAACGGTCAGCTCCAGATTGTAAATCGCCTCGGCCCGCCCGCCCAAATAACCGCCGCTCGGCGAACGCGGCCCTACCCGCGAATCGGAATAACCGCGGATGATTCCGTCGGGATCGGTCCCTCCCGGGGTAAATCTTTCCGAAAACGGAACATCGCTGTCACCCGAATAAATCCCCTCCATCAATCCCCACTTCCCCTTCAGACCCAACGTGAATTTCCAGTACGGCGTGTAATAATGCTCTACCAGCAGCATCTGTTTCCAGTAATTCCAGTTGCCGCCCAATGCGGTTCCCGCAAGTTCACCGGTCCATGCATAAACCTTGCCTTTGGTGGCGAACTGGGCCAGATCGCGCGAATCTCTTTCTACAGTGAGACTCATCGATGATGTCTGCTGCGGCCATTTCAGTTTATCGACGCTGTAAGGGTTGTCGATATTGGCCGAAACATAAGTCGAATTGAAATCGAAATACTTGAGCTGCTCCAAACGATAGCTGGCATAAACGCGGAAATAGTTGTCCGGCCAGCGCAACCGCCGGCCCACTTTCACGCTCCCGCCCTTTCGCGACTCGGTGAACCAGCCGGAGTATTCGCGATCCTGAATATAGGCGTTTATTCCCAAAGAAGTCGGAGTATCGCGAAACCACGGTTCGAAATAACCGATGCTGAACGTCTGGCGACGCGACCCGAAATCGGCATCCAGCGACACCGTCTGCCCGCCACCGAGAAAATTGGGGATACCCAAGCCGACTGTCCCCACCAGCCGATCCTGCGCCGAATATCCCGCGCCCAGCGAAAACTGCCCGGTCGGCTTCTCCTCCACCTTGATAATGAGGTCTATATTGCCGTCGTCGAGCACATTCCAATCGGGAACCACGTTGCCGAAAAAATTGAGAATCATCACGTCCCGCAGCGATCGGGTGAGAATCGACCGCTTGAATATCGTCTCCGGCTTGATCTTCAACTCCCGTCGGATAACCTTATCCTTGGTTTTCGTGTTCCCCTCGATATTAATCAGTTTGACGTAAACCGGGTTGTTTTCGGTGATCGAAAGCTCCAGATCCAAATGGTGATCACGCGGCGATTTGTTCTCCTTGATATTGACGTACCAATAACCCTCGTTTTGATACTGCTCATAAATTCCGGCGATCGTCTTGTCGTAATCCTCCTGTTTGTAAATCCGGTTTTCCTTTATCTTGATCGCCGAGGCTATCTTTTCGTCGGATAGAACCGAATTCCCGCTCCAGCTCGTCCGGCCGAAATAATACCTTTCACCCTCCGAAAGACGGAAATTGATGAACATCTGCCGGCGGTCGGCCGAATACCATATGGAATCCCCCAAAACCACCGCATCTATATATCCTTCGTTTTTGTAAAATTCAACCAGCTTCCGCCTGTCTTCCCTGAATTTGTCGCTGTCAAACGATCCGGAACGGAAAAACGATTTACGTTTGGTGGAAATCTTGGAGCGCAGCTTGTCGTCATTGAAAACCTGATTGCCGCTGAAAGTGATATTCTTGATTTTCACCTTCGGCCCTTCGTTGATCCGAAATGTAAGAATCGCCTTCTCGCCGCTCTTCGGGTCGGGTTCCAGCGATGATTCCACCTCGGCCAACAAAAACCCCTTGCTTTCGTAGAGCTTGCGAATCTTTTCCACATTTGCCTTGATCGCCCCGGGCGAAGCGATCCGATCCTCGTAAACCGTAAGCTCCTTTTTTAGGTTCTTGGTGCTCAGCCGGGAATTTCCTTCAAGTTTGACTTTCGACAAACGCGGATAAGGTTCCGCTTCTATCCGCAAATTCACCCGATTGCCGGATTTTTCCGCAAAGATAGCCACATCGGCGAATATTCCGAGCGAGTAGATTCTGCGGACGGCGTTCTGAAGCTTATCCGCCGTCAAAATATCGCCCGGAATGAGGCCCGAGGAATTCAGAACAAGGAAACTGTCGGCGGCTGCGGTGGGGGACAACTCGACCCGAGCGATCCCCAAACCCAAATAATCGGCAAGCTCCGCCTTTGATCCGGCGGCCAAAACGGCGATGCTGAGAACGGCCAGTATCGATTTGACCATATTAAACTGAAATGGCCAAAATTTTAAGTTCGGTGTAATCCTGCCGATGGCCTTTGGATTTGCGGTATTTGCGACGCCTTTTGAATTTGAACACCTCTATTTTCTCGCCCTTGCCGTGGCCGACGATTTCCGCGTTGACTTTGGCCCCGGCCACATACGGCTTGCCCAACGAAAACCGGTCGGGGCCGCTGACCAAAAGCACCCGCTCGATATCGATTCTGCTCCCTTTATCGCCCTCGATCTTCGGCACCCGAACGATGCCGCCTTCCTCGACCGGAAATTGAATTCCGCCTGTTTCGATAATCGCCTTCATCTTGATCTCCTTGCAAAAAATAATTAATAAACTCCCGACCCGCCTCCGGTCAAGTCATTCTTTGGCAATCGACCATAAATATATACACTCGGCGCGCCAGTTTGTTGCGCCGCCGCTTTCCTCTCCACATGCGCCGGAAATTCAACCTGCCGTTTCAAGCTCAAATCCGATATTTCTGCGTGACGTCGGCGCCGGTTCTGAGATTCACCACCTGAAACTCCTCCGGATGAATCGTCGTATCCCTGACAACATCGACCAGCAAATTCAAGCGTTTTTCTATTTTTGCCAGCCTTGACTCGGCCGAGTTCTCGAGCAGGTCTATCACCTCCGGGGTGGCGATAAGCTGATAATGTTCCTTTCCGCCATCGGCCGCCGCCCGCTGAAACCAGCGCTCTATCTTCATGGCGATCGACTCTTTGGAAAGCACCCTGCCGACTCCCGAACAAACCGGACAGGGATCCGAATACGCATGCATTATCGATTGCCTGGTTCTTTGGCGGGTCATCTCCACCAATCCGAGATCGGAAATCGAAGAAATGAACGTCTGCGATCGGTCGTTTTTCAGCGCGTTCTTGAATTCCTCGAAAACCCTCCGACGGTGTTCTCTATCCTCCATGTCGATAAAATCCACGATTATGATCCCGCCGATATCCCGCAGCCTGATCTGCCGGGCGATTTCCCGGGCCGCTTCCATATTGGTGCGGAATATGGCGTCGGCAACCCGCGATTTGCCGGTGTATTTCCCCGTATTGACGTCGATCGCCACTAACGCCTCCGTCTGGTCGATCACGATATACCCGCCGTTTTTGAGCCGCGCCTTGCGGTCCAGCATCTTTTCGATTTCCGGTTCGATATCATATTTGTCGAATAGCGGCCGATCCTCGGCATAAAGCTCGATCCGCTCGACCATCTCGGGAGCGAGTTCTTTCAGGTAGCTGATGAATTTCCGGTATTCGCTTTTGTCGTCGATTACCACTCTGTCCACGTTGGCGGTCAGAAAATCCCTGATAATGCTGAAAATCATTTCTATATCTTTATGAACCAGCGCCGGCGCCTTCGCCTCCTCGACTTGCTTTTTCATCCGATTCCACAGCTTCGTAAGAAACTTGATATCGGCGGCGAAATCCTTATGGTCGCGCCCCTCGGCCACCGTCCGGATTATCATACCGAAATTCTCCGGCAGAAATTCGGCGGCGATTTTCCGCAAGCGCCTCTTCTCCTGCCACGACGTGATCTTTCGCGAAACAGCAATATGGCGTGCGCCCGGCAGCAGGACGACATACCGCCCCGGTAGCGATATCTCGGAGGTTACCCGGGGACCTTTGTTGCCGATCGGCTCCTTGATAATCTGGACCAGCAACTCTTGATCTTTTTTGAGAACGTCGGCTATCGATGCGTCCCTTTTGAGCTTTGCCCGCGGCACTTCCTGCCCTTCCTCGTCGAAATAATCGAGATCGGCCAACAAACTAGATTCGCCTTTATGGTCCGATAGGTCGGAGAAGTGAAGAAAACCGGCCTTGTCGAGTCCAATATCGACGAACGCCGCCTGGATTCCGGGCAACACGGCGGTCACCCGTCCCTTGTAAATATCCCCAACCAGCCTCTCCGTTTCCGACCGCTCCACCAAAAGTTCGACCAACTGGCCGTCCTCCTTTATCGCGATCCTGGTTTCGTACTCGGCGACGTTTACGAATATCTCTTTTTGTCCCTGTTTTTCAGAATGTGAATGCATCTCCAACCTTAACCTCATAGCCGCGGGAAAATTCAGCCGAACTCATCGCTTTTCTTCCTTCCGGCTTGATTTTCTTCAAAATCACCGCGCCTTGCCCGCTGGCCACCAGAATTCCACTCTTGTCATCGATCGAAACGATCACTCCCGCGGCGGCCTCCGGAGCTTCCTCCTTTGCGCCTGCCTCGAGAATTATCAGCCTCAACCCGCCCAATCTCGCATAAGCCCCGGGCGATGGCGACAATCCCCTTACCAGATTGACGATGTCGGAGGCCGGCTTGCGCCAGTCGATCCGACCGGTCTCGCGGGTCAATTTCGGCGCCGGACAATATCCGTCCGCAGGTTGCGGCCGCGGCGACAGGCCCCCCTCCGCCAGACCCTCGATCGTCTCAAGCAAAACATTCGCCCCAATCTGCGCCATCCGGTCGTGCAGCGAGCCGAAATTATCGTTTTCCTCGATTTCCATCTCCCTTTGAATGAGAATATCTCCCGTATCCACTTCCCTTTTCAAAATAAAAGTCGTCAGTCCCGTTTTCTTGTCGCCGTTGATAAGCGCCCAGTTGATCGGCGCCGCCCCCCGATATTTCGGCAGAAGCGACGCGTGAAGATTTATCGAACCGAAACGGGGCAGGTTGATAAGCCACTCCGGCATTATCCGAAATGCCACCACCACGTTCAAATCGGGCTCGAGGGCGGAAATCGATCGTCTGAATTCCGGATCGTTCAGCTTGACCGGCTGCAAAATCGGGATATGCAACTTCAACGCCTCGATTTTGACCGGCGTCGGAAGCAGCTTTCTGCCCCGGCCCCGTGGCCTATCCGGAGCGGTGACCACGGCGGCGATTTCCTGACCGGTCTCATATATTTTTTTCAGTGATGGTACGGCAAAGTCAGGGGATCCGAAAAAAATCAACCTCATCAAACTCTTTCGCCGTTTCTGATTCTCCGAAGCTCATCTCTTATCGTTTCCAATTCGGATGACTTCATGCGGTCTATAAAAAGCGTGCCGTCGAGATGGTCGATTTCATGAAGCAACACTCGGGCGACGAGATCGGAACCTTCGACGACGATCTCCTTGCCGTTCCGGTCAAGCCCGACCACGGCGGCCTTTTTGGCCCGCGTTACCGGCATATATAAACCCGGAAAAGAAAGACACCCCTCCTCGGCCGTGGCTTCCCCCGATGATGCCACCACCACCGGATTGATTATCACCAGCGGCTGCTTCAGGGGATCGAAAAAACTCATGTCGATAGCGAAAATCCTGCTGGTCAGACCGACCTGATTGGCCGCCAATCCCAGTCCTTTGGCCTGCTTCATCGTCAACACCAGCGAATCCATGAAATCCGCCAGATCGCCGTTGATATCGGCCACCGGCGACGCTTTCCGCCGCAGCACCTCTTCCCCGTATATTTTGATCGGTAGTACCGCCAAATTACTCCTTATCGGCCTTGCCGGCTATCGCGCTTTTCAGAAATTCTATCTTCAAGTCCTCGCCGAACTTGAGGATCACCTTGTTGTCTTTATCGTCAATTCCCCAGATCGTTCCATACATGCCGCTGCTGGTTATCACCCGGTCCCCCTTTTTCAGCGATTTCAACATGTTACTGTGCTCTTTCTGCCTTTTCTGCTGCGGCCTTATCATGAAAAAGTAAATAATGGCGAACATCAGAATCAACGGCAGAAAAAAAGTCAGCATCGAACCGCCCGCATCCTGATTGGGAGACTGCGCCATTGCCAATATCCACTGCACTCTATCCTCCTTTTATTTACACTTCAGCACTTGACGATAAATTATAACAGCATCAAGGCCTGATTCACAAGGGCAATCTTTTTCGTCACTGCCATGACCTTCAACTACCGAAAGCCGCGGAAAGTTCTTTCCCCATCGTGGCGACAAATCCGCTCGAATCCCTATGCGCAACGACACCGGCGGACTCAAATTTCCCGGTTTTCGGCGAACCGCCTTATGGTGCGGCTGCGATAGTCGGCGAAATCGCCTCTTGATATCGATTCCCTGATTTCCCTCATCAGGTCAAGATAAAATCTCAAATTATGGGCGGTGGTCAGTCTGAGTCCCAAAATCTCGTTGACCGACAGCAGATGCCGGATATAAGCCCGGCTGAAATTCCGGCAGGCCTGGCAATCGCATTCCGGATCTACCGGCCGCAAATCCTCGGCGTAAACGGCCGCCTTAATCGTCATCTTGCCCCGCCGCGTGAACAACGTGCCGTTGCGCGCATTGCGGGTCGGCATCACGCAATCGAACATGTCCATCCCATAATAAACGGCGTCGAGCAAATCCTCGGGCGTGCCGACTCCCAAAAGATGCCTCGGCTTATGTTCCGGCAAAAACGGGGCGAGCGCCTCCAGAACTCTCAGCATATCCTCTTTCGGCTCCCCCACCGACAGTCCGCCGACGGCGATCCCGGGGAAATCAAAACTTTCCAACCTTTCCAGCGATTGCCTCCTTAAATCAACAAAAATCGAACCCTGTATTATTCCGAACAACGCTTGAGTTCCATCCAGCTCTTGCCAGCGTTGATAAGCCCGGCCGGCCCAGGCGACCGTCCGATTCAAATCGGCCGCCGCCATGGCGTGATCTATCGGATACGGGCTGCAGACATCCAGCGGCATGATTATATCGGCGCCAAGATCGCTTTGCATCTCCACCACGTTTTCCGGCGTGAACATGTGCCGGGAGCCGTCGAGATGCGATTGAAACTCAACGCCCAAATCGCTCACCCGATTCAAAGATTTCAGCGAAAATACCTGATAGCCGCCCGAATCGGTAAGAATCGCATGAGGCCATGATATGAACCGGTGCAACCCTCCGGCCCGCCTTATCAGATGCGACCCCGGCCGCAAAAACAGATGATAGGTATTGCATAAAATAAGACGCGCCCCCATCAATTCCAATTCCTGCGGCGACTGGCTCTTGACGCTGCCTTGAGTCCCCACCGGCATAAAAACCGGCGTCGCCACTTCGCCGTGTGCCGTCTGTAGAATTCCGCAGCGCGCATAGCCATCGCGGGCGGTTACTCGAAACCCGAACGCCATCCGCTTATTTGTTCCAGACCTGCCCGTAATTGCCGTGCAGCTTGCTCAAACCCGACCAGTACTCGCGGACGTTCGGGCAATAGGCGATCGGGTCAAGAGCGGCCACCTTCAACCTGTTTTCGGAATCGAGAAACTCCTGATCGACATGAGTGGCGACGATTTCGGCGATGAACATGTGATGCGACCCCAGCTCGATCGATTTCCTGACCTGACATTCGAGATTTATCGGCGCTTCCTTGATCAGAGGCGATTTCACTTTGGCCGCCGGCAGCGGCGTAAGACCCGTTTCGGCGAACTTGTCGACTTTACGCCCGGAATGGCTGCCGCAATAGTCGACGGCGCGCACCAAGTCGGCGCCGGCCACGTTCAAAACGAACTCGCCGCTCGAACGGATCATCTCGAAAGAATGGCGGCTCTCCCTCACTGAAATCGACAGCATCGGCGGCTCCGAACAAACCACGCCGCACCAGGCGATCGTTATGATATTCAGGCCCCGGCCGAATTGGCCGCAACTGACCAGCACCGCCGGCAGCGGAATCAACAGAGTTGTCGGGGGAAGGATTTTTTTACCCATTATTTTCCTCCTCGGCGTTTTCGCCCAGGTAAATATGGCGATCGATCAACTTTACATACGGCGACCATCTTTTATCGTCCGGATTTTTCTTGTTCATCGCTTTCAAAATCCCCCCCACCTGCGAATCCATCAGGTCGGCCAGGTAAAGAACATTGGCTTCGAGCGTCTGCGGCACGACCGGCGACCCCTGCTCCAGTGTCCCCTGATGCGACAAGACAAGATGACGCACGAGTTTCTTTTTCTCCGGCGGAAAATCGCTCAACCGCGCCAGCTTGCCGGTGATTATCCGGTCGGCGATAACGATATGCCCGATTAGCCGCCCCTCGTCCGTGTAGTCGAAATAATTCTCCAGCGAATACGTGTCTATCTTGCCAATATCGTGGAGAAGCGCCCCGGCTGTCAACAGATCCCCGCGCAATTGGGCATAAATCGAACAAGCCGCCTGACAGATTGCGGCCACATTGAGCGTGTGCTCGGCCAATCCCCCCACGTACGAATGATGCCACAATTTGGCGGCCGGCGCATAAGTGAACCTCGGTCTGATCAAACCGTCGTTGAATACTTCCGTCAAAAGCGCCCGATAGTGAACATCGGCGATCCCCGAAACGATCGCATCGATCCGGGCTATCTGTTTCTTGGGATCGACCGGCCCGGCCGGCAGATAATCGAGCGGATCGTAGTCTTTGCTCGACACCGGCATCATCGATTGAACGGTAACCTGCGGCACGTCCCGAAAAGTACCGACCGTCCCCTGAATCTGCACGATATTGCCCGGCCTGAATCTCGCGGCCAACTCGCGGACGTTCTCCCAGCAAACCGCCGGGATCCTCCCCGATTTGTCCCCTATCTCGAGACTGAGATAACGGCCGCCGCTGTAATCTTTCAACTCCAGCCGGCGAATCACGAAACTGTCGTTCACCTGCGCGCCCGGCGTTAGTTCATTTGTCCATTGGCTCTTCATCGCACCCTCCGTCTGCGGCGATAATCGGTAATCGGTGCGCAAATAAAATAATACCGCCATCGCCAAAGTAAAGCATTTCCGTGTGTCGCCGCAGACAAAAGCCTTGTTAACGCAAGCGAACGTTTGATATAATCCCTCCGATGAAGAGAATCTGGTTTTACGTGATTCGGGAGTTGTTCTGGCCGTTTTTGTTCGGGATCCTGCTCAGCACTTTCGTTCTCATAATGGACGCCATCCTCGACGTGATGAATCTGATTATCACCAAAGGCGTCCCCACGCCGGTCGTCCTCGAGTTTTTCGGCCTGAGTCTCGCCTACATGCTGGCGCTGTCGATCCCCATGGGAGTCCTCGTCGGGGCAATCATGGGCTTCGGTCGATTATCCGCCGACAACGAGATGATCGCCTTCAACGCCTGCGGCGTCTCGCTTGCCGATATTATGGCACCCGGTCTGATAATGAGCCTCGTCATCGCCGCCGGCCTTACTTGGTTCAACAACTATATATTGCCCGAGGCCAATCACCGAGCCCGGCTTCTGATGACCGATATCACCAGAAAAAAACCGACCTGGTCGCTCGAGGAAAACGTATTTCTCGATTATTTCGACAATTATCATATCTTGGTGAAAAAAATCGACCATAAATCGTCCCGGCTTTCCGATATCACCATTTTCGAACATAAAAATCCCGGGCTGCCGAGAACCATAACGGCCGCCCGCGGCGATATGAAAATCGCCGGCGACGGCTCTTTGCTAATATTGCAGCTTTACGACGGCCAAGTTCATGAACCCGATCCGGAAAACCCCTACCGCTACCGCCGCATCGATTTCAAAAAACAACTCTTGACCATCGAAGGTGTCTCCTCGGAGCTCGAAAGGACGAAATCCGGTTCGCGGGGCGATCGGGAGATGACCCTGCCGATGATGCTGGAGGAAAACAGAAAAAGTAAAATGAAAATCGCGGAATCCAAAGCGCGCATCGACCAACTCGTAAAAGGCGACCTGAATCGGCTGCTTGGAACACCGCCGCCCGTGGAAAATCGACCGGGCCGGGAATCGCCGCGGCCGCAACGCTCCCAGCGAATTGACGATTTGGCAAGCCGCATCGAATACGAAACCGGCACCATCAATACCTATAAAAAACAGATAAACTCGATGAACGTGGAAATCCATAAAAAATTCTCCATACCCGTCGCCTGCATCGTTTTCGTCCTGTTGGGGGCTCCGCTGGGAGTGATGACCCGCAAGGGCGGTATGGCAGCCAGTCTCGGGCTGTCGCTTTTTTTCTTCATCCTCTACTGGGCGTTTCTGATAGGCGGCGAAGAACTTGCCGACAGAATGTACCTTTCCGGGGCGATAGCGATGTGGCTGCCGAATCTGATCATCGGCGCCGCCGGATTGATTTTAACCTCTCGGGTCAATCGCCGCGCCACCGCCGGCGGACTCGGCCTGCTCGGCAAACTACTGCCCGGAACCAGAAAATGAAAATCACCGACAAGTATATTCTCGGGCGGTTTCTTAAAATCCTCGGTTTCGCTTTGCTGGCGGCCATCGTGGTCGTTGTAATCGTCGATACGATCGAAAACATCGACAAATTCATAGATCGCCGCGTTCCTGCGATAAAAGTCGTTTACTATTACATCCTTTACCTGCCGTTCATAATCGTCCTCACCATGCCGGTGGCCGTCCTGATGGCCACCATGTTCGCCGTCGGCTCGATCGCCCGCAGTCAGGAATTGACGGTCATGAAAGCCACCGGTCTGTCGCTCTACCGTCTGGCCGCCCCCATGCTAATAGCCGGATTCGCAATCTCCTCGCTCATGGTCGTTTTCGCCGACTCGGTCATGGTTCCGGCCGAAGATAAGCGCAATATGCTCAAGCTCCGCTTGATCGACAGGGCTGCGCCGGCCGAGGCGGTAATCCGGAACAATCTTATCAGACCGGGGGAAAACGGCTGGGTGCTTTTCGCCAAAACCTACGATGAAAAGCGGCTGAGCGGCGAGGAAATCCTGCTCCAGAAATTTTCCGAAAACAGCATCGCCGTTTCCATCCGCGCCGCCGGCATGTTCTGGGCCGATTCAGTATGGATCTTAATCAACGCCACCGAAAGGACGTTCGAGGGACTTACGGAAAAGGAGTTCCGTCACTACGATACCCTGCCCGCCTGGTTTTTGTCCCATACGCCGCAAACGCTCAGTTACCGCCTGAAAAAACCGCGCGATACCGGCTTTTTCGAACTTATCGAATTGATAAAACTGAAGAAACTCATGGGACAAGACACGGCCAGAGACAGAGTCGAGCTGTATCTCAAAATCAGCCACCCTTTCATAAATTTCATCTTGGTGATCATCGGCATTCCGCTGGCGGCCAGCCCCAAAAGATCTGGCGGAGCGGTCGGTTTGGGCATCAGCCTGATCATTAGTTTCCTTTATTTCGTGATCCTCAGAGCCGGCCAATCGTTTGGCTACACCCATGCGTTGCCGCCCGCCCTTGCCGCTTCGATAGGCAATCTGATATTTCTGACGGTCGGTATAGTGCTCTTCGTCAAGGCCAGAAAATGAAAACGCCCCGCAGCGGGGGCGCTCTCAAATCATTATGGTGGGCTTCACTTACAATTTCTTGACATCTGTGGCCAGCGGCCCTTTCGGTCCTTCGACAAACGTATATTCGACCAACTGACCTTGGGTCAAACTCTTATACCCCTCCTCCTTGATCGCCGAATAATGCACGAAAACATCCTTCTCGCCGTTTTCCCGCTGGATGAATCCGAACCCCTTCTTGTCGTTGAACCATTTTATTACACCTGTGGGCATCAGCAAATCCTCCTCCGGTAATTCTTTTGCTTTCGATGTAATAAATGTCGGTAATTTTTGCGACGACTTGACAAGCAGGCGTAACCAAATAAAAAAAACCGCCGTCGTGACGGCGGCGGTCTATGCAAATCAATGCAAACCGATTATGTCCCCATCTCCCACGAGGCAAGATACTTTTTCTGGGCCGGTGTCAACCGGTCTATCTTTATTCCCATCGCCTGTAATTTCAACTTGGCGATTGAATCATCGATCGATTCCGGTATCGAATAAACCTTACGTTCGAGCGTCTGCGCCTTTTCCAACAGAAATTCGGCGCCCAAAGCCTGATTGGCAAAACTCATATCCATCACCGATGCCGGATGCCCTTCCGCGGCGGCCAGATTGATCAATCTACCCTCGCCAAGCAGAAATATCCGCCTGCCGTCAGCCAGCACATATTCTTCGACGTTGTTCCTGACGGTTCGGCTTTTCCTCGACATCTTTTTCAAAGCGGCAATATCTATCTCAACATTGAAATGACCGGAATTCGCCACTATGGCGCCGTCCTTCATGCGCCGGAAATGCCTCTCCGTAAGTACATCGATATCACCGGTCAAGGTTATGAATACGTCCCCAAGCGGGGCGGCGTCGATCATCGGCATCACCTGAAAACCATCCATCGTCGCCTCGATCGCCTTCAGCGCATCGACTTCGGTCACGATAACGTTGGCCCCCAGCCCTTTGGCTCGCGAAGCCACTCCTCGGCCGCACCAACCGTAACCGGCTATCACCACCGTGGCGCCGCAAAGAAGAACATTGGTCGCCCTCATCACGCCGTCGAGAGTCGATTGGCCGGTGCCGTAGCGATTGTCGAAAAAATGCTTCGTCTTGGAATCGTTCACCGCCAAAACCGGAAACAGCAGAACCCCCTTTTTCTCCATGCTCTTAAGCCGAATGACGCCGGTCGTCGTCTCCTCGGACCCGCCCAGAACATTTTCGGCCTGCCGCCTGCGTTTCGTATGCAGTTGCGTCACCAGATCGGCGCCGTCGTCCATCGTCAGAAGCGGATCGGCATCGAGGCAGGCGTTTATATGCTCGTAATATATTTTATTGGATTCGCCGCGGATCGAAAACACCGGAATCCCATGGTCCTTAACCAGCGATGCGGCGACATCGTCCTGCGTCGAAAGCGGATTCGATGCGCAAAGATATACTTTCGCTCCTCCAGCTTTCAATGTTATCGCCAGATTGGCGGTTTCGGTTGTCACGTGAAGACAGCAGGCCATCCGCACCCCGTTCAACGGTTTTTCCTTGGCAAATCGTTTGCGAATCAGCCGCAAAACCGGCATGAACCGTTCCGCCCATTCGATACGCAGCCTGCCCTGCGGCGCCAGCTTCAGATCCTTGATATGATATTTCATCTCATGCGTCCTTCAAAAGATCCCGCACCTTATTGGTTTTTTCCCATGTGAATTCCGGTTCCGTCCGTCCAAAATGGCCGTACGCCGCCGTCTTCAGATATATCGGCCGAAGCAAATCCAAATATTCGATAATTCCCCTCGGTGTCAATTCGAAATGCTTTTTCACGAGTTCCGTCAGCCTGCTGTCGGGAATTTTCCCCGTATTTCTGGTGCTCACCAGCACGCTAACCGGCTTGGCCACCCCGATCGCATAAGCAAGCTGTACATGGCATACCTCGCTTAAACCGGCGGCGACGATATTCTTGGCGATATGGCGGGCCATATAGGAAGCCGACCGATCCACCTTGGTCGGGTCTTTGCCGGAAAACGCCCCGCCGCCGTGGGCGGCCGATCCACCATACGTGTCGACGATGATCTTGCGGCCGGTCATGCCCGTATCCGATTGCGGACCGCCGATCACGAATTTGCCGGTGGGATTGACCAAAAACTTCGTCTTCGAATCCAGCAGACGCGCAGGGATAGCCTTGAGGGCGACCTTTTCGATAATCTCATCGCGGGCCTTGTTGGTGATCCGTTTCCCCGTTCTATCGAGAATCTCCTCGGTATGCTGACAGGAAATGACCACGGTATCGACTCTTTTGGGATGGTTGTTTTCGAATTCGACCGTAACCTGACTCTTGCCGTCGGGACCCAAATAGGGCAGAATATTCTTTTTGCGCGTTTCGGCAAGCCGCTGGGTCAATTTGTGAGCCAGCATTATCGGCAGCGGCATCAACTCCTTCGTCTGATTGACCGCATATCCCATCATCAACCCCTGATCGCCGGCCCCGCCAGCATCCACCCCCTGAGCTATATCTTGGGACTGCGTGCCTATCGCATTGAGAATCGCACAAGTCGAATAATTGAAACCATACTTCGGGTCGGTGTAGCCTATATCCCTGATCAGATTTCGCACCAGCCCGGGAATATCGACATAGGTCCGGGTCGTTATCTCGCCGCCGACGATCACCAAGCCGACGGTAATGAAAGTCTCGCAGGCTACCCGGCCGCGCCGATCCTCTTTCAAAACTTCGTCGAGAACCGCGTCCGAAATCTGGTCGCAGACTTTGTCCGGGTGCCCTTCGGTTACCGATTCGGACGTGAAAAAGAAATTGTTTCTGGTCATTAATCCTCCATCCAGAAGCGATACCGCCATCGCTGAAATGATTGCAGCATAAAACCAAGACGGCAGGTCAATTTAACATGCACACGGAATCCGGGCAAGCGCAATCTCGCGTCGCAAATGTCGCCCGCATCTTCAGTAGTAGCCTATCTCCGAACTGTCGCCGAGATTCAGCTTGTTGTAATTTCCGATCACCGACGAATTGTTCCCCACCAATGATGACTCAAGCAGACACTGCCTGACGTCGGCGCCGGTGGAAATTATCGAATCGCGGATAATGCTGTTCTCTATCACCGCTCCATCCGCCACGCTCACATAAGGGCCGATCACCGAGTTGATAACCCGCGCCGAAGGCGAAATATAAACCGGCGGAATCACTATGGCGTCCTTGTACTCGCCGATCGTCTTAATCTGCGACAACAAATAGCGGTTGGTTTCAAGCAGGCTATTCTTCTGACCGCAATCGAACCAGCCGTCGATAGCAAAAGTGGTCATCCGGCAGCCGCGCTCGATCATCAGCCTCAGCGCATCGGTCAACTGGTATTCGCCCCGCGTCGTAATATCCCTGCGGATCAACTCGTCGAGACATTCGCCGAAAAGAACGGTTGACTTTATATAGTAAATTCCGACCAGCGCCTGATTCGATGACGGATTCTCCGGCTTCTCCGCCAGCCCGGTGATAAAACGGCCATCGGTCTCCGCAATCCCGAAGCGGCGCGGATCCTCGACGACTTTGGTGCCTAACGAATCGTACTCGCTGTTTATCATCCGATCCAGATTGAAATCGAATATCGTGTCGCCGAGAATGATCAATACGGGTTGATCGCCGAGATACGGCCGGGTAAGGTATATCGCCCAACCAAGCCCTTTAAGCTCCTTCTGCTCGATAAAAGTGGCCCTGATATTGTAATGCGTGTTGACATAATCCTCGATCATCTCCCCGAGAAAGCCGATTACGAATATTATATCGCGGATATCATAAGCCAGCAGCTCGTCGATTATATGCCCCAATATCGGCTTGCCGGCCACATGCAACAAAGCCTTGGGCGCCGTATGAGTATGCGGCTTAAGGCGGCTGCCGATCCCCGCCGCAGGAATGATCGCTTTCATCCGTTTCCGCCTGCCGAAATCTAATCGAGCTTATCTTTCAAATAATTTATGAATTCCACGGGCGTCGGGTCAACCTTATTCAAAACGGCCAGATAGAACGACACAAAATCGACTAGATGCACCATCCGAAGCATTCTTTCCAGCCTCGATCCGCCCTCCGATTCAACCTGAATCGTTTTGATCCTGCGCCTTCGAAGCAGCTCCGCCGCGATTTCGAAACGCCGCTTGACCTGCGGATGATCGTCGCCGTCGCAAAGCATCACCACCGTAAATGCCCCCCCGACGATTTCATGATTCTGCCAGCCGACCAGCTCGTTGTGATTGAACTCCGGAACCTGATTGCAAAACGCCGGTTGCTTGGCGTTTTCACAAATCTGCCCTTTGAATCTGACACCCGCCGCCCGCAGCAAGCCGCCGCCGGTATAAATCACCACAGTGCCGCCGTGAAGCCCTCCGGCGATTTCTCTTGCCCTGTTGTCCGCCGATTCGATCGAATATCCCGCTTGGATTTCGCCGAGAGTCGCCGCAACCCGCTCAAGCTCGTCCGAATGATCGGAACATATGCCGAGTTTTCCCAGAGCGATCAGCAAAGGAGCGAACGAATATCCCAACGCCGCCCGCGGAGGCAGTCCCGGCGGAATTATCAGCGCCGGATTATCATGTTCCGCCGCCGACCGACTCAGCTTTCCGCCCGAAGTAATAACCAAAATCGAACAACCCCGCTTGAGCGCAGCCGCATACGCCGATAGAGTCTCCGCGGTTTCTCCCGAATAGCTCGAGCAGATCACCAGCGTCCCCCGACCCGCATGGCCCGGCAGATCGTAATCCCTCCAGACCTCGAATGGAATCGTCAGCTCCCCACCCAAATAGCTCAACAACAGGTCGCCGGCTATCGCCGATCCCCCCATTCCCGCGACCACGATCGACCGATAAACTTTACCCTCGACAGCCCCAAGGTCCAACGATCGGCCGATGTCGATTCCTTCCTTGAGATGCTGCGGAAAAGCACGGATATGACCATACATTCCCGCCGGATCCACCTGTCGAAGTTCAATTTGGGGCATTTCCGCCTCCCTGCATGAAATCGATCAACGGCCCCAAAACCGGCCAATTGATTTTTATCCGCCGCCGGACCAGTTGCTCAACCTCATCGGCCGTTCTCAGCCGACATGCCCGACCGGCCAACGCGGCCGCCTCCGCCGCGCCAATCTGCCCGATCACATACTTCGCCATCCCGATCGATTGAAGATTAAGCGATAATTCATCGACACCAAGCCCGATAAGCAAAACTATGCCGAGCGGGTCGGCCGCCATCTCGCCGCATACCGCCACCTTTTTTCGATGCTTGTGTCCGGCCCTGACCGTGCTTCTGATTAAATGCAGCACCGCCGGATGATAGCTCCGATACAACCGCGAAACGGACTCGTTGGTCCTATCCACAGCAAGCGTATATTGAATCAGATCATTGGTGCCTATCGAAAAGAAATCGACCTCGCGGGCCAGATGTTCGGCTATCAGCACGGCCGATGGTATCTCTATCATGATACCAATCGGCGTCCTCGACTTAATCTCCTCCCCCTCGGCGGCAAGTTCATTCCGGCATTCCGCAATCAACGCCTTGGTGCCGATTATTTCATCGAGACTCGATATCATCGGCAGCAATATCTTCAGTCGACCATGCTTCGAGGCCCTGAGCAAAGCCTTGATTTGATCCTTGAATATGTCCGGACGATCCAGACAGAACCGAATCGCCCGCCACCCCAAAAACGGATTCGGATCGACGGTTTTGATCGCCGAACCGACGAACTTGTCTCCGCCCAGATCATAAGTCCTGATCACCACCGGCCGATCGCCCAGCCTCTCAAGTATCTGGCGATATACTTTGTATTGTTTCTCCTGCGATGGAAACGCGTTGTTGCTCAAAAACAGATATTCGGTGCGGAACAGGCCGATCCCCTCGGCGCCCGATTTTTCGGCACGGCCGGCTTCCGTCGGTATCTCGATATTGCCGAATACGGCAATCCTTTTCTTGTCAAGCGTGATCGCCGGTTTTCGGGCGAACCTTCCGGTGGCCTTGTTTAGACGGCCAAGAAACCTGATTTTCTTTCTAAAATCATCCAGAACAGCCTGACCGGGATTGATATGAACCGTGCCGGTGAAACCGTCCAGAATGATTTTATCCGACGATCTGATCTGATTGATCGCTTCGCCGAGAGCCGAAACCGCCGGCAACTTGAGCGATTTGGCCAATAGCGATGTGTGTGAGGTCGCCCCGCCGAGTCCGAGCGCGAACCCGGCTTTTCGACGAACCGAAAAGCCGAGCAAGTCGGCGGGATTGAGAAACTTGGCCACCACCACGATCGCCTCGGGGCCGGACCTTATCACCGTCCGCTTGATCCCCATCAAAAGCCCTATGAGCCTATGCCTTACCGCATTGATATCGACGATCCTCTCCTTCAAATAAGCATCCGTCGATTGAGAAATCTGTTCGATTACGGCCCGCATTTCCCTATCGTATATGTAGGCAGCCGCAAACCGCTCTTTTTCGATCCGTTCGACCACTCTATCTACAACCACCGGATCTCCGGCCATCATCGCCTGCGCCTCGAATATCGCCGCGTATTCCGCACCCAACCGCTCGCCAACGCTCGCGGCGAGTTTGAGCAGCTCCCTTTTCACTTTGGCGATAGCGTTTCGAAAATCGGCGACCTCTCTTCCGATATCCTCAGGTTTGATCGCTATCGGCTGAATTTCCATTTGCGCATAGTCCAACACGACCGCCTTGCCGATCAAGATTCCCGGGGATGCGGCAACCCCCTTGAGCACCAGATAATCCGAATTATTCACTTATTCCTCGCCGAACTTGGTTTCAAAAACCTTGACCATCGCCTCCAGCGCCTCGTTTTCATCTTTGCCTTTGGCGATAACGAGTATCTTGGCGCCTTTTTCGGCGGCCAGCATCATCACGCCCATGATGCTTTTGCCGTTGACCTCCAATCCCTCACGCCGCAACAATATTTCCGATTCGAATTTGGCGGCCGTTTTCACCAATTGGGCCGCCGGCCGGGCGTGCAAACCGAGCTTATTGATTATCGTCACCTCGCGGGAAACCAAACTCAAACCCTCGCCACGAAATTTCCCGGCCGCCTGCTGATTAACCCGGCCAGCTCCAGTTTCAGCAAGGCCGCCGATATCCGCGACGGGCTCAGGTTGAGGCGCCTCACCAGCTCATCGAAATGAGCGGGTCCCATCCCGACCAGATCGCACAACCTTTGCTCGTCCGGCTCAAGTTTTATCTTGCTCTCCGGCCTCTCGACTTCTTTCCCGATATGCCAGCCGATCGCCTCGAGCACGTCCTCGGCACAGGTTACCGTTCCCGCGCCTTTCTTAATCAGGTCGATCGTGCCGGCGCTCAGCGCGCTGTCCGCCCGACCCGGAACCGCGAAAACGTCCCGCCCCTGTTCCAGCGCCAAGCCCGCCGTAACCAGCGCCCCCGATTTTCCCGCCGCTTCAACAACAACCACCGCCCGCGAAAGCCCTGAAATTATCCGGTTCCGCCTCGGAAAATTGAACTTCTCAGGCGGCGCACCCAATGGAAATTCCGAAATCAGACAACCGTTTTCGGAAATTTTGCGGGCTAACTCTTTGTTTTGTTCAGGATACACAACGTCCAGCCCGCTGCCGAACACCGCCGCCGTAATACCGCCGCTATCAAGAGCGGCGCGATGAGCCTCGGTATCTATTCCCCAAGCAAGGCCCGACACTATCACGATCCCGCGCGAGGCCAAACCGCCGGCGATCCGTCTGGCCATGTGATTGCCGTAAGGCGTCGGCGTGCGCGTTCCCACGACAGCCACGGCCGGCCTGCCCAATATCGCCGGATCCCCACTCACATAAAGCACAGGCGGCGGATCAGCGGTATTCAGCAACAGCTCCGGATAGCCATCATCACCCAAACAGATTATTTTCGCATTCAACCGCTCGACCCGGGCGATTTCGTCATCGATTTCCCGCCAGCGGTTGAAATTGATTATCGATTCCTTTATCCGCTCGTTGATCCCGCACTCGGCCGTCATTTCATCGTCGATACCCGAACAGAATTGCTCATGGCTCCGAAAATGCTTCAGAATCCCGGCCGCCCTGATGTCACCGACACCGTCGATCATTCTAAGCATCAGAGCGAATTTTATATCAACTCCCGCCACTTTCGACTCCCAAAAGACTTTCCCGTAGTCTTTCTATCAGCTTCGGGACGTTCTCCCCCGTAAATGCGGAAATGCGAAGCCAATCCTCAGGATAAGCATCGAGGGCGGAACGCGCCGCCTCATCGAGAAGATCTATCTTGTTGAGGGCGACGATCGAAATCTTCTCCAGCAATTGCGGATCATACAATCCCAGCTCCGCCTTGAGCATGTCAAGTTGAATCATCGGGTCGGCGGCGGCGCATTCTATCAGATAAACAAGCACGCGCGTCCTCTGAATATGCCGCAAAAAATCGAGCCCGAGACCTTTGCCGAGATGGGCGCCCTCGATTATCCCGGGTATGTCGGCCACCACGAAACTACGGTAGTCGCCCGTCTTCACGATCCCCAGATTCGGCACCAGCGTGGTGAAAGGATATTCGGCGATCTTCGGCCGGGCGTCGGAGATGCGCGAAAGAAGCGTCGATTTTCCGGCGTTGGGAAATCCGACCAGCCCGACGTCGGCGATCAATTTCAACTCCAGCTCGAGAAAACGATGCTGCCCCGGTCGGCCGGCAGTCGCCTTCCGCGGCGTCTGATTGGTGCTCGATTTGAAATGAACGTTTCCCTTGCCGCCCTTTCCGCCGACGGCCACCACCGCCGTCTGCCCGGGCTGTTTGAGATCGGCCAGTATTTCGCCGGTCCGCGCGTCGCGCACTATCGTGCCGACCGGCAGTCTTATCGTCAAATCCTCGCCCTTCATTCCGTAACGGTTGGCCGCACCGCCGTCTTCCCCCGAACCGGCCCGAAAAATCTTTTTATATCGAAAATCAAGCAGGGTTGACATATTCGGATCCGCCACGACGATAATATCGCCGCCCCGGCCGCCGTCGCCGCCGTCGGGTCCGCCCTTCGGAACGTATTTCTCGTGCCTGAAACTGACCCGGCCGTTCCCCCCGTCGCCTGCGCAAACCTCGATTTCCGCTTGATCGACAAACATCCGTCACTGGTCGGAGTAAAGATCTTGGATTATTCCGCGCAGCTCGCTCGGCGTGATATTGCGGATCAATTTCCCCTCGTGCGCATACGAAATCTGCCCCGTCTCCTCGCTCACCACTATGACCAGCGCATCGGTCTCCTCGGCCAGGCCGACCGCCGCTTTATGGCGCATTCCGTAAAGCCGGGCATAAGCGGGATTCTGGCTTAAGGGAAGGGTACAGCTTGCCGCAACCAACTGGTCGCCCCGGATAATCACCGCCCCGTCGTGAAGCGGCGTATGGGGGGTGAAAATGCTTTCGAGAAGCTCATGAGACAGGTTGGCGTTCATCTCTTTGCCGGTCTCGGCATAGGCCGACAGCCTCATCTTGTTTTCGAGAACGATAAGCGCGCCGTAGTGAAGGTCTGCCAGCTTCTCCACCGCCTTCATCAAATCTTCCACCGTGCTTCTGGTTTCCGGCTTAAGCAGATAACGCAGCAACCGGTTCTGCCCTAATCTGACAAACGACCGGCGAAGCTCTGGTTGCAGGATAACCACCAGCACCACTATTCCGAAAGCGGCGATATTGGAAATGAACCATTGAACCATCGATAGTTCCAACCAGTATGACACCATCCCGATAAGAAAAAACATCAATATCCCGATCAGCAATTCGAGCGATCTGATATTTCTTACCAACAGCAAAAACCGGTAGAAAAAATAACCGACCAGAAGCACGTCTATAAAATCTATGATCGTGAAATCGAGAAATCCGATATGGAACAGGGTCATCCCTCGGCCCCCTCGATCGCTTCGATAATCCTCAGGGCGCGGCGGGTCGCCGAAACGTCGTGCACCCGAACTATGGCCGCACCTTTCAATACCGCATATACGGCCGCCGCCAGCGAACCTTCGAGCCTCTGTTCAACCGGCAATCCCAGCGTGTTGCCGATAAAGGATTTGCGCGAGGCCCCCACCAGCACCGGATAGCCGAGCTTGGCGAATCTGTCGAGGTTCTTCAGAATCACCAGATTATGCACGGTTGTCTTGCCGAACCCGATGCCCGGATCGATTATTATTTTCGATTTTTCCACGCCCGCGGCCACCGCTTTTTCGGCGGCCGCCGCCAGAAACGACCCGATTTCCCCGAGTAGATCATCATAATGAATATCAAGCTGCATCGTCGCCGGCGTTCCCTTCATATGCATCAGCACCAACCAAGCGCCGAACTCCGCGGCCGTTTGAGCCATTTGCGGATCGTTCCGAAGGCCACTTATATCATTGATCATCACCGCACCCGCCCGGCAGGCCGCCCGGGCGACCGCCGAACGACGGGTGTCGATAGAGATCGGCTTTCCCAATTTCCCGTTCAGTCCCTCGATCACCGGCATCACCCGGTCAAGCTCCTCGCCGAGGCTCACTTCCCGCGCCCCCGGTCGTGAGGATTCCCCCCCTATATCGATGATATCAGCCCCTTCGTCAACCATCCGCAAAGCATGTTCGATCGCCCTGTCCGGCTCGATAAAACGTCCGCCGTCCGAAAATGAATCGGGCGTTACGTTCAGGATACCCATCAGCAACGCCCTGCCGCTGCCGATTTCAAACAAATCACCAAGCAGACCGCGGGTCAACATGGCGTGATAATAACGGAATCCGTCTTGCATAACACCCTATCGCGATTTGATAAGCAGCAGCGCTTCTTCACGGGTCGCTTCGTTGCGCAGCGCCCCGCGCACCGCCGAACTGATCGTCTTTACCCCGGGCTGGGCCAGACCGCGCATGGTCAGGCAAAGCTGCTCGGCCTCGACCACCACCAGCACCCCTTTCGGCTTGAGCACCTCGACTAATACCTCGGCGATTTCCGTGGTCATCCGTTCCTGAATCTGCGGCCGTCGGGAAATCGATTCGACCACGCCGGTCAGCCGGGCAAAACCGGTTATCGTATTGTTGCGCGGAATATAGGCGATATGAACGTGGCCGAAAAAAGGCAAAAAGTGATGCTCGCACATCGAAAAAAAATGAATGTCCCTGGCGATTATCAACTCGTCGCGGTTTTCAGCGTGATACAGCTTGAGCTTCTTTTTCGGATCGCTATGCAATTGTCCGAAAAAATGCGCATAAAACTCGGCCATGCGGCGGGCCGTGTCCTTCAATCCCTCGGCGGAATGATCGAGCCCCAGTCCTTCCAGTATCAGCGAGGCGCCCCGGCTGATTTGCCGGATGTCAATCTTTTTCGGCGATCTTCTCTTCAGTAGTCTTCTCCCCGATTATTTTGTCTATCTGGTCCCCGTCGAGCGATTCCTTCTCGAGCAGAACCGCGGCCAGTCGATGCAGCGTCTCGATATTTTCAGAAAGCAGCTGCTCGGCGCGCTTTTGCGCCTCGATAACAATCCGCTTCACCTCGTCGTCGATATCCTGTGCCGTTTTCTCGGAATAATCGCGGGCTGTCGCCAGCTCTTTACCCAGAAAAATATGCTCCTCTTTCTTGCCGAAAGTCAGCGGCCCCAGCTTCTCCGACATCCCCCAGTTGCAGACCATCCGCCGGGCCAGATTGGTCGCCTGCTCCAAATCGTTGCCGGCGCCGGTGGTAAGCTGGTTGAACACCAGAGATTCGGCCACTCTTCCACCCATGATCTGCACCAGCTTGGTTTCAAGATAACTGCGCGAAAGAGTATGCCTTTCGTCAATCGGCAGATAGTGGGTAAGACCGAGCGCTATCCCGCGGGGAATGATCGTGACCTTATAAACCGGGTCCGAACCGGGTATCAGTTTTCCCAATAGAGCGTGGCCGGCCTCATGATAGGCGGTGATTTTCTTTTCCTCCGGAGAAATCATCAGCGACCGCCTTTCTATACCCATCATCACCTTGTCCTTGGCCTCCTCGAAATCGGCCATCATCACCCGCTCGTGATTCTTGCGGGCGGCCAGCAACGCCGCTTCATTGACCAGATTGGCCAGGTCGGCGCCGGATAATCCGGGCGTTCCCCGCGCCAGAACCTTCAGATCGACTTTGTCATCGATATTTATCTTGCGCACGTGCACTTTGATAATTCCTTCGCGGCCTTTCACGTCGGGATTGTTCACCACGATCTGCCGATCGAACCTGCCCGGCCTCAAAAGCGCCGGATCGAGAACATCGGGACGGTTGGTGGCCGCCAGAATTATCACTCCGTCGTTGGATTCGAATCCGTCCATCTCGACTAAAAGTTGATTCAGCGTTTGTTCCCGCTCGTCGTGGCCGCCTCCCAGACCGGCCCCACGGTGGCGTCCGACAGCGTCGATTTCATCTATAAAAATTATGCAGGGAGCATTGCGCTTGCCCTGATCGAACAGATCCCTTACCCTCGAGGCGCCCACGCCGACGAACATCTCCACGAAATCGGATCCCGACATCGAAAAAAACGGAACCCCGGCCTCGCCGGCGACCGCTTTCGCCAGCAGCGTCTTGCCCGAACCGGGCGGCCCGAGCAGCAGCGCCCCCTTGGGAATTTTGCCGCCCAATTTCTGAAATCTGGCCGGCTCGCGCAGAAACTCGATAATCTCCTGCAGTTCCTGCTTGGCTTCGTCACAACCGGCAACGTCCGCAAACGTCACTTTGGGCCGGCTGCCCGACAACAGACGCGCCCTCGATTTGCCGAATGAAAATATCCCTTTCGGAC
>Ga0209101_1000346_pt1 | contig 38614 bp, 36 predicted proteins | sample ConPoolayeCmetaG_FD_185481 | JGI IMG/M metagenome (GOLD analysis project Ga0209101, IMG submission 185481) | Hot spring microbial mat communities from California, USA to study Microbial Dark Matter (Phase II) - Cone Pool mat layer C metaG... ...
TCAGCCGGTGGCCGAAGGTGGCGTTGGGCAAGGCGTCGGGCACAACCGGCTCGACGTGCTTCTTGCAGCGCGAGCAGTAGTCGCGGTGAATCGTGTGCTCGGTGACGACCGACTGGAGGTTCTCGGGCAGGTCTTCGATGATCCGCGTGCGGCGGCGGTTGCAGCGTTGCAGCGGGCCGCCGCAGCAGGGACAGACCTTCAGGCGGTGGGTCCGGCGGTCATCAATCCGCGTGGGCGTCGGCCGGTGATGACCGGGATGGCCGTCGCGGGCGCCCGGCCGTTTACGCCGGCGGCCGGTCGTCGTTCGACCTGCTGCCGCGTTGGACTTGGTGTAGACTGGTCGCATGCCCGACGGCGTGCTGAGGGAAACGCCGACGGGCGTCCGGGCTTGTGCTTCCAGCAGCCTGAGCCGTGCGTCCTGCTCCGCGATGCGCCGAGCGGCGGCCAGCAGCGCGAGGGTGACGGCATCGGGGCCGAGCGTGTACAGTCGGCGCGCGGCGGCCTCATCGAACTGGCCACGTTGCAGGGCGGCGATAAGCGTTTCGATAGCGTCGGCGTGCGTCGCGGTGCTGCGCATGGCGAGTGTATACGTCCGTGCGCGCTCCCGGCGCAAGGGCTAAATCGCAAAAATCTGAAAACATTTTGCACTCGGGTGAAGTGTTACTCGCCGCGAGGGCTTGTTTTGAAAGCCTCACCGTGAGGACCGAGCTTGATGTGCGATGGCAACGCACGGACATCATACTCGATGTCTTGATAACACCGATTGTAGATCGGCGTGCCTTTGGCGAAAACAAGGAGTACGTCGTGGTTGCGCGGGAACTGCCCGGAGATCGCCTTGGCTCCGCGCCCTCCGTAAGACCACACCACATCGTTCTTGAACGCCTCTAGACCCAAGAGCTCGGTCATGAGGACGTGCACTTGGTGAACGAGCCGGTAGTCCAGATGAATGTAAATGGTGCCGTTCGCTGAAAGTAGATCGACCATCAGACGCAATCGGCCGGCGATCATGCTGAGGTATGAAGTTACCCCTGATCCCCAGGTATCCCGATACGCCTTCTCCTCGATTACCGACTGCTCCTTGGTCACCTCCTCCCCCGACTCGCCGATCTCCGTCGTGAACGAGAAGTCTGCCCCCGTCGCGAACGGCGGGTCGATGTAGATGAGGTCGATCTTGCCGGCGAACTTTTCCAGCAGCGAGCTCATGACCAGCAGGTTGTCGCCCCAGATGAGCTTGTTGCGCCAGCCTTCCTCGAAGGTGTCGCCTTCCTGCGCGTGGTAGAGGTCGAAGAGGGTGCCGCCCTCGCGTTTACGGGCCTCGCGCGTGGCCCGGCTCTCGTTGACCCGCTCGATGACCTGGAAGGGAAGGTTGACCCGCGGCGGCTCGCGGAGGTTGCCGTGCTCGTCGTACTTGCCGGGCCAGACCAGCTCGGTGCGGGTGATGCGGAACATGCCCGGCGGCGGCTCGGGCAGCCGGACGGGGGCTTCGGCGGCTTCAGGTCGTGGGGTGTCGCTTGCGCTCATCCTCGGTGACTCCCTGCGCGTGGCGTTCGCGCTGCGTTTCCGGTGGTCGCGCTTCCGCGACCTGGCCGGCGCTGCGGCGACGGGATTCTGGCGGTCCAGCAGCTGGCTGACAAGGGCCTTCCGCCGGCCGGTGCTCGGCAGGCCCGCCTGGTCGCACACGGCCTTGACCTGCCGCTCGTCGAGAAAGCCGAGCAGGAACGCGGGCGTCGCCCGATGGGCCCGCGAGAGCCGACGGCCCATGTCCTGCGTGCTGCGGCGGTCCACGCCGCCGAGGCCCAGGGCGGCCAGCGCGGCCTTGAGGGTGTCGCGGTCCATGGCGGCGACGATGGCGTGCTTGAGCTTCATGCGGCCGGACTCCCCGGGTGTGCGGCCGACGGGTGGCCGAGCAAGTCGGGCCCGGCGCGGACGATGCCCTCCTGCACGCAGAGGTGCTTCAGGTCACACTCGCGGCAGACCTTGCGTTCCGGCGGCTGGCGAACGTGGAACTCGCAGGTCCTTATGCGGGCGACGACCTCGTCGAAGCGCCGGGCGGCGTGGGCGACTTTCTCCGGGCGGTACGGGAACTCCATCAGGGCGTCGGCCTTCTTCGGCTCGGCAGTCCAGTACAGCAGCAGCCGGCTGGGCCGCTTGCCGTGGCGCTGCTCCAGGATGTGGGCGTAGATGCAGAGCTGGTCCTCGTAGGTGGCCAGCAGCGCGGGGGCGGTGCTGCGCTCGGACGTCTTGAAGTCCAGGAGCTCCAGCCCGCCGTCGCCGCCCATCAGCAGGTCCACCTTGCCCACGAGGATGTAGTCGCTCTTCTCCACGGAGACGTCCACCTCAGTCTGGACCACCCGCTGCATCTCATCGCGGTTCTGGTGGAAGTAGTTCAGAACCTGCGTGAAGGCGGCTTCCTTCGCGGCCGGGCCGATGGGGCGGACGTCCGACATACTCAGGAAGCGGAAGGTACGCTCGAACAGCTCGCGAATGCGGGCGTCGTCGAGCGTGTGCAACTTGCCGTCCAAGACGAGGCGGTGGAGCTCCTCGATGGTCTGGTGGACGAGCAACCCGAAGAAGATCACCGCCGACCGGGACGGGGTGAAGTCGTAGTGGCGGAAGAACTGGTACTGCCGCGGGCAGGTCTCGTACACCTTCAGGTCGCCGGAGAAGCTGTAGCGCTTCTTTACGGGCTGCCGCTCCTTGAGGCGGAACCGCTGGGCGGCGAGCAGGTCCCTCTGCACGTACGGCCATTGCGGCAGACCCTGCCAGATGGCCGCGAAGTGGTCCTTCGGCCGCTCGTCGCTGGTAAGCACCAGCACCTTCTCGGCCCGCGAGAAGGCGACGTAGTGCAGCCGCATCCGGTCGAAGAGCGTGATGCGGTCTTCCGGCTCGAACGGAGGCCGGTGGTAATACAGGGCGAGGTCTCGATCCACCTGCTTCGGAGTCGACAGCTGTTTGTCGAGACTTCCGACCACCACCACGGGGAACTCCAGCCCCTTGGCCTGGTGGATCGTCATCACCTGAACATACCCGCGGGGGATCGGTTGGTCCGGGTCTTCGTATTCATTGATGCCGCCGTCGTAGAGGAGGCGCAGGAAGCTGTTGAACAGGTGAAACCGGAGCGGCTCGCGGTTGCGCCAGGTGACCACCGTGTAGTGGTAGTAGTTCTGGAAGACGTTAAGCAGTTGCGAAAAGATGGCCAGATTCCGGGCACGGTTTTCGTTCTGAATCATCCCCTTGAACGGCTCCACCGCAAGCAGCCGGTAGAGGTAGTCGGCGGGTCGCAGGTCCAGGGCCTCACCTTCGCGGAGTCCTTCCACCTGGTCGGTCAGTTCGCGGAGCAGACCCGCCAACGGGTGCGGTGGAGCGTAGCGGTGCGCGAGGTCGAGTATGCAGGCATCCACGTACCGCCCCAAGTCCTGGAGGGACTTGCCCGCCAGATTGCCGCGCCCGTCGCCTACGTAGCCGAAGATCACGGCGTAGCAAGCGACCATCAGCCGTACCTCATCATTTTCGAAGAAGGCCCGTGCTCGCGGGCAGAACGCGGGTATGTTCTTCGTTTCCAGTGCCGCGAGGTAGGGGCCGCTGTGTTCCTGCCGGACGCTGTGCAGGAGCAGCGCAACCTGACTGTAGTCCTGAATGACTCCGCTGTCCTTGAGGTAGGCGACGAGATCCGCAAATCGCCGTGCTTCGTCGGTCGCGCCTTTGCCCCAGATACAGAAGACGGCGGGATAGTCCGGGTGCTCTGAGTCGGAATCTGGCTCAATCGTCTTGTCATGCCGAAAGGACCGTCCGGCCGGACCGGACCAGTCCGCTGACGCCATCCACTTGTCGTACGCCCGGACGATTTTCTCGTGGGAGCGGTAGTTTCGGGTCAGCTTGATAACTGGGCACCGCAGGAAGTGCTGTGGGAACTCCAGAATGTTCCGTACGGTCGCACCACGAAACCGATAGATGCTTTGGTCTTCGTCTCCGACCACACAAATGTTGTTATGGGGTGCAGCTAAGCTGAGGAGTATCTGCTCTTGCACGTAGTTCGTGTCCTGGTACTCGTCCACCAGCACGTGCTTGATGCCGGCCCTGATTAGCGGGCCGACATCCGGATTCTTGAGCAGCCCGTGGAACAGCTTCTGCTGATGAGCAAAGTCGATCCGGTTGTTGGTATGCAGAAGTTGTTCGTAGCGCGAGTAGGCGTCCGCCAGTGCGTTCAGGAACGGGTCCGAAGAGGCAGTCAGTGCTGCCGAACAAACAAGCTCCTCGGTAATCTTGTTAAAGTAGTCCCGTAGGCCCTCGATCGCGCCCCAACGGGTCTGCCACCGCCCGAAGTACGGGGTCGGTGCATTGTCTCCTACTATCTCTGTGTAGTGGTCAAAGATAAACAGGAGTTGTGTCAGTTCGTCCAGCGTCTCAAAGCCACTTCCCAGTGGCGTGTGATGCCGATGCTGAATTAGAAAGCGGTTGCACAATCCATGTATCGTCCCGACGTTCAGAGCTGACAAATCAGCGGCGTAGCCCAGTTGGCGGGCGGCGGTAACGATCCGGTCCCGAAGCTCGAACGCGGCCTTCTCCGTGAAGGTGCAGACAACGAGCTGCGAAGGCTCAGCCATATCCCGCAGCAGCAAGTTGAGTGCCCGGAGGACGAGCGTCAGTGTCTTCCCCGAGCCGGGACCAGCAATGACGAGAAGTGGACCTCCGCCATGGGCCACGACCGCCCTCTGCTGGTCGTTGAGTGTGGGGTAGTGCTGAAGAATCGCTGGATGAATGGAGCCGGCGTTCCGCACGTGCTACCCCCGCGGTTCGCGTTGAAGCCACCGATCAACAGCCTCACGGTGAAACCGCCAGTGCCGGCCGACCTTCTGCGCCGGCAACTTATCCTCCTGGGCCAGCTTATAGAGCGTCGAACGCGAGATCTTCAAGTACTTGGACAGCTCGGTGATCGTCAGCACTGTATCCGGCGGCGACTTGGCCATGGCGGCACCCTCCGTTTGGGCACACCTGCCCGAGGCGACGCCGTCATTCAACGATTGCTCCTACAACGTGTCAATCGTTCGCGGACACCTGCGGTCCATCGGCGGTTCCGACCCCGCCATTATGGCCGGCGGTTGCGACGGAGGCGTCGGACCCCTGCCGGGAAAGCCGAGAGGTTCGTGGACGGGTCTACTTGCCGCAGCCCTTGCAGCCGCTGCGGCCCGTGGGCGGGTCGGTGGCTCGGACCGGCGCCGGCGACCCGTGGACGGCCGCCAGCAGCACCGCGGCCCCGGAATAGGCCGCCGCGGAGAGCAACCACGCTATCGGGGCGGCAACGCCGGCGGTGACGGCGTAGATCAGAACCGCCGTCCAGAAGGTCTGGCACGCCCAACAGTTCAGCAGGTATTGAAGCGCCCGCCAGGGGAGCGACGTGCTCGAAAGGCGCCGGAGTTCGGCGCGGCGGGCGTCGAGTTCGGGCTCGGTGAGCGGGACGGCGGCGGCGTGTTGTGAGCCGCGGGCGACATCCTCGTCCCACTTTACGCGGTTAGCGACCTCCCAGTTGAGCCGGTTGAGCCGCTGGCGGCGGGGGTTGTCCCGCAACGCCAGCCGGTACTGGAGTTCCGCCGCCGGGAACGATCCGAAGATCGCCGTCGCGAGCGCGCAGACCGCGAGCGTCCAGACGAAGAAGGACGCGACGTGTGCCCAATCGGTGATGTCGAAGATGCTCGTCATCGCTCAGCCTCCATGCTTCGCAGGCTGTAGGCCGGAGGCCGAAGGCTGTAGCCATCGCCTCCTCGGCAGTCCGGCGTGCAATCTCGTGTTCCAGTCACTGCGCTTGCGGCCTCTCGTTTAGGGTTGCCGTCCCAATCCACCGCTCCCACCTCCGGCCTTCAGCCTGCCGCCTCACTCCAGCCCTCAGTTTGGAGCCTGTTGCCTGGCTCCAGCCTCCGGTCTCCAGCCTACGGCCTCACTTCGCGCACTGCTCCATCCGTTCCCGCATCAGGTGCCGCACGATCCGCGCTTCGGCCGGCGCGTTGCTCGGGTCCACGGTCAGGTCGCCGTTCTTCGCCAGCTTCCAGCCGGCGTCGAGCTTCGCAAAGAGCGACGCGATGGCCGGGTCGCGCTCGATCAGCCAGCGTCGCAGCTCGGTTTCCGTCGTGCCGTTCAGGAGTTCGGCGGCACGGGCCAGCACGTAGTCGCAGGCCAGCAGGCCGAGCTCGTCGTCCGGGCAGTAGGCCGTCAGATGCACGCGCTTGGGACCGATGTTGATCGACACGACCGGCATGAGTATCCCCAGGCGTGAGGCTTGAGGACTCAGGTCTCAAGCCTCAGGACTCTTCTCCGTTCCCACATCCAGTGAATCTCCGGCGCCCACGACGCCGACGCAAACGCCACGAGCCGCTGAAGCTCCTCGAAGCGCGTGGCGCCGGGGTCGCGGTTCTCGAAGCCGATGTTGATCGCCCCGACGTTGGGCACGCCGGCGAGCTTCGCGACTTCCCGAGCCAGTCGGCGGCAGCGGCCCCAGACGTTCGCGTCCAGCGTCATGTAGACCATGCGGTAAAACGGCACCGCGTCTACGACCAGCGCGAGCTGCGCCTCCGTCGGCAGCGAGCCAAAGAAGGCCGTCGCGACCGAGTCGTTCTCCGGCTGGATCGCGGCCGTGACCATCAGTGCGTCGAAGGGTCCCTCGACGACGAACAGCGTGTTCCCGCCGGCCTGGACACGGTCAGCTTCGTAGATCGTGGTCTTGTGCCCGCCTTCGACCGGGTAGCTCAGCCAGCGCTTGCGCTGCCGGGCGTCGATGGCCCGGGCCGTGTAGCCGAGCTCCCGGCCGCCTTCGCGCACCGGGAATACCACGCGCCGCTCCTGCTCATCGAAGCGCAGATCGAACCGCGGGATGAGCTCGTCCAGTCGCTCCGCGGGCACGCCGCGCCCGACGAGGTAGTCGTGGCCCGGCTGGGCGACGCCGGTCGCGGCGAGCGGCACAAGCTGGTCGAGTCGTCGCATCAGAATCTCCAGGCTATAGGCCGGAGGCCGGAGGGTCGAAGCTGGACGTGTTCTGCCGCATGTCAGCCCTACAGCCTCCGGTCTCCAGCCTCCAGCCTCTTTCACATCACGCACGTCCCGGCACCCGTCCACGTCTCGCACGGGCAATCGTGCATCCACGTCGCCGGGTCCTTGGTCAGGTCGTAGTTCCGCAGGCGCGGCACGCCGCGGCCTTCATACGGCGGCAGGTTGCCGTTGCGACCGGTGAACGCGCGGTACGGCCGGCCGCTGCCGTCGAGGTTCAGATCGACGGCGACCCAGGCTGCCTCGCCCCTGCACACCGGGAAGTCGCCCAGCGAGCACTGGCAGATGTGCCCCGTGCAGCAGGCGTATCCCGCCCACGCCGAGAAGCACCCGCTCTGCGCATCGACGAACTGCGTGCAGAGCGGGCCGTACTCGCCGTGGTAACCGTAGCCCGGCACCGCCGGCGGCAGCGCCAGCGTGTCGCCGAACGAGCAGTCCGGGCTGCATCCCGGCATTCCGTCGCAGCCGGAGTACCACGACGGCACCAGGCCGCGCCAGTAGATGCCCGTCACCTCATGGAACCACAGCCCGCTGTCCGGCCCCGGCGGGTACGTTTCGCCGCAGCCGAACATGTCGCCGAGGCAGTTGCCGCTGAACTCGTTGCCCGGCGGGCCGGTGGCTTTGAAGTACAGGCCCGGGTGCCAGACGTGGTCCAGGCGGTTCTTCTTGAACTGCCCGCCGTGGGTCGCATCCCAGCCGTGGTTGCAGGTGTCCGGCGTGCAAGCGTAGTAGCTGTACCCTTCGACGCGTCTGGTGCAGCCGTAGCCGGTGTGCGGATCATCGACGCAGTGCTGCGTCTGCCAGTCCCACGAGCGGCAGCCCTTCTCGTTGCGGTGGTGGCCGCAGCCCGGCGAAGCGTCCATGTCGTCGCCGTAGCCGTCGCAGATTGTGTCCTCCCAGTAGCCGCGCTCGCAGGGGCAGTCAGGGTGCGTCCTCGGCGAGTACTGCGAGAACCCGTGCTTGCGACTCATCATGTGGCACTTGGCCGACTGGCAGTTCTGCGTGCATTCCTGCCAGGTCGGCACCGGCCACGGCTGGCAGGTGTCGGGGTACTCGGTCCACTCATCGTCGTAGCCGGGCCCCCACTGGTGATACCAGTAGCCCAGCACGTGGTCATACGGCCAGCACTGGTCCGCGTTGGCGCAGCACTTGTCGCAGCCCTTGCGGTACTCGACGTGGGCTGTGCCGTAGCAGTCGTGGTAATCCGCGGCGTAGTGGTATCCGCAGTCCTTGCCCATGAACTGGCCGGGCGTCCGCTTGCGGGTGCAGATCGGGATCGTGGTCCAGACGCCGTAGTCGATCAGGTAATCGACGGCGTCGATGATCTCCTGGATGTGGACGGCCTCGATCACGTCGCCCGGGCGCAGGCCCCAGCTCGGGTACTTGGCCCAGACCTGCGCGAAGGGGTCCCACGCCGGCTCGTACATCAGGACGAACGTGCCCGGCGCCGTGCCCCACGAGTACCCGCCGCCGTAGAACGGGTTGTTGAAGTGCGCGTCGTCGGCGTAGAGCAGGTTGATGCCGCGCCAGGTCTTCCGCGCCGCGGCGCTGCCCCAAATCTCGCCCTGGCCGGGCTGGTGGTTCGGGTGATTGTGCAGCGGGCGCGGGTCGGGCGTCGGTCCGCCCACGAGGCCCTTGCCGCCCGTCATGTAGTGCGGGTGGACGTTCGACCCGCTCCAGCGGAACCGGATCGGCATGGGCACGCAGCACAGGCCGTCGTCGCCGCCGCGGAAGCGCGGGTTGTGGTGGAACGCGTCGCAGCGGTCGTCGGTCTCGGCGCAGGTGTCGTACTCGCCGGTGCAGCAATCGCCGCCCAGCCAGGAGAGCACCCAGCGGACCATGTTCAGTAGCTCGGGTTGGATCGTCTCGCTGCCGTCGAACTGGTAGAAGTCGGTCCCGTGCCGGATGTCCACGCCGCCGTAGTCGGCCAGCATCTCCGGCAGGCCGGCGGCATACGGGTTGAAGTGCGTGAACCACTGGAGATAGTAGGCATCCGCGTCGGCGGGCGCACTGTCGCCGCCGGGGTCGTACTTCGTGATGTCGGGGTCCTGCGGGTCCGGGTCTGTGTAGAAGTAGCGCACGTACCAGCGCATCTCCGTCCCGTGCGCGTATGGTCCGCGCCGCGCGATGTACGTCGTCGGCCCGCCGCTCATCGCGACGAACGCCCAGCTCGACCAGGCGCCGCCCGGCGCCCTGGTCTGGTAGTACAGCCGCACGTTGGTCGGCGTCGGCACGCCGGTGGGTTTCGTGTAGGTGAACGTGACCACCTGCCCGGTCTTCTGGACGTAGCCCACGCCGTCCTGGCGCCCGGGCTGCGTGGCGCCGAACCAGCCGGAGCCCTCGGGGTCGAACGGGGCGCTCGCAAAGTCGCGGGACACGCTGCCGAGCGGGAAATACGTGCGATCGTGCGTGCCCGAGGCGAACTGCCCGGCCGGGTCGCCCGAGCGCGTACGGATCGGCACGCTCGGCACGGGCATCGGGCAGCACGGCGGCGACTCGCCGAGGGCCGCGTATTCCTTCCCGCCCGGCTGATAATCCCAGCACTGGCCCTGCTCGTGGCAGCCCAGCGGCCCCATGAGCAGCCGCCGCTCCCACATCTCCGGCCCCCACAGGCAGCGCGGATGCTGGCGGTCGTACCATTGCCGCTTGACCCAGGTGTTGCCGTTCCAGTGTGCGTGCGGGCGCGAGCCGAAGACGGCGTACAGCAGGCCTTCGAGCTTCTCCAGCGCCAGGGCGAACTTGCCGCCCAGCGTGTCTTCCCAGTTGATCTCGCCCGGGCCGGCCGGCGGCGAACCCTTCGGCAGCACCTTCACGCCGGGCGGATGGAGGTCGGACCACTTGAGCTGCGCCGGGTACTGCCCGCTCGACGTGGCGAAGCCCTCCTCGCCGTGCGAGTGCGTCCCGTACGTGGCGTGCTGGTCGCTGGTGATGTCCACGTAGGGCATCAGACCCCCTCCAACTGGAAGCGCACCTTGCCGGGCACGCGGAGCGTGTCGCCGTTGGGCACGCTCGCCGGCGGGTCGATCGGCGTGAGCCACATGAGCTCGTTCGAGCCGCCGACGTTGCCGTACACGGCCAGCCAGCCGAATGGCCCGATTGCCGCGCCGCTCGTGTTCGTCCAATGCGGCGTGTTGCTGGATTCCATGCGCGGCGGCGGACCGGTCACGTACGTCCACGCCGAAAGTGCGACCTGCGCGAAGTGCGCGTGGAAGTGCGGCGATACGTCGGCGAACGTCGTGCGGCGGGTCGGCTTGATCAGACTGGCCAGCACCGGCTGGCAGTAGAGCGCGTCGTAGCGGGCGCCGGCCTTGCCGAAGGCGTAGCGCGCGAACCGGTACGCGAAGTCGCGCGAGACTCGGCCGAAGATGCGCGCCTGATAGCGGATGTGCAGCGCCGTGCCCGGGCGCAGCAGCACGGGCGCCCGGAACGCCGCTGCGGCGATGAGCTTGTTCCGCGAGCTGTCCGCGACGAACGCCAGCGTGATCGGGAAGCCGCCGAGCTTGCGGAAATCGCACAGCCAGTCAAGCTCGCCAGACGGGTCCCACTGGTGCATGTACGGCCGCAGGCACTCGTTGGGGTTGTACGGGTCGCAGTCCGTGCCGCACCGCTTCCGCGGCCGCTGCCAGGGATAGCCGACGACCGGCTCCCACGATTCCTTGGGCGTCCACTCCGGCGGCGGCTGTTCGATCTCCTCGGGCGTCCAGGGGAAGTCCCAGTCCGCCGCCGCCTGCGGACTCCACGAGTGGTTGTTCGGGAACGTGACCTCCTGCGAGGCGAAGCCGCCGCCGTCGGCCTCCAGCGACGCCGTGAAGCTCAGCGCCTGCCGGGCGTAGCCGAATGACGTCCGCATCGCATTGGTGTAGCAGCCGCCCTCGTTGGCCTGGGCGTTCGTGCACTGCGCGAACGTGAGCGTCGGGCCGAAAGCCGCACCGCCGCCGGTGTTCGGCCGGTCGGTCGGGTAGCTCGGCGACGGGCCGGCGACGCCCATCTGGAATGTCATCGCCGCCTGATACGGCGGGAACATCTGGCGGTAGACGTACTCGATCCCCTCGTACGCCAACAGATTCGGCAGCGCGAACCGGGCGAGCTCGACGCCCTCGTCCAGATCGACGTGTCTCACGATGAACGCGCCCACTGCCTGACTCGCTGCCTCCGGCCTTCCGCCTCAAGCCTCCGGTCTCAAGCCTCAGTACGTCCCCCGGTAGTGCGACCGCGTGCAGACGTACGCATCCACGCTCGGATCGGGCGCCGCGAAGATCAGGACCACGTCGCCGACCAGCAGCGGATTGACCCACTGCCCGCCGGCGCCCTGCTCTTCGAGGTTGAAGACGTTGTTGTACGCCGCGCCGCCGCTAACCTGCGTCCACACTCCGTCCTCGTCCATCGTGGCCTGCACCGCGGCGTAGCGGTACGGCGGTGCACTCCCCGACTTCGACGTGATCATCGCGAATGCGGCCGTCGTCGCGCCGCCCCCTCCACCACCGAGCCGGGCGACGGTCCAGGCGACCTGCGGGTCGTCGCGCTCGCCCGGCGGCTGGACCCACAGCAGGCAGGCGGTGCCGGAAGCGGCGCTGTCGAGCATCGTCGCCTGGCCGCTCTTGGCTTTGGCGAACGTGTGCCCTTCGTCGTTCATCCTGACCTTGACCACGCACACGCCGGCCACGCACGCGCGGCCGACCTCGTTCGCGGCCAGCGGCTCCAGGAGGACGGCGAAGCGGCCGGCGTGCTCCGGGCCCGGCGTGGCGCCCTTCAGCGCGACGCGCTCCTTGAAGGCGTCGGCGTTGTCGCTGGGCTTCACGATCGTGCCGGCGACGCCGAGCACGTCGAAACGCTCGCGATCGGCGCCGCTCTCGTTGCGAATCAGGACGATGCCCGTCTGGCGCAGCTCGCGGTAGCGGTCCTGCTCGGTGCTGCGCTGTCGTTGCTGGAAGTCGTGGGCCGCGTCGATGAACGCGTTGAATGTCGCCGCGGGAATGACCAGCGGGTCGCCGGGATGCACTTTCTTGAGGGTTGCAGCCATGCCCTATATCCCCAGCAGCCCCAGGTCACCGTATGGGTAGACCTGCTCGATGTAGACGGCGACCGGCTTCTTCACGAGCGCTTTGGCGACGGTGTCTTCACTGTCGGAGTAGCGCACCCACAGGTATTCCCAGCCCTTCTTGTTTATGCCCGTGATGTCGCCGATGGTCAGGTTCGTGACGTTCGGGCTGGCCGCGAAGCGGAAGGTGATCTCCCAGTCGCCGCCGCCGCGCTTGGAGCCGGCCGCGCCAAGGAACAGCACCTCGCCGGTGGCAAAGCCCTTGAACGCAGCATTATTGACCTTGCCCGTGAGCGCGAAGAGCGTCGTCTTGTACACCGGCGTGACCAGCGGGTCGGCGAGATAGTGCGTCTCCGAGAAGTGATAGACGGGAACGGTGATATCCACGCCTTCGACGCTGTCGGCGGTGACGCCGATCGCGCCCTTGAAGTCCGGGGCGGTCTTGCCGGGCGGCGCGTAGCGGGCCACGGTCGCGAGGGCATGGGTGATATGCTGCGTGCCGCCGCCGGTGTCGAAGCTGAAGACCGACTGCTCCGTCTGCGGAACCGGCCCGTAGCGGACAATGCCCTCCCACAGCATGTCGCCGACCGGCTGCACTGTGACCGTGTCGCGCGGCAGGAACAAGAGCCCGCCGCCCCACGGGTCGTACATCGCCGGGCTGCCGGCGAGCAGGGCGGTGCGGGCCTCGACGTCGTCGTTCGTGCCGCGGATCACGTAGCGCAGCTCGACCGAGGGGTTCTGCCCGGTGGTGACCTGGCGACTCTCGAACTTCTCCACGCACTCGATCATGCTCGCTGCGCTCGCTCAGGCCGTAGGCCGGAGGCTGTAGGGTTCGACCTCGCGGCACACTCCTGCATCCTGGTCCTCCAGCCTCCGGTCTACAGCCTCCAGCCTCATGCAAAGCTCAGCCGCCCGACCGCGGCGGCGTCGGCCAGGCGCTTCGTGTGCCGTGCAATCTGTTCCGTGTTCCGCGCCGTGCGTTCCACCGCGTCGCCCGCACCGAGTCCCGTAGCGGCGAGCGGATTGAACGTGCCGGTGACGGTGATCTTGCGGGCCAGGAAGTCGCCCAAACCGGCGAGCTGGTCCTCCAGGCCGGCCAGCGGATCGGTCGGCCGGCGGCGCGGCGGGGCAGCCGCTTCGGCTTCCTCGCGCTTCTGCCGGGCCTTGGCGATGGCGTCGTTGAGTTCGCTGCGGGCCTTGCGGAGCGCTTCCTGCGTGCGGGCGACTTCGGCTGCGGCCCGCTCGTTGGTCTCCTTCTCGGCCTCGTTCCACTTGCGGCCGATCTCGGCGACGGCGGCTTCGTGCTCGGCCTGCGACTTCGTGCGGCGGGTCTTCCGCTTCTGTTCGGCGCCGGCCAGCGCCGCGGTGCGCTGGTCCTCGATCTTCCGGGCCACGTCGGCGAACTCCTCGTCGGCCATGCGCTTGGCCTCGTCGAGGTCGAAGCTGTCGTCGAAGAGATGCTGGAGTTCGAGGAAGCGCTTGGTAAGCCAGTTCTGAGCGATTCCCCAGGCCGCTTGCAGGTCACTGGTGAAGTTGGTCCAGGTCTTCGACAGGAACGCGGTCGTCTCGATCCACGCGACTTCGAGCCCGTGCCAGACGGTCTCGGCGGCGAAGAGCGCCCCGTACCACATGTCGTACGCGGTCTGGACGAAGAACTGCTTCGCGGTCGCCCACGCTCGGTTGAGGGCGTCGATGCCCTGCTGCCAGGCCAGCTTGAGCGACAGCCAGAGGATCTGCGCCGCCAGCGTGATATCGCCCGCGGCCAGCGCGTCGGCGATGCCGCCTACGACCGCGAGCACGCCGTCCTTGAGCCAGTGGAACGTGTCGCCGAGCCAGGCCAGGGCGTCCGCGCCGGCGCCGGTGTAGACCAGAATCGCCGTCCCCAGACCGGCGACGGCGGCGACCACCAGGCCGATGGGCATGACCAGCGCGCCCAGCACGGCGGCGAGCGCGCCGAAAACCGCGCCGACGCCGCTGACGGCGGTCGCCAGCCAGCCGAACGCGGCCCCGAGGCCTGAGATAAGCGTCCCGGCCACGACGAGGGCGGCCCCCGCGGCCATGACGCCGGCCGCGACCTTCGCCGCGCTGACCATGACGGCCTGATTCTGCTTGACCCACGCCGTGACGGTCACGACGACGCGCGTGATGCGACCCGCCAGGTCGCTCACCGCGTCAGCCAGCACCGCTCCGATCTCCGTGGTCAGCCTCTTCACCACGCGCCAGAGGATGTTCAGCGTGTCGTGCAACGCCGCGGCCTTCTTCGCCGCGTCGGTTGACAGGGTGAGCCCCAGCGCGCGGGCTTCTTCCTGCAACCGCTCGATGCCCCGCGCCCCATCTTCCAGCAGCGGCAGGAGCCGGGTGCCAGACCTGCCGAACAGTTCCATCGCCAGGGCCGCCCGCAGCGTGGGGTCCGCAACCTGCGAAAGCCGGTCGGCGATGAGCTTGAACTGCTCCTCGGGCGAGAGGTTGGCCAGGTCGGCGGCGGTCAGCCGCAGTCGGGCAAGCGCTTCGACGGCCCCGTCGCTGCCGGCGGCCGCGGCGGCGATCGACTTCTGCATCTTCCGCAGGCCGGTTTCGAGGGTTTCGAGATCGGCCCCGGACTGCTCGGCGGCGAAGCCGAGTTCCGAGAGGGCCTCCACGCTCACGCCGGTCCGCCGCGACATCTTCTCCAACGTGTCGCCGGACTCGGAGAACGCCCGCACGGCCCCCAGCAGCGGCGTCAGTGCCGCGGCGCCGGCCGCGAAGACCCGCGTGCCGAGCGAGCGCAGGCCGTCCCCGAACGCCTTGAGCCGCCGCTCGGCTTTCTGGAGCCCCTTGGCGATTCTGTCGTCCACGCCGAGTTCGACGAACGCCCGCCCGGCGCGGATGCCCTTCGTATTGGCCACGGCCTACCCTCCGCGGACGCTGCCGGCCCAGCGCTTCGGCAGCTTGGGCCGTTCCTTTTCGAGGGCCGGGCCCATGTACGGCCGCTCGGCGATGGTCGCCCGCGTCTTGACGACCTTCCCGCGGCGGCGGTAGCGGACCTCGGACTTGCCGCCGAACTCCAGGACGTGGGGCGCGGTGGAGCGCTGGAAGCCGACCGGTCCGACCACGACCGAATCGCTGGCCGGGTCGTAGCCGAAATAGATGAACCGGCGCAGGCTGCCCTCGTGCGAGTGCGGCGGCCGGCCGGGTGGTGCCGGCCCCTTTCGCTTGCGGATGCTGTGCTTCGCGGTCGTGCGGATGAACGCCCCGGCCTTCGACAGCACGGCGCGCTTGGCCCTGTCCACCGCCCGCAGGACGGTGTGCCGGTCGAAGAAGAGGTCCTTGATGCGCATCGTGATCACGTCTGGAGCTTCCCGCACGGATGCGCTGCGCCGTGCTTGCCGTTCTGCTTGATCCGCAACATCTCGCGGCGGTGACTGAGGATCAGGGCGAGCAGCAGCGTCAGCGACACGACGAGCGTGGCGCCGACGCCGAACTCGCTGCGGTAGCCGGTCGCGTCGCCGCCAATGCCGGTCGCCTGCACTTCGGCGCGGAGCGTCGTCTCGACGGCGGTTTCGATGCGGCTGGTGAGTTCGGCCTGCACGCCCGCGACGATCTGGCCAGTGAGTTGCTGCACGTCCAGCGCGGCAGGTTCGCCGGCCGGCTGCGATGCCGCGGGGCGCCACGGCGACTCGCCTGTGGCGAGCGGCGGCGCCACGACCAGCCGCGGTTGCGACTGGCTTGCGGCGCAGCCGGCCAGCAGCGCGGCGAGCGCGATCGACGCGCCCGCCGCCTGCGCAACCCGGATGCGGGGTCTGCGGCTCACGGCGCACCCGGCACGTTGGTGCGCGGCTCCGTCGTGGCCGGCTGCGTGGTGGGCGGCGCGGCCTGCTCCTTCTGATGCGGGCTGCTCTCGGTCTCTTCGTTGCTGGCGCTGGAGACTTGAAGCTGGCCGGCGATGCCTTCGACGCCGACGGATGCGGCGCCCTCCACGCCGGTAACCCACTTGCCCGAGAACTTCACGACGTACGTCGGGTTGATGCCCTGGGCGCCGGCCTGGATCACAAGCTGCTCGACACCCTGCGCGAGTCCCTCGCGCACCGCGGGGATGATCGCTTCGTCGGCTAGCTTGTTCGCGAAGTGCTCCACCGGCGGCTGCGGGTTGAGCGTCGCGCACCCGGTCAGCCCGAACAGGGCCAGGATCGCAAGCAGAATGCCGGCAAACGTCTTCAGGTAGCAGAACCACATGAGCTGTCCTCCGTCCTTGGAGCCTCGGTGCGAGGGAACCGTCCCTCGAGGAACACCGCTTTCAGACTGTCCATGTCGATCGGGATGGGCGCCGGCCGCTTGGCGAACGGGTCGAAGTCGCTGGGCCGAAAGGCCCGCGTCTTCTTCGGGTCGCGGTGGCAGTTCGCCAGCAAGGCCAGCAGCGCGCTCATTCGTGACCATTCGTCCTTGGCCCGGGCCTCGGCCATCGCGAGCAGTTCGCGGAGCGTCAGCCGTCCGGGCTCGACGCCGGCGATTCCGGCGCACTGCCAGATGAGCCGCCAGACGTCGCGAGCGCCTGGGCGACGAGGTCGTCCGCGTTCACCGTCGCCAGTCGGGCCTCGATCACATCCCGGGCCTTGTCCATCACGTTCCAGGTCGTTTCGAGGATCCGCTGGAGGTTCGCCCGATCCCTCGGGCTCGGGGAAAAACCCACGAGTTCCTCCAGCAGGGCCTTGGTCGCGTGCTCGATGGCGTCGCCCGCCATCGCCCGGCCAAAGTCCTCGTCCGTCACATTCCGCGCGTCCGCTTCGGGCTTGCAGACGGCATAGATCACGTCGCACAGCAGCACGGGGTCGCGGTAGAGCTTTTCGATCAGCTTCCCGTCCAGGACTTCGAGCAGATCGACTTTCAGCAGGTCGCGGACGCGCTTGATCGCGTCCACGTTGATCGCGACCGTCCACGTCCGGCCGGCGTTGTCAGTGAACGTCTTCATCAGCTCCCGCTTCCTTCCACCCAATTGCGGAACACGGCCAGCTTGGCGGTCACGCTGACGGTGATCGCCTCCTCCAGTTCCTCGCTGCGGCTGAACGACGTGATCGAGAAGTCCCCATCCGGCCCCTGGCCGTTGGCCCGATCCAGCACCTTCAGGGCGATCAGCCCATTGGTGAGGTACGCGTTCTTGATGGCGGTGAATCCGGCATCCGCCGGGTCCCAGATCATCTCGAATTCGACCGAGCATTCGCGCAACGTGGGCGCCGTGGCGCGCCAACCGCTGTTGGCCCGCGTGGTCACATCCGCTTCGCCCGCCTCCAGGTTCAGCGTGACGTTGCGGACGTTGGTCATTTCCGTGTTGGCGGGGCCTCCGGCCGCGCCGAAGTACAGCTTGGCGTTCATCCCCAGGACGAAGTTCGGCATGTTCAGTCCTCCGTGACTGCGAGGCTTGAGGCTCGGAGCCTGTGGACTCAAGCCTCAGGTCTCAGGCCTCTACGTCAGCCCGAGCTCGATCACCGTGCCGGCCGTGGCCCGCAGATAGACCGTCTGGCCGTATGACGGGCCGAGCATGACCAGCGAGTCGGCCGGGATGGTCAGCTTGGCGGTCCCGCCGGCCACGTCGCGGACCTCCACGTTCGCCGCCAGCGGCCGCACAATCAGCGTCGCGCCGCGCGGCACCTCGACGGCTTGGTCCGACCCCGTCGCGGTCAGCGGTTCCAGTGCCTTGAAGTTCATGGGCCACTCCTTCGCTTTGAGAAGCACGACCGGCGGCGTGTGCAGCAGCACGTGCACGCCCGCCTGCGTCGCCCGCAGGCCGGAGCCGGCATTGACGACCGCCCCGACCAGCACCGCATCGACCTCGGCCTTTGTCCAGGGCTTTCCCGTCGCCGGCGATTTGAGCGTGTAGACGAAGATCGTGTCGTAGGCCGAACCGGGCGTGAAGTTGGCGGTCGCGAGTTCGGCGAGCCCGACCCGCAGCACCGCCCGGCCGCTGCCGCTGGAGTTGTTCCGCCAGCACAGCGCCCCGGCGACCGCGACGATCCGTTCGCCCGGCGCCAGCGCGACATCGGCGACGCCGACGTTGAACGCGGCGCCCGGGTACATCCCCTCGAGATAGGTGGCATCGCCGTCCTGCGGAACCTGTGCGACATGGGCCCAGTACTCCACGACTCACCTCATGGATCAGGCACGTCCGGCGGATAGATCGACCAGCCTGCGGCCGTCCCGTTCGCGTTGGCGTTCAGCCGCGCGACGCGGGTCGTCGGCCCGTAGAACATCGCGTCGTCGCCGGTGTAGAGTTCGTCCACGTCGAGCGTGTAGCCCTGCGAGGCCAGGTTGAACCGCTTGCCCAGGTGCGCGGCGTTCATCGACCCGCCCGGCGACGCGAGCCCCTGGGACACGACCTGCCCGTCCATCCGCCAGATGTAGCGGTCGGGCAGCACCGCCAGCTCGCAGAAGTACCAGCAGCCCAGCTCGATCGGCCCGAAGCTGGCGATGTGTGGCGAACCGCTGGCGCCCACGTGCAAGCGGATCATGCCGTTGCCATCGAGTCGCAGCGATGCCCGGTGCGTGGTGCTGTACGCGACGTAGAGCAGGTATTCCCACACGCCCTGCACCATGGGCAGCGTGCTCAGTCGCATCCCGAAGCCCAGCGTGTAGGCCGTCCGACTGACCGTCGTCGGGTTGCCGTTGGCGTCGAACCCGTTGGCCAGCGTGATGTACGCCGTGCCCGTGCTCTGCGGGACGCTGATCCGGCAGCCGTAGTTCCCGCTCCGCTTGTAGGGGGCGCCGACGCTGACCGCGCCGGCCAGCCCGACCAGCTCGTTCGTGTCGCCCGCCTCGAAGCCCGCGAACCACTGCACCGGCATCGCCGCCTCCTGAGGCTTGAGACCTGAGGGCCGAGACCTCAAGCCTCACGCCTCAAGCCTCAAGCCTTCTTGTGGTGCTCCCACCGCTCGTTGTCGAACGGGCACTCCCGCTCCCGCGTCAGCACGATGCCCCGGATGGCGCCGCTGTCCTCGAAATCCACCCAGAGCCGCTCCGGATCGAGCAGTTCATCATCGGCGAACGTCACCCGCACGGCCGCGAGCACCGCGTCGCGCTTCTCGCCGGCCGAACGCCCCGCGGCGTGCGCGAACTGATCGGCGAGCCAGGTACGGGTGATCGTGAGCTCGCGGCCGTTCACCAGCGTGATGACGGCCCGGTCCTCGGCGACGGCGAGTGATTGCACGTTCACGCGTTCACCTCCGCACCCGGTAAGTGACGGTCAGCACACTCGTGAACACGCGCTTTTTCTCCAGGTGGTCCGGCGCGAAGATCGGGTCGTTCTCGATCGCCAGCCACGCGGCGCCCGGGAACGCCTCCAGTCGTTGGAAGCGCAGCCGGTCGGCGATTTCCTCGACCAGGTGCATCAGGCCGTCCAGCGTTGGGGCGTCGTCCGCGTTCACCTTCCGCTGGACGCCGATGTCGATGGCGCAGTCGAAGAAGGCGTCCGCGCGCGTCGCGGCGGTCGCCGTCAGCGACTTCGGTACGACGCTTACGCGAAGCTCCTGAAGCTGCGACAGCTCGAAGACGGGCTGGTACTTCCGCTCGGCGGTGAACGGGAGACTGAACGGGGCAGCGTTCAGGCTGGCCACGACGGCGTCGGCAATCTGATTGATGGTGCTCATGGCGGCGTCCTCCCGTTCTGCCGGCCTTCCAGGAATGACACGCGCCGCTCGATGGCCTGGTACTCGGTGCGCAGCGCCCGGGCTTCGACGATCAGTTCGTCCAGCCGCTTTTCGACGTGGTCGAGCTTGGCCGTGACGACGCCCCATTGGACGGTGAACGCCAACACCGCGAGCAGCGCGGTGAGGGCGACGCCGGCCCAGCGCGACCACTCAGTTCGAGTTGATCCAATCCCGCTCATGCGCGCTCCATGTCCACGTGCTTCGTGTGAATCCGCAGCGTCCGGCGGTACGGGTCGCTGTAACGCCAGGGCGGTTCGCCGCCCGGGGCCATGACCTCGTACAGGAAGATCTGGTCGCCATCCGTCTCGCGGATGCGGTCTCCGGCCTGCGGCAGCACCGGCTTGTCGGCGAGCACGAGGTCCGCCGCCGTGATCAGGAAGTCCCGCGACTCGGTGCGGTGCACGACGCCGTACTCGTCCGCCTGCTCGAACTCCGTCCGACCGATCGTGGCCGCCACGTTCACGCTGTCATTGCCGCGGAGGTACGCGACCATCCGCGACAGATGCCGCGTCCGCTGGTCTTCCAGCCACGCCGCGCCGAGTTCGAGCAGGTCCATGACAGTCCTTAGGCTGCAGGCTGTAGGCTGCAGGCTGTAGGCTGCAGGCTGTAGGCTGTAGGATTCAGGTGGAGAACCGCTCTCGATTGCGAGCCCTCCAGCCTCCGGTCTCCAGCCTCCGGCCTATTGACTCATCCGCACGCGGACCGTCGCGTCGGCGTCCGCCGCCGCCTTGACGCACTTGCCGATCAGCTTGTTGCCGGTCGCGGTCGTCGTGGCGACGTTGTTCGTGTCGTCCCAGTACACGTTGGCGCCGACACTGATTGCCGTGCCGCCGCCCGTGGCCTTGGCGAAGTCGAATACCCCGACGACCGCCAGCGCGCCGAGCGTGTTGGCCTTGATGTCGAGTTTCGCGACGCCGACCAGCTCGCCCTGGACGATCACATCGCCCGCGGCCACGTCCGCGCTGGGCGTGTAGTCGATCGAGCCGCCGTCATGCCGGAAGATTGCCTGTGCCATCGCTGTTGTCCCTTCGTGGCTTCGTGCCTATGTGCCTCACGCCTACGCTTCGCCCTTGCACTTGACCGCAGCGCGGAAGTCCTGCATCGCCACGCCGAAGTCGAAGTACCCGCGCCACTGCATCCCCAGCGTGTTGAGGCTGGTCTCGCCGCTCTCGATCGTCGGGGTCCGCCGTCCGCGCAGATACGCGATCTCCATCGCGGCCACGTCCGCCGGGTTGGCGAACAGGTACCACGCCTTGGCCGACGAGCCGGTCAGCCCCTGGGCGTTGAGGTACGGGCTGGCCAGCGGCCGCCACTTGCCGACGTGCGGGTTGCCGGCCGGGCTGGGCTTGCCCTGGGCCGTGGTCTCGTTCACCCGCGTCTCGGTCATGAGCTGCTGGGCCGCGACCTTCAGGCTGGTCGGCACCAGCAGGATGGCCGGCGACAGCAGGATCGGCTTGCCGTCGGCGTCCACCTGATCCAGGAACTTCTGCTCGGCGACGGTCAGAGCTGCGATCGACAGCGCCGTGTCGGCCCCGCTGAGGAAGTTCTGGTGGCCCGTGCCGAAGAAGTCGTTCGGGTTGGTCAGCAGCAGCTCGAAGACCGCCTCTTCGCGCTTCAGGGCCGACATCCGCCCGATGATCCGGGGAATCTGGAGGAACGCCCCGAGGTCGTCGTTGATGATCATCTGCCGCGTCAGGGCGATCATCCGGCCGTAGGTCTCGACGCGGTTCTTGTACGCTTCCTCGGTCAGCGTGGCGTGCTTGAGCTCGCCGTCCGGGCCGACCTTCTCGAACACGCCGTTGCCGGTCATGCGGTAACGCGTGACCTCCTTGAAGTCGTTGACGTCGGTCTCGGAGCAGATCTGCGTCGCGACGCTCTCGACCGCCTCGTACGCGGCCAGCATGGCCTTGTTGGCCACGTTCGAGAGGATGCCGGACAGCGAGATGGTCGAGAAGCCGTACGCGGCCTGGATCAGCCGCTGCTCGGCGACGAACGCGGCCCGGATGGTGTCGTCGTCGAAGCCCGTCGCCGCGGCGTGCCCGCCGGCGGCGTGAATGATCTCCCGGAACACCGTGTGCAGCCCGGCCCGCTTCAGGTCGCGTGACAGCGCCGCGTCCATCGTGCGGGCGTCGTACCACTTCGCGACCTTCTCTTCCGGCGCGACGTTGTAGTTCAGCAGCAACGCCGCCTCGAGGGCCTTGCCGGTCGGCGGCTCGCCGCCGCGGCGGACGCCGGTGACCGTGGGCCGCCGGATCCGGAGCAACTCCAGCTCGGTCCGCGTCGCGTCCCAGCCTTCCGCGATGGCCCGGGCCTCGAGGTCGGCGTACTGCCCGGCGCAGAGTCGCCGGATGTCGGCGATCCGCTTCGTCTCAGCCGCGGCCTGGGCCCGCAGCTCGGACACGACATCAGCGCCGCCGGTCGGCTTATCGGTGTCGCCCGTGTCGCTGCCGTCATTGCTGGGGTCGCCCTGCGTGCCGGGGCGCTTCTGTTCGGCGTCGTACATGGCCTGAAGGCTCGCCCGCTGCACCTCGTTGAGGTCGGCGAGCACGAAGCCCCTGGCTTCCAGCCACTTCTCGAAATCCACGAGACAATCCTCCTTGACGTCCGCCGGCCGGCAGGCAGGCAGGGCGGCCGTAGCCGCGACCTGGGCGCTGGTGTCCTCGTCGGCGCCGAGCGCCACGAAACTGATCTCGCCGAGCGTCGCCTTCCTGACGATGTGGACCGGTCCCTCGAACTCGCGCCCGTTGACCGCCGCCTTGCGGCCGCGGGGCACGAACTCCACCCGCTCGGCGAGCGCACCCAGCGATGCCTGCCAGGGAAAGCCGTTCCGGCTGCTTTCCACGATCTCCCGCGCGACCGGCCCCGCGCCGGAGATGACACCGGTGACGAGCAGGTTCGAGCCTTGGACGGCGACCGAATCGGTGTGCCCCACGATGAGGCTGCGGTTGTGGTCCTTCAGGATCGGCCGGCTGCGCGCGCTGATCTGGAGCCCGGCCAGGTCGACCACGACCGGGTTGGGCCAGCCGGCCAGCGCCATCGCGCCGCCGGTGTACGCGACCATGCTGAAGCGCCGCAGCGGCGCGGCGTCGGCGCCGGCCGCGGCCTCGATGTTGGCCCACTCGCCCACCGGAGCGCAGAGTTGCAGCGCGCGTCGCGCCTCACTCGTCTTCATCGTCGCCGGCCTCCTTGCCGATGGGCTGAAGCTGTTGCGGCGTCAGCCCGAGTTCCGCCATGAGCGCCGCTTCCTTGGCGCGCTGCCGCAGCTCCGACTCCCAGTCCCGCCCGACGCGGGCGTACTCCGCCGCCAGCGTGGTCGTGTGACTCGCCAGGCGCACGGCCTGGGCCGTCGCCTCCTTGGCCGGGTCCACGTGCTCGTGGCCGTCCCAGAACCACTGATGCGGGAACTCGGCGTCGCGCAGGCGGGCCGGCTGCGGGAGCAGGCCCTCGATCAGGACGGCCTCGCCGATCCAGGCCCGCAGAATGCGATCCAGCACCACGTCGGCGATGTGGTCCTGCTCGACGCGGATGCTCTTGAAGTAGGTCTGGTGGTCCATCCGCCCCGAGGCGTAGTTGTAGGCCGATGAATTCGCCGCCGCGACGTTGAACGGCATGTTCAGGCAGCGGGCGATCTCGTTGAGCAGCTCTTTCTTGAACTCGCTGTAGGTGGTGGAGGGCTGCTCGGCCTGCACCTGCGACATCTTCCAGCCGCCCGGCATCGTCAGCAGCGAGCGGGCCTCAAGCTCGATCGCGTCCAGCGGCTCGACGCTTTCGGTCTGGCCGTCCGGGGGCGCATCGGTGTAGAGGATGCCGGCGAAGTCCGCGGCCGTTTCCGCGGCGCCGAGGACCGCCAGCGTGTATCGCCGGAGCTGCGCGAACAGCGGCAGCGCCGGCGTCAGGTCGGGGATGCCGCGACTCTGGCCGGGCCGATCGACGCGGAAGTAGTGGATGACGGCGTCGGCCGGCACGCGGTCGTAGCTCAGTCCCAGACCCGCGGCCACGCGGGTGTCGCCGGGGTGGGCTTTGAGCACGTGGTATTCGACCGGGTTGCCCCACGCGTCGAGGACGATGCCGTCGATGGCGTACGGGTCGAGGATCGACAGGTCGGGCGTGGTGACCTGGTCCGCCTCGATCAAGCGGAGGTCGAGCTTGACCGCGCTGGGCAGCTTGGGGTTGCTGCCGAGGATGGCGAACGCCTCGCCGTCGGTGGCGCGGGCCATGCGGAGCGTGCGGAGCTTCTCGGCCAGCCGGACGGTCTTCGCCCAGCGGCCGAACTCGCACTCGATACGCTGGTTGACCTCCGGGACTTCGGTGAGCATCTGGAGCCGCGGGCCGGTGCCGATCACGTCGTTGGCGAGCGTCAGCACGATGCCCTTGGCGTAGGAGTTGTTCGCGACCTCGTACCGCGCCCGGTTGCGCAGCAGGCGCCGCACCTCGGGCGAGGCCGCGGCGTCGGCCGAAAGCCCGTCCGCGTTGGCCCAGTGCCGGCGGTTCTCTTCGGTCGTGGCCGCGGCGTCGTAGCGCGCCCGGAGGCTGTAGCCGGGAGGCCGGAGGCCAGCGCGGCCGCAGACAACACCGCGAGGCGGCGCCGCCGTGCGACCACGTCCCAGGAACTTGAGCAGACCCGCGAACATCAGCCCTCCAGCCTCCGGTCTCCAGCCTCCGGCCTGATTCACGCCGTGCCGGGCGGCACGAGCTTGGTGAACCGCAGGCCCTTGGTCGGCTTCCTCACCGCGTCCTTTGCGGCCAGGTACCGATCCGCTTCTATCTGCTCCGCGAGCGAGTGCTGCTCGACGCTCCCCGAGTCGCCCTGGGCGCGCTTCGGCCCGGCGGCGTTCTCGCGAATCGTCTGTTCCAGGTCTTCGGCCACGTCGTGCTCCTTTGTCCCTCGACTGGATCGGGGGCCAGCCGGGCGCTCCGGGAGGCGACGCCAAAAGAAAACGCCGCGCAGGGGTGCAGCCCTGCACGGCGTGTCACGTTCCGGCTTGTCGTGCGGCGGGGATCAGCCGCCGCCCGCTCGCCTCCGGGAAAGCCCGGCCTCGCTCTCTACTGGTTATTTACGTCACAGCCCCGCCGATCGCAACGGCAAAACGGCCGGCGAGCAAAGATCGTTCGATAGATCGAACGCCGTTCGATAGATGGAACGGCTACAGCGACGTTTCCCGCGTCGTCATCCGCCGGCCGCAGTGCCGACACTCGCGCCGCCGCAGCACCACGCCGTTGGGCAGCGGCCGAACATACACCACCCGGAAGTGCTGGCACCCGCACGCCCGGCAGACCAGCCCGGCCTTCTGCCCATCAACAACCGCTTCGCGCTGTCGGACCTTGGGCACTACCGTTTGCTCCTCTGCAACTCGGACAGCCGCAGGCGCGGCCGCGGCGGCTGCTTCGCGTCCGTGCCGGGCACGACGACGCCCTGAAGCGACGCGGCCACGGCGCAGCCCACGAGGCAGTCGAACCAGTGGTTGTCCGGCCTCGACGGCTTCGGGCGCCACTCGCGAACCGTCCGTCCATGGCCTTCCGTGACGGTGTAGGTCTCCGCTTCGGCGACGTGCTCGGCGAACAGCCGATGGTGCTCGGGCTTGCGGCCGAACAGCGTGAGCGCGCCGCGGTCGCCCGCAGCCGTCGCGAGCCGCGCGTGGACGAAGGTCTTCCAGAAGTTGGCGTCGAACGCCACGTGCCGGAACTCGCTCGAACGCGACACGTTCGGGATGTACCAGTTGCAGCCGTGGCGCTCGCCCGGCCGGCGGCGGTACGTCGCCATCGGCTTGTTGCCGGCCTTCAGGCCCATGCCTTTCGACAGCAACACGGCCGGCCCAAGCTTGATCGCGACCGCGTTGCACACGGCGGGCAGGTAGCCGGAGTCGATCAGCAGCCGCTCGACGCTCAGCAGCACGCCGTCGGTCCGCTGCCACCGCCGGGCGAGCAAATCGCCGGCGAGCTGCTCCAGACCGCCCTGGACCGCGCCTTCCCTGCCGGCGCCGCGGAACACCGCGGCCAGCGTGGCGGTCGCGTCACGGAGCGTGAAGTACAGCCGCCTCTGGTCGGGGAACGTGCCGTAGTCGATCACGGTGCCGGTAAAGTCCTCCTCCCAGGCACAGACGCAGTAGTAGAGCAGCCGGTCATGCACGTCGATGAAGGCGGTGACGTGGGTCGCCGCCAGCGGCACCTCGCCCCGCGGCCGGCCGGTGAGCTTCTCCGCGACCTGCTCCGCGGTGAGCCGCTCGTCCTCGAACTGCTCCAGCACCGGTTCGTTCTGATACTCGGCGGCGAACGCCTCCTCGTCGCGGAGCTTGAGGTTCATGGCGTGCTGGAGGGCCGAAAGCTCGGTCTTCGGGTCGAAACGCTCGGGCCAGGCGACAACGGCGCCGGCGTCCATCGCTTCGCGGTGGGCGGCGTAGAACGCCGTGGCCGGCTTGAGGCCCTTGCCGGTGCGCAAGCCTTCGCCGCGGAGCCGCGCGTACTCGTCCCAGAGCTTCTCGTTCGATGGGAAGGCGTAGACGAGCTTGGTGCACTCGCCCTGCCACTCGGGGTTCTTCTGGCGATCGAGCAACTGGTCGGCAAGGTCGCCGGCGTAGATTTTGGTGCACGTCAGCACCGCGGCGATCGACTCGCCCGGCCCGGCCATGCCCAGCACGTCGCCGGTGAGAAGCTGGAGCCGGTAGCGTGTCTGCGACGGCGAGCGGGCCGACTGCCGCGTCTGCGGATCGTCCAGCAACACGAGCGACGGCCGCAGCGTCCGCCCGTCCATCGTGGTGTGTTGCTGGCCGCGCATGTTGGCGTCGAGCGACGTGACAGTGATGATCGCGCCGGACGCCTCGTTGTACGGGCCGGCGACCGTCGGGAAGACCAGCTTGTCCGCCGACCAGGTGCAGTAGGTCGGCCGGCCGTCGATGTGTTGGCCGATCTGCCGGCGGGCGTTGTTCTGGAGCCGCCGCAGCGGATAGATCGCCTTCGGGAAGTCCGCCAACAGCAGCGGGTTTTCGAGAATGGCCTTCCGGATCGGCGCCAGCAGCTCGATGGCCCGCTCCTGCGACCCGCCGATCAGGCACACGAACGGCCGGTAGCCGGACAGCACCGCCCACAACGCGGACAGGCGTGCGAGCGTCGTCTTCCCCGAGCCGCGCGGCATGGCGAACGCGAAGAGCCCGCCTTCCTTGACGGCCCGCTCGATCTTGTCGATCACGCGCAGGTGGTCCTCCGACCAGCCGCGGTAGAGCGTAGGCGCGAAGTAGGTTTCGCAGAAGAAGCGGAAATCGGCCCGGGCCCGTTCGCGCCGCTCCAGGTTGACGATGTCCGGCAGCGGCGCGACGTTCTGACTGCGCCAGGTCTCGGCGTTCTTGCGGGCCAGGTCCGCGGCCCGGGCGTCGATCGCGGGCCTCTCCGGCCGGTCCACCTCGCGGATGAGCCAGCGCAGGTAGTCCAGCAGGCGGATGTGCCGGCCGTCGTGCCAGCGTCGGCCGGCGCGGTTCATCTGCCGGTCGAGGCGCGACCGCGTGAGCGACTCGCCCAGCGCCGTCGAGTTCAGCAGTTGGACGAGCTCGTTGCGGGTCAGCCTGTTCGGGTCAAGCGCCATCGTGCTGCCGCTTCTGTTCCTGCTGGTTGAGCCATGCCCCGTAGACGATCAGGTCGATCCGCTTGCCTGCCTTCCGGTCCGGGAGGTCCACCAGCGGCAGGCCGCGGCGGATGTGGGCCCGAATGGTCTTCGGCGCCACCTTCAGCAGCTTCGCCGCCGCGGCGACCGTCAGGGCGCGAATGTCGAACGGGTCAGTTATCGGAGTGGTCATATCGAACCCCGGCCTCCAGCCCCTTGACGGCCAGAATCACAACGTATATACTTTGTGACAACAGAGCGGGAGGTGCGCCATGACCAAGACCTTGACCAGACACGGCAACAGCTACGCCCTGGTGATCGACAAGCCGATCCTGGAGCTGCTGCGGGTCACGCCGGAGACGCCGTTCGAGATCATGACCGACGGCCGCTGCCTGGTGCTGACGCCGGTGCGGGATCCGGCTGAGGAGCGGAAGTTCCAGCAGGCGCTCGAGAAGGTGCACACGCGTTTCGGCCGGGCAATGAAGAAGCTGGCAGAGTAGAATCGCGGCGTGGCACCGCTCTTCCTGGACCTCGACCGCGTCCTGCGGACGCACCTGAGCCTCATCGAACGCTACGGCGGCGAGTCGGGCGTTCGCGACATCGGCCTGCTGCACTCGGCCATCGCCATGCCGCAGGCCTCGTTCGGCGGCGAGTTCCTGCACAAAGACCTGTTCGAGATGGCCGCGGCCTACCTCTTTCACATCGTGCAGAACCATCCGTTCATCGACGGCAATAAACGCACCGGGGCCGCGGCGGCGATCATCTTCCTGGACATGAACGGCGTGGAGATCGAGGCCGACGAAGAGGGCCTTGTGGACGTGACGCTCCGCGTCGCGACCGGGCAGGCCGGCAAGCAGGACATCGCCGAGTTCTTCCGTAGCCGGGCGCATTAGCCCACCCTCTCCGCGGCGACCGGGCGGTCCGCGTCCGGCCACGTCACGCCGGCCCGCTTCCGCGCCACGGCGTCGATGGCCCGCAGCTTCTCGTTCGGGATGTACGACGCGAGATACCGCGTCGGCAGCGTTTCCCACGTGTAGCCGGCCAGCAGCCGGGCGACATCGACGTGCCGCTCCAGGATGGCCGTCTTGTGGGCCATGCTGGCGTTGCGGAACTTCGACGAGCTGGCCAGCCGGGCGATGGTCTCGGAGTCGTCCTCCACGCCGCGCAGCACCAGCGCGTCGAGGATGACCGTCGGCAGGCTCTCGGTCCCGCGCGACTCGGCCGCCCAGAAGCGATTCCCGCGGTAGAAGATGCCCTTGTACTCCCGGTGCCGGCCCCGACTGAGCACCTTCACGATCCGGCCGCGGTAGTTGACGTGGCTCATCGGCCAGCACGCGCACGGCGTCGCCGGCATCGGCCGGAACGGCGTCGAGTGGACCTCGATGCCCCATTGCGGGTCGATCTTCGTCCAGCCCTCGTCCGCCGCGGCGAGATCCTCGACGAACTCGAACCAGTCGGCCTCCGTCTCCGTCGGGTAGCCGACGATGTTGTAGACCTTCATGTGGTTCGGTGCGACCTTGGCCGCCGCCAGACCGCGGAAGAAGCCGCGGAGCATGTCGCGTGTGATCGGCTTGCCGACCATCCGCCGCAGCCGCTCGGAGAACCCGTCCAGGCCGACGATGCGGAGCTTGGGCAGGCCCCAGGTCTCGGGGTGGGCCAGGTCCAGCTCGAAGATGGTCTTCTCGGCCGAGCCGCCCCAGAGCACGTCGCCGGCCCCGGCTTCGTTCTGAAGCCCGCCGACGTGCCGCCGGTGCCAGGTATACGCGCAGAACAGGCACTTGCGCTGGCAGCCGTAGGCGGTCTCGCGCCAGGTCTTGCCGTTGGCCAGCGGCACCGGCTGCGGATAGAGGACCGACCCCGGCTCGATGTAGTACGTCCGGTCCACGTCGAAGTCGGCCGCGTAGATGACCGACGGGTGCTCGAACCGCTCGCCGGCCAGCGCGGCACGGACCAGCGGCACGACGTACCCTTCCGCCCGGCCCAGGCAGAAGACATCGCACCACCGCAGGAACGGCCGCACGTTGAGCAACCCCGCGCCGCCAGCGATGACCGTCGGCCGGGCGCTCTTCGGCCAGCGGAGCCGCTCGCCGACGAACGGGTACCAGTCGCAGCCCGACGTGATCGAGACGAGCACGACCTTGTACCGCCCGACCGTCGCGGACGAGCAGTAGTCCACTTCGACGCCGGCCCGCCGCAGCGTGTGGCAGACCATCTCCAGGCCCGGCCAGGCACGGACGTTGTAGCTCTCGACGGCGTAGGCCGGCTTCGCGTAGCGCGACTGAACATACACGGCCACTGCGGCGCTCATGGGCCTCACTCCACCGGGAACTCGTGGCCGCACTTCGGGCAGCGGACGGTGTCGGCGGCATCCACGTGGGCGTCGCCGTCTTCGAGGTCGGTATCGAACTCACGCAGGTACTCGGCGAGCTCCTTATCGGAGAAGCCCGCCAGCTTCAGGTCGAAGCCCTCGTCGCGCAGCTCGCCCAGTTCGATCGGCAACAGGTCCACGTCCCACTCGGCGTTTTCGGCGGTTCGGTTGTCGGCCAGGCGGTAGGCCCGGGCCTGCTGGGGTGTGAGGTCCGCGGCGACATGCACGGGGACGGTCTTGAGGCCGAGCTTCACCGCCGCCTTGTAGCGCGTATGCCCCACGACGATGACGCCGTCGCCGTCCACCACGATCGGTTGCCGGAATCCAAACTCGCGGATCGAATCCGCGACGGCCTGGACCGCCTTGTCGTTGCGGCGGGGGTTCTTCTCATACGGTCGGACGCGGTCGATGTCCCATTGCTCGATCTTCACGGCTGGTGGCCCTCCATGCCCGGCACGCGCGCCGCCGAACGAAAAAAACCCGCTCCGGAGCCGTTCTCGCGGCGGTACGCCTCCCGGAGAACGCCGGAAGGACCCGCCGTCTCCCAGGAGACCGCCGCAACCTCTGCCCGACGGCGACGCGGCCAGGCCCACACGTCCTTGCTGATCCGCGGGCCGAGGTACGCGGCGCAGTAGTGCCACTCGTCGGCCGGCGGCCGGCAGAGGCACGGCAGCGGGCAGGCCAGGCGGCTGCCGGCGGGCGCCCTGGATCGCAGACAGTCGCCGCAGCGGCCGTGCTTCAGCAGCGTGACCGCCTCAGGTGGGTGGGAGAATCGGGAGAAAAGGGAGGTTCCTGCGCCGGGTTCTTCCTCCCGGGCGCGCGCGGGCGCGCGCGCGTGCGCCCGCGCGCGTGTGAAGACAGGGGAGAATTCTCCCTTTTCTCCCTTAGCGCACTCAAGATCTTGCCCAACAGTCACTTGCGCTCGGGAGAATCGCGGAACGATTCTCCCTGATTCTCCCGATTCTCCCTGCCCACGCCTCGCCAGCTTGGCGCAAACCTCTTGCAAGCTCACGGGATCGCCTCCAGGTAATACCGGACGTGGTTCGAGGTCCCGACCCGCCGGATGAACCAGGCCCCCACCGGTTTGTCCACGTTGCGGCCGAGCATCCGTCCGAAGGCCACGCTGGTCGCCGCGGCGTTCTGCCGCGCGAACAGGTGACCGAAGAGCTCCTCACGCTCGGCCAGGTCGCGCAGCTCTTTCGGCGTCACTTGGGCGCTACCGAACGCCTCGTGCCAAGCCTGAACCAGCGACTCCAACTCAGCCCCGTGCGGGTTGGCCACCTTCCGCCACTCGCCTTCATTCGTCCGCCACGCCCGCAGGGCATTCACTTGCAGGATGCCGCCCACGACCTCCGACCAGCTCTCGAAGCCGCCCAGCCGGTTGGGGTGCCGCGGCCGCCCGGCCGCCAGCCAGTTCTCCACCAGCCCCAGCAGGCACTCCAGCACCGTCCGCCGCTGCTGCCGCACATACGCCCGGATGTCGGGATGCTGGAAGTCGGTGCGGGCCTCCGGATGGGCCGAGGTCGGCTCGATCAGGATCGGCACGATCCGCTTGGCGATCTCCCCGGACGCCTGCACATTGTTGCCCGTCCCCACGATCGTCAGGTGATTCGGCAGCGACACGTTCCGCGAGTAGCCTAGCAGCCGCCCCAGGAAGCGTTGCGTGGTCAGCAGGCTGGCCAGCGCCGGCGAGTCGATGTAGGACGGCAGGTTGTCCAGGTGCATCAGTGTCTCGCCCTGGAGCAGCATCGCCAGGATGCGCTTCTCACGCTCCTCCTCCCGGTCGGTGATCTGCATCGACGGCGTGTCGCGGCCCGTCACGATGCCGCCGAAGACCTCGTTGACCAGCTTGCTCTTGCCGGTCCGCTCCAGGGGCGCGTTGAGCAGGTGCATCGGGCGGTTGCCGTCCAGTGCAGGCGTGACGATGGGCGTCAGCAGCAGGCCGAAGAAGTTCTGCCGGTCCGCTTCGCCCTTGAACGGGAAGTCCACGACGAGGTCGTGCAGCACGTTGTGAATGACCTCGCAGTCGGTTTCCGGCCGCAGGTCGCGGAGCTCGTCCGGTTCGTCATAGAACAGGCCGTCGTGCCAGCCCGGTTGCACAAGCTCGAAGCCCGGTCCGTAGACCGGGTAGGACACCATCAACGACAGCTCGCGGACGCCCGCCGCGCCGGTCGCATGGGCGACGACGAGGCCCGCGGCGTCCTTGTTGCACGCCTGATAGAGCAGCAGTTGTTCCTTCGTCTGCCGGTGCGTGACCCACTTGCCGAGCTTGACGTGGCCGTCCACGACGATCCGCATCCGGTCGGCCGACAGCTCGACCCACTTCCGTCGGCCGGGGGCGCCGATGATCTCGCCGGGGATGAAGTCGCGGCGGTAGATCGCGTCGTCGGGCAGCCGCGACAGCACCTCGGCGGCGAAGTCGGCGCTGGATTGCTCGATGAACTCGTCCTGGTCGGTCTTGTGCGGCCCCGGCAACAGAATGTACTCGTCGGCGTCGAAGTCGCTCTCGCCCGCGTCCCGCGGCCGGGGGCGCAGCTCGATCCACCGCGGCTCCCGCGTGCCGGCGTCCAGCCCGGAACGCCGCGTCGCGTCGATCTCGCGCGGCTCCAGCCCGACCGCCTCGGCCGCGGCGCGCAGGGCCGCCTCCACCTCGGCCCGGTCCAGGTAGCCGCCGCCGATCAGCCGCCCCAGGCTGAACGCCGCCCGGTTGAGCGTCTCGTTGCGGGTGCCGTTGGCGGCGGTGTGCAGGGCGTGCAGCTCCAGCACCAGCGCTCGCTGCGCGTAGCGGGCGGCTTTGGCGTCGCCGCGGGCCGTGGTCGGGTTGCCGAGCGCAGCTGGTCGGCAATCCGGCTCGGCCGGCGTTGCCAACGCCGCGGACTCCGGCGGCCTCGCCGCGGCCGGCCCGTGATGGTGCTCGGAAGCCGGACCCGCGGGTTCCGGCGACTCCAGCAGTTCCACGATGTGCGGCGGCAGCTCGGCGATGCCGACGTTCCACGGCTCGAAGCCTTCCTCCCACTGGTACAGCACCCCGGTGTCGGGATGCACCGAGCCGGGGAAGACCACCTGCCCGCCGTCGGCCTTGACGTCGATGTGCGGCCCCAGCTTCTTCGACGTGCACCGGATCGGCCGGTCCGTGCGGGTGTAAATATGGCGCGCCCCCGGCCGGCCGGTGCGAGCCCTCGCGGTGAGCGGCAGGCCCAGCGGGGTCGCGTCGCCGCCGGGGTCCACGTCGATGATGACCATCCCCCCGCTGGCCTGCCCGGTCCGCAGCCCGACATTGCCCTGCGCCGCCCACGCCAGCGCCTGTTCCAGCGACTCGCGCGGCGCGGACTGCCAGCCCTTCAGGATGGGCCGCTTGCCGTCCAGCGGCGTGAACGATCGGCTCAAGGCACGGGCATAACGGACGTCTCCCCGCTACGGGCGCAGCATCGGCGAGAGGCCGAGGCTTGCGGATGGGCCAGGCCGAGCGGGCGCCTCGCTTGGAGTCCGATTGTGTCGTAAGCCGCAGGGACGTAGTTGGTTACGAACCTCACCCATTCGCCGGTCGATTATATCAGGGGTATCGGGCGAAAACTCTTGCGCTCGGAAGGCGCAAATCACGCATGTCCTGATGACGGGTGCCCGAAAAGCGGGCTTTCCGGGCCTCCGAGAAAGTGGCCGGCAGAGTCCGGCGAGGGAGCCCCATTCGGAGTAAGCAGTGCGACGCTACTGTTGCCGGCACAAACTTGAGAACGCCCACTCCCGGGACACCTGACACACTGGTGCTACAACGCGGGAGGGAAAAAGACAGGAGAACATCGAATGTGCGCGCAGTCGAAGGAGTCAAGGCTTCGAGGAGCCTACCAGCGCTACCACGCGACCATCGCCGCGGCCCTCGCTACCATAATGGTCGCGCCGATTCCTGCCCAGCCGTTGCGCGACAACCCGGCTGTTGTTCTTGAGGACGCTGCCCAAGGCCGAGTGGAACCACCGGAACCTTCTCCCACCCTGTGGGGGCCAATGGGCCCCTTCGCGAACCGCGACCCGGCGCGCGAAATCAAAGCGCTGCGCGGTCCACACACCAAGCAATTCCGCAATGAAGATGGAACGGTCACGGCAGTCGTCAAGCTTCAGCCCGTGCATTACCAAGATGCTGGCGGAGGCTTGCAGGAGATCGACACCGCCTTATCCGTACTTCCGGCTAGCGCGATGCCTTACACGTGGGCCGTGACTCGACATCCCCTGCGCATGTATTTCGGACGTGATTCTCGACGCGGCACCCTCCTACTGGCTGGTAACGGCGTCGAGATCGAGCTGTGCGGCGATTCCGAAATCCAGATTCACGATGCCGAGGGGGGACTTGTTGCTACATACTCCCGAGCAGAATCAAGTGGCTCTGTACAAGGCAGTCGCGTTGAATACGCCAATCCCTTCGCTGGTCTGCGCTCACTTGAACGGCTTACTGTGTTGCGGCGAGGGTTGAAATCGGAAGTTATCCTCCACTCGCCTCCGGCTACGGCTCACGCGGTCCCTCGCGGAACCCTCAGCTTCGTTGAGCGACTGCGGTTTCCGAAAGGCGGCGCTATTCGCCCTGCACCCTCGGGCTCCGCGTGGGCGTACGAAATTGTTGATTCCTCGAGCAAGCTGGTTGCCGTCATTCCCGTGCCCGTCGTCTTTGATTCTTCCTGCGCGCTGCTCGACGCTCCTACTACTTCCTCGCCTGAGGCCACATTGGAACCTGTTTCTTTAGCGTGCCCAACGCGACTTTACCAGGAAGGTAGCAGCTGGTATCTGGAAAGCCACGTTCCGCTGGAATGGCTGTTGGCGCCACAACGCGTATATCCGGTCACACTGGATCCTACTATCGAACTTGAGCCATTTTCGTGGGGTTATGCAAATCCAACTACCAGTGAATGTTACGGAACTAGCCAGGATTATGTCAAGGTTGAGGGCGGGGCCGGATGCGGTACCTGGGCAGGTTGGCTTTACTTTGATATATCCAATATACCCATGTACATTGATGTCGATAACCTTGTGCTGTCCGTCTATCCCTGGTCGGAGTCATCCTCACCATGGAACGTGACAGTACGAGACATGGGAACCGTTGCAGCCGGCAGCTCGTGCAGCGCAAAGGTAGCACAGGCCTGTAACGGCACCACCTTCGGATCGTTTTCGGGTAGCTATTCCCCGGGGTGCTATCTCGCCCCTGGAACCTGTTGGCATAACTTTACACTCTCAACCGCGGGCCATGTCGCGCTGGAGAGCTATCGTAGAATCAATCAGTCGTTTTTTGGTCTCGGTGTGCGCAGCAACGGCACCTCGCCAAACAACAAGGTGAGACTTGTAGCACGCTCTAGCATTGAGCTGGAACCCGAACTTGAGATAAACTATTGCGCACTGCCCAGCAATGCCCCTACGCTGACGTCGCCTGCCAACGGTGTCAACTGCGTAGCTTCGAGCGGCACCCTCAGCTGGCAACCGGTTAGCGGAGCAACGCGATACAAGGTCCAAATTGGGACTTCTTGTCAGTCCGGCCCTGACTGGGAGGTAACTACCACCTACTATCAGTATTCAGGGCTCCTCTCTGGCAGACAATATCATTGGCGTGTTTGCGCAGGCAATTCCTGTGGGTGGGGTCCCTGGTCACAGTGCTTCCTTTTTACAACTGATCCGGGTCCGCTGTCCCCACCGGGGCTGCAATCGCCGACGAACGGGGCGACCTGTCAAGCGACATCCGGCACGCTAAGCTGGTCGCCGGTCAGCGGCGCTGCCCAATACCGCGTCCAGATCGGCACCAGCTGCGGGTCAGGCGCAGAGTATGACGTGGGCGGCACGCAGTACCAATACTCCGGTCTCCAGCCAGGCGGAACCTATTACTGGCGAGTCAAGACCAAGAACAGCTGTGGCACTTGGGGCAACTACTCCGGATGCTTCTCGTTCACCGTGGATCCGGGTCCGCTGTCCCCACCGGCGCTGCAATCGCCGACGAACGGGGCGACCTGTCAAGCGACATCCGGCACGCTAAGCTGGTCGCCGGTGAGCGGCGCTGCCCAATACCGCGTCCAGATCGGTACCAGCTGCGGGTCAGGCGCAGAGTATGACGTGGGCGGCACGCAGTACCAATACTCCGGTCTCCAGCCAGGCGGAACCTATTACTGGCGAGTCAAGACCAAGAACAGCTGTGGCACTTGGGGCAACTACTCCGGATGCTTCTCGTTCACCGTGGATCCGGGTCCGCTGTCCCCACCGGGGCTGCAATCGCCGACGAACGGGGCGACCTGTCAAGCGACATCCGGCACGCTAAGCTGGTCGCCGGTCAGCGGCGCTGCCCAATACCGCGTCCAGATCGGCACCAGCTGCGGGTCAGGCGCAGAGTATGACGTGGGCGGCACGCAGTACCAATACTCCGGTCTCCAGCCAGGCGGAACCTATTACTGGCGAGTCAAGACCAAGAACAGCTGTGGCACTTGGGGCAACTACTCCGGATGCTTCTCGTTCACCGTGGATCCGGGTCCGCTGTCCCCACCGGCGCTGCAATCGCCGACGAACGGGGCGACCTGTCAAGCGACATCCGGCACGCTAAGCTGGTCGCCGGTGAGCGGCGCTGCCCAATACCGCGTCCAGATCGGTACCAGCTGCGGGTCAGGCGCAGAGTATGACGTGGGCGGCACGCAGTACCAATACTCCGGTCTCCAGCCAGGCACCACATATCACTGGCGCGTCAGAACGCGGAGTGGTTGCGGGGCGTGGGGCGAGTATTCAGCGTGTTACTCGTTCGATACTGCCCCGCTTATGCCGCCGCCGGATAGTGTCCGTGCGTCCGACGGGACCTACCGGAATAAGGTGCAAGTCACCTGGGACGCAGTCCCCGGGGCGAGCGAGTACCGCGTGTACCGCGACGGGAGCGCGATCGGTTCCTGGCAGAGCAGCACTATTTACGACGACGGTAACACGACGACATGCACGACCTACAGGTACCAGGTGAAGGCCCGCAATATCTGTGGTGAGAGTGACCTGAGTTCCAGCGACTCGGGGTATAGCGCGACAGATGAGGTTTGCAACGGGATCGACGATGACTGCGATGGCCAGGTCGACGAGGGTGACGTCTGCGATCAGCCGCGCACCTGGTACCGCGACGCCGACGGCGACGGCTACGGCAACCCGGCGGTGACGACACAGGCCGTTCAGCAACCCCCCGGCTACGTCGCCAACGGTAACGACTGCGACGACAACTGCTCCACCTGCTATCCCGGCGGCACGGAGGTCTGCGACGGCAAGGACAACGATTGCGACGGGCAGACCGACGAGGGCGGCGTCTGCGATCAGTCGCGCACCTGGTACCGCGACGCCGACGGCGACGGCTACGGCAACCCGGCGGTGACGACACAGGCCGTTCAGCAACCGCCCGGCTACGTCGCCAACGGTAACGACTGCGACGACAACTGCTCCACCTGCTATCCGGGCGGTACGGAGGTCTGCGACGGCAAGGACAACGATTGCGACGGGCAGACCGACGAGGGCGGCGTCTGCGATCCTGGAAAGGGATTGACTTGGTACCGCGACGCCGACGGCGACGGCTACGGCAACCCGGCGGTGACGACACAGGCCGTTCAGCAACCGCCCGGCTACGTCGCCAACGACGACGACTGCAACGACAACTGCTCCACCTGCTATCCGGGCCGCACGGAGGTCTGCGACGGCAAGGACAACGATTGCGACGGGCAGACCGACGAGGGTGGCGTCTGCGATCCGTCGCGCACCTGGTACCGCGACGCCGACGGCGACGGCTACGGCAACCCGGCGGTGACGACACAGGCCGTTCAGCAACCGCCCGGCTACGTCGCCAACGACGACGACTGCAACGATGCGGATGCGCAGGTCAACCCCGGCATCGCCGATTGCGCGAACAGCCCCGATCGCATCGACAACGACTGCAACGGCCTCGTCGACGACGATCAGTCCTGCCGCGACGACGGTGGCGGCGGTTTATGTCCGGTGGTCGCCATGGTCATTCTCGCGGTCTCGTGCGTGGGCTTGGCTCGCAGTCTCGGCCGCCGACAATGATCCCGGCCGGGCCGAGCGCCGTGCGAACGGTCAGCTGCGCGGATCAGTAGCAACTGGGCGGCGCTTCGCATAGGACGATCGATCCGGTCCTCCGAAGCGCCAACGGCAGATGTTTTCTGAGCTCGGGGCGACGTCGAGGACACCCCTCGACTTCGTCCCGGTCGTTGCGCGGCGCGCACCGGGACCGGGCTTCGGGCCGTACCGCCCCCGTCAGTGGCAAAGAGCAGCGCGCCCGACGTCCGTGAGCCCCGGGCAGCCGTGCCTCGGACGCTCACTCTCGCCCCAACGCGACCGTGGCCCGACTCCGTCGCCTGCCGCAACACCGGCAGCGTCCGCGAAGACCGGCTGCTGGAGCGGATCCGGCGGACGTACGAAGCGATCTTCGCCGACGCCGACGTCCTGATCGAAGACGCGATCGAGGAGGCCCGCAAGCTCACGCAGTCCAGCCGCGGCGAGCTTCAGCGCGTTCGGGCGAAGATCGCGGACCTCGACAAGAAGATCGGCTCGATGACGCGGCTCCTGGTGGACCCCGACATCGACGCCGCGGCCAAGCGGGCGGTGTCGCGGCAGGTAGGGGAGCTGGAGACGGAGCGGGAGCGGCTTCAGCAGGCCGTGGCCGAGCTGGCCGCCGACGCCCACGACCACACCGGCCGGCTGGCCGCGGCGGTCCGCCAAGCCCTCACGGAGGCCCAAGAATCGCTGGCGACGGTCGCCACGCCGACGGAGATGCGGGACTTCCTGGAGCGCTACGTCGGCCCGATGGTGCTCAAACCCAGCGGGGACATCGGCCGGAAGGAAACCGCCCCGCCGGCGGAAACGCAAACGGCCCCGGCCGAAGCCGGAGCCGTGAAGCGGTCAATAGCGGG
>Ga0209101_1000347_pt1 | contig 38529 bp, 36 predicted proteins | sample ConPoolayeCmetaG_FD_185481 | JGI IMG/M metagenome (GOLD analysis project Ga0209101, IMG submission 185481) | Hot spring microbial mat communities from California, USA to study Microbial Dark Matter (Phase II) - Cone Pool mat layer C metaG... ...
CATTTTTTGATATAATTCACCTATCTCTAGGTCTAGTTTACATTTAAAATTGTAAAATTAAGTAATTCATTAATTATTGGGGTAGTAGCTCAGTTGGCCAGAGTGTCCGCCTGTCACGCGGAAGGTCGCGGGTTCGAGTCCCGTCTACCCCGCCAAATTCTTTTTTTCACTAAACCAAAAATAATTTAAAAAATCAAATCATTTCCGGGTACGTCATATAAAAAGGGGGGGTAAATTACACAAAGTTTAAATACATGAAGTTAAAAAAAGTTTTTAAATACTTTTCACAACGTTTTTCACCGACTTAAAAATAACTATTTAAAATTATTACAAGAAATATACTTTATACTTCATAAATACCACAAAAGTGCCAAACGTATTTTATTGTATGTTCTTGACTTTTAAGTTGCTCTAAGCTAAATTCACATAAACAAACTGCCCAAATTTGCAAAAAAGGCGGGCTGCCCACTGCCAAAGCAAATAAAAATTGCAAGGGGGTGAGCAATAATTAAAAACTTACTAAAAAGCCTGAAATTGCATGAGTCCACAATTAGTACAGTACTGGGTTTTTTGGTTATTGTTGTAGTTGGTCTTTTGGTAGTTAACTACTTTAGAAATCTAGATACTGGTAAAACTTTTCCAACCACTGCAATTTCCGAAAAAAGAGAAGAGCAAGAAAGCTATACCGTATCTGCCGGTGACAGTTTATGGAAAATATCAGAAAAAGTATATGGAACTGGATACAACTGGACCAAGATTAGAGACGCAAACAATATTAAAAACGCCAATGACATTAAGGAAGGCCAAGTTCTTACTATTCCAACAATTAAAGAAGACGAATTAAAAGAAGAAGGTGTTAAATTGGCAGAGGCCACCCCCGAACCCACCCTTTCGCCAACACCTGAAGCAATATTAACACCCGAACCATTGACTACACCAAAAGGTGAAGTCATATCAGAAGAGACCAGTAACGATTTAGAAAAGTTAGGCATAAAAGCCGGTGGAACATACACTGTAGTCAGGGGAGATAACCTTTGGAATATAGCTTTGGCCGCATACGGAAATGGTTTCAGGTGGGTAGATATTGCTAAAGCAAATAATCTAGTCAACCCCCGCATAATCCATGCAGGGAACGTGCTAGTAATACCGGAGTAAATCACCGCAAAACTGCTTAGTGGTATAATAAGCTACTTGCGGCGGTAGTTCAGTGGTAGAATGTCTCCTTCCCAAGGAGAAGGTCGAGGGTTCAAATCCCTTCCGCCGCTCATAAACTGCCAAAGTAGCTCAGAGGTAGAGCAATCCCTTCGTAAGGGAAAGGTCGTGGGTTCAAATCCCACCTTTGGCTCATGAATAAAAAGCAATCCAGATTGCAAAGGATTGAAGAAAAAAGGGCTATTAAAGCAACCATCAAATACATTTTTCTCACTGTTGTTGTGGTATTTTTTTTGTTTAAGTTCGGATTTTTAGCTTTAAGCAAAATATCTTCTTTTATTACTAGTTTTTCAAAATACGAAGAAAATAATGAAGATACTGCTTTTGTTCTTCCGCCGCCCGAGTTAATCAGCTTGCCAAATTTTACTAACGAAAAAAAATTACATATAAAAGGCTCCGCTAAACCCGGATATACGATATTTATCTTTTTAAATGGGGATAAAAATGAACTACTAGCCAATGCCAACGGAGAGTTTGCTATCACCTTTGAACTAAGTAATGGGGAAAACACAATATATGCTTACGCCTCATATTTAAATCAAAAATCCCAAAACACGCAGACTTATATTGTAAATTATGACAAAACCCCGCCAAAAGTTGAGATTATAGAACCCGAAGAAGGCAAGACTTTTACCGGTAAAAATAACTTAGTTAAAATTGAAGGACAAACCGAACCTAATGCAAAATTAACAATCAATGACCGATTAGCCATAGTTCATTCTGACGGAAAATTTTCTTTTGCAACAACCTTGAAAGAAGGTGAAAATACTTTTTTAATAATTTCACAAGACAGGGCCGGCAATAAAACAGAAACGAAACTAACAATCAACTACTCTCCCTAAATCTACTAATCGAAGCTAGAAATGCCAACCAAACAATTATCCAAGTGTAAAAAATCGTATTTGTGAAAAAAGAGTGAAAAAAAACCGCTAATCCCGATGCATTAAAAAGACGCCCATAAATATCTTCTGTAGTATTTTTAGTTAAAGAATTAATATAAACAATAAAACCTATCAAACCAACTATCCCATTTGCCGCCCAAATCAACAAAAAACTATTGTCAAGCCCATAACAAGAATGATACTGCCTTGAAATATCAATACCAATTAGTCTTTTTACTTTACAAATATTGTTATATCCAACACCAAAAAGCGGTGAGTGCGATATAATTTTTAAGCTTTCTTTATAGTTATCAATTTTTTGTTGAATTGAACTTGTTCTTCCCAGCTTAACCCCTTCGCCACCCGGACTTGGCAAAAGTACAACAAAAAAGAAAAAAAGAAAAATCAAGGCAAAAAACGCAGTTTTATTCTTTTTCCATAAAAACACAAAATACCCCAATATTAAAGAAATAAAACTTGCCCTAGAATAAGTAAATGCCAAACTAATCATTAAAAAAACAACAATTCCAATTAAAAAACTCCTCTTTGATACAGCCACATATGCCAAAGCAGAAAGCGTACCTAAAACCAGCAGAATACCTGTAAAAGCAGGGTCAATAAAGGTTGATACTAAACGATAATAATGATCATCCCAACCAAAATAGATTAAATTAGTTAAATCTGGAAACAGTAGATATTGCAGCCAACCATAAAGAGCAATTACTACTGCTACTATTACAAGCGATAATAAAACAAATGACTTTCCTTTCTTTTTAACGGGAAAAAACAAAACAAAAGTCAAATACACCCAAAAACGGAATAAATACAAAACTCCAAAGATATCAATAGCTCCAAAAACAAAAGAAACCAACAAACTAAACAAAGATGCGAATAAAAAGAGAGAAATATTTTTATATTTTTTATATATTTCTTTAATTCTATATGTTATAGGTATATTCGACGATTTAAATTTTTCAACTACCATGAAAACAGTTACTAACACAACAATTACATCTATCAAATGGAAACCCAAAAAAATCTTTGGCAATTGCCCTAGCGGGTAAACACACAGTAAAAGTAAAATTAATAAGTCCATATTTTTATCCAAGCCAAAAAAGAATGAAAACTGGCAAGCATCGAGTATACAAAACCTTTTGCTCCTTTTTTAAACCCTTTTTTAAGAAAAAAGTTTTCAAAAAACTTTAAAGAGGGATAAAGAAAAATTTTTAGAAAATTCGCTTTTTTGCCTTCTTTTATATTGCACTCCGCATGCAAAGTTGTATAAAAATTAATTTTTTTAATATATTCTTGCAACGAAGCTAAAGAGGAGTGAAAAAGAGGAGAATTCAATTTACCTAACTTTCCATTTATTTTCCAAGTTTCGTGAACAGACCGAGACCAGAAACCAGAACTCTTTTTCCCTAAACGCAACAAGCTCTCTTCAAACAACCCCACTCTTTTTATGAAATAACCATCCGAAACTTTTAATTTTTTAATCTCATTAACAATCTCTCTTGCTAAACCTTTACTTACAAATTCATCTGCATCTACAAACAACACCCATTCACCGTTTGCTTTTTTAAGACCATAATTTCTTTGCTTGGAAAAATCTTTATTTAACTTCCTTTTGTACACTTTTGCATTTAATTTTCTAGCAATGTCGACAGTTTTATCTTTAGAATAATCATCAATTAACAATATCTCATCACACCAGCTAATACTTTTAAGGCATTTGGCAATATTTTTTTGTTCATCTTTTGCAATCACAACAGCGCTAATCATTTTTTAACAAAAACCTTATTTAAAAAATAAATCATAAAAGGCAAGCCCAAAAAAGAGCCTATCAAAGGCGCAGCCGCGGCACCCCTTAAACCGTAAAAAAATACAAGGGGGAAAATTGAAATGGCTAGCCCAACAAAACTAATAAAAGTAATCAAGGTGATGTAAATTTGCTTGCCAAATGCCAAAAAAAGAGAGTTTACTGAATTAATCAACGCTTGGACTATTCCATAAATAATCAATATCTTTATAAGGGGCACTGCCTCCAGCCAAGGTTCACCAAGCAAAAACCTAACAATAGGCTCTCCAAATATAAACAGCAAGACTCCAATTACAAAAGCGCCAAAAACCACAAATAGTGTAGTTTTTAAAAACGCCTTTTTAAGCCTAATTCTGTCACCGGCAATCTTGACATAAACAGGAAAAACTACTTTATTTACTACATCTGTAACTTCCGAAATCGGCATTGAACTGATTTTATACGCAACCTGATAAATACCTAGGTTAGATTCCCCCAAGATTCTGCCTACCACAATATCGTCCCCTTGTCTAAACAAAAACTGAAATATGCCGGACAGATTTACCCATTTTCCTTTTGAAATTATTTCCTTTAGTTTAGTAATTTCCAAATTTAACCTTGGTCTTGGTTTAACAAATAAAAATGAAATTATCACCTCAAGCAAGGCTCCTGCAATAAGCCCCCAAACAATACCCTCTGATGAAAGAAGAACAAAAGAAACCGTAATTGCGACCAATGAATCAAAAGCAAATACAAAAAATTTAAACCAAAACTCCATTTGAAAGCGAAGCTCTTTTTGAAAACGGACAATTGAAGGGTTAATAAATCCGCGTATCAAAGAAACAATACTCACAAGGTATATCAAACGTTGCGACTCGTAAACTCCAAAAAAATTTGCAACAAAAGGAGCGATTAATATTAGGATAAACGATATAATAGCTCCTCTTGCAATAGAAACAGCCCACGCGGTATCTAAATAGGAATCAATCTTTTCTTTCTTTTGAATCAAAACCACATTCACACCGGTTTCAAAAAGAATTTCCAAAAGAGTAATAATTAAAGAGGCAATACCAAAAATACCAAACTGGCTGGGAGAAAGAATTCTTGCGAGCACTATTGTCCTTAAAAAAGCAATACTTCGCGTGACCAGTCTAAACATTCCTATCCACCCAACGCCAAAAACAGCCTTTGACAAATAGCCCATTGGTAAATTATACCTTTTTGGATTTACTTAGGGGCATAATTAATCCTGAAGCAAAGCCGGCCATAACTGACAAATCAATCAATAACTGAATAAGCGGTACCAAAGCAAGAGTTTTTGGGTCTTCAATCTCATCTCGACGGCTATATATGGCGCCAAAAATATAAAAAGTAACCCCCAAAATAGTTACATACAAAAAAAATAAATTATAGAATGACATAAAAAAGAAAGAAGAGCCTAAAAACCACTTTAAATAGGTTGCTGTTACATTCGCGTTTACAATAGCTAAACTTTCACAAGGATGCCTTAAAGTTCCAGTTTGAGCAATTCCAGCTGTATATGAAAACACTTTTTTAAAACAATCACGAAGAGTTTTAGGCGCATACCAATATACGTAAGCTTTAGGGACGCGCTCGATTATAATACCTTTTTTAAGGAGTTTATAGTTAAAAAGATTATCTTCTCCAGACCACTGAAGGTCTTCTGAATAACCGTGCAAGCTTCTCCAGACACTTTTTCGAATTGCCATAGAACGACCGGTAGGCATGTATGCTCTTAGGTCCAACAACCTTGGGCTGGCGCCAATAAAAGGCGCAACTGCAGAAGCTACTCTGTTAACAGCAACTATCTTATAAAATCCGGCTGAAACGCCAACTTCAGGGTTTTTCAAAGGCTTTATCAGTCTTTTAAGCCAATGCTTGTGCGCCACGCAACTTCCATCAATTTGAGCAATTACGTTAAATTTCGCTTGTTCAATTCCGTAATTTCTTGCATGAGCCTTATTTAATCTTCTATGCAATATTTTCAGGACTTTATATTTTCTCTCATATTCGCGAAGTACGCTTAAAGTATTATCGCTGGATCCTCCATCTACTATAACAATCTCATCTGCTTTTCTTGACTGATTAAGAAGAGATTCAACCAGTTCAGCAACAGTATCTCCATTATTCAGCACTGTTGCAACTATACTAACTTTCATACGCCTGTCTTAATTAAATCAAAACAACTTTCTTTGGTGGTCGATGAAGGATTTGAACCTTCGACCTCACGAATGTGAATCGTGCGCTCTAGCCAACTGAGCTAATCGACCTTAATTTGCAATCTTGCCCATATTATACCAAAAGTCTATAATGAACCTTGTTATACATATGAATAAAATCGGTTCGTTCATTTTAGAGATACTCCAGATTGTAGTATTTGCTGTATCAATTTTTCTTTTTGTTTATCTCCTTATCCTGCAGCCACACAAAATAAAAGGGGCTTCTATGGAGCCTAATTTTCATGATGGTGAATATTTACTGACTGATAAAATCAGTTACAGGATTGGTCAGCCTACACGCGGCGATGTGGTTGTTTTTAAGGCTCCTCCAACATACAAAGATGAGTTTATAAAGCGAATTGTCGGTCTGCCAGGCGAAACAATTTCTATCCAAAGAGGAAAGGTTTATATTAATGGTCGTGAGTTAAAGGAAAACTACATACCAGAAAACACTTATATTACTCCGGGGAAATATCTACAAGAGGGGCAAAATTTAGTTATTCCCCAAAACTCATATTTCGTTTTGGGAGACAACAGAGAACATTCTCTTGATTCAAGAAATATTGGCCCTGTGGAAAGGCAATACATAACTGGAAGAGCATGGTTTGTTTACTGGCCTGTAACAGAAGTGGGGGTAATTGATTCCCCAAAATATCTATTTTAACCTTGTTGAGTAATACCTCTATACAACTTTTGAAGCTTTTCTTCTGTTTCGTTTAATGTTCCCTTAAGTATTATAGTAATTTTTGTTTGACTTCTTGAGCGAATTAACTTAACTTGAGTTTTTCCTTCTTCTTCACCTTCGTAAGTTAGAGCACCCAGCATATCTTTCTCCATTCTATCAATCTCGTCTGAAATTAAATGCAAATTTTGAGTTTGGGCTTTAGGTTTTGGCTCTTGTTTAGCTCTAGCCCTCATCCTTCTTGCTAAATCCTCCGCTCTTCGAACGGAACCATTTTCACGCAAGATTATCTTATAAGCTTCCATAATAAGGTTCACGTCATCTATGGAAGACAGGGCTCGAGCATGACCTTCAGTAATTAACTGGCTTAAAAGTCCATCTTTCAAGGCATCGGGCAATGAAAGAAGTCTCATTGAATTACTAACATAAGCAACAGATTTGCCAATTCTCACAGCAATTTCGCTTGTAGTTAAACCAAACTCATTCATTAATCTCTCAAAACCTTTGGCTCGATCTAGGGGGTTTAAATCAACCCTTTGAACGTTTTCTACTAATGCCATTTCCAGCATGCCTTTTGGTGTGGTCTCGCGAACTATAGCCGGAACATGTGTAAGACCTGCAAGCTTGGCTGCTCTCCAGCGTCTTTCACCGGCAATAATTTGATAACCAGCGGGGGTTTTGGCAATAACCAAAGGTTCAAGAATGCCGTGTTCTTTGATGGAATCAACTAAATCCACTAAACTTTCTGGAGTAACTACACCTCTTGGTTGCAAAGGGTTTGGTTGTAACTCTTCTACTGAAATTTGGATTATTTCTTCAGCCATAAGCAAAATCGTAAACTAAACATTTAAAACAGAAATTAACTTTTTACCATACCTTTGGGAGAACTTTACCTTACCACTAGCAGTTGCAAACAAAGTGTGATCTTTCCCTAAACCAACATTGTCGCCAGGCAAAAACTTGGTTCCCCTTTGGCGCACCAAAACAGAACCTGCTAAAACAGCCTGCCCACATGCAACCTTTAAACCCAACCTTTTACCAGCGGGGCTAATATGTTGACTGGCTTTACTACCACCTGCTTTATGCTTTGACATAAATAAATATTAGATAAATTTTTCACACATGTCAAGAGATATCTTGTTATATCTTAAGATATTATACGATACTAACAACTTTTAATCTTGTATAACGCGACCTGGAGCCTATTTTTTTCCTGTAGCGAGATTTAGCTTTATATTTAAAAACATGAATTTTTTTGCCTTTTTCATCACCAACCACTTCCAATTTTACTTTTACACCATCAATAACCGGGGCACCCACTTTCAACTCAGACTCACTCTTAAATAGCAAAACTTCCGGTTCTATTTTTTTAGCGATAATCTTATCAGTTAAAAAGAAATCCCCTTCTTTTACTTTATATTGTCTTCCGTTTAATCTAATCACCGCGTATTTCATAATAAAATGTATTTTATCTGAAAAACCCAACAATTACAAACATTTTTTGTTTTAATTGGGCAAAAAAGAAGCTTTCTCGGCAAAAAATCTATCTTCCTAATAATAATTCTTTTTAGCTTGCATTAACAAACCAAGAGTAATCATAGTTGCAATAAGCGAACTACCACCTGCTGAAACCAGCGGCAATGGTTGACCGGTTATCGGAAGAATGCCTAAATTCATACCAATATGAATTACTACCTGCGCAAGCAAGGTAGTAAACACCCCCGCTGCAAATGCGCGTGCAACAGGGTTTATTGCATTTTCTAAAACAATAATGATTCTATACAAAAGCAAAAATATCAGCAAAATAAGCAATCCTGCGCCTAGAAGACCAAGCTCTTCTGCGATACTTGCAAAAATAAAATCCGTATGGCGTTCTGGCAAAAAAGCAAGTTGAGTCTGCACCCCTTTACCAAGCCCTCGCCCTGTCAACATGCCGGAACCCACCGCAATCATTGATTGTATACTGTTATATCCAGCGCCGGAAGGATCGTGAATAGGATAAATTAACGACAAAATCCTAGCTTTTTGATATGGCGCCAAAATTAGCCAAAATAACGGACTTGCGGCAAGAAACGCTAAAGACGTAAACAAAAGCATTTTTTTGTTATATTTAAGAGAAAAACTAACCCCTGCAAAGCCAGCAAAGGTCAAAATCGCCACACCAAGAGAAGGCTGAAACAATATAATTACAATAGGAATTATAAGCAGCAGAAAAGCCAATAATGTTTTTTTAATTGTTATTTTCCCCGAAGCTAGCAAATTCGCGTAAAACAATACAAGAAACGGTCGAACTAATTCGGTCGGCTGTATGGTTACAGGACCCAGCTGTATCCATCTGGCCGCACCCCTAGTAACCTCTCCTATTGCAAGCGGCAGCAAGAGGAATAAAACACTCAAGACGTAGATATGATTAGAAAACAATGTAAAAATGCTAAAACTAATTTGTGAAAATACTATGAACAATAGCAGTCCAATCGCTAGATATAAAAAATAGACAGGAAAAAGATTTGCGGCTATAGAATTAAGAACCAGAACGCCAATTATCATTAAAGACAACGCAAACCCAATAAGCCATGGCTCGTTTTTGTAAACAAGCAAATACTTTCCCATTATTTTTTCCGAAAGACACCAAAATCTCCTTTTTTTAACTCACTTACCAAGGCCTTGCTTTTGATATATTCTTCAAAATCTTTTGGCCAATCCGGCAGGCAAACTACAACTTTCTCTTCAAGGGAAGTGCCAATTTTTTTTCTTTCGTCCTGAATTTTTCTGACTATTTCTCTCGCTTCTCCTTCTTTTTTAAGACTTTGTGTTAAATTGAAATCAAAATCTACCAAAACATCCCCATTGCCGTAAAAAAGACTCACTTTCTTAACATTCAATTCATCCTTTATTAGGCCAATTAACGAGTTAATATCTAAACTAACATTCTTTATAAAAATTTCTGCCAAAGGTTGTCGTACTTTTATGCCTTTGTCTTTTCTCAAAGCATGACCTTTTTCTACTATTTGTCTAACAAACGTCATTTTCAACTCAAGGTCTGTATTAATTAGCTTTTTATTTGGCTTTGGCCAATCAGTAAGATGCACCGATTCATTTTTGGTTAAGTTGATAAAAATTTCTTCTGATACAAAAGGTATTATGGGGGCGGACAATTGGCATAAATTTGTTAAAACAAAATATGCCGTTTCATAAAAATATTTTTTATCTTCTCTTTCTCTGCTTCTTCTTATATACCAAGAAGACATCTTATCAATAAAACTTTTAAGATGGTTAACTGCCAAAACAGTGTCATAATTGTCAAGACTTTGAGTTACGTCTACTATTAAGTGATTTAAAAGGGAAATTATCCAAATATCAAGAGGATTTTCCGATTTACAAAAACCTTTCGGTTTCCATCCTTCCAGATTCGCATACGTTACAAAATAGTTATAAATATTCCAAAAAACCAAAATCATCCCCCTCACTTGATTTCTATAATCTTCTTCTGAAATAATCATATCCTCGCCATGCATAACAGGGCTTCCCATAAGATAAAGTCTTAAAGCATCTCCCCCATATTTATTAATTAACTCTTTTGGGTCAGGGTAATTGCCAAGATTTTTGCTCATTTTTTTGCCATCCGTACCTAAAATCACACCTTCAACACACACATTCTTAAATGCCGGACTGGCATAAATTGAAGCGCCAATAACATGGAGAACATAAAACCATGCCCTTATTTGTCCCGTATATTCGGCTATAAAATCTGGCGGGAAAAAGGTAGATAAATCACTGCCGTTTTCAAAAGGAAAATGACGCTCGGCAAAACTGGCGCTTCCAGCTTCAATCCATGAGTCTAAAACTTCAGGAACTCTATTGACATTTTTGCCACATTTCTTGCACTTGATTACCACCTTATCAATTTCCGGCTTATGAAGATCTCTAATTTTCCGACCGCTTCTTTTTTCAAGTTCTTCTATTGAACCCGGAACAAACCTTTCACCGCACTCACATTCCCAAACAGGAACTGGAGAGCCCCAATATCTATTTCTGGATATATTCCAATCCGGAGCATTTTCCATACTTTTAAGAAACCTGCCATACTTAAAATGCTTTGGGAACCAATTAACTAATTGATTGGTCTTTTTCATGAGAGGTTTCAGGCTTTGGATATCAACAAACCAAGCGTTTAGTGGAGCATAATAAAGCCTTGTGTGACACCGCCAGCAAGTTGGTACAGAATGGACATACTCTTCTTCCTTATACATCAACCCTCTTTCTCTAAGGTCCTTATTGACCTTCTCGTTTACGTCCAAATAATACATACCAGCCCAATTTGGAACTTCAGACTTAAGAACTCCCTCATCGTCAACATGCAAGACAATTTGAATGTTATTCTCTTGCATTGCCTTTAAATCGTCTTCACCATACGCGGCAATTGTTACTATCCCCGTCCCCTCGCTATCTGTGACAAAATCGCCCGGAATAACAACAAACGCTTTTTTCCCATCTTCTATTTTGTAAAAATTGTAATGGGGCTCAAAACCTAAACCCAACAAATCTTTACCTTTATAAGTCTTGACAATTTTATGGACGGGGTTCGCATTAAGAGCATTCAGAGTATTCTTTGCCAATATATAATATTCATCGCCTTGTTTGACTTTCACATAATCAAGTTTAGGGTTTACAGCAAGAGCTGGAGTCGCAATTTTATTCCACGGAGTTGTTGACCAAGCTAAAAAGTAAGTTTTATCATCTCCTTTCAACTTGTATTTATAGGTATTTGCAGGCTCTTTAATTTCCTTGTAATTATCAGGATCCATAGAAACTTCAAAATTAGAAATTGGAGTTGCGCAATGAGGACAATAAAGCGAAACTCGTAAACCCTTATAAATGTGGCCCTTCTCATACATTTGCTTAAAAACCCACATTACAGATTCCATGTAATTAATATCCCAAGTCTTATAGGCATTTTTAAAATCTACCCAACGACCGACATGGTCGACATACCATTCCCATTCGCTTGAAATATCCTCAACATATTTTCTGCATTCATCAACAAACCTTTTAACACCTACCCTATCTTCAATATCTTTTTTTCTCTTAATGCCCAGCTTGCCTTCAACCTTGTTTTCAATAGGCAGACCATGTCCATCCCAACCCCAGACCCTTCTTACACGATACCCTTTCATGGTATGGTACCTGCCAAAAACATCTTTATGAATACTGCCCAACAAATGACCATAATGAGGCATTCCAGTAACAAACGGCGGTCCATCTAAGAAGTTCCATCTTTTGTCTTCAGGGCGAATAAAAACTGATTTTTCAAATATCTTATTTTTTTTCCAATAATCAATTATTTTTTCCTCCAATTGAGGAAAGAAGACCTTCAAGGTAACTGGAGAAAAAAATGTTTTATTTTTTAATTTTGCCGTCATAGGGTATTTTATATCAAAAATACCTTTAATGCGAAGCTAAAACACTAATAATTTTAAAAACTAATGTATTTTTCTTAGAAATGCTGGTATTTCAAAATCATCTTCTTCTTTTTCAATTTCTTCTTCTGTTGCCGCGTAAATATTTTCCTCCTTTTTTTCTTTCCCCTTGTTTTCGTCAATCGCCATTTCACTCACAACACCCGTTATTTTAGGACCAACTTCAGGCTTTACATCACTTTTATGCATTTTACTAATTCTAGCTTGAGTTTCGTCAAAACCAGTAGCTATAACGGTGATTCTCACTTGGTCTGACATATCTTCTTTAATCACAGAACCAAAGATGATGTTGGCATCAGGATCTGCGGCAGAACTTATAATTCTTGCCGCCTCGTCTACTTCAAACATAGTCAAATCTGGGCCACCGCTTATATTAAACAACACACCTCTTGCCCCATCAATAGAAAGGTCCAATAAAGGCGAAGAAACGGCCGCGCGCGCAGCCATTTGCGCTCTATTTTCCCCTACGCCATGACCAATACCAAGAAGAGCGGACCCTGCATCTTTCATAATAGTTTTAACATCCGCAAAATCCACATTTACGAGCCCGGGTGTGGTAATTATTTCAGCTATTCCTGTAACAGCTTGACTTAAAACCCCATCAGCAATTTTAAAAGCTTCAACCAGTGTCATCTTCCTGTCAATTACGTCCATAAGGCGCTGGTTTGGAATGACAATAAGGGTATCAACCTCGTCTCTCAAAAGTTCAATCCCTTCTTCCGCCAAAAGATTTCTTCTTGATCCTTCAAAAGCAAATGGTTTAGTAACAATACCAACAGTAAGTGCGCCAGACTCCCTTGCTATTCTTGCAATGACCGGAGATGCGCCTGTACCTGTCCCACCACCCATACCTGCAGTTACAAAAACCATATCTGAATCCAGAAGTATTTCTTTTATCTTTTCAGCTGATTCTTCTGCCGCTTGCGCCCCAATTTCTGGGTTACCGCCAACTCCAAGTCCGCGAGTAAGTTTTTCTCCTATTTGAATTTTTGTTGGAGCTGAATTTGCAAGAAGCACTTGCGCGTCTGTATTAACGACAATAAACTCAACGCCGCTTATATCCATGCTATTAACCATTGAAGCAACCGCATTTCCACCGCCACCACCCACTCCAATTACTTTAATTTTCGCTAGTCTTGCAGAGTCGGGTTTAACAAGTGCCATTATCAGCTGATTCTATATATTTAATCTATAAATTGCAAATTCAATTAAGGGAGCAGGTCTTTTATAGTATTTATTATCTTACCTAAAGAACCAACTTTTGGCAATTTGAGTTTTGAAGAAAAATTAGGAATAACAGTTCTTTTGGGCTCGCTTGCCTCTGAAACACCATACAAAACAAGCCCTATCACAGTAGAAAACCTTGGGTCACTGATATCATCTATTAGCCCTTTTACACCTTCCGGGCTTGCTATTCGCGTTGGTAGCGTTAAAATTCTCTTTGCGGATTCTTCAATTCCCACAGTTAGTGCTCCGCCGCCCGTAATTATGGCCCCAGAAGGTACCTTATTCACAATACCTGCTTTATCAAGATCTGTCTTAACCATTGAAAAAATCTCATTTAACCGAGGCTTAATTATGCCCTCTGTTATAGTCCTTTTAGTTACAGTTTTTGGTTCCGCTGAGCCTGTTTCTTCTATTTCAACAACCTCTTTGCCGTGTTTATCTGTTAACTTAGATTTTTTACCAAGATTAATCTTAATTTTTTCAGCAGTATCAAGAGAAACACGCAATCCTATGGCCAAGTCATTGGTAACATTTCTAGCCCCTATAGGAAGAGATCCTGAAAAAGCCAATCCGCCATCCACAAAGGCGGCAATGGAGGTTGTCCCCGCACCTATGTCAATCAACACACAACCAAGCTCTTTTTCTGTAGGTGTGATAGTGGCATAACTGCTGGCAAGACCTGAAAAAACCAAATCTCTTACCTCTACACCTACTTCGTTTACACTTCTTCTTAAGTTTTTGAGCGCTGCAGAACTTGCCGTAACAATATGGGTATCCACTTCAAGACGGACTCCGCTCATTCCAACCGGGTCCCTTACTCCACTTTCGCCATCTACTATAAACTCCCGTGGAATAACATGAATTATTTCTCTGCTGGCAGGATGACTAACAGCGCTCGCTGCGTCAACAACTCTTTCAACATCCTCTGGTGTAACTTCTCCATTGGGATTACTTACAGCCACTACCCCTTTTGAATTTTGCGAGCTGACGTGAGCTCCACCAACAGAAATAAATGCGCTATCAACATTATAGCCAGCCATCCTTTCAGCTGCTTCCACTGATGAAATAACAGCTTCAACAGCTTCTTCAATATCTACAATCTGACCCTTTTTAATCCCCCTCGAAGGTAAATTTGCTACTCCAATAATATTAATAGAAGACTCTTGAACTACTTCTTCAGTTATTACTTGTGCAATAAGAGTGGTAATTTTAGAAGAACCGATATCAATTGCTGCAAGAATTTGACTTTTATTCATGTTACATGCTAATTACTGGATTTTTATATCGTAAATCAACTTTATGATTTTTACCAGTTGACATTATTGTAGAATTTTGAAAGATATCGTTCAACTGTGAAAGTATAACCTCTAGTGAACCAAGAATCACATCTATATCTCCATAAAGAGGAAAGGCAAAATCAAAACCACTTACTTTTGCGTAAAGACCCGCTTTGTCAACACTTAAATTACCCGCGTCGTAATATTTAACCAATTCATTTGCAAGCTTCATTCCAAAACTAAACTGCTCATTGTGCGGAACTTCGTAAACTAAAATAACAGGCAATTGCGTATTGAAAACAGCTCCCAAACTCACCCCTTCTTTATCAAAAACATAATATTTGTTTTCAGCAAACTTTGCAGCTACTTTCGGCTCTCTTTCATCAACCTCCAAAGACAAGATATCAGGGAAATTAAAACTAATGCGATATTTCTTAACCCTAATGGATTCAGAAAGTTCTTTGGACAACAAATTCCTTGCATCAAAATAGCTTTTACCAATGTATCTTTCGGCCGCACTTTCTGTTTCCTTTGAGCAATAACTTGATTTATTGAAACAACGTACATTGTTTACTTTCAAAGACCTCCAAACATACAACAAACAAACAACTACTACTACTAAAAACAAAAGATATAAACTATTTTTTCTCTTTCTTTTCATATCAAACTCTGAATCATGACAGCAAGCTGGTAAGAAGCTCTACGATCTAAACCTCTAAGATTACACTTAGCTGAAGCCATATTTTTCCAGTTGTCTTTTACAAGGCTAATTGCTTTTAAAAGACTCTTGGCAGTAAATTTATCCTGTTCAACAATAATCGCTAAACCTGAATCCGCAGCAAGAGAAGCATTTTTATACTGTTCATTATTTTGAACCCATGGTATTGGGACAAATATAGCCGGGCGTCTCGCGGCAATAATTTCAGAAACCGTATTGGCCCCTGCCCTGCCAATTATAATATCAGCTTTATCAAAATACTTATACATTTCGTCTACTGGAATAGATGGATAAACAATATATCTATTTTTGAATTTTTTTTGTACCTTTTTTCTCAATTCTTGAGCTTGTTTAAAGTCCAAATCTCCGCACTGATGAATCACTTTGTATTTACGAACTATTTTGTCAATACAATCAAAGATAACCCTATTAAAAAACTGCGAGCCTCTTGAACCTCCAGTAATAAAAATGACAGGCAATTTAGAAATCCTTTTTTTAGGCTTAATTCTAAAAAAACTTTCTTGTATTGGATTCCCTACCAAAACAACCTTATTTTCCGGAAAATATTTCCTGCTTTCTTTCCTTGAAATAGCCACTTTATTAGCAAACGGCGCAGAAAGTCTGTTTGCAAGCCCGGCCGCCGCTGTTTGTTCGTGAATTAGAATTGGAATACGGATAAGCCACGCTACTACAACCACAGGAAAAGCGGCAAAACCACCAAAAGAAACAATTACTTTTGGTTGTATTTTTACAATAATAAAAAATGCATGGACAAATCCCAAAGGAATCTTCAGAAGAGAAATTAAGCTGTAGCGAGTCCACCTCCTTTGCAATTTACCTGAAATTATGTTGCAACAACGCACATTCGCTTTCGGCAAAGTTTTAAATTCCAAACTAACGATATTTTTACCTTCAATCGGATATTTGCTACCAACCCAATAAATTTCCCACTCAATATTTTGCTTTCTTAACGCCTCAACAGTTGCCAAAGCAGTAGTGCCAGCATGACCCCCAGTTAAGATAATTTTATGTTTGAGCATACTTACTAATGTTTAATATTATACCTAGAGCAGTAAGTATCATAACCAAAGAAGAGCCTCCATAACTAAAAAATGGAAGAGGAATCCCTGTTAAAGGAGTAATTGCAACAATAGAAGATAAGTTTAAAAAAGTTTGCGCCATCATCCAAAACGCAATTCCGGACGCAAGTAATCTAGAAAAATTATCCGGAGCAATACTTGCAACTCTTAATATTCGCAAAACAAAGAAAGCAAGCAAGAGGATTAAAACCGTAGAACCGACAAGTCCTACTTCTTCGGCTATTACTGCAAAGATTGAATCACTTGCGGTTTCGGGCAAAAATAAATGCTTTTGTCTTGATTGCCCGATTCCGACTCCAAATAAACCTCCAGTTCCTAAAGCAATCAAAATTTGGCGCATGTGATAAGATTTTCCCAGCGGATCTGTTGAAGACTCGAGAAATGTCAAAAGCCTTTCTCTTCTGTAATCAGATATGAGAATTAAAAAACCTGTTAATAGAGAAGCTAGCGAGCCTATTATAAAAAGACTTGCAAAAGATATACCTGCGGCAAAAAGCTGAAATATGCCAATAGCCGATATTACTATAGTTGTTCCTAAATCTGGCTGAAACATAATAAGCAGAGAGACCAAACCAATAAATCCAATGATATATGAAAGAGGGTATTTCTCATCTGACATTTTTGCGACAACCAAAACTACAGCAAATTTGGCAAGTTCTGAAGGTTGAAAATTAAAAGATCCTATCCCAATCCACCTTCTCGCACCTAAAAACTTATCACCTATCCCCGGTATTAAAACCGCAACAAGGAATAATAAGCTAACTCCCCCAATTGCGAAAGCTACTTTCTTCCAATAAGAATAATGAATATTATAAGTGATAAACAAACCCAAAAAACCCAACATTGTCCAGATAACTTGTTGTTTGGCAAAATGATAGGGGTTTGAAAATACCATTAGAGCTTGTGGCGCTGAAGCGTTTGCGATTGCTAAAATCCCAATCACACTAAGAAGAACCACAATCCAAAATAGCAATTTGTCAAATTGACGTAGTTTTACGTTATTCTTCTTCCTTCTCACGATATTCAAAATTTAAAGGTCTAAATCAAATTGTAGTCAGCCAAAGGCCAAAAACTGCAAGCATTACAGCCGCCAGCCACGCCCGCATCACAACCTTAGGCTCTTCCCAGCCAATTGCTAAAAACGTATGATGGATTGGGGCCAGAGGAAAGATCGGTCGTTTCAAAAATCTCCAACCCAAAATTTGGATAATAGAACTTGCCGCCTCAACAACAAAAAGCCCGCCTATTACAAAAAGTGTTGCTACATTTCCAATCATTAAACCAATCACAGCAATCATCGCGCCAAAAGAAAGAGCCCCAGTATCGCCTAAAAAAATTCTTGCCGGCCAGACATTAAAATAAAGAAATGCCAATAAAGCCCCCTGCCAGAGAGAAATAAATATAAAAAGCGGTGTGTCTAAGTGCTCAACAGCAATTATGATATAGGCAAAAAGATAAATCATGAGAAGCCCACCTGCCAAACCGTCCAAACCATCCGTAAAATTAAATGCATTAGCAAAAAAAACTATCACGAATGCCGCAAATGGAATGTAAAAAGGTCCTAAATTTACAACAACATCAATAAGCGGAATATGAAGTATTTCTATCCCCAAATATTTATACATAAAAAAGCCAATAGCAAAACCCAAAATCCATTGCAAAGCAAACTTCTGTAAACGCGTAAGACCATAAACTGCTCCCAATCTACCTGCTTTCGGTTTGCCAAATATTTTTATTATGTCATCCAAAAGGCCTAAAATTCCAAAAGAAATAAAAGTAAAAAAAATTACAATTAATTCGTTTTTTAAATTAAACGACGTCTCAATATAAACACCAATCTTTTGAGCAACAGGCAAGACTCCAGCAAAAAGCAAACATATTACAAAAACTAAAAGTATTCCACCCCCTATAGGTGTACCAGCTTTTACATCATGAAGTTTGTCAAATAAAGATTCTTTATTGCCTTTGCCCAACCCTTCTTTTCTCCTTACTAGCTTAACTTTGTAAAGAAGATTTATAAACGGAACTACAAGAACGCTGGTGATTAAAAAGGAAAATATAACAAGCCCCAAAGCCAAAGGCAAAACATTAACATTGCTCATAGGCCAAATTATTATATCATGCAGTAAGTGATGCTAGAATAAGCCAATGAATATATTAATATTGCACGGGTGGGGACAAAACTCTACTTTGTGGGCAGACTTTTGCAAAAAATTATATGACTACAAACCTCTAGCTTTTGATTTACCAGGATTTGGCAACGAACCTCTCGTATCAAGTGAATGGGGCATTGGAAACTATGCAGATTGGGTAATAGAAAAGATTAAAAAACAAAAAGAAAGAAATATAATTTTGGTTGGTCATTCTTTTGGAGGCAAAATTGCAGCTGAAATTGCTATAAAATGCCCTGAATTAGTAAAAAAATTAATACTAGTAGCCGCCCCTATTATTAGAAAACCAAGTATCGGGATTAGAATAAAAATTGCATTATTAAAAATTGCGAAAAAGATTCTTTTTAACAAATCTTACAATATACTTTTATCTTCAGAATACAAGGAAGCTAAAAAAAACGGTCTGGATAAAATATTTAAAAATTCTGTTGAATATGACAGAACAGACGAAATTTCAAAGATAAAGGCTCCTGTTTTGATAGTTTGGGGCAAAAACGACGAAACTGCCCCAATTGCAATTGGCAAAAGGATGCACTCATTAATTAAAAATTCTAAACTAGAAATAGTTAGCGGTGGGCATAACCTCCATTTGGAAAACCCTTATATTCTTTTCGGAGTAATCAAAAAATTTATTGCACAAGCATGAACAAAATCTTTCCACTTATCGATTTTTTATATCTTTTGCAAATTGAAGAGTACAATAGCAAGAGATACTTTAAACTTTTAAGCAGATTTTTCTTAAGGCGCAATTTTCAAAAAAGGGGAAGTATTGTTTATACAACGAGAATTAAAACTACCCTTCTATTTGCCTTAATTCCTAGTATCTTATTTTTTCCATTAACTCCAATATGGGTAGGGCTTGCCAATATAATTCTTACACCTTATTTTGAAATGATTAAGCTTAACATCCAAAACAAAGCCGCAAAATATTTTTCTAATGTTTTTAACGGAAAAGTTATTGCAATTGCCGGATCTTACGGCAAAACCACTACCAAAAATTATATTTTTGAGCTAATACGCTTCAACTATAAAACACAAATGATTCCCGGCAACATAAATACTCCAACAGGGATTGCAAACTGGGTTTTAAACAAACTTAGAAAAGATACTGAAATTCTAATCGTGGAAATGGATACATATTTCATAGGTGAAATAGCCAGAAGCTGTAAAATTACACCCCCGGATATTGCTATATTAACAAATACAGCAGACCAGCACCTTGAAAGATTTGGTTCTAGAAAAAATCTTATAAATGCCCTTAATGAAATTTTTAAATTCGCAAAACCTAATGCAATAAAAATATCCGGAAAAAAATCTAATTTTGAATATGCCTTGGAAGTCGCAAAAATATTAAAAATTCCTCCAGATATCACCAAAGACACAGCTAAAAAACTTAAAAAACCAGACAGGCGTGGGGATTTTAAAAATATATTTGGCTATACTGTAATTGATGAAAGTTACAACATTTGCGAAGAAACAGCGATATTCGGTTTAAAAAACGCAATAAATATAGCAAAAAAAGAAAATAAAAAACTTGTTGTAATTACAGCCGGGATTCCCGAACTTGGGAACGAAAACAAAGATGCAAATTTTAAATATGCAATCTTCCTTAAAAAATCCGGTGTTGAAGTGGTAATTTTAAAGTCTATTTTATGCAAAGACTACATAAACAACCTTAAATATTACAAATTAGCAAAAGATTTAAAAGAAGCATGGGGGTTCATCACAAATAATTACAAACCAAATAAGTATGCAATATTATTGCAACCAGAACTTGGAGATCAATATTATTAATTTATCACAATCTCCTATCTTTACCGTGAAAAAACTTTTCTAGAATATCGCTTTCGTAATCAAGCTTAAGAAACTGTTTGTATTCAAAATCTTTAAAACTTTGCTCTATTAAATCGGTAATTTGCTGAGTAAAAGTAATTCCCGACGCTTCCCACAAATAAAATGCCATTGAACCTGGGATTGGGTTTACTTCCGTTAAATAGATTATGTTGTCTCTTGTAACCATAAAATCAATTCTTACCATCCCTTTTAAGCGGCAAATTTCAAAAACCTTTACCGCAATCTCCTTAATTTCGGCTCTTAGTTTTTTAGATATCCTAGCTGGCAGTTCACGCATTAAAGATGCCATGCCAGCATTCTTTTTATTTCCGTTCTTTTGATACTTATCAGAAAAAGATAATATCTCATCACTGCGCAAAGGCCGCTCTATCTCACTTACTTCTATTTTGTTATTAATTAACCTTACAGCACAATTATACTCATAAAAATATTTAATAAATTTTTCTACCAAAATTTCACTATCTATAAATGCAGCCTCTAACAATCTTTTTTTGAGTTCAATCTTAGTGTTGGCAACGGAAATTCCTATACTGCTACCAAGATGAGCAGGTTTGACTATAACTGGAAAGCCTAGATTACCGGCAACTGAATTGACTTTATCCTCCAAATCTTTTTTTAGTTCTTTTCCATAAAACCTTAACCATGGAACAGTATTGATTCCATATTTTTCTACGACTTCTTTTGTCAAAACCTTATTCATGACTATTGCTGAAGATTCAACTGTGGGTGAAGTAAAAGGAAGTTCTAGGGTCTCAAAAAGACCTTGTATTGGACCGCTTTCTCCACCTCCACCATGAAAAGCCAAATAAGCAGCGTCTAGATAAATCTTTCTTGCAAAAGGCCTGCCTTTAACTAGAAAAGCCCCTTTGTCATCTCTACCAAAGAACACATTATCTCCAGTATTTATATTAAAATCCTTTCTTGAATTAATTTTTTGATACTTAAACAAACCTGATTTAGTTAAATAAACAGGATACGGGTCAAATTTATCGCGATCTATATTTTCCAAAACCTGAAGACCGCTAATAACCGATACTTCGTGCTCGGCAGATACTCCTCCAAATAAAACAGCTATTTTTTTAATCATTCCTGGCAATTTTTAATACTTTACCTCTTAGCGCCATGCGCACCGCAAGAAAATCACTCCAATCATATTCTGCTCCATTATAGGCCATACTATTCTCGTGGGATTTGCCTGCTATTAAAACAATATCACCTTTTTTAGCAACTTTCCTTATTGCAAAATAAATGGCCTCACCCCTTTCGGCAATTTTAAAATACTTTGCTTGCTTATTTTTTACCCCTTTTATCATATGGCTAAATATATCTTTTATGTCTTCGCTTCTTGGATCTTCGGCCGTAAATATTGAAACATCCGCCAGTTCTGTTGCAATATTGGCCATCATTGGCCTTTTTTTAACATCTCTTTCACCTGCACAACCAAAAACAACTACAACCCTTCCTGTTTTTTGGCTTTTAAGAAGTTTCAAAACCTGTTTTAGGGCATTAGGAGTGTGAGCAAAATCTATATAAACCTTAATGCCCAACTTATTTTTAATTTCCTCAAGTCTGCCAATCGGGGGTTGCATGTTTTCAAGCGCGTCAATTATATCGGCAGTATTTATGCCAAAGTACTTTGCTGTCGTATATGCGGCTAGCGCGTTTTGCACATTGTATTTACCAACTTCAGCAATAGGCTTTTTCATAATCTTTAAAAGATTAAGATTATTTTCTTTTAATGAATAAGTTAATTTTTTTCTATGAATATTTTTGTACAAGTAAGAGTAATTTCTGTCATCTTTATTTAAAACTGCCACCTTTGCATTTTGCAAAAGTTTTAATTTTGTATCTCTATACTTTTCAAAAGTTTTATGATAATCAAGATGCTCGTGAGTGATATTTGTTATAACCGCAATTTCGAATTTTAAAGGTGATATTCTTTTTTGGGCAATTGCATGCGATGTAACTTCCAGCACAACAAACTCTTTTCTTTGCTTTACAAATTTAGCTAATATCTTATAAAGCTCCAAAGATTCAGGCGTGGTAACATGAAAACCAGGCGAGGTTATAGTGCTAATTAAACCAACATTTCTACCAGCTTTTTTAAGAATTTCATAAATCATATGAGAGGTTGTAGTTTTTCCATCCGTACCAGTAACACCTATTAAAGTTAATTTATTGCCTGGATTCCCATAAAATTCCGAAGAGAGACGAGACAGTTTATCCCTTGCGTCTTTTACTTTTAAATACTTAACTTTTTTAAGCCAGTCAATTTTGGGTTTTGATTCACTGACAATTACATCTGCTCCTTTTGATATCGCTTCCGGTATAAAATTATATGCGTCAAAGTGCTCTCCTTTAATCGCAACAAATACACTTCCTTTTTTTACCTTCCTTGAATCATCTGTAATATGTTTAAATTTCAAATTATTAAAATCTCCTCTTCAAGTTCTATAGCAAAATTATCTTTAACAACTTTTTTCATCATGCGCATAAATTCCAAAATTTTTTTGGGCGATGCACCATAGTTTACAACAGCCAAAGCTTGTGTAGGAAAAGTACCCACATTCCCAAATCTTTTTCCTTTCCACCCAAGAATGTCCAAAAGTCTTCCTGCGGGAATCTTTACAAAATTCCCCTCAACCGACTTTGTGTATCTTAAGTTTTCAACTGGGTAACATTGTAAATCAGGATCTATCTTCTTTATTTCTTCATACTTCTTCCTAGATACTACAGGATTTTTAAAAACACTCCCTGCGGTACCTACATTACTTATTTCAGGAAGCTTTTTTTTTCTAATTTTCATCACAGCAAAAGCAACATCCTTGACTGTAGGCTTTTTTATATCTTTCAGCTCATCCAAAAGGCTAATGTTTTTTGCATAAGTTTTGCCTGTTTCAAAGTAAGAAATGTTTAGTTTTGGCTTTTTGGAAAGCTGAATTCTAACCGCTGTTATAAAAAACTTACCGAAATCGCGTAATTTAAACCTGCTGTTTCTATACTCAAATTGACAATCATCTTTTGAAAAGATAAATTTTTCACCTGTCTTAAGATTAATTGCATCCAAACTTACAAAAACATCTGAAAAATTTTGACCATAAGCTGCAATATTTTGAACAGGCGCGGCCCCTACCGTACCAGGAATATAAACTAAATTTTCAATCCCTCCCCAATTTTTTTTAACAGCATACATTACAAGTTTATGCCAATTTTCGCCTGAACCTATTTCTAAGATTATGTTTTTTGGTGTATCTTTAATAACCCTAATTCCTGATATTAAATTTCTAACAACCAATCCATCATAGTCACCTGTAAACAAAACATTAGCACCCCCTCCCAATATAAATATTTTCTCTCGGCTAAAATTTTTAATAACATTTACTATTTCTTCTTCTGATTTAACCAAAGCAAAATATTTTGCATTTACATCAACACGAAAAGTGTTTAATTTCTTTAAAGGATAGTTTTTTAATACCTTCATATTGACTTAAAAATTACCCTAGCAAGTTCGCTACTTTTGCCTGCGCCCATCACTACTACGACGTCATGCTTTTTAAGCTCTTTTGCTAATCTTGCAGCGATTTCTTTAAAATCATATGAGTACCATACTCTATCGTTGACTACTACCTTTGCCAGTTTTTCTTCGCTCATGCCATAATCTTCTTTATCACGACCTTTAAAGATGGGGGCTATAACTACACAGTAGGCATCCCGAAATGCTTGAGCATAGCCTTTAAGCAGCCTTTTTACTCGCGAAAAAGAATGTGGCTCTACTACCACATACAACCTAGACATTGGGTGTTTTTGTTTTAGCGCAGAAATAGTCTTTTTAATTGCCGTAGGATGATGCGCATAGTCATCATACACAAAAATACCGCGTTTTTCCCCCAATAGCTCCAATCTTCTGCTAATGCCAATAAAAGAATCCAAGACTTTTCTAATGATAGAGGGTTTAATCCCATAAATAGTAGAAAGAGCAATAACGCCCATTATGTTTGAAATATTATAATCACCGCATAAGTTTGTAAAAAACTCCTCTTTGTCATTGAATCCTTTCCAGTGGACAACGAAACTGGTTCCTTTGGAAGACCTTCCAGTTATAAAAGCTCTAAAATCGGCAGAATTTTTCCCTACCGAATACGAATAAGCCCTAATCCCTTCATGCATAAAATTGACACCTTTTAAGAGTTTACGAACTCCTGGTGAATTATTGTTAAAAACTAATATTTTTTTCCCTCTTAAAGAAAGCACATGCTTTTTAAAGCTTTCAATGACTTTACGGATACTTGAAAAATAATCAGGATGGTCAAATTCAATATTATTTAGAATAATTGCTTCCGGGGAATAATTTAAAAAATTGTCATAAAACTCATCTGCTTCAGTAACAAATATTTTTCCCTTTCCTGCTTTATAATTTTCGCCCCATTCATACAATTTTGCTCCAACCATTGCACTTGGATAAAAACCGGCTTTTTCAAAGACAAGCGCCAGGAAAGCGCTTGTGGTTGATTTCCCATGGGTGCCTGAAACCGCTATAACTTCTTTATCTTGTTGCAAGTATTTGCCTAAAAATTCCTGCCAAGTTAGCTTATTTGCAAAACCCACTATCTCGGACTCTGGAGGATATTTAAAATAGACAGCAGGAGAAACCACCAATAAATCTCTATTCACAAGGTGGTCGGGTGAATGTCCTTTTTTGATACTTACCTTGTTTTTTAACTTAAAAATATAAGGAGAATCAATATCCACATCGCATCCGTCTACCTCATATCCATATTCGTGGGCAATCCCCGCGACCGCAGACATACCACTGCCACCAATTCCCATAAAATGGACTTTTGGTAAATTTCTCATGCCTCTCTAATTTCTGCATGAAGTTTCCTCAAATTTTCTACAAAATTAGGATGACCCCTATAAATAGCGTCTGCATTCAATATTCTGCTTTCCCCTTCGCTGACCATTGCAGCCATCATCAATGAAACAACTGCGCGAATTATATAAGGAGCTTCAATTTCAGTTCCGTAGAGTTTATTGCCTCCAGTAATTAATACCCTATGAGGATCTGCAAGCAAAACATCAGCTCCGTATTTTTGAAATTCCGAGGTCCAAAACAGCCCGGATTCATACATCCAATTATGAAAAAGCACTGTTTTTTTATTAGCAACTAACGCAAGGGGCATAAACAAGGGGAGCATATCAACAGGTAAGCCTGGCCATGGCTGTGCTTTGACCTGCAAGGCGCCACGATTTGATTTAATCATAATTTTTTGGTTAGCATCAACCACTGCTGAATTATTGTCGTATTCTATTTTTACATTAAATTTAGAAAAAATATGATTAATAAATGAAAAATGCTCCGGTATAGCGTCTTCAACACGAACTCTTCCTCCTGTTGCAGCTCCTAAAGCTAAAAATGTAGCAATCTCGTAATGATCTGGTAAAATTCTATGCTCAACAGGAGTAATTTTTTTTCCGCCATTTATTTCCAAAATGCTTGAACCTATTCCACTAATATCTGCCCCGCAGTTATTTAAAAATTTACACAAATCCTGAACATTAGGCTCTGATGCGGCTCCAATTATTCTTGTATGTCCTGGTAAATTAACTGCTAACATAATCATGTTTTCTGTTACTGTTGGGCTCATTTCTGTTAGCCAAACAGTGCCTGCTCTAGCTTTGGAAGCATCCATTCTTGTTTTTTTGTTATCTACTTGTACTTTCACCCCAAGGGCGCTAAAAGCTTCATAATGCGAGTCAAGAGGTCTAGCTCCCAAAGTGCACCCGCCAGGAAGCTCATCAAAATCAACTTTGCGAAATCTGGAAAGCATTGGCCCCCACAAAAGAGCTGTTCCGCGCATAGGACCAACATCTTCCTTGTTTATGTTTTTTAAGCTTACCTTAGAGTTGTCTATAATCAATGTTTTTTTATCTTTGTTCCAATTCACTACACTTCCGAGTTTTATTAATATGTTAATCAACCTTGAAACATCGGTAATATCCGGCACATTAGTAAACTTGACTGGCTTATCAAAAAGAAGTGTAGCTGGAACCAAGGCAACTGAAGCATTTTTATTTCCGGAAGGTCTAATTACTCCACTTAGCGTCTGCCCGCCCTTAACAATCAAATCCATGTAAAGGACATTATATAATTTTGATGCAAATTTGTTAATTCCAGATGTGTAGATTCAACTCCACTCCTTACGTGGAATCACTGGAATGAAATTTCAAACTATTCAGGTCTAATATTAAAATATTTAAAAAGTTCACGCGCTATATCAAACCACAATGGGGCAGCGGTTTCACTTGCCCAAGGCGAACTTGTTGGTTCGCGAAGAGTCACAAGCATAAGAAATTTAGGATTATAAGGTGGAGCAAAGCCTACAAAACTTGCAATCGTTTTTTCTGCATCGTAATGGCCAGAAACTGGGATTTGAGCCGTTCCTGTTTTGCCAGCAATCAAATGACCTTTAGGCAAGGCCCACTTTGCCTCCCCTTCATTTACAGCAGCAATCATCATTTCCGTTATTTCACGAGCAGCCTTGGAACTTATCACTTGCTTGCCAACATTCGGGGGCAAGTCCTCAGTGCCATTTGCCAACTTAACCTTATCTACCAATTGCGGTGCAACTTCTAAACCACCATTGGCTATTACACCTATAGCCTTAATCATTTGAATTGGAGTTACTGCAATCCCTTGACCAAAACTTGTAGTAGCTAAATCAACTATATTCCACGAACCTTTTTTTCTTAAAGAAGGAGTTACCTCTCCCTGTAAATCTATGCCTGTTAATCTTCCAAATCCAAAAGATTCAAGATAATCGTACATCTTATCTGAACCAAGCTTTTTACCGACAAAGGCCATGCCAACATTGTCCGAGTGAATAATCACATCACGCATCGTTGATTTAGGATTGTATTTGTTATTCCAAGTTTTTATAAAATATTTATCAACTTGCAAAGGACCTGAACAGATATCGCATAAAGTGTCAGAATTAACTACCCCAGAATCAATTCCAGCAGCCATTACAATAGGCTTAAATATAGAACCCGGTTCAAAAGCATCAGATATAACTGGATTTCTAAAAAATTCATCACCATAGTCAAAATATTTATCTGGGTCAAAAGAAGGCAAAGAAGCCATTGCAAGAATTGCACCATCGACTGGTCTAGACACAGTGATACTCCCCGAGATAGCACCATATTTTTCAAGCCCTCTTGCTAAATGTTTTTCAACTATTAACTGAACACCTTTATCAATATGTGTAATTAAATCTACTCCACGCATCGCAACTCCCTCTTTATTTACCCCGAATATGATAGGAATTCCAAGAGCGTTTTTTTCTGCGATTTTAAAACCATCCTTTCCTGCCAAATAATCATCATAATAACCCTCAAGGCCAAAATATCCTTTATCCTTACCTTCATTATCTTTACCTACAAATCCTAAAAGATGTGCGGCAGAGCTTGCTTCGGGGTATGCTCTGTCCTCTTCCAGTTCAAAATAAAGACCGTCTATTCCAAGTTCTTCAACGGCTTTCTTGGTTTGTCGGTTTAAACGATTCTTAAGCGGTATCCAGACAAGTTCCTTTTTATTTAATAATTTCTCAATTCTTTCTTGTTCTTTTTTAAAAGCGTCTTTATAAGTCTTTTCCGCCTCTTTCGAATTATCAGAATTTTCTATTTTTTCTACAAAAATCTCTGCCAGATTATGGGATGTATCACTAGGGTCGCCCGAAAATTTTGGTCTTTGTGCATAAAGCAACCAAGCATCTAAGCTTGCTGCTAGCCATGTGCCATCGCTGGCTAAAATATCTCCACGTTGGGCTAAAACGCGCCTTGCACTTTGTTGTTGTATATACCCCTGCTCTGAAAGCTCTTTTCCCCGAACAACCTGCCAATAAAAAAGCCTCACAAATAAAGCAACTATAACCATAAGAAAACCAAGAGAAATTATTCTTAATCGAAGAATGTAGTTTGATTGCTCCATCTACTTAGCATAACCCAAAACGGGGACAGTTTTGTTTAAGTAGACTACACGCTCCGGCAGTATAAAATCTTCACTTTCTTTGCTTACAAGAGTTAAAGAAGTTTGCATTATTATTTCATCTTCCAGACTTCTATTAACAGCTTCTATTTGTGAAATTTCTGTCTCTATCTTATGAAGCTCAAGGCCTGCGATAGATGCTTTCACCCCACTAAAAATCATTAAAGAGAAAATAATAACAAAAAGACTCGTTGCCAAAAAAACTTTTCTTCTATTATTCATAACTTTTCTATAATCCTTAACTTAGCGCTTCGCGCACGCTTGTTTTTCTTTTTTTCTTCATTGCTTGTCATAATTAAATCCCAAACCTTTCCAAGACCTTCGGATTCCAATTTTTTAAAGTATCGTTTCACAATTCGATCCTCGCCAGAATGAAAAGAAATTACCGCAATCCTCCCACTTTTTTTGAGCAAGCTAAAAGCTTGCGGAATGGCACTTTCCAAATTTTCATATTCGCTATTTACTGCTATCCTCAAGTTCATAAAAGTTTTAGTTGCTGGATGAATTTTCCCTCTTTTTCTTTTATTAAAAATGGCCAGCAAATCCGATACTTTTTCAAAAGGACTCTCATTCCTTTTATCAATTACGACTCTTGCCATACTCCTAGACTCTAAAATTTCAGACAATTGCCTTTCGTTTAAACTGTTTAAAAGTTGTGCAGCAGTAACTGCCTGAATACTCGGGTCAAGTCTCATATCCAAATAATCATCAGGTTTTTTAAAAGAAAAACCCCTGTTGTCATTATCAAGATGAACGCTTGATATCCCCAAATCAAATAAAACTCCATCCACCTCATCAAACCGATTTTCTCTCGCAATTTTTCCAATATCTCTAAAGTTTCCTTGCACGAGCTTTATGCGAGAACCCCATTTTTCTGGCTTTACATTTTTAGAGGCAATCTCAAGCATCTGCTTGTCCGCCTCTATCCCTAAAACATTTCCACCGCGTTTCAAAATTTCAAGACTATGACCACCTGCCCCAAGCGTTGCATCTATATATTTACCCAAAGCCCGAACTTTCAAACAATCAACACTTTCTTTTAAAAGTACGCTTTCGTGCATTTACGTTTCTTTCTCTGCCAATTTTTCTATGTATTCTTTTGTCGCCTCAACCAATTCTTTGCCCTTGTCCTCCCATAATGTTTTAGGCCAAATTTCCACTCTATCACCTAAACCAACAAAAACAATTTCTTTTCCCAGTCCAGCATACTTTGATAGTGCTTCTGGAATTACTATCCTACCTTGACTATCTGGCTCTGCTTCAAAAGCAGAGCCTAATACAAATCTTTCAATGTCCCTAACTCCCAAGCTTATAGTTTTCTTTCCGCCTGTAAGTCTGTTGAGCAAATTATTCCAAAAATCAAAACTTACAAGAACAAGGCAATTCTCATACCACTTTGCTAGAATCACCTTGTTCCCAAGCTCGCTTATAAATTTTTTAGGTACCGCAACTCTCCTTTTATCGTTTAAAGTTGTATAGTAACTGCCTATTAACATATTAATTAGGCAGTTTATAAACTTTATGAATCACCACTTATCACCACTACAAACCATTTTGATATAATATTTCACGCGTGTCAACACCAATTAAACCCAAAAACTAAAATGTGCAAAAAATACTAGTCAATCAAAAGTGAGGTTTGGATTAAAAAACAACTGAATAAATATTAGACAAGAAAAAGAAGATAATAGGCCTCAAAAAAGATATTCTATTTTGCTGTTACAAAAACACCAACATCTTCTGAAGATCCCGAGAGCTTCTCCCAGCGATTACCGTACCAAGCATAAACATTTTCGCCTAAGCTTACATCTCCTTTATAAGGACCCGGTGTGGATGCGAAAACTCCATAAGGGCCAGTTGATATTTGAGCAGGAAAACTTTCCGGAATGCCAAAAGTGGGCATAACCACAAAAAAATTATCACTTTTATTCTCTAATGTATAAGTAAACCTGCCGTCTAACGAAGAAAGTTTTAACCCCCCTTTTGAAAGAGACCATTGGCCGCTGATTTTGCCAATTAATTTGCCGTTATTATCCCTAAAGCGAAGTGTTAACGTACCATCATCGACTCCTTGATCATATCTAAACTTTCCAGACGATTCAGAACCAAGCAACAACTCTCGTTCTATCTTTTCCAAACCATTTAACTTAACCTTACCCGGCACTCCCTGAGTTATACCTTCTGCGGTATCATAATAAAGTTCATAGTCCATACTATAAGCACCCGGTACATTAAAATTTGAAACTATCATTTTTAAATAATGCCCATCTTTGGAAGGAATTAATTGAGTAAACGGCCTCTGATCAAAAGGCAATTCCGGGGAGTTTTCTTCAACATCAACACTCACACTAGGCCTTCTAATCAATAAAAAGAAAAAAAGCGGAAGTGCAACTATAAGCACAACCAGAAAAAGTAATACTTTCTTCTTTACAATAGAATTCATGCTTAAGCCTCTAAACAATTCTGCACATAGCTTAAGATTTTGTCAACACTTATCCGTTCTTGCTTTGCGGTATCTCTATCCCTAATGGTAACGGTATCATCTTTAAGAGAATCAAAATCAACAGTAATGCACCAAGGGGTGCCAATCTCGTCTTGAGAAGCATATCGCTTGCCTATATTCCCTCGAGAGTCCCAATAAACCATAAGATGTTTTTTTAATCTTTCATATATATTTCTGGCCTTACTAACAAGTTCATTTTTATTAGCCAACAAAGGAAAAACAGCAACCTTATAAGGAGCAAGACTTGGGTGTAGCTTCAATATAAATCTATCGTCCTTATTGCTATATGCCTCAATAATTAAAAACAAGACAGCCCTATCAACTCCTCCGGAAGTTTCTATCACCCAAGGGGTATATTCTTCGTTGGTATTAGGGTCTTTGTAAGTCAATTTGTGCCTGCCTAAATCCCAATCGCCCCTGTGATGAATTCCTTCAAATTCCTTCCAGCCAAAAGGCGATTTATACTCAATGTCTACTGCAAAACGAGCATAATGAGCTCTCTCATCGGGCTTATGCTCCTTAAATCTCAAATTTTCACCCCTAAAGCCAAGCGACTTATACCAATTTATCCTTTCTTCTTTCCAATAATTAAAGTATTTTTCACCCTCCTGCTCATCTGGCTTAATAAAAAATTCAAGCTCCATTTGTTCGAACTCGCGGCTTCTAAATGTCAAATTACCCGGCGTAATTTCATTTCTAAAAGCCTTACCTATTTGAGCAACGCCAAATGGAATTTTTACTCGACTTGAAGAAACTATATTTTGAAAATTTACAAAAACGCCTTGTGTAATTTCACCCCTCAAATATGCTTTCAGTTTAGGCTCAGTAACACCAAGATAAACCTCGGTAAGCAAATTAAAACTTTTAGGTTCTGTCCATTCTACTTTTTCTTTATGATCTTCTTCATGCTGTTTTATTTTTTCCTCATTATCAGCTCGAACCCTAATATGGCAAATTTTGCATTCAACTAGGGGATCAGTAAAATTATCTACATGTCCGCTTGCATTCCAAACCTCCGGACTCATAATTATAGAGGCATCAATACCAACGATATCATCACGGAGCTGTACAATAGACTTCCACCACTCATTTTTAACATTTCGCTTCAGTTCCACGCCCAATGGGCCATAATCCCAAAAGCCCGCAATTCCTCCATAAATTTCACTACTCTGATAGATAAAGCCTCGCCTTTTGACAAGAGCAGCAATTTCTTCCATCTTAACCATGAAGTTATTGTAGCCTAAGAATAAACTTTTTGCACCTATTGCACTTCTGGTGTGAATTTGTAGCTACATATCTGGTTTATCCCCTCAAGTTATTTTTGAAGGCGTTTGCCAACCCTGACGCTTGATAGCTTTTTTTCAATAATATTTTCAAGAAGCTCGTCAGGATTTGAAATAAACTGATCATCAGGAATAAAGCCCAAGATTTGAGCTAGTTTCAAACTAAAATCGCTACGTACTTTTTTTAGTGATTTTTCGTGATTTAACCTCTCTAAATAATTGCGGAGTAAAAAATAAATTTGACTATTTTTTTCTAAACCCCCTGATGTACGTAAAACAATTTCGGCAAAAAAATAGGCCACTGAAATTTTCTTTAAATCATCTTTTATAAAAGCCAAATTATCAATTATTTCTACTTCAGTAAGCAGAGGTATCCCTTTTGTTTCTTTAGCAAAAAACTTAATAATGCTGAATAGCTCCAAGGCCCCTCTTTTACGGCTTTTTAGTTTTTTGACCCCCTTGGCAAGAAAAGTTAACATACCATAATCTTTTGAAAACACAGTCACCAGCTTATCAGCTTCTGAATATGACTTATAAGACAAAACAATAGCTTCTGAAGCAATACTATGCATTACAGATCAAATTTAAACTCTTTATCTGTGCGAAGATAAAACTCGTGTGAATCTCGACCTAAAGAAATTGAATACAGAGGAGCATCAAGGCCAGCCTGCTTTTGGATTAGCAACTTATATTCTTCTTGGAATCTAAAAGGCAGTTTATATTTAACTCTTATCCTTTTAATCCCCTTAGGTCTAAGCTCAAAACCTCCCGAAATTACAAATTTCCCAAATTCTTCATAAGTATCACCAATATCTTCAAAACCATCTACTTCAACAACCTCGGTCCCTTTAGGCAAATAAATGCGAGTCCAGTTTGGAAGCACTGAATTAAGCCAACCGTCATAATCTTTGGGGTTTTGATAAGTAATATTTAAAACCTTTGTTACAAAACCTTCTTTATCTATCTGAATTTCTTGATTCACCTCTTGGGTAACATACAAATTAGATTTCCTACCGCCCAAGTTTGCGTCAACTATCTTAAGATAGTCCCCATGATATTCACTAACTCTTCCGGCAATTCCAAATGTCTCAATAGCAGATTGGGCACGCTCGTCAAACATATAAAAAAGAACGTGTTTCTCAGTCACAGAATTCCAGGCCGCAGTAAACAATTGTGGAAGCTTATCCTTTGGCTGACCCAGTGCATTTTTCAAGATTGTATTCATAAGAGGGCCAACTATTTCTTTTCGGTTTAGATAATTTTTAGGGGCAAAAACAATCTTTCCGGGTTCATTTTCACTCCAGACAATTGGCCCTTCTACATCAGCAAAGCTTTCAAGCTCATAAATAACTTGCGGACAAGCACAGCGTTCATCATGATTCGTACTATATTGTCCATAACCCGGCACATCAACGGGGCCGATAGCATTTAGAATGTTAACCACAACTTGAGTATCAACTGCAATAACACCATCTATGTTTCCTATCCCAGCCCTTTCTGCTTCAGTTAAAAAAAGCTCCATAGAATCTTTAAAATCTGGCGACCAATTCATATCGCGAAGCCTATATTTATTAGAAATTAAGTATGGACCCTTAAGATATTTTCGTAAAACGGATGGCGCCTCAATCCTTGGCCTATACTTGCTGTCTAAATTATAAATATCATTTGAACTTGATGGCTGAATTTTACCATCAGAAACGTTAATTATAGAATAAGCCGTGATAAAGCCTCCTGTGGGCCTTAGTTCTTTATCGTTTTGAAAAAGCAAAAGATATGTGCGCGTTTCATCAAGTCCAAGCAAGTAGGGGGAAACCTCAAGAATAGGTTTTATATTAGCAATAAATTCGGAAGCTTCCTTAACCAAATCAAAGTACCTTCTTAATGTTTTCCTAACTTCTACGTCGCCCACCTTTTCGGGATAGCGATTAATATCAATTTTAGATATTTCTTCTTCAACAAATTTCGCTTTTGAAGAAAGCTCATCTGCTCTTGGTAAAATATCAGCTATCGTTTGAATTAGAAATTCAATTCTATCGTTTGTGCTATCACCCTTGATTTCAGAACTCTGCCCACCAAAACCAATCATGTCTGCATACGGCTCAACAGTTTTTACAACTATATCAACCGCATCAAGCGCATGCTCGGCCGCGTTAATTGCTATATAACCATCTTTATAATAGTTACCAACAAAAGGCATAAATTTAACCAAATAAAATCTGCTATAACTAGTCTTAAATTCAGAAAAACTCTTTTCAAAAGCTTCAAGCTCGGTTTTAACAACAGATATATCTTGAGAGCGGAAAGAATTAACCAAGTTTTGAGAGCTTTCCTTTACAGAAAGAGTTTTTCTATAAAGCGATATTCCTAAAAAGGCTGCATAAATAAACAAAATCAATATAGCTAACAATAAAAGCAAAATTATTCTTTTAAACCCTGAACCTTTAAATATAACGCTTTTTAAGTTAGGTCTAGGAATCTTCAATTTAAATTTTCTAATATCAAGCATCTTTTGGGGCTCTTCTGTTCCCGATAAATCTGCAAGCTTAATTTGCCGCAATTCAAGCAACGATGGCTTAATTTGAGGGATATCATCTTCATGTTGACGCATAACAAAACCATTTTACACTATTATGCAGCACCTTTACCCGAAATCATAGCCCAAGGAGTTTTGAGTATTATTAAAAGGTCAAATAATAGAGATTTTTTACGAGCATAATAGGCATCCATTTCAATACGCTTATCAAATTTGATATCGCTTCTGCCTGTCACTTGCCAATATCCGGTAATTCCCGGCTTTACCTTTAGGGCTTCCTTAATATATTTCTTGGTCCCAGGGTAAAGCTTTTGTTGAAGCTTTAACTCTTCAGGATAATATGGCCGAGGTCCGACTATACTCATTTCGCCGCGAAGAACGTTAAAAAATTGAGGCATTTCGTCTATTGAATATTTTCTAATAATTTTACCAACCGGAGTAACTCTGGGGTCATTTTTTATTTTATAATTTCCACTTGTTTGTTGTTCACGATAAGCCTTTTTAAATTTCGGGTCCGTTTTTAACAAGTAATATGCGTTAACAATCATTGAGCGAAATTTATACGGGTAAAAAAGCTTGCCGTTTTTGCCAACTCTTTTTGGTATATCTGCAAGGATAGGACCTTTTGAAGTTAACTTAATTGCAATAGCGGTAATAATCATAATCGGAGAAAACAAAATCAACAAAAAGATTGAGCCTAATATATCAATTGTTCGCTTTGCAGTTTCGTAACTCATACAAGGCAGGCTACAATTTGTTTTCACTCAACATATTCAGGATAATATTTTTCTAACTTTGAAAATAAATTCTTAACTTCTTGTGATTTGTTCATATCGCAAACCAAAAGCCCATCCATTGTATCTATGATAATTGAGTTTTTAATTCCAATTACAGCAATAATTTTACCTTTTGGTCCTATTATCAAATTTCCATCCGATTCAAAAACCTCTATGGTTGCATCACCCTTAAATACATTGGTACCTTTTTTGCTTAGTAGCGATCTGTAAAATAACTCCCAAGATATTCCAACATCCTTCCAACCCATATCTGCGGCAATTGTCGCTCGCACATTTCCGGGTAATTTTTCAAATATTCCATATTCCACAGAATCCTTTTTGAACTTGCCATATTCTTCTCTTAAGACTTTTTGTTGTTTATTTGTCCCCCAAGCCTCAACTATTTTTTCTAATCCCTCATACATCTTAGGCTGAAGCTCCCTGTAATAATCAAGCATTTTGTCTGTTTTCCACACTCTATAGCCAGTATTAATCAACCATTTTCCGGATTTAAAAAGTTTTTTGGCAGTGGGCAAACCTGGCTTTTCTATATGTTTTTCAATACTAACTATCTTAAACCCATTTTCCTTACCTAGAGTTTGACCAAGTTTGACCCAACCATTATGAATGCTAGGGTAGGAGGGCTTTGAATCAACCGAAACTATTAGACCTGTTTTTTCAGCAAAATCTCCAGCCGCGGCAAGCGCGTTTAAGAAAACAGATTCTTTTGAAATGAGATGTTTAGCCCAAGAAATAAGAACTGGTTCGCCCGGAAAATACTTATTTACAATTGCAGTAGCAAGGCCGCAAGCTGCAAGCAAATCTTTTCTTTCAGGTTCCAAAATTATATTGCGCTTTGGAACTTCAGGGAGCTGTTTACGTATAAAAGAAAGATAATTCTCTTCTGTGGCTATAAAAATTTCCCCTGGATTATAAATTTTCCTGAATCTTGCATAGGTAATTTGAAGAAATGATTTTCCGCCAATAAAAGGCACAAACTGCTTTGGCGCCGACTTTCTGCTTATCGGCCAGAAACGAGTTCCATACCCTCCACAAAAAATTACAATTTTCATATTACTTGTTAACTGCCCGCAAAAACTTCAACTTAAATTTCTCACAACTAAACTTATTAGCTGTGAAAACAATTATATCATGATGGAATTTAAATTTTGCAAATCTATTTATTGCTTCATTTAAAGAATCTACTGTCTGCTCGCTAAAAAAAACGCCGTTTTTGCCGTCAACTACAATATCCAAAGCCCCACCTGCTTTAAAAGCAATTACAGGCTTGCCATAGCAAAGCGCCTCAACAGCAACTAAACCGAAATCTTCGTTTTGAGGAAATACCAGTGCTTTGCAGTTCTTATAATAATTTCTTAAATCTTTTTCGTTTACATGCCCAGCAAAAAAAATATTGTCCCTTGCCATTTTTTTAAGACTTTTTTCTAAACTTCCAGTTCCAACTATTACCAGAGGTTTTCTATTTATGTTAAACGCGTGAACTGCCAAATCCACTTTTTTGTATGGAACCAATCTGCTCACAAGCAAAAAATATTCTCCATCGGAGGATTTTTTATTTATTCGGTTTACAAAATTGCATGGAGGGAATACGACACTGCTTTCCCTTCCATAATATTTTTTAACTCTTTTTTTTACTTCATTTGAAATAGATAGAATGACATCAGGTCGCTTTGCCGCATACCTATCTACTTTTTTTAGATAATTTACAAACGGTTTCGCAATAAACTTAAATATCGGCTGCCGAAAGTAATCATCATAACCGCTCCATAAATATCTAGTCGGAGTAAGACAATAACAAATATGCTTTGTATTTGGTTTTGTAATTATGTTTTTAGCAAATTCACTTGTTACTGATATAACAAGATCATATTCATCAAAGTTAAACTGTTCAAAAGCCAAAGGCATAAACATCGCAAATAACTCATGGTGTTTGCGCGCAAAAGAAAATTTTTGTAAAAATGAAGTGTAAATGCGAGGGAAAACTTTTGCCCATTTGGCAGTCTCGGAATTATAAACAGAAGTATAAAGAGGCGCATCTGGAAAAATTTTATGCAGGCAAAGAAGAACTCTTTCCGCTCCTCCCCACTTATTTACCCTATCATAAACAATAGCTACTTTCATAGCCAAATTCTAGCAGAACAAATTATTAATTTAATCTACAAAGGAGAGTTCTAATCAAAACTACCAGCTTCTTGGTATAACCTTAATGTACTTTTTGCATTTTCTTGCCATCTGTATTTTTCAACAAATAACTTAGCCTTAACAATAATCTTATTTTTATCCTCTGGCTTCATTTTAAGAGATTCCTCCATTGCACGAGAAATGGAAGAAAAATCAAAGGGGTTAAAGTAAATTGCATTATCTCTATAAATTTCTCTAAAGACTGGTATATCGGAAGCCAAAACCAAACACCCGTTTGCCATTGCTTCCAAACCGGGAAGACCAAAACCTTCTTCAAGCGAAGGATAAACAAACGCTTCCGCATTTTTATAAAGAGTAGATAATTCATTGTCCTCAACATAACCTGTAAACTTAACATAATCATAAGCGCTATGCTTATTCACAAATTTAATCAGACGCTTTAAAAATATATTTCTTGGAGTAACTATTACTAAAGTCTTTTTGCAAAAGACTGCCGCCTCTATGGCTCTTTCAACATTTTTATGCGGATAAACACTTCCAACATACAAAAAATAAGGTTTATTAAGATGATTCCTTATCAAATATCCCCC
>Ga0209101_1000348_pt1 | contig 38494 bp, 33 predicted proteins | sample ConPoolayeCmetaG_FD_185481 | JGI IMG/M metagenome (GOLD analysis project Ga0209101, IMG submission 185481) | Hot spring microbial mat communities from California, USA to study Microbial Dark Matter (Phase II) - Cone Pool mat layer C metaG... ...
GGTGGGACCTTTCTGCTCCAAAAAGCGCGCCACCGCTGGCCGCGTAGGATAAGATAGCCGACCACTCAGGAGCGTCGTCGGCACGCTTACCGCAAGCTGCCGGCAACGCAATGCTTCGGCTTCGTTTCTGGACGCTTGCAGGACATTTTGTAGGGCATAGAATGTTTGTGGGCATGGTGGCGGCAGAGCTGAGCTTGTGTCGGTTGCTGGACCGGCGGCTTTCAAGCGCGTGTTTGGCGCGTCTGTCTGGCGCCAGTCGGCAGGAGCGACGCGGCTAAAGCCGTGTTTTGACCCCGCAAAAAGCTGCGGTCGACAACACCGCGGGCCGCATGTTTTTCCACATGCCGTAACTGCGTCGCTTCGATGCCAGGCCAGTTAAGCCAGTTAAAGCCAGTTAATACGACAGCGCTAAGTTACAAGAAAGCCTCAATATCTTGGGGTGAAAGCGCCAACATCATCACAACTGGTAGTTGCGAAACAGCAACTTAGCGCTGTCGTATTAAGTCGGTCCTGCCGCGCTTCCGTTTGTTCAACAGTTGCCCGTTTGCAGCGCCGGCCAAAGCGATGGCCAACAGAAGCAGCACCGCTGACCAGCACTACCGCTGACCAGCACTGTGCGGTAGCGGGCGGCGGGCGGAACGGTTAACGTAAATCGAACCGACGGAGGGCAACGCATGTCTAAGAAAGAAATGTTGGAAAAGCTGAAGAACGTAAAACTGGCGATGGCCCGCAAATACGAGAACCTTGCCAGAGTGGCCAAAAGCCGAGCCAAACGACAGCAATTCTTGTATCATGCTGCCAAGTATCAGCGTCAGGCGCACGAAGTGGCAATGCGCGCTCGCAGCGCTGCGCAATAACAGCCTGCTGTAAAGGCTTAAGGCATTGCGTCGGTGGCAAATCGGGCGTTACTGGGTGCGCTGTAAACCGGGAGAGGTGGCAGTATGGAGTCGCTTGAGAAGCATTTCTTGATCGCTTCGCCTTACATGCTGGACCCCAATTTCCAGCGCACCGTGGTGCTGATGGTGCAGCACAGCGATGAAGGGGCCTTTGGCCTGGTCATCAACAGGCCCACAGACAAGCTGCTGAAAGACTTGTGGCGAGAGATCCACAACTCGCCGTGCGATAGCGAAGAGCCGGTGCATCTGGGTGGACCGGTGCCCGGCCCTATCATGGCAATCCACACCGACCCAACGCTGGGCGAAAGGGAAATCATTCCCGGACTGTACTTCTCCCTGAAGAATTCCAGCATCGATCAACTGGTGCGCCAGCAGGAGCACAAGTACAAGATATTCGTGGGGCATTCCGGGTGGGGGCCAGGGCAGCTTGAGCGCGAACTGAAAGTCGGCGCCTGGCTAGTGCTGCCAGCCACGACCGAGTACTTCTTCTACGATCAAAGCGAGATTTGGTCGGTGGTTACGCACGCCATTGGGCGGGATTTGCTGGTAACAGGGCTTGGACTGAAGCATTTCCCCCGCGATCCGACGGTCAACTGAGCGCAAGCCCGTCGTCGTTGCTCGTACGGCCCAAAGCGCTCTGCGGCCGCAAGGCCGCGAACAAATCGCGGCAATCCGATGACGCGCTGCGGTCGCGTCCGTTGGCGCGACATCGGGGCCGATACGGAGCGCGGTCCTGCGGAAATCTTGAGTGCCGCAAACTTTTGGGGTCAAAACTGTTGCGTCACTCGCTCGCTCGACCCGGCGATTATCTTGCGTCTGCTGGGCATCATTTTGGCGGTCGGCGGCCATCCGACAATCCGGCGCCGGCCCTTTTCAGCTTGAGCCACGGACGCGACAATACACCGTTATGGCGGCACGGACGCGCTATGTGCGCCAGCCAACGTCGCCCGAGGCCCGCTCTGGCACTTTGCCTCCGCAGCCAGGTGTGCCTGCGGCGCTGCTGCGCAGGCGGTTGCAAGCGGTGGCGGCGCTGGCAGCAGCGCCGAGGCAGGCCGCTGGACTGAGGCGGGCTTTCGGGCGTCCGCGGCCAACTAACCTGCCAATTATGGCGCGACAGCTACGGCGATCATCTCATGGCCAAGCATATTTTCGTCACTGGCGGAGTGGTCAGTTCTCTGGGCAAGGGGCTAACCAGCGCTTCGGTGGGCATGTTGCTGGAGCGCCGCGGGCTGACAGTCCGCATGCAGAAACTGGACCCCTACATCAACGTCGATCCAGGCACCATGAGCCCATATCAACACGGCGAGGTGTACGTGTTGGACGACGGCTCGGAGACGGACCTCGATCTAGGCCACTACGAACGCTTTACCAACAGCGTGCTCAATCGCGACTCGAACTATACCACCGGCCAGATTTATCTGTCGGTGATAACCAAAGAGCGTCGCGGCGACTATCTCGGTCAGACCGTACAGGTGATTCCCCACATTACTAACGAGATCAAAGCGGCGGTGCTGAAACCGGCCGTACCGGGCGTGGACGTGGTGATCACCGAAATCGGCGGCACGGTGGGCGACATCGAAAGCCAGCCGTTCCTGGAGGCCATCCGCCAGCTGGCGCTGGAACTGGGAAAGGAAAACTGTCTATACATCCATTTGACGCTAGTGCCATATCTGAAAGCGGCCGACGAGCTGAAGACCAAACCCACGCAGCACTCGGTGGGTTTGCTCCGTCAAATCGGCATCCAGCCCGATATCCTAATCTGCCGCACCGAGCGGTCGCTGACGCACGAGCAGCGGGCGAAAATCGCTCTGTTTTGCAATGTTCCCATCGAGGCGGTAATCGAGGAAAAGGACAAGACATTTTCGGTGTACGAAGTGCCGATTAGTCTGGTGGAACACGGCCTGGACGCACTGATTGTGCGTAAACTGGGCCTGAAGACCTGCGAGCCGGACCTGAGCGATTGGCGCGAATTGCTGCACCGCCTCCGCAATCCGCAGCACGAGGTTACTATTGCCGTAGTGGGCAAGTACTGCGAGCATCGCGACGCATACAAGTCGATTTACGAGGCGCTGGACCATGGCGGCATCGCCCATTGCGCCCGCGTTCGCATCCAGCGCATCCACAGCCAGCAGATCGAACGCGAAGGGGCGGAAGGGGTGCTGTCGGGGGCCGAGGGGATACTCGTGCCCGGGGGATTCGGCGAACGCGGCATCGAGGGCAAAATCGAGGCCATCCGCTTCGCCCGCCAGCAGGGCATCCCCCTGCTTGGCATTTGCCTGGGAATGCAATGCGCGGTGATCGAGTTCGCTCGGAACGTACTGGGGCTGGCCGGCGCGCATTCCACCGAGTTCGATAGCAATACCCCCCATCCGGTAATCTGCCTGTTGGACGAGCAGCGTAATATAACCGATAAGGGCGGCACGATGCGTTTGGGGGCGCACCGGGCTGTGCTGCTGCCCGACAGTCGCGCTGCCGAATGCTACGGCACTACGGAGATTTCCGAGCGGCACCGGCACCGCTACGAGTTCAACAACGCTTATCGCCAGCAGTTTGTCGCTGCCGGAATGCGCATCGCCGGCACCAGCCCCGACGGCGTGCTGGTGGAAATCGTGGAACTGGTCGACCATCCGTGGTTCGTGGCCGTGCAGTTTCATCCGGAGTTCAAGTCGCAGCCGATTCGGCCCCATCCGTTGTTCGCCGGATTTGTCGGCGCCGCGCTCCGCCGGCGCCTGGCGCGGCGCGAAGCAACCATGGCGGCCCAGAAGATCTGATGCGTTACAAGCCGTGCCAGCCCAACGCTGGTACTGCGGCTGCGGTGGCGCGGGGCCGCCGCTGCTTGCGTCGGCGGCTGGAGAACAACTGAGCAACCATCGGGAGAACAGGCCATGGCAGATCAAGCCGACAAGGAAAAGAAGATCATCGTCGACGAAGACTGGAAAAGCCAGGTCGAACGGGAAAGGGAATTGGAGCGGGCGCGGCAAGCCCAAGCAGAACAGGCCGCAGCAGCTCCAGAAGACCAACTACCGCCGCCAGACCTGATCTTCCTGGCCACCTCGCTGTATGTACAGGGGATGGTGGCCATGGGGCTGATCCCCAATCCCATGGCCGACAACAAACACACCGTCAACTTGCGCCAGGCGCAGCATGTGATCGATACCCTGCAAATGCTTCAGGACAAGACCGAAGGCAACCGCACGCCCGAGGAGACCGAAGCCCTGGAAAACATGCTCCACGAGCTGCGGATGGCGTTTATCGGCTGCGCTGGACCGCAAACCTGAGCTATCAGGCTGGCCGGATGGTGATGGGTGCCGTCGGTTACGGTCACCGCCGGCGTCACGTGGGGCTGCCGCGTTTACGCTGTCCACCTGTGGTCCTGCCGGTCGCGTCCTGGCGTTTCGACCTCCGGCTACAAGAGGCTTTCCAGCAGGAGGCGCATTTTGCGGAGTTCGGCCAGTTGATCGACGTCGGGCAAGGGGGCGATATCGACGCACAGCGCCCGATTGTAGTGGTACTTGTTCAACTGGTTCACCAGCCGACCGTATTCTACGTCGCCCTGTCCGACGCGCACCTGAAGCTTCTCGCGGGTGCTGTCGCGCAGTCGCACATGATAGACGTACTTCATCACTTGTTCGTAGCTGGCGCCGCCGTGGGGGCCGCAGATGTAATGACTCGGGTCGAGCGTCACACCCAAACCCTTGACGTTGTTGCACAGCACCACAGCGGTGTTGGGGTCTTGGGTGATGCGGCCCACCTCGGTCAGCAGCCCCACCCGGCATCCCTCCAACGCCGCAATGGCCACCAAGGCCCGCAGCCGCTCCACTTCGGCGTTGAACGGGGTTCCCAACTCGGAGGAGCGCACGGTAATGGTCACCACTTTTATCGCCTTGGCCAACCGACAACAAGCCGCAAACTGCTTATAATACTCGGGTTCTGGGGCCTGGGTGTCGAAGCTGATGGCCACCGGCGTCAACCGATGCGTATTGCGGCACAGTTGCTCGGCATAGGAGAAATCGGCCAGCACCTGCGAGGGTGTAAGCTGCGGCAAGTCTTCGTGGAGCATGATCTCCACGGCCGTGAACTCCAAATCGCCCAACTGGGCGATCGCGGCATCCAAAGGCAGATCCGGAAAACAACGAGTTGATGCGGCTACGAACACCAACCGACCTCCTATTTCACAATTCGCCGGCCAGTGGCGTCCTGCCACGCTGGCCGGCCGCTACTGTCGAAACTTCTATCGACCTTTGCGAAACGTGGTAACCGCCTGATCCAAGGTTCTTGTCACTCTTTTGCGTCACCACGTATTGCGAATGCCAATAAAGGAAAATCCTAATCAATGGCCAGCTTTAATAAACAACGATCTCGGGCATGGCGCCAAGACGATATTGGGCCTAGGCGGCAACTAGTTCCCCCCTGGTTTGCCTGCCACAACTGTTGGCAAGCCATAACTGCTTGTCGCGTAGCTTAACCATTTCTGGGCTGGGTTGGCAACGCCTATGCTGAGGCGAAAAACAACGTAAAATGGGAAAGGTGGTACAGGTTTGGGAATATGTTATGACACAGGCCAACGGTGCGGCAGCCATATTCTGCCGCTAAGCAGCCAACGGTCTGACCGGCGCCATTACTGCCTTAAGCGCGTTTGCTTGGCCTACAAAGCGCGTTCAGGCCATCGAGCACCATTTCAGGGAGAAGAGCGTAACCATGGACCCCAATGCCCAAATACCTCCGCATGTGCAGCAAGGCCCTTATCCGACGATGCAACCGGCTGCGCCTCCCGTGCAGGCCACCTTGGCGTCGCCCCCGGCTGCCCGAGGGTTTCCCTGGGCCAGGTTGATAGCCACGTTTCTGGGGGTTGCGCTGGTGTTCTCGTTGTCGATTAACTTTATTCTTTTTGGATCGCTGGCCGGCAGCCTGGGCAGCGGAAAGCCGCGCGTGCAAGAAGAGTTCATCATGCACAACAAGGCGGCCACTAACAAGATCGCCGTGCTTACGCTGGAAGGATTGATCGTAGATGGCGAAGGCTTCTTCAAGCAACAAATCGAACGTGCCCGGAAAGATGCAGAACGAGGTACGCTGAAGGCCATAGTGTTGCGCATAAACTCGCCCGGCGGTACCATTACCGGCAGCGATAGCATGTACCATCAGTTGCGCAAGCTGCGCGAACAGACCGGACTGCCCATGGTCGTCAGCATGGGAACAATGGCTGCCAGCGGCGGCTACTATGTGGCGATGGCGGTGGGAGATCAGCCGGGCACGATCTTCGCCGAGCGCAGCACTTGGACCGGCTCGATCGGCGTGATGATCCCGCACTACGATCTTTCTGAACTGCTCGCCAATTGGGGTATACAAGAGGACTCGATTACCAGCCATCGACTGAAAAGCATGGGCAGCTTCGCCCGAAAGATGACCGAGGAAGAACGAGCGATCTTCCAGGCCCTGGTCGACGAAGCCTTCGAGCAATTCAAAGAGGTGGTCCGCTCGGGCCGGCCCGCCTTCCGTCAAGACCCTGCCGCACTGGACCGAGTCGCCACCGGGCAGGTCTTTTCGGCCGAGCAGGCCAGAAAGGTTGGGCTTATCGACGAGATTGGTTTTCTGGAAGATGCCGTTGACCGTGCGATCGAACTGGCCGGCCTGAGCAAAGATGATGTGTGCGTGGTTCAATACAAGCCGGAACCGACACTGCTGGACATGTTGATGGGCGCCGCCGTCAACAATCGGCCGGCCATCAGTCTGGAAACACTTTTCGATGTGGCCACTCCCCGCGCGTATTACCTCTGCACCTGGCTACCGCCGCTGGCCAGCAGTTACCGGCGGTAGCCTACCGGCGCTAGCCGACGGCTGAATTTTCTGAATTTTCGCTTGCGGCCGAACTGTGCCGCCGGCTGAATTTTCGCTGGCGGCCAAACCGTGCCGCCGGCCGCGCCGCTTTGGGCGGGCTGGCTATCCCGCGCCGAACGCCATCCGGTAGCCTACCAAAAAGATGGCCGCATCGACCATCAAGTGACTGAGCCATACAACCACAAGGCGGCCGCTGCGCGCATACAGCCACGCCCAGAACGCCCCGCCACAGAAGACCCCCAGCGCGCCGATGGCCGCCGCTGGCAGGTGGAAGTAGCTTGCCAACAGCAGCACGTGATGGGCGGTGAACGCCACGCTGGATAGCACCACAGCCGGCCAAAAGGCGATCCTCCGCAGCAGGCTGCCGAAGACGAACCAGCGCCAGTAATACTCCTCCAGCAGCGAGTGCAGCGCACAATAAAACATAGCAAGCGCCGCGTACTTGGCCACGCTTTCGATACCCATTTGCCTCAGCTTGTCGCGGACGTTTTCGGCTGCCGTTTGCAGCAGGCCTGCCGGATGGAGCCAGGCGTTGTAACCAAGCAGCATCAACAGCAATACTATGCCCCCGAAGGCCAGCCCCACGGCCATCCATTGCCAATTGCGATTGGCGGGGCGTACAGGTGCTTGCAAGCCCAGCGACAACCAGAAGACCGGCAGGGCGAACTGCAATGTCTTGCCAGCCAGATATGCGGCCCGCTGCCAGCCCGGCGCTGCGGACAGGGCGATAAAGTAAAGCCAGGTAAAACCCGCAGGATACACCAGCGCAAAAGCCAGGCCGAAAAAATCCGCCCAGCCGCCCTGCCGATTGCGGAGCGATTGCTGGCTGTCGGAGGATGGGCTGTCGTGCCGGCTGCCGTGTTTCATGGCCGATCGCGGGGCGATGGTAGCGGAAAAGACCGGCGTGCTGCACTGGCCGTCCGGATGACTATTGCGCTGGAGTCTTAGACGGAGGCGCTTAGGCATCCGGCGGAGGGCCTGGCGGCGTACGCACCGCGGCGGCCTTTTCAGCTTTTTCCACCGCACGCTACTTCTAGTTGCGCGGCGGTTTGCCCGGGCCGGATTCCTTTTCATATCGTGGCCCCGGGCCTTCAGGCTTTTTGGGGCCTGGGCCGGCCTCCCCGCTGACGGGCGGTTTTGGTCCGCGGCCAGGCCCATCGTGCAAGGGCCGCCAGGGCTGGAAGGGAAACTTCTTCCGCAAGTACATCTCGCGCAGGGCGCCGTGCATTTTTTCGCCGGGCAGCCGCAGCAGAAAATCACGTTCCGCTTCGCCCAGCTCGTTCTCGAAGAACTCCAGCAATTGGCTTTCTTCCACCTGGGGGCGGCCAGGCCCGCGGAACATGCTGCGCTGGCGATTGAAGTCCTGCGACAACCATTCCGTGATGATCCGCCATTGGTCGGCCGGGGGAAGTTTTTCCAGCCGTTGCCGGGTTTCGGCGGTCAAATGCCCGCGTAGTTCCTCCAATGCACTGGCCCGTTCCTTTTCCAGGAGTTTTTCCCGTTCCTTGTCGGCCGGGGGACGCATCTTTCCTTTCGATCCGTCGGCAAAGACTTCCGGCGGGCGCCAGGGGAAGAGTATCAGCGTGGCGATGGTTCTGGCTTTGGCCTGTCGGGGCCAGCGTGACAGGGTGCGCAAGAACGCCTCCCGCGATTCTTCCGGCAGCGTGGCCACGAACCGCTCTTCGTTGCGCGTGCCAAACTGCTCCAGCCACGCCGTCAGCGCCTGAAGGTCCTTGGGGCTGGCCTGCTCGGCGCGCCATTTGCGGATCTGGTTCAACCGCTGCGTGGCATCCAAAGTGGCCAGTTCGGCCCGGCGGTAATCGGGCAGCGTTTTTAGCCACTCGTAGTAACGGTGCATTACCTCGCGCAACCGTCGGGCCTCGGGGTCTTGCTGGATGTCGCGATGGAGTTTCCGCAGTCGTTGCTGTTCGGTCGGGGCCAGGCTGAGAAAACGCTCCTGACGGCGAAGCAACTGCGCCTTTTCCTCCTCAGACATCTGCTTGACGCGCTGGCGCCGCTGGGCGAGCGTTTCCTCTTCTTCGGCAGTCTGTTCGCTCGGGCCGGCAGCCAACGCCGAAACAAATACCGCGCAAAGGGCGGCCGCCAGCAGCCCGCCCAACAGGCAGCACACCGCGACCGACCGAATTGTAATTGTATTCGAGCGGGCAGTCATTGGACGGCCTCTTCGTCAAGCCCTTCGTCGAACAAGCGTTCCCGGTGCAAGGTGCGCAGAAACTCGATGTCTCCCACCGCCCGGTACTGCTCGAGATTTTCGATCACCGGCAGGTCTTCCAGCAATTGGCGGTTGGGGTCCGGGGCCAGCAGACGCACGCCCAGGAAGCCGCACAGCGCGGCTGCCGCCACAGCGGTGCACAGCAGCAGCGTCCGCTTCAGTTGACGGCGGGGACGCTCGGCTTGTTCCTGCTGCAATTCCTCCTCGGCCGCGGCGATGGTCATCTCCAGGGTAGTGCGTGTGAACTGTTCGTCGACTGGCTCGGTCTCCAGCGCGTCCAACAGGTGCCAGGCACGGTCCAGCCGTTGCATCTCCATCCGCAGCGCCGGATCGCGGGCCAAGCGATCTTCCACGCTGCGCGCGGTTTCCGCGTCCAGCTCGCCATCCAGATATGCGACGAGCAGTTCGTGAACGTCCGGCTCGATATTGGCACGCGACTCGGACATAACCGTCTACTGCTTACTTCTGAGTGCTGCTGGTGCGATGCAAATTGTACACAAATGCGAACTCGTGCTTTCCCGTGCGCCAATCGCCATCCGACACGCGCCTGCTAGGCCCTTTCGGTGGGCGACTGGTTGACGTTCGCTTCTTTTTCCTCCTCGGGTGCCTGCTCGGCGATTTGGGACGTAGGGGTACGGCCATATTCAATGTACGGCTCCAGCACTTCACGAAGATTACATCGAGCGCGCGACAACAGCGACTTGACCGCTTGCGGCGTCAAGTCCATAACCTCTGCGATGTCGGCATAGCTCATTCCCTCGAATTTGCTCAGCAGCACCGCCAAACGCTGCCGCTCGTTGAGCGTCTCCAGGGCCAGACGGACGATGTCGCGCAGCTCGGCTTTATCCAGTTGTCGGGCAGGCATCTGCCCGCTGCTGGCCAGCACCATCGAATCCAGCGACCGGGCGGCCACAGCGCCGCTTTCCTTGGGCTGCAAGGTGACTTCGCGCCGCCGGGCCTTGTTCCGCAATGCATTCGAGGCCACCCGATTGGCTATGGTAAACAACCACGTGGCGAACCGTGCCCCTGGTTGGTAGGTCTTGCGCGCCCGGTAAACGCGGAGGAACACGTCTTGTGCCAGGTCGTCGGCCTGATCGCGGTCGCCAACCAGATGTTGCAAGACCGTGATCAACCGGTCCTGGTAGCGCAGCACCAGCTCCTCGAAGGCCGCAGCGTTGCCGTCGCGCACTTCGAGCATCAACCGCACATCCGGGTCGAGCGCGTAACGGCGGGCGGAAGATTCGCTGACGACCACGGTAGTTCTCGTTGCAAGCGACTTGCAAAGCAGCCACTGAACGTCAGAAGCTCACCTACTAGTGTAGTCAATTGTCGCCGCCCCGACCACCCACCCGCTACCGCTGAACGCAACGCACCCTACTGTGGTAAACCCCGAACTTGCCCGTAGGTTTCTTGCTTGTGCTCAGCGCCGGCAGCAACGGCGCGTTTTCGGAGCAAAAACTTTTCACTTCAGCCCCCGCAAAGCATACTCAAACCCGAGGGCGAGCGGAGGTGTTACTCGGACGGCCAAATAGCTTCCCCAGTTTGACAATTGTGCGGCGTTTCACACTGCCGCCGGCGCAACTGGCCGCAGGCGCCTTCGATCTGGTCTCCTTTGCGGCGACGAACATGTACGCTCAGCCCGGCCCGTTCCAGAACCTCCACGAATTTGCGCACAGCCAGCGACGACGGCCTGCGGAACTCCAGACCGGCTACCGGGTTGTACGGTATTAGGTTGACCAGCGATGGCCGACCGCTCAACAGTTGCGCCAAGCGTCGGGCGTGCTGCGGCCGATCGTTCACCCCGCCCAGAAGAACGTACTCGTAGGTCACTCGCCGCCCGGTTCGTTTGAAGTAGTAATCGGCCGCCTCCAAGATCGCTTGTATTCCGATCGACCGGTTGGCCGGTACCAGGCGGTTTCGCAAAGCATCGTCGGGCGCGTGCAAGGAAACGGCCAGGTGATACTGGCAATCGGACTCGGCCAGACGGCGGATGCCCTCGGGCAACCCCACCGTGGAGATAGTGATACGCCGGGGACTGATGCCCAGTGCCGCCGGCGAGCTGGCAACCTCCAGTGCAGGCAGCAGCGCGCCAAGGTTCGCCAGCGGTTCACCCATTCCCATTACTACCACGTGGCTCAGTCGCTCTTCGGCAGCCAGTAGCCGCTGCAACTGGAGCATCTGCTCGACGATTTCGCCGGTGGTGAGGTTTCGGGCCACGCCCTCCAGGCCGCTAGCGCAGAAGGCGCAGCGCATCGCGCAGCCCACCTGCGTACTGATGCACACGGTGCAATGCCGGCGGTCGTCGCGCAGCAGCACGCACTCGATGCACTGGCCGTCGCTCAGTTCCAGCAGCAATTTTTCGGTACCGTCGTCGGCCCGCTGGTGGGCGACCGTCCGTGTGCTCCACAGCCGGAAGCTGGCCGATAGTTCCCGGCGGAGCTGCTTGGGCAGGTCGGTCATCCGCTGGAAACTATCTGCCCGACCGGCAAACACCCAGTGCCGCAGTTGCGCAGCTCGGTACGCTGGCAACCCACGCTGGGAAAACCACTCTTGCCAATCTGACCAGCGCAAGTCTAGCAGATGGGGCAATGTGTTCCCGGGCGGATTGTTCCCGATATGCCCATTCATGTTTCCCGTTCACCGCAAACCAACGGCGATCCACAACACCGCAGCTGCCAGCAACCAGCCGGTGGGCGGCAACTGTCGGCGCAACGGGGCGGTGATGCAAACGGCGATCAGCACCGCGCCGCAAATCGCCAACGCCGCGGCAAAGCCGAACCGTCCCCCGATGCATCCGGCGGCCAGCCAGTAAGGGTCGGCCATCAAGCCGCTGGCACAGTGCTGTGCCTGCCGGGTGCGGGTGTCTAAGTTCGATAACATCCGCTCGGCAGCCGGCTGCGCCGCGGTTGTCGAAGTCGATCTTGACGAAGCTGAGCTTATCAAAGTCGAGCTTATCGAAGTCGATGTTGGCGAAGCCGATGTTGCCCGATTCGGTCTGGCCACCAATCGCCGCACTGTACTGCTTATGGCCACGCTTGCCAGTCCCAGGCTTGTTCCCAGGCCGAACCCCAAGAGCATGTCGCACGCGGCAGCCCAGCGGCCTTCCAACCCGAACCACTCAGGCAGCCGATCGACCGGCCAGAGCACCGGCGCCACAGCCGCCAGCGCCATTGCCGGCGCGAACAATCGCCCTGGCGGCCGCTGTCCATCGAATTCTATCAGCGCCGATGCCAATACGGTGCTCAATACGAACATATCAACCAGATACATAGCGGCCCACTGCGGCAGCGGACGTTGCAGGGCGACGCCCACATCGGGCCACAGCGCCATTTGCCCCAAGAAGTTCATCACCCCCGAGAACAATTCCCCCAGGCCGACCATCAGAAACGCTCCGCCGCTGAGCGCTTCGACCACTGGGTACCGCGCCGAGATTGGCGCTCGGCAACGTCGACACTTGCCGCGCAGCACGAACCAGGACAACACCGGGATGTTGTCGTACCAGGCGATGGGCCGGTGGCACGCCGGGCAGTGCGAGCCAGGCCATACGATGCTCATCCCCCGCGGCAGCCGATAGACCACCACATTCAAGAAGCTGCCGACGATCGCCCCTACGGCAAACAACCACAAGCCCAGCAACAACCATGTCATCTGCGAATTTCCGGCGGCACGAACGCCTTCACTCGACCGAAGCGTCCAGGGGCATCCCCAGTTTCTCGTATAGCCTTCGGCGGCCGGCCTTGTCACCCTCGAGTATCTGCCGCGCGTACTGGGCCACTTCTTCGGCGTGCTGGCGAGGAACGACAATCACCCCGTCGCCATCGGCTACCACCACGTCGCCGGGCACCACCAGCGCACCGCCGACGACCACCGGCCGGTTGACCGATTCGATCTGGTTGCGTCCCGGCCGGATGCCACGCCCGGGCTGCCTGTAATAAAGCGGCACTCGCTGGGCGATGATCTCATCCGTATCGCGCGCAGTGGCGTTGGTCACCACGCCCACACAGCCCCGCAGCTTCCAGGACAGAATGTTATTCGAACCGATCGAGCCGACATCGGCCCCCAGTGCGTCCTCGATCACCAGCACGCTGCCTTTGCGCAGCAAGGGGACGAACGGCTCCGGCGACAGCTCCCGATACCACTGGCCTACTGCCTGGTTGAACGCGGCGGTATCCTTCCGGCCGATAGGCGGTTTGTTGGTCGGCACATAGCGGGCCGTCACGGCGATGCCTACAATGCGGTGGGTGAACTTTTGCGTGTCGCGCCACAGCGGTTGGATGTCGGCCGAAACCAAGCCGATCTTCTGAAGCCCCGCCTTGTCCATCCCGTCGCACACATCCGCCACCCGCAAACCCTCGAAAAGCGTGAGCAGTTTTTCATCTTCCTCCTGCGAGTAAACGGGCGTGGGGATGAAGTTCTTGCCGGCACGCAGTTCCGCGTCTGGCGAGGATGGCGCCGACTGCTCGGCAGCCGCCGCCACACAGCAAACCGCCAGCGCACAAGCGCCGGCCACGCCTTGCAACATTCGTCTGAAGCAAGTGGCAAGTGTTCTCATTGGTAATCCCCCGTCTGAATGTGTGATTGCCGGAACATCTCCTGCGCTTACCGGGGGCATTATAACGCAGGGCAAGTTTTCGTGCCGCGCAACTGCCGGAACAGCTCGGCGCAACGGCTTGCCGTCGGCAGGGCGTTACCGCTTGCAATCCGGTTGGCTACTGATCTCCTGCCCAAACCGGCGTACAATACGGCAATGAGCCAGCGATATGCCAGCGAAGTTGTGCCTTTGGCCTGCGCGCGATGCGGCACGCCGGTCACACCTGGCCAGGGCGACGCTTATTTGGTGCGGATCGAAGCCCTGGCGGACCCCACGCCGCCCAGCTTCTCAGAGGATGACTTGCGCCGCGACGCGCACCGCGAAGTGGCGCGACTGATCGAGCAGATGAGCGAGCTGTCGGAGCAGGAACTGCTCGACCAGGTATACCGGCGGATGGTATTCTGGCTGTGCCGCCCGTGCTACCGCCGATGGATCGAAGACCCTGTGGGGTAATTGCGGGATAGTTGCCGACGATGCTCGCCCCGGACGCTTCTGTGAGCCGAGCAATTCCACGGCTGTTGCTTACCGGTCCGCCCGGCTGTGGCAAGACCACGGTTCTGCGCCGCACCGTACAGCTGCTCATCGCGCCCGGCTTGGCCAGCGGCGCGGCTACGACCGGCGGCCATCAACCAGCCGATATGGCCCGCTCGTCGCCGGAAATCACCGTGCCGCCAACTATCGCCGGATTCTTTACCCAGGAAATCCGCCAGCAGGGCCGACGGCTGGGATTCGAGGCCATTGGTCTGCGAGGCGGTCGGGCAGTGCTGGCGCACGTGGATTTTCGCGGCCGACAGCGCGTGGGCCGCTACAGCGTAAACGTCGAGGCGTTTGAAGCTTTCCTTCGCCAGGAATTGATCGAACCGGCCGCCGACGCGCAACTGGTGGTAATCGACGAAATCGGCAAGATGGAGTGCCTCAGCAGCTTGTTCGTCCAGATCGTCGGCCGGCTGCTGCAAAGCCCGGCAGCGCTGCTGGCCACGGTGGCTGCCAAAGGCCACGGGCTGATCGCGGCGGTAAAAGCGCGGCCCGATGTCGAACTGCTGACGGTCAGCCCTGGCAACCGCGACCAGTTGCCCCAGCAACTGGCCCAACGCCTGCGGAAGTCGATAGCACAGTAGTTTCCCCGTGCTTGACAATCGCAGCACATTGCCGATAATCGCCCTGCTAGCGGGGGGACGGACGCGCAGATTGCTCGCCTGGCAAGTCGGACCGATTCACGCTTATGCAACAACAACGCGAAATCGCCGAGCTTCACAGCATCCTTCGGCAACACCTGCCGCTGCTGCCCCAGCGATACCAGGTTGCCTTTCTAGGACTGTTTGGGGCTTACGCACGCCGCCAAGCCGGCCCGCACAGCGATCTGGACGTGCTGGTCCGTTTTGACCGGCTCCCCGGATTGATCCGTTTCATTGAGCTGGAGAATCATCTCAGTGATCTGGTTAGGGGTGCGCGTAGACCTGGTAATGGCCGAAGCTCTCTAGCCAGACATCGGCCAACGAATACTCGCGGAGGTCGAAGCGGTATGAAGCCACCCCGCGACTGCCGCGAGCATCTGGCATACATTCTCAACGCAGCCCAGAGGGCAGGTCAGATTTTCTTTTGCTGGACTAGCCGGGCGAAGTGCTCGAACGAGCGGTCGTAGGTGCGCTCGGCGTCGGGCGGAAAGCAACAGCCGGGAAGCTGGCGGGCACGAAGATGATAAGCTAGACAGTCGCAGCATATCCCCTTGCGCGAACACGGATCGTAGCTGCACGTACAATTCTTGAGGTTCTTGGCTTGCTTGCACTCCATAGTGGTCACCTTGGATTGTTGCAACCCTCTTGCCGCTTTTTCGCTGGCTACCGACGGCCGAAAATGGCCACCGAAGCCGATCATCCACCAAACAGAGCAGGAAATTCTATGCTATCGCCCCCGCTGTGGCCAGTCCTATAACCTGCACGGCGCAGATGCGCGGATGGCTGCCTGGCACGCCCGGCTCTGAGGTAATCCGTTATCATCGGCCGGAGCGGCTAATCTCCTATGGCGAAACTTTTGCTCGTTTTGCGCGCGTGTCACATGATTTGGAGGGGCTCAGTCCATCTTGGCGGCGCTCGGCGCAGTGTGCCACCGCTGCACTTGGAAGGCCACACACTCCATCTTGGCGGCATTGGGCGCCGGTGATTGCACGGCCATAGACGGAAGGGCAACACTGGGTCGTGGCTGTCTGCCCAAGTGTTATCCGACGCGACCGCAGCGCGTCCCGCGTCCCTCGATGTGGTTGCGGCACAAACCAGCTTTTGGCGTAGATCTGGCTCCATCAGTGGCCGAGCGGGTGGCGAAAGTTTATTGGCGCGCATTTCTCAGCGACGGGGTAACATTTTTCCTATTGCGCATTATCCGTACTTTGCGCATTTTGTGTGGCATTCGCAGATTAATGGCGAAAACAGTCTTATGGGGGAGTCGCAGTCGATGATCTCTGCGCGCCGTGGGTTGCCGCGCATCGACTGTGAGCTTGGCAAAGGACACAGAGCTATGAAATGCCCACAGCTTCGTAATTATCTTGCGTTGCCTACGATTGTAATGCTCACCGCCAGCGTGGCCCTGGGGCAGTCGCCGACGCTTTCGCCATTGAGCTTTCCGGCCGAACCCGGCTTGCCCACGCTGGTCGATCAGCCTTGGAGTAATATCGAGCAACCGCTGCGGCTTCCGGCGGCCGAGGAAACGGCCGGCAGTGTTGGGCCGCTCGTTTCGGCTGCCAACTCGGGATCTTCGGCCTCGGGCGCAGCCCCGGCACAGGCGGCCGATGGCGATTATTTCACGCTGCCGGAACTTCAAGAAGAAATGAAGAAACTCGTATGGACCAAGGGCGAGTTCAAGATTGTGCCATACGGGTTTTTGTGGGGAAACATGGTTTACGCGGCCGGACGAACCGTTCCCGGCAGTTACACGTTGTACGTGCCACCGGCTAGCACGCAGGGCGAAGATGAGTTCGTCATCGATGTGCGGAACACACGGTTGGGATTCGATGTTACCGGCCCGGCAATTCCCTACTTCAACAACGCTGCCAGCGGGGGCAAGGTGGAAATCGACTTCCAGAACAGCGTGCTGACTACCGAAAACAAGCCCACCCTAATGCTCCGGCATGCCTATTTCGAGGTCAAAAACGAGCAAGCCCGTCTGCTGGTAGGTCAGACGTGGGACATCATTTCGCCGCTGATACCAGGGACGCTCATGTATTCGGTAGGATGGTGCGGGGGCAACATGGGGTATCGGCGGGCACAGTTCCGTTACGAAAGGTATCTGGATTTTTCCGACATCTCGCTGGCTACGCTCCAAGTGTCGGTGAACCAGCAGGTCTTCGAGGACCCGGTAACCAGGCCCGCACCCGGGTTGAGCATCGTGGGCGAGCCGCCCGATTGGCCAATCGTACAAATGCGCGTCGGCTGGACTTTAGGACCCCGCGGCAAAGGCGGCCGGCCGATAACCTTTGGCGTATCGGGACACATCGGCGAGGAGCAATTCGACGTCTATCAGGGTAGCACGCTGGTAAACCAGGCCCTGAAGCGCCGTACTTGGTCTGTCAATGCCGACATTCGCATTCCGATTACCGACCGTTTCGGCGTGCAGGGCGAGTTTTTTACCGGCGAGAACCTGGGGGCCTTCCTGGGCGGAATCGGCCAGGGCATCGACAGCATAACGTTCAATTGCATCCGCTCCAATGGCGGATGGATCGAGTTGTGGTACGACTTCACACCGCGCTTGCACACTCGCGTCGGCTATTCGATCGACGATCCCGTCGACGGCGATCTGACCAACGGCAACGGCCGAATCTTCAACCAGTTCTACTATGCGAACCTGTCGTACGACTTCACCAAGTCCTTCATGACCGGCATCGAGGTCAGCTCCTGGCGGACGCTGTACCTGAACCAAACCGCGGGCGATTCGGTCCGGGTGGAGCTGGTGATGAAGTATGGGTTCTGACGCCGCGTATGCCCCGGTTGCCGCATGCGGTCATGCGGCAGCTTTTTGCCGACCGGTGCAGCAGCCGGCTGGACTGGCGGCAGTCCATTGCCGCACGACTGCGGCGGCATCAATCGCCTGGACTTCGCCTCGATCAGGCTGGACTGCGATTGTACAAGCCGGCTGAACCGCAGGGAGCTTATTGCCGGGCGGCGGCGATCAGTTCCGCTGCGCCGTGCGACAGCAGAATGTCGGCTACCCGGCGGCCCAAGGCCACCGACTGCTGTGGATCGGCCGATTGGGTGGTCTCGATTTTTCGGGAACCATCCGGGGAAAGCACTCGGCCGGTCAGAAGCAGGCTGCCGTCTGTAACCCGGCCCCACCCGGCCACTGGTGCAAGGCAGCCGCCCCTAAGCGCCGCCAGCATCGCCCGCTCGGCACGGACTGCTGCATGGGTGTCGGGGTCATCCAGCGGCTCTACGGCCTGCTGGGCGGCCAGGTCGTCGGCGCGAACCTCCAGGGCTAATGCCCCCTGGCCCACGCCCGGCAGCATGAGTTCCATCGGCAGCCGCTGGGTGATGCGCTGCGCAAGCTCCAACCGCTGCAAACCGGCCTCGGCCAGCACAAGGGCGTGGAATTGACCGCTATCGAGTTTGCGCAAGCGGGTGTCCACGTTGCCGCGCACCGGCTGGACGTCGAGATCCCTGCGAAAGTGCAGCAATTGTGCCCTGCGCCGCATGCTGCCGGTGGCCACCTTGGCGCCGGGCGGAAGCGTTTGCAAAGTGAAATCGCCGGCGCAGACAAGCACATCGCCCGCCGGTCCGCGCGGTGCGACGGCTGCCACCAGCAGGCCCTCGACAGGCTCGGTTGGCAGGTCTTTCAGGCTGTGCACTGCCAGGTCTATGCGCCGCTGGAGCAGGGCCTGCTGGATCTCTTTGGTGAACGCTCCCCTTGCCTCGCCGCCGATCGGGCCGCGGTGACGGTCCCCACTGGTGACGATGATCACCTGCTGCACCTCGATGCCGCGCTTTTGCAACTGCCCAGCCACCCATTGGGCCTGCCAGCGGGCCAGGGCACTGCCTCGTGTTCCCAAACGGATCAGCATTTCGGCCGGCTCGATACCGTATCGAAAAGGAGCGGTTTTCTCCTAGAGCACCAGACCACAGTGTTGCGTTCCGCTCATTGACACTGGCGATACTTGGCGACACGACCACCTGAGAAAACGTTATGTCAGCCGGTTGCGACCTTTAGCCAAGATCAGATCTGCCAATCAACTGTGGCGCTCCAATTCAGATGCTCGCACGCCATTGGCCGCCAACTGTGCAATTTGGTGGGGCGGAACCACCACGCCGCAACTGATGATGAACTGTAGCGCCTGGTCGACGGTCATATCCAATTCGATGCACTCGCTGCGGGCCACCACGACGGTAGCGCCGGTATGGGGTATCGGCGAGTACGGCACCAGCACCGCGTACACCGGTTCTTGCACGACGTTTTCCAGTTGCACAAACGACTCGCCAGTAACGAAACCAATCGCCCAGGTTCCTTTGCGCGGATACTCTACAGCCACGATCCTTGTGGGCTTGATCTGGTGCCGGGTGAAGATGAAATCGCTGACCTGTTTTGCGCCCGAATACACGCTGCGCACCAACGGCAGCCGGCGGAATCCCTGTTCAATTCGTTCCCAAAAGAATGCTCCTATGCCAGCCGCCATGAATCGGCCCAGAAAGTACATCAGCAGCACAAAGAAAGCGATGAAAAGCGGCACAGTGTATTGCGGACGCAGATAGCGCAAGTCGACGTAACGCCGGTACACGCCCAAGGCAGTCTGCGGGCACTGCTGTTCCAGCGATGCCTTGCGAACCATTTCGTATATTTCCAAGGGGACGAACTTCTCGTCGTCCATCCGACGGTACTGACGTCCGTCGCGAATCGCGATTCGCTGCGCGGGGTCGACCACCGACAAGCCTTCCGGCATCTCGGCTATGCGCCACACTATCACTTCGCGCACCATGCTGGTGACCGGGTCGAGCACATACAGCCGCGTAGTATTGATCACCCAGACGAAGATCAGAATCGTCAGCAACGGAGGCGTAACGACGGCCAAGCCGCGGAAAACCGCTGCGCGGAACGGGCGCGCCGATTGGACGTGATAATCCGCGTTTTGCGCCGAGGCCGACGGAAACTCGTACTGGTTCGAGCCTGGATGCATTTGCTATACCAACGACTACATGTTGAAGCAGACCATTACGCTGGTATCGATTTTTGTGGCGGGCCGGCAAAAACTCTCCGCGATTAACGACAATCCGAATTATAGAACCCCGCCCGAACTAGCCGCAACCGCGGCGACCTGCAACCAAGCAACGACGAAACGGCTTTGCGACATAACCTATCCACTGACCGCCAGCGAATTATTGATCTTTGCAAAACATAGTGACCGTGTGCTATTAGGTTTTTTCTGGTGTGCCATGTCACCACTTATTGCGAAGGTCAACAAAACCGCACCACGCGGCGCATGTTCGAAAAAACTGGGCAACTGCGCAGGCTTTGAAAACTCGGCGACGCAATATGCCAATCCACCAAGTCCTCGAGCCAGCCGGGATGCCGGTTGGGCATCAATTGCCTTGTCCCCGAGCAATTACTGCCACAACTACCCGCGAGGCCCCGGCCTGAACCAACGTCCGTGCCGCTTCGCTGCAAGTGGCCCCTGTGGTCAGTACATCGTCTATCAGCAATATAGACTTGCCGCGGACGGCACGGACAGCTCGGGCGGTAAACGCGCCGCGGACATTGGCAAACCGCTCTCGTGGACGCAAGCTGGCTTGAGGCAACGTGTTACGATTGCGAATCAAGGCCCTTCGCACGGGCAAACCAAGCTGACGGGCCATTTGTTCGGCCAGCAGTTCGGTATTGTTGACTCCTCGCCACAGGCGCTTGGCCCAGAACATCGGCACCGGTACTACCAGATCGGCGTTCAGACTCCGCAGCATCTGGCCCCGGTTAAGCATCAGCAGATGCCCCAGAGCCGCCGTCAGTACCCGGCCGGCCGGCTCTTTCATCCGGGCAATGGCCCAGTGCAACAGACCATCGTACCGTCCCAGGGCTACCACTTTTTCGAAGTGAAACTTGTCGCGCCGACACAACTGGCAACCTTTTTCCTCGTACAAGACGGCCGGGTCGATAGCCCCGCAACGCGGACAGAAACGAGTGGGCGAACCGGTCAATTCTTTACAACACTCGGTGCAGATTAGCAGTGCAGCATCACCGGGCAGTTCGGCCCTGCAACATGCACAGCGGGGCGGAAACAGCAGCCCTAGCCCCGCCCGATAACAATGTGCTATCACAGTTCCCAAACGGAGCATTTTTTCAAATAGACCCACATAATTGCGCAAGTGGTGCAATTGTGCGAAATACCTTCATTTTCCAGGTTGCCAGTAGTCCAACCACTTGCGGTATTTTGCGGACTTATTTAGCCGCCTTCCGAACTGCCGGCTTTTTCCAGCCGCCGTCCGGTCATTGGCAGCGTAATCATCTGTCATTGCTATTCGGTCCGAAGGAAGTGAAAAAGTTCAACTCGCCCTTGACCTGCCTTAGCAAATCGTTCTATCTTCAGCCAATTGGAAAGTTTGCCGGCATTTTTTGGTGTTATTTGCCGCAACCTGCGTCTGGCAGCCATTTTTTGCTTGCTGCCGGCACGCCGACACAACGATACCCGAAAGACCAAAGCCGTGGCAATCAGTACCCAAGCTTCACCGTGGCAGTAGGTTAACCGACCCAGCAGCAGCGATTGGCGATGTCGCAAAGCAACCTTGATCTGACCGAAAATCCATCTTCGCCCGGACGGCTCAGCCGCCGGGCCGCCTGCGCCGGCCAGGAGCCTATCGCCAGCGTGCTAATGGCCCGCACGTTGGCCAATCCTCAGTTGGTCTCCCTGGCGGCTGGCTTCGTGGACCAGCAGGGGCTTCCGCTAGAAGCCACCCGCGAAGCCTTGGAAGCCATCTGGTCCGACCCATGTCGCGCCCGCGCTGCGCTCCAGTATGGCACTACTGCCGGCTACCTGCCGTTGCGCGAAATTCTACTGGGCCGCTTGTTGCAGGCCGATGGCTGTTCGGCAGCCGAGCTTGGGGTGAGTGTGGAGCAGGTGATTGTAACCGCCGGCAGCAACCAGTTGCTGTTTCTGCTGGGCGATGTGTTGCTGGACCCGGACGACATCGTGCTGTGCGCATCGCCCAGCTATTTTGTGTTTCTTGGCACTTTGAAGGGTTTAGGCGCCCGGACTGTGGGAGTGGCTACCGACAGGCACGGCCCGATACCCGAGGCCATCGACGAACTGCTGCGCCATTACCAGCAGGCCGGCCAGCTTCATCGCGTCAAAGCGATCTACCTGTGCTCGTACTTCGATAATCCCACTGGGGCGACGGTGGCCGGGCAGCGTAGGGCGGAGCTGGTAGAGCTTGTCAGGCGCTGGTCGCGCGACAGCAAGCTGTACCTGATCGAGGATGCCGCTTACCGCCCCTTGCGCTATTACGGAAGCGATATCCCCAGCATCCGTTCGTTCGATTCCGCAGGCGAGACAGTCGTTTACGTCGATAGCTTTTCCAAGACTTTCTCGCCCGGCTTGCGCGTGGGCTGGGGACTGTTGCCCAAGGACCTCGTTCAGCCGGTACTGGCCGAAAAGGGCAACATCGATTTCGGCTCGCCGAACTTCAATCAGGTCTTGATGGCCACGGTATTGGAATTGGGCCTGTACCAGCGTCATGTGCAACAGCTTTGCAGGTTATACAGGAAGAAGCTGGATGTAGCGCTGCGGGCAGTGGCCGACTGCTTCGCAGACAACCAGCACGTACTGTGGCTGACGCCAGAGGGTGGACTCTACCTGTGGCTGCGGTTGCCGGAACAGGTGGACACCGGGCCGCAGGGACCGCTTTTCGAACGGGCCGTGGCCGAAGGGGTGCTTTACGTCCCCGGCGATTGCTGCTTTCCCGACGCACCGAGCGGTAAACCCAAAAACTTCCTCCGGCTCAGTTTCGGCATTCCCAGTTGCGAAGAGATTATTAAGGGCATCCAGGGGCTGCGGCGTGCGCTGGCACAGGTCCTTTAGGGCGAAGTTGCCGGCACGGCCGAGCAGCTTCGGCCCCGCATGAATAGCACTGACCCATGCTGCGAAAAGTTATTTGGCGGCGATGTTGGCAGTTGCCGCAATCTAGCTGTTTTTGTGCTCCGCGCCGGCGACAGGGGCGTTTTTTCGGAGCAAGAATGTCCGGCTGTGGGCCGCGCAAAGCATAACCATGTTGATCATCGACCGTTATTTGCTGCGACAGTTCTTCAGTACGCTGGTGATTTGTTTCATCAGCTTGATGGGACTGTACGTGGTATTCGACGTGTTCACCAACCTCGAGGAGTTCATCCGCTGCGGCGAGAAGGCCGGCGGCACTCTCAGGCTGATCGCTTCCCACTATGGCTATCAGACTCTGGCGGTCTTCGATCGCAGCAGCGCTGTGCTGGCACTGGTTGCGGCTGTGGTTACGGTGGCGTGGATTCAACGCCACCACGAAATGACTGCGCTGATGGCCGCCGGCGTGCCACGAACGCGCATAGTCAGGCCGCTGTTGTGCGCAGCCGTCGCAGTCAGCCTGCTGGCGGCTGTCAACCGCGAGGCGTTTACCCCCCGCTTGATCGACAAACTGGCCCGCCAGCCGCAAGACCTGCTGGGCGACAAGGGACAACAGATGCATCCGCAGCGCGACCGGCGAACCAACATCGTCATCCATGGCAAAGCAACCTACGCCGACCAGCAGCGCATCGAGGAACCTGCATTTCAGATGCCGCGAAGCTTGGACCGTTATGGGCCGCAACTGGTGGCAAAACAGGCATATTATCGGGCGGCCAGCAACGGCCGTCCGGCTGGTTATCTGCTCGACCAGCTAAGCGAGCCTAAAGGACTGGCCCAGCGCCCGTCGCTGTATCTGGACGGCAAGCCGGTGCTGATTACTCCCAGCGACGCCGATTGGCTTCAGCCCGACCAGTGTTTCGTGGTTAGCGACGTGAGTTTCGAGCAACTGACCGGCGGGCGGGGACTGCGGCAGTTCGGCTCGCTGATGCAAATGATCGCCGCCCTGCGGAATCCCAGTTTCGATTTCGGAGCAGAGCTGCGGGTGGCGGTCCACGCTCGGATCGTTCAACCGTTTGTGGACCTGACCCTGTTAATGCTGGGGCTGCCGCTGGTGGCCAGCAGGCAGAACCGCAACATTTTCATCGCCATTGGGTTGTGCTTGCTGGTGGTGAGCCTGTTCTCGGCCGTGGTCATCGGGGCCCAGTACTTGGGGACGATATGTTTGATCAGTCCGGCTATGGCGGCCTGGCTGCCGCTGATGATCTTCGTTCCCCCGGCAGTGATTCTGGCAGAAGGATTGCGGCGGTGAGCCGGTCATGGTGACCCCACGTCGTATAACTGGCAATAGCGATTTCAATCGCCCGTGCAGTTTTTTAGACGGTACGATGTGCGCGCGGCGGTCACATGTTTTCGGGCGATCTGTAGGGCCACGCTCCGTCGTGACCGTCGTCAGCAGTGCGTTTTCGGACGCGACCGCGGCGCGTCCCTCCAGTACTTTCATTTGTTGCAGCCGAAGGCTGCTTTAGACTGATCTGCTCCCCAATTGTGTGTTCACAAGTTGAGCAATTCAGTAGCTGCCCACAACAGTAAAGGTCTGCGGCATGACCGCGCTTAAGGTAGATTCGGTTCTGCAACTGGTCGGCAATACTCCGCTGGTGCGCATTAGGCGTTTGAACCCCGTGTCGGGCGTAGAAGTGCTGGCCAAGCTGGAATACATGAATCCCGGCGGCTCGATAAAAGACCGCATCGCCCTGCGGATGATCGAGCAGGCCGAAGCCGAGGGCCGGTTGAAGCCGGGAAAAACCGTGCTGGAGGCCAGCAGCGGCAACACGGCCATCGGTCTGGCAATGGTCTGCGCCGTAAAAGGATACCCGCTGCTGGTGACCATGAGCGAATCGGCCAGCGAGGAGCGCAAGCGGATACTGCGGGCCTATGGCGCCCAGATACTTCTCACGCCTGGCTACCGGGGGACCGACGGGGCGATCGAAGAGGCCTATCGCCTGGCACGCGAGGAACCCGACAAGTACGTGCTATTGGACCAATTCAACAACGACGCCAATTGGCAGGCTCATTACCACGGCACCGCGCGCGAGATATGGGAAGCCACCGGCGGAAAAGTCGACGTAGTGGTAATCGGCATGGGCACCACCGGCACGCTGATGGGGGTTGTGCGGGCGCTGCGCGAGCTTAACCCGGCCATCCGCGTGGTGGGCGTGGAACCTTTCAAAGGGCACAAGATTCAGGGGCTGAAGAACATGAAAGAAAGCTACGCCCCGGGGATATTCAACCCCGGGGAATTGCAGGCGATCGTCAATGTGGACGACGAGGCGGCCTTCGAAATGGCCCGACGGCTGGCCCGCGAAGAAGGAATGCTGGTGGGAATGAGTTCCGGGGCGGCTATGAAAGTCGCACTCGACGAGGCGCGAGCACTCCGGCAGGGCGTGGTGGTGGTCGTGCTGCCCGACGGCGGCGAGCGCTACCTCTCCACCACGCTGTTCGTCTGCGAAACCGCGCCGCAGCCGCTTTTTCTGTTCAACACGCTTTCGGGAAAGGTGGAGCGGTTCCAGCCATTGGTGCCGGGCAAGGTCACTATTTATTCGTGCGGTCCCAGTCTCGACGGCCCGCCCGACCTGGGACTGTGCCGGCGATTAGTGTTCGCCGACTTGCTGCGCCGCTATCTGGAAAGCCGCGACTACCAGGTCAAGCACGTAATGAACCTGGGCGACATCGACGATCGCACTGTCAAAGAATGCCTCAAAGCCGGCGGCAATCTGCGCCAGTTCACCGCTGTGTGGGAAAAACGCTTTTTCCAGTGTTTGGAGCAGTTGCGGGTCAAGCGGGCGCATCAGTATCCGCGGGCAAGCGAGCACGTCGGCGACATGATCGAGCTTACCCGCGCACTGTTGGACAAGGGTCTGGCCTACGAGAAACTGCGATCGGTTTACTTTCGCATCAAGGGATTGTCGGACTACGGGCGGCTCTCGGGCATCGAACCCAAGGACGTTCGCAGCGGAAGCACCACCAGCTACGACTACTACGAAAAGGACGATTCGGCCGATTTCGCCCTGTTCAAGCGCTCCACCCTGGCCGAACTGAAGGCCGGCATCTACTGGCAGACTCCGTGGGGAAACGCCCGGCCCGGCTGGCACATCGAATGCGCGTGCATGGCCACCCGGTACTTGGGCCAGCCGTTTGATATCCACACGGCCAGCACCGATCTTGTCTTTCCACATGGCGATAACGAGATAGCAATCGCCTGCGGGCTGAAAGAAAAGCCGCTGGCCAATTTCTGGCTGCACTCGGAAGTGGTGATGGCCGAAGGCAAGAAGGTCAGCCGGGCGTCGGGCAACGACGTAACGCTCGACGATCTGCTCTCGCAAGGTTTCAGCGGAGTCACGGTGCGCTACTGGCTGCTGGCAACCCATTACCGCACTGTGCTGCACTACAGCCGCCAACAGTTGCAGCAAGCCGAACGTTGTGTGAGACGCTTGAACGCCTGTGTGGCACGACTGATCCAGTTCGGCGGCGGACGGCACGCCCCAGAGTTCGACCAATCGCTGTACGAGGCCCGCAGCGGATGGCACGCCGCTATGGACAACGACTTGAACGTCCCCCAGGGGCTAGGAAAGGTCTTTGCGCTGCTCCGTAAGGTCAATCGGCTGCTGGAGGCCGGGCAGCTCGACGCCGCACAGGCGAGCGCGGTGCTCGACTTCCTGCGGCAGGTCAACGCCACCATCGCAGTCATCGACTTCCCGCAAGAAACTGTCCAGGTCGAGATAGCACACCTCATCGAGGCCCGCAACAAAGCCCGACTGGCAAAGGATTACAAGACGGCCGATGCAATCCGAGAGCAGCTCCGCAGCCTGGGAGTGCGCGTGGCCGACAGCCCAACCGGCACCCTGTGGCTGAAGTACTAGACCCTAACGCGGCCTACAGCGCCAACCAAATTGGAGGGACGCGCTATGCGTCGAACTGGAGGGACGCGCTCCGTCGCGTCCGCTAGCAATGGACACACGCCCACGATGGAGCGTGGCCTCCCAGATCACCCAAAAAAGTATGCGCAAAAAGCGCACAAGTTACGCCGCACTAGCTAACGTGGGCGCTGAACCGCGCGCCGAAGGCAAACTTTGCCCACATTGCCTTCTTTGCCAGCCCTTTTGTCTTTCTGCGAAGCGGTAGTTTCACTGCACGGCGCAGAATTGCCGAAGTTGACAATGACACGGCTGTTTGGGCTTCTCGCTGCGTCGTGGGAGCGGGCCGGTACGGTCAGAAGTCTGGATACTCAGCGCTACTGGCCCACGGCAACGCATGATTGAGCAATAAAAACAATATACTCCGCACGGGTTGAAATGAGGTGTTTTTCCCAGCGCCAACGATCCGCTCTTGCCCGTGCGAAATATAAACGGAAGTCGTACACCTACCAATGTCGCTGCAATCAGCAGGTCAACTAGGGCAATTCGCTTGGGACTACGACAGGCGACGACGCTTGCTGGCCGACGAATACGCTGCCAGCGGAATGGCGTCGGCAGGCCCATTGGTAAATCCGCTGCAGTATCGCTCGCAGCACTATGGCAACGCCCTGTTCCTGGAAGAGCAGATGCGGCTGACCGATCTGTTGCCGCAACGACTGTCGGTCATCGCAGCGATATGGCTGGGCGGTCTGGCCGTTATCGCAGCCCTGCTTGCCGCCTACGCAAAGACGGCCCAACTGGCGCCACACTGGCCGGTTGCGCCGCTGGATTTGTCGCAAAGCAGCAGTCTTCCCGGCTGGTTTTCCGCGATGCTGCTCACCGCTGCCACGCTGGTGGCACTGTTGGTCTATTGCGTCCGGAGACATCGCCTGGATGACTATCAAGGGCGCTACCGGGTATGGCTTTGGGCTGCCGGATGCTTGCTGCTGGTGTCGGTCGATCAGACGGCCGGTTTCCACCGCGCGGTACAAACGCTGCTAACCGCCGCGGCCGGCACCCCGCTGCTCGGCGACGGGCAGATTTGGTGGATACTTCCCTACGGTTTTTTGCTCAGCGCGGTGGGCGTACGGCTGCTGATCGACGTGTGGGAAAGCCGCCTGGCGACGGCGGCGTTGGCCGCAGCCGTGGTCTGCTACGCCGTGGCATTGGCGGCGCGGCTACAGGCAATCCAGTTGCCCGAGCAAATCCAGCAGGCTTTGACTCTCCACGGCGCGCAGCTTGTGGGCAATCTGATGGTGCTGACGACGATGTTGTTGTACGGGCGCCACGCAATGTTGGACGCAACCGGCCAACTGCCAGCCCGAGCGGCCGAAAGCGACTCGGCGCTACCGGCCGACAGCAACTCGCCCGACAGTGTCACTTCTGCCCGTATGGCACAAGTGAAGGTCCACCCGCCACATTCGGCCGCGGCAGGCCCACATTTCGTCGCCCTCAGCACCACCGCGGCACGCTCCACGGCAGCAGCGGCAACCGGTCCGCTTTCGGCCGGCCGGGCAGCAACCGCCAGCGTCTCCGGTTCGGCCATTTCAGGCGGCACGGGTAGTTCGCTGGGTGGCGGAAGCTCGACTACGGCCTTCGGAACGGCAAGCGCTCCGCCAGGTTCTTGCGACGCGGCGCTCCAGGCCGCAGAGGCATCGGTGCGGCGCAAACTGACAAAGGAGGAAAAGAAAGCCCTGCGCCGGCGCCTGGAGATGGAGCGCCTGAAACGCATGCAACAGTAATCGGCCGATAAGGCGCGAGTTGGGTCGTTTTCGGACATAACGACTGGTTCACCAAAGCCTCGGCGCCTGATGCTCCGTGCCCCTGGTGGCCCGTGCTGCGCTTGACTTTTCGCTGCCGGTGGGGTCGAATAAACTGAGGAGGGCGCGGTAGGGCCAGGCGCAGTCTGATGGCGCCCTGGTGCAGTTATGGCCTGGCAGGCGAGCGTACGCTGAGCAATGGGAGCCGGGCAGACGGCTCCCGCCCAGGGCTGGCGGCGTAAGCCGTCTGCCCGATGATGGTCTTTGAAGTCGCTTGCTGCTTCACTGCAAAGCAGGGCGCCGGTTCCAGTGAAGGGCAGGTTGGTTTCGCATTGCGGTTTGGGTGCCGCAACAGGAGAAATTGCATGAGCAGGCCCGTTACCGAGATCATTGGCAGCGCGCGCCCGCAGATCGGCTTCAGAGCGGCCGGCTTCACGCTGGTCGAAGTGCTGGTGGCGACGGCCCTGACGCTGCTGTTGATGGCCGCGGTGGTGACTTACTTCGGCGACATCGGCGGCAGCGTGGGGGACGCCCGGGCGAATCTGGAAATGGCCGATCGGCTGCGTTCGGCAGCCACCATCCTTTCCAAAGACCTTCAGGGGATTACGGTGATGCCGCTGCCGCCGCGTCGGCCCGAACAGGCCGAAGGGTATCTGGAAATCATCGAAGGACCGCTGGGGATGCGAATAAGTCCACAGACTGTGGCGGTCATCAAGGAGACCGGGCAGCCGGACACGACCGTGGGCGACGTGGACGACATTTTGATGTTCACCACCCGCGGCCGCTTCGTTGGACGCTGCCAGTATTCAGCCACGGGGGTAATCGAGTCCGACACGGCCGAGGTGGCGTGGTTCGTCCGCGGCCGCACGCTTTATCGCCGGGTGTTGCTGGTGGCGCCAGGCATGGTTCCGCCCGCCGCGCAAGCCGCCGGATTCTACGCCAATAACGACATCTCCGTCAGGTTCGACCCGGATTTGAAGATACTTGTGGGCAATTCGCTGGCCGACTTGACTCGGCGCGAGTGTCGCTTCGCCCATAATCCCTTCCAGTATCCGTATGATGTGCGCGGTTGGGGGCAATTGGGTTTGCCCACCTTGCGTGAATGCTCTTCCAGCAAGTGGATTGCCGGCCAGATGACCCCGCCGAAGGAGCCGGTTTGGGCCGACAAGATCGATTATTGGGCTGCCCCGGCCGATCCCAATCCGCCCTGCGTCCACCCATGGGCCAACGTTGACCGCGAAACCGGCACCATGACCGCATACATGGACGGAACCAGATACACCGACGATGTGATGCTGACGCACGTCATCAGCTTCGACGTGAGGGTCTTCGACCCCGGCGCGGCCAAGGGTGTAGGCGAGTTCGTGGACTTGGGCTACGCCGCTCAGGCGTACAATCCCAATCTGACCACTCCTCCGGGCGAGCCGCAGCCGTTGTTTTACCATCTAGGCGATCCACGGTCTGGTCTGGTAGGCGACTCCCGCCGCGGCTGCGTGTACGACACCTGGTCGTTCCACTACGAAACGGCCGGGCGCGGACCGGGAGATCAGCTTGCTGGCCGAGCGGTCAACGGCTTCGACGACGACGGCAACGGTGTGATCGACGACGCCAGCGAACTGATCGCTCCCCCGCCATATCCGGCGCCGCTGCGCGGAATCCAGGTGCGCATCCGCTGCTTCGAGCCAGACAGCCGGCAACTGCGCGAAGTTACCGTGGTGCAGGATTTTCTGCCCAAGTGATTGCCCACAGATGCGCTGCGCCGGCAAAACAATTACGCCCGGCCAGCGAAAACCCGATGCACACTCCAGTTGGACACCCACTCCAGTTGGACGCAAACTCCGGCCTTACGCCGCTGTCACGCTAAGCAGGTCGCAGCCCCTATGTGGGGCGATGTGGCGGCGAACTATCTGATCTTCGGGCCGGCGAGGAACTGATCGCAGCGGACGTTATCGAGCACATACTCTACACGACCGTCGCAAAAGGCCACGTGCGAGCCGCCGCCGTGGTTAGAGTTCACCCGGCTGATTACCAAGTCGTTGGTGGGCGGATAAGGCCAGACAAACGTCAGGGCGCTTTGCACCGGGTTTGTGCCGCCCCAGATGCGTGGGGTGGTGTCGATGCGTTCGGAGATCATCGGCGTCTGCGATGCCGACTCCAGGTCTTCCACGGTGTACTTCTTCTGCGGATTGGCGAAGCGGTCGATGAAGATGTTGAAGTTCACCACGAAGCTCAGTCCGTCGGTCATGGCGGCGTTAACGGTATCGGCCGGACACAACGTCTGATTGACCCGGACCGCCGCCGGCGCCCCGGACGTATCGCGCCACAGGGTGAACAGGTCCTCGCGATTGATATACGGCAGCAGCACGACTACCCAAGAGACCTTCTTGCCCTTGAGGTTGTTGGCAAAACCGGGAAAGCCTTGTTTTACCTGCTCGTAATGCACGGTGGCTTGGGCCAATTCGCGCATGTGGTTTGCGCAGCGGCCGCGCATCGCCGCCCGACGCGCCGCATTGATGGCCACCATCATCAGTCCCGCCAGAATGCCGATGATAGTCACAACGACCAGCAGTTCAACCAGCGTGAATCCCTTTGAGCGTCGATTTGCTGCAAACATAAGCGGTCCCCAGAATTCGCAGAAAAGCCACCTGCCCTCTACCAGCTATTGTTCCAGAAAAACGGAAAAAATGCCAGTGGGCTTCGCGGAATTGCTAGCTGCGGCCGGTCGTCCTGCCGGGCCATTCGAAACAACCAGACGACCTCGCTGCAAGTCTGCGGGATTGAAGGATTTGTTCAGCCCCATCGCTGTGTCCAGCTACAGCGGCACGATTACCGCTCGCTTATTACCTGGGCATGCCTATTCGGCTGGCTACAAACTCTCCCGAAACTTCTGCCACACATCGTCGCGCAAGTACACTACGAGCATTTCGCCGGGCCGCAGACCATAAGAAGCCAGCGGAAAGAACCGCTGCGCCCAGCACAGTCTGTCCAGCGCTGCCTCCACAGCCTGCTGTGCCGAGGAGGTGGTCAGTATTATCGCTGGTTGCGGGTAGGCGGAAGCCTCGCGCTGCCACGCCTGGATGTCCTGCCAGTAACCGATACTCTCTGGCGGCAACCGCCGCAAGTACCAGGGCACAGGCCAGTAGTTTTCGGTCGTCACCACGTGTATGTAAGCTATGCCGACGGCCTTCCTGTTCTGTTTGGCGGCAGCCTCTGTGCAGCCGACCGCAGCCTCGACCAGTCGTTCCACCAGCGGCGGCATATCGGTGTGCAGATGGCTGACCGGATGCGCGTAAACATGAGGGTTGCGTGGGTCGGCAAAGAACACGAAATTGAGCCGATAACACTGGTCGGCCAGTTGCACGACGCCCAGCAGCATCACCAGCGCGGCGATCGCCTGCAACACGGGCTTTCGCAGCCATTGCAGCAGTGCCGCAGCGCCCAGGCCGGCCAGCAAGATCATCCCGTGCAAGAAACTCAACATGCACCAGGGCGTTTTGTAGGGCAGCAAGCTGTACAGGCCCGTCAACACAATGGTGTAAACCGCCAGGAAACGGCAGAACCAGCGCTGCGGGCCGGGAAGGCCACGCGGCAGCAGGGCGGCCACGCAGCCCACAGCGGCCAGTGCGCCAATCAGTGCTTCGCTACAGAATATGGCGCCGGAGCGGAACGCCAGCAGCCGCTCGAAATAGAAATACCACGGATTGCGGTGCAATCCGCCCGTGCCGCCGCGATGCAAGTAGTCGGAGTACGCCAGCAGCGAATCGACCGGGCCGCGCCAGTTTTGGCCGAACGACGAAAGCAGCACGGCGGCCGTGGCACAGGCGGTCAACAACGCGGCCGCCAGCGGCAGCCAGTTGTGTCGCAACCATCCGGGCAGGTCTTCCGCGCCAACGAAGTCGGGCCGCTGCTGAGATAGGCCGGTCAATGCGGTGTTCTGCCGCTGCCCGCCGAGACAGGCGCGTAAGTTCTGCCATAGCGCCGCCAATCCAAGCTGCCAGGAAATCACCACCCCCAGGGCGACCGCCGCGGCCAGCGCCGCCAGCACCCAAGTCTCTTTGGTGGCGTGCATCATGCCCACGCAGCCGCCGGCTGCGATCGCCCAGGCATACCGCCGCCCGGGTTTGCGCCCAGATGGTGAGGGTAAGTTCGGAGCCTGCGTCGGCCATCGCTCAGCAGCGCCGCTTTGTAGAAAGCGCCACCCGCAGCCCATGGCGGCAAAGGTGAAAAACACCAGCAGAGTTTCTTGGATATAGTAGCGCGAGTAGAAGAACATCGCCGGCGAGAACGCCGAAAGCACCGCAGCGACGAGCGTGGCCAGTGGGCCAAGTCCATCGGCAACCAGCAGCAACAGCAATATCAGCCCGGCGCCGAATACCACCGGGACGATGCGAAGCGTGCTCTCGTCGCAGTCGGCCAGGCGCCGGCAGCCCGAAAGCCAAAACGCCGGCAGGGTGAAGTAGGACAAGCTCGGCCCGTGGTGATCGTCGCGGTCGTAAACGTAAACCCCACTGGTCAGAAGCTCGGCGGCTTTGAAGGCCTGGTTGGCCTCGTCGCCGTGCATTGGGCGTTTGTCAAGTTCTACCAGACGTGTGGTCAACGCCGCGGCAGCGATCAGCGCAATCGCAATGGCCAGCCATCTGCGGATGCCGCGATTTGAAGATTCCTGCTGCGAACTCACCCTGCACCAAGAGCGTCTGCAAGTACCGGCGGTGAACCACCGGGCCGGTGGGAAGCCAGTCGTACGGAAACTCGCCGCCAAACCCTTGCAGCAAAGGTTTTATTTCCCGTAAACCTCTACTTCCACGTAGTGATTCATATCGTTGGAGGTATTGCCCTTGGAGTACAGCCGCACATAACGCGCCTTGACCGGATTGCCCTGCTTGTCGCGGGCGTCGATCAGTTTGCCGCGATAGTCTTCGATGTACTCCAGGTCTTTGCCCGCGCCGAGCTTCGAGGAATTGTCGAAGTCGTTATTGAAGATGGTTACTACGTCGCGCTGGAATTCCGGATCGTTCGAGGCTTGTACTATCACGTCGTGGTACACTCTTCCTTCGGCGTGGAAATGCCATACGCACAACCCGTGGATCTCGGATTCCTTTCCCAGGTCTATCTGGAGCCACTGCAAGCCCGGACCAAGCTCTACGAACGAGCCGTCGGCGCCTTCTTTGTCGCCGTCGGTGGCCATGCTCAGCTCGCCGACGATCGGCTCCATGTCGCTGGAAGTAACCTTCTTGTTCAGTGCGATGTTGGTCACTCCCGCAACGGCGTAAAACGGCGGCCGCGGGGCCTCGGTGTATTTTTCCAGGGTGGGAGCGGGCTTGATGTGCTTGGGAGTCCCCTGGAAGAGCGGCCGGGGTAGTTTTATTTCAACGGCCTCGAGCGTCTGTCCGCCCGGGCCAACGATCGTCTTGGGAAACGCACCCGCGGCAGGCGTTTCGGCCGAGCCTGCCAGGCCGGCAAGGAAGGCTCCTGACAGCAATGCTGCGCAGGTCGACATTGTTACACGCCAAAGTCGTCTAGCTGCCATATTTTTCACTTCTCCGGTTTTAGCTGAATTTTTAACTTCTCCGGTTTTAGCTGATGCACGATTACCCCAAGGCTGCAAGCTGCGCCGAACAAATAATTTCCGCTAAATTGCTTCCGTCCAGCGAGTCGCCAATTGATATACTATATTCTGCCTGCGGCCCGGCCAGCAAGGCCGTGCGAAAAGACGGAAAGACACTTGCCGCTCGTCGCCAATATTGTGCTTGGCCCAAAACTGGGGGCCAGCAGAATACAAGGCAGAATACAAGAATGCAAATGCCGCGCGGTTATGGCCGATGGGTTTGCTTGTAACGGCCGGAGGATTGGAAGGCTTTGTTTACTGGTTTTGTAACATATCTGTGCTATACAAGCATTGGCGGTAAACTATCGGATGCTCGGTTGCCGAAGAAAGAATCGCGCTGCTTGATCGCGCTGGCCGTAGCGCATAGTATTCCAACGGACGAGCCAATTGTTGAGCAAGCCTCTTGAAACCTGCTCATGACCACCCAGCACAACGGTCATCTTTTGGCGTGCGTGTGTATCTGTCCGGTCTGACCGACCGGACTCAAGGCTCGTCGTCTGCACGCTAAATGCACTATTTTCATTTGCCCCAGAGATTCTCACATCGCGCCAAAGCCGCTTTGCGCGGCCAGGAGGCACCAACGTATGGCCACCGACGTTCGTTTGAAAGAATCGCTGCCAGAGCTTACCGAGCGGTTAGTGCGCAGCTACGCCGAAATCGAAGGCATCAGCCACCTGCGCCATTGCCCGCTGCCAAACTACGAAACCATCATCGCCATTACCGAGGACCTGAAAGAGGTGCTCTTTCCCGGCTATCGGCGCCGCGACGGTTTACACCCGGGAAATGTCATCTACTACGTGGGCGATATTATCGACCGGCTGCACGACGAACTTACCCGGCAGATCGCCCGGGCGCTGTGCCACGAGGCAGGAAAGGCGGTTCCCTGCAATCCGCAAGAGCGGGCCGATTTCGAAGCTATCGGCCAGGCCAAGGCGGTCTCCTTCTTGCAACAATTGCCTCAGTTGCGCCGCCAGTTGGCGCTAGACGTGCAAGCCGCCTACGCCGGCGACCCGGCCTGCAAGTCGCTCGACGAAGTGGTGTTCTGCTATCCAGGACTGGAAGCGATCACTGTTTACCGCCTGGCCCACGTTTTGCACAAACTCGGTGTGCCGCTGATCCCACGGATGATGACCGAATGGGCGCACAGCCGCACCGGCATCGACATTCACCCGGGCGCCGAGATCGGCTCGCATTTTTTCATCGACCATGGCACGGGCGTGGTTATTGGCGAGACGACCGAGATCGGCGACTGGGTGAAACTCTATCAGGGCGTGACCCTCGGCGCGCTGAGTTTCGACAAGGACGCCAACGGAAACCTGGTCCGCGGCAAGAAGCGCCATCCGACGATCGAAGATTCCGTGGTGATATACGCTAACGCCACAGTGCTAGGCGGTAGTACGGTGGTAGGACATCACTCGGTGATCGGCTCGAGCGTGTGGTTGACGCATTCGGTCGCACCGTACACCACCGTGATCCTGGAGAAGCCGCGTCTGCACCTTCACGATACCAACAATCCGCCGCTGGATTTCAGCATTTGATTCAGCATTTGATGACGCAGCGCAACGCTGATTGATACGCCGCGTATTGCTGGTTTTCGCCGCTGTTACTGCTGGGCTTTGCGGGCGCGACGCGCTATGCGCAACTGTGCGCGGCTCTGCGATGAGATTTTCTCGCGCAAGGCGATTTGTTCGGGCGTAAGCGCCCGGCGCTCCTGGGCGGCCAGCAATTGCTGCCGCGCTACGGCTTCGTCGATCTGCGCGGCAGCGACCGCCCGCTCGGTCAAGATACAGACTACATCGTTGACCACCTCTACCAGGCCGCCTTCTACGTAATAGCTTTCTACACTGTCGGAGACCCTGACGCGCAGTTGGCCATATCCCAGCCGGCCGACCAGCGGCGTGTGGCTGGGCGCGATGCCCAGCTCGCCGTCGAACAAGGTGACGGCCACGAACTCGGCGCTGGCATCAAGGACGGTTCTTTCGGGCGTGATGATTACGCATCGCATGTTTTGTCCTTTCGCCGCGGCTGGAGCGACCTGCTGCCTTTTTGCCGATTCCCATTTGCCAATTCCGCGCACCCTGCTGGCGCTTGCCTACTTGACGGCCGCCAGGCGCTTGGCTTGTTCCTCGGCCTGCTCGATCGGCCCGACGTACATGAAGGCCTGCTCCGGCAGATGGTCCCATTTGCCGTCGGCGATTTCCTCGAAGCTGCGGATGGTATCGGCCAGGGGGGTGATCTCGCCGGGTTTTCCGGTGAAGGCTTCGGCCACCAGGAACGGCTGCGAGAGGAAGCGCTCCATGCGTCGCGCCCGGTGCACGACGATCTTGTCGGCCTCGCTCAGCTCGTCCACGCCCAGAATGGCGATGATGTCCTGCAATTCCCGGTATCGCTGCAAGGTCATTTGCACGCGGCGGGCGATGGCGTAGTGCCGCTCGCCTACGTACTGCGGGTCCAGCACTCGGCTGGAGGAGGCCAGCGGATCGACGGCCGGGTAAATGCCCTTTTCGGAAATGGAACGCTCCAGATAGATGAAGGCGTCCAACTGGCTGAAGGCGGTAGCCGGGGCGGGATCGGTCGGGTCGTCGGCCGGAACATACACGGCCTGAACCGAAGTGATGGCCCCTTTGCTGGTCGAAGCGATGCGCTCTTGCAGGTGGCCCATTTCGGTGGCCAGGGTGGGCTGATAACCGACCGCCGAGGGCATGCGGCCCAGCAGCGCCGAGACTTCGCTGCCGGCCTGCGAGAAGCGGAATATGTTGTCGATGAACAGCAGCACGTCGGCGCCGGTGGTGTCGCGGAAGTATTCGGCCATGGTCAGCGCCGACAGCGCTACCCGCAACCGCGCTCCCGGCGGCTCGTTCATCTGCCCGAAGACCATCACCGTCTGCTCGATGACCTTCCGTCCGGTCTGGCCGATCTCGGTCTTTTGCATTTCCAGCCACAGATCATTGCCTTCCCGGGTGCGTTCGCCCACGCCGCCGAAGACCGAGTAGCCGCCGTGGGAAGTAGCGATCCGGGCGATCAGTTCCGTCAAGATGACGGTCTTGCCCAGGCCGGCGCCGCCGAACAGCCCCGCCTTGCCGCCGCGGACAAAAGGCGTCAGCAAATCGATCACCTTGATGCCGGTCTCGAAAATCTCGGTCTTGGTCGATAGCTCGGTAACCGGCGGGGCTTCGCGGTGGATGGGCCAGTATTCGTCGGCCTGCACCGGACCGCGACCGTCGATCGGCTCGCCCAGCAAGTTGAACACCCGTCCCAGACAGCCTTTTCCCACCGGCACTTTCACCGGGGCGCCGGTATCGATGCACTGCATGCCCCGTACCATTCCGTCGGTGCTCCCCAGCGCAACGCAGCGCACCTTGTTGCCGCCGAGGTGTTGTTGCACCTCGCCGGTGACGCTTACGATGATCCCCTTGTGTTTGGCCACTACCTTGACGGCGTTGTAGATGGGCGGCAAGCGATCGGGCGGAAACTCGGCATCGAAGGTCGAGCCGATCACTTGCGTAACGCGGCCCACGTTCTGGCCAACGGTGGGTTTAGTGCTGCTTGCCAGAGTTGTAGCCATAGGCGGTATCTCGACTTCTATCGGTTTGATTATCGACTTCTATCGGTTCGATTCTGGCTGCCCAAAAGTTCTCGATTGCAACTTGCACTCTGCACGCGCTTAAATTAGAAGGAAGTCTTTCCCAGAGAGAATGCCTTGTTCTTGCCCGCCTGCATACATGCCGCATCTGGTTGTCTATCTGCTCATACTATTTGCTCAGCGCTTCGGCCCCGGAGAGTATTTCCAGCAATTCGCCGGTGATTTGACCTTGCCGGGCGCGGTTGTAGGCCATCGACAGCATGGCGATCATCTTCTCGGCGTTTTCTGTAGCAGCCTTCATGGCCACCCGACGGGCAATCTGTTCGCTGACGGCCGCATCCAGAAAACACTTGAACAACCGCACTTTGAAACTTGCCGGCAAGACCTCCTCGACTATGCTCTCGGCCGAAGGCAGAAACTCGTACTCCACGACCCGATGGTCGTTTGGTTCCTGGTTGACGCCCGGAGGTGCGATCGGCAGCAGCGTTTCCACAGTGGCGTACTGCCGGCTGGGAGAATCGAACCTGGTGTACACTACGTCGAGGCGGTCTATCTGGCCGCTGGTGTATTCGTCCAGATAGCGTGTGGCCAGCACATCGACTTCGGCGAAGGTGGGTTTATCTTCGAAATGCGTGAATCGCTCGTGAACAGCAATTTTGCGGAAACGAAACGCCGCGATGCCCCGTTTGCCCGAAATCTCCAGTCGCACCTGTTGTGCCATCTGCTGAAGTTGTGCCAGATGAGCGTATGCCAATCGCAGCACGCTGCTGTTGTATCCGCCGCACAGCCCCCGATTGGCCGTAAGCACCAGCAAAGTCGCCTGGTTTACTGCGGTGCGCGGTTCCAACAGCGGATGGCTGACCTGAAGGCCGCCGCGGATCAAGTGGCTGACAAGAGCGGTCATCCGCTCGGTGTAGGCCACGGCTGCCAGCGCGCGGTCCATCGCCCGCTTGAACCGCACAGTGGCGATCAGCTCCATAGTACGCGTT
>Ga0209101_1000349_pt1 | contig 38410 bp, 27 predicted proteins | sample ConPoolayeCmetaG_FD_185481 | JGI IMG/M metagenome (GOLD analysis project Ga0209101, IMG submission 185481) | Hot spring microbial mat communities from California, USA to study Microbial Dark Matter (Phase II) - Cone Pool mat layer C metaG... ...
GTTGGGGGATGGGCGGCGGGCGCGGCTGGGGCGGTGGCCGAGGTTTCGGCCCCGGCGGCGGCCGCGGACTCGCCCCCGGCGGACCTGCCTTCGTGGACGAAAACAATAACGGCGTCTGCGACTGGTTCGAGTTGCGCCGCGGCGCGGGCCCACGGTAGGCCCCCTCTCCTCCCTCCGCGACTTAAGGCGAGGGGGTCGCCGCCTCTTGGACTCCCTCGCCCGGCAAGCGACAATGGAACCTTATGCCTTGGCAACGCCTGATGACCTGGGCCGCACTGCTTGCCGCGCTGGTGGCGCTGGGCGGCTGGCAATGGCACGAGTACGGCCACGAGTGCGCGCTGGCGCGGGAAAGCGTGGTTCGCTTCGCCGAGTCGGTGATGAATGCCCTGGTCGGCGGCGTCCAGTCGCATCGCCGCATGGGTTTTTTCTTCATCGACCAGGCTCAAGGCATGCTCGACGAGCTGGTCCGATCTCAAGACGTGCTGGTCGCGGCCTTGGTTTCGGAAGATGGGTCGGCATCGCTGAGCGCGGGCCGGGTCGAGCAGCTTGACCTGTCGGCGCCGTGTCCGCCGGGCGGAACATGGCAAACCGCGGGCTTTCGTCTAATGCGGCGATTCCGTCTCCCGGCGGAGGTCGGCGGCCCGGGGGCTGGTTTTGGCGGCGGCCGGGGCTGGGAGCGGCGGCGGCAAATGCTCGCCGAAGAGCCGCCCTCGGCCTTCGCGCCCGGCGCCGCGGTGGCCGCCGTGCTTCTCGTCGACCGCACGCGCGCCGACGAGGCGTGCCGCCGGGCGGCGCTGAGCCGCGTCTCGGTGGTGGCGGCGGGCTGGCTGCTGGTCGTTTGCGTCGCCATCGCGTGGCGGGCCACGGTGCGGCTTGCCGAGGCCCGCGGCCGAACCCACATGCTTGAAGCCGAGGCCCGGCACCTTCGCGACCTGAGCCAGGCGGCCGCCGGCCTGGCCCACGAAACCCGCAATCCCTTGGGCCTGATCCGCGGCTGGGCCCAGCGCCTGGCCGACTCCGTCGCCAACGACGCGGAAGGCAATACGGCCCGCGCCCTGGTCGAGGAGTGCGACCGCGTCACCGCCCGCATCAACCAGTTCCTCGCCTTTGCCCGGCCCAGCGATCCGCGGCCAGAGCGATTCGATCCAGCGTCCCTGGTGGCCGAGCTGGCGGCCTTGCTGGAGCCGGACCTGGCGGCGCGGCGGGTGACGCTGAGCAAAATGGCCCCGGGCAACACGGTGCTTGCCGATCGCGAGATGCTCCGCGAGGCGCTGTTCAACCTGCTTCAGAACGCGGTCCAAGCCTCGGGCGAGGGCGGGGTGGTGGAAACCGCGCTGCGTCGCGGTCGCGATGGTCGCCTGTGCCTGGAGGTTGCCGACCGCGGACCGGGCGTGGCCGAGGAGCACGTTCCCCGCCTGTTCACTCCCTATTTCACCACGCGCCCGGACGGCGCCGGCCTGGGGTTGGCCATCGTCCGCCGCATTGCCGCCGCGCATGGTTGGGAAGTCGGCTACAGGCCGCGTCCCGGCGGCGGGGCCGTCTTTTGGTTGGATGGAATTCATGGCTGAGCAACCGCGAACGATTCTGGTGGTGGACGATGAGGCCGAACAGCGCCGCCTCTTGGGCGGGTTTGTGGCGTCGCTGGGGTTTTGCGCCGAGGAGGCCGCGTCGGCCGAGGAGGCCCTCGCCAAGATCGCCGCCCACCGGCCGGATATGGTCTTGCTCGACGTGCGACTGCCCGGCATGAGCGGCATCGAGGCGTTGACTGAAATCCGCAAGCTGGCCGCCAACCTGCCCGTGCTCCTCATCACCGCCCATGCCGATCTCCGCCAGGCCGTGGCGGCCATGAAAAGCGGGGCCGACGATTATCTGGCCAAACCGGTCGATCTCGACGAACTGGAGGCGGCGATCTTCGACGCGCTGGGGGCGGAGGGAAAACCTTCCGACGGCCGGCCGACGCCGAGCCTGCCGTCCTGGTTCGTCTGCCACAGCGCTGGGATGCGCCGCGTGGCGGAGACGGCCGCCGTGGTCGCGCCGTCCGACGCGCCGGTGCTTATTTTGGGCGATAGCGGCACGGGCAAGGACCTCGTCGCCCGACTGATCCACGAATGGAGCCCACGCGCCGCCGGCCCGCTCGTGGCCGCCAACTGCGCGAGCCTGCCCGAAGCGCTCGTCGAAAGCGAGTTGTTCGGCCACACCAAGGGGGCCTTCACCGGCGCCAGCCAGGCCCGACAAGGTTTTTTCCGCGCCGCCCACGGCGGCACGCTCTTCCTCGACGAGATCGGCGAATTGCCCTTGCACGTGCAGCCCAAGTTACTCCGGGCGCTGGAGTCGGGCGAGATCACGCCTGTGGGAAGCGATGCGCCGGTGCGGGTCGATACCCGGCTGGTCGCCGCCACGAATCGCGACCTGGCCAAGGAGGTGGAAGAGGGCCGTTTCCGCGAAGACCTCTATTACCGCATCAACGTGATCGAGCTGGCCATTCCGCCTTTGGTCGAGCGCCAGGACGATATCCTTCCGCTGGCGAGGCATTTTGCCGTCGAATTCGCCGGGGCCCCGGTCCGGCTCTCGCCGCAGGCGGTGCAATGCCTGCTGGCCTTTTCCTGGCCGGGCAACGTGCGCGAGCTTCGCAACGCGATCCAGCGGGCGTGCCTTCTCTGCCGCGGGGACGTCATTCTGCCGGAACACCTGCCGCCGAAGGTGGCCGCCTTGGCCGGCGGCGGGGCCGCGGCCTCCGGGCGGGTCGGCCGTCTCTCGCAAGTCGAGCGGGCCACGATCCTAGCCACCCTCGCCGAGTGCGGCGGCAACCGCACCCACGCCGCCAAGAAACTCGGCATCAGCCGCCGCGCGCTGATTTACAAGCTCCGGGCCATCGAGGCCGAACAAGCGACCAACGGCCCAAGTCTTTCCTGAATTTCCGCGCCGTTGGCGATTTGGCGACCATGGCGCCCCACGGCATGCCGGGGGCCTTTGAGCCCCCCGCGAAAACCGTTTTTCGCCCCTTGATCTCAAGACGCGGCCGCAGCGCCAATCGCCAGCGGAAGAAAGACATTCCTCGCCGGCGATTCGGGCTAGTGATCACCGCGGAGGACTTGTTTTGAGACAAGACCTTGTTCGCCCGGCGAAGGCAGGGGCCGGCAAGCGTCGGGATGGGCCTGAACCAAGCGTCTGGCCGGTTCGTCAGGTTTGCGAGAAGGCGATTCCCTCGATTTCGACGAGGAGTTCCGGGCGGCAGACATCGGCCACGGTGTAAATGATGGGCATGTCGCCCAAGCGTTCCTGGCAGACCTTGCGGGTCTTTTCGAAATCGCCCTGGCGCTTGACATAGACGCGGGCCAGCGCCAGATCGCGAAGGGTGGCCCCGCGGCCGGGCAGCCCGTGCCGGGCCAGGTTCGACTCGGAAATCAGCGCCGCGATGTTGTCCAGCGTTTGATTGGTTTGGCCCTCGATGTCCTCGATGTGCTGGCTCTCGGACTGAATGATGCTCGCCGTCCCGGAAATGAACAGCGTCGTGCAGCCATCCGTGGTCAAGGCCATCGCCCGGGAAAACTTCGGACTCTTCGGCCCGTAGCAGGCCATGTAATCGAAGGCCGAGGTCTGCAAGGGATTCTCCAGCGGTCGGGCCACGATGTCGTCGCGCTTCGTGCTCAGCGCCAGGCAGCTCATCAACACGTCGCGGCTATCGGTTCCGATGCCCGTGCTGGCCGGATAGACCGTCTCGGTCACCCCGGCCGGAACGTGCTTGGAGAGGAAACGGACGTTTTCGTAATAATCGCTCCGCGCCCGGTTCAACTCCATATAGCGTTGGGTATTGCCCTCGGGCCCGACGATGTCGCCCAGATACAGCCAGGTGCGGATGATCTGGTCGAACCGCACGTTGACTTCGGCCAGCATCCGGCGCATCTGGACGAAGCCGTCGATGGAGCGGGCATAGACGCCTTGCTCTTGGGTTTGGGGCAGGATTTGGCCGACGTGGGTCCAGGTCACGCCGCCGTGCCGCGTGATCACCACCTGTTCGCCGTGGCGTTCGATTTCCACCTTGCCCGGCCCGCCGCCCACGCTCATCGCCTCCATCGCGACCAGCGTCCCGTCGCACGGGTGTTGGGGCACGTAGGTGACGACCGGAAGGTGTTCGCCGTAAAAGTCGCGAAGCATCTGCCGGCAAGGCCCGATGAGTTGCTCATCGGCGAGGAACACCGCCTGGCTGACGACCGAGTTGCGGGCGGCCTCGCTCTCGGTCACGCAGTGGATCATCCGCAAGGCTTCGCCCACCTGGTCTTCAAACGACAACTCCCGGCGGGGAACAGCGGCCGTAAAGACGTGGCGGACGCCGTTCAGTTCGACCACCGAGCAACCCACCCCCGAATTCGACTGGCGACGGATCATGCGTTCCCCCGGCAGCGTTTCCCTACGCAGATGACCAGCACGAGTTCGCCCTGGACGATCCAGGATACACTCTACTCCGGTCTTGCTTCGGTCGTCAATCATCGAGCTGTTCTCCTTCCGGCAAGACGATCTCTGTCAAGCGGCAACACTCGATTCCCTCGGATCGCGCGTCAAACTTGCCGCGGATGCTCTCCTCAAAATCCTGCTAAGCGGTGGAACCGTGTTGCTGAGTCCTGGCAGTTTGGAAAGATTCTGGGCAGAAAAACGGATCGCTAAATTGCAAATCGCATACAATACGGCATCCACCGTTGGTCCGCAGGGACCCGGCTGGTTTGAAGGCGGGCAAAACCGTGCCTCGTGGCATGGCGGGTTGCGTAGGGGGCCAAGGCCCCGATGATGGCACGCTCACCTTTACCATAACCGGGCAATCCCTAGCTTGTCAATAATCTAACCACAACCACGGCAAAAGGTTTCGCCCCCCGAAAGAATGTACACAGCTCGACAAATTGGGGCATTCCGGCTATAGTGAAGGCCGCCGAACACTGGCGAGCAAAAGGAAAGGAATGGTCAGGCTCATGGCTGGAAAATCATCCACTGCTTCCCTATTTCCCGATCTCAACCCCCAGCAACGTCTCGCCGTGGAGCACGGCGACGGGCCGTTGTTGATCGTGGCCGGGGCGGGCACGGGAAAGACGGCGACCCTCGTGCATCGCGTCGCCAACCTCATTCTTCGCGGCGTGCCGCCGGAACGAATCTTGCTGCTCACCTTCACCCGCCGCGCCGCCGCCGAGATGCTCCGCCGCGTCGAGGATGTTTTGCGGCGGCTGAATGAGTCGGGGGGGGCGCGGCGAGGCAGTGCTGGCGGCGAAAAATCGAGGCAGCTCCATCGGATTTGGGGAGGCACCTTCCATGCCGTCGCCACGCGGCTGCTTCGCCAGCACGGCAAGGCGATTGGCCTGCCGCCTGAGTTCACCATCCACGACCGCGCCGACTCCGAGGACCTGCTCAATCTCGTTCGAACCCAATTGGGCCTCGCCCGAACCGATCGCCGTTTCCCCAAAAAAGGCACCTGCATGAGCATCTACAGCCGGTGCGTCAACGCCCGGCAGGGGCTCGACCAGGTGCTTGCCGAAAACTTCCCTTGGTGCCGCGAATGGAAAGACGAGCTGAAGCAGTTGTTCGACGCCTACGTCAAGCGCAAGGAGGCCGCCGCCGTGCTCGACTACGACGACCTGTTGGTTTACTGGCAGGCTTTGCTCGAGGATCCCAAGGCGGGCGAGCGAATCCGCAAGCAGTTCCAGTGCGTGCTGGTCGACGAGTATCAAGACACCAACGTCCTCCAGGCGGAAATCCTGTATCGACTTTCGCCCGAAGGCAAGGGGCTTACCGTGGTGGGCGACGACGCCCAGTCCATCTATTCCTTCCGCGCGGCCACGGTCCGCAACATCCTCGATTTCCCCAAGCATTACCCGAACGCGACCGTCATCGCCCTGGAACAAAACTACCGCAGCGCCCAGCCGATTCTCACCGCCGCCAACGAGGTCATCGCCATGGCCCAAGAGCGATTCACCAAAAACCTTTGGACGGATCGAAAGGAAGGCGAAACACCGTTGTTGGTCGATTGCGAAGATGAAGACGAGCAGAGCGATTTCCTCGTGTCGAAAATCCTCGAACACCGCGAAGCGGGGATCGACCTGCGGCGCCAGGCGGTCCTCTTCCGCGCCTCGCACCACAGCATTCTCCTGGAAGCCGAACTTGCGCGGCGCAACGTGCCCTTCCACAAGTACGGCGGCCTGAAATTCATTGAGACCGCCCACGTCAAGGACCTGTTGGCGATCCTCCGCCTGGCGGAAAACCCGCGGGATGTCGTCTCCGGCGTCAGGCTGCTGGCCCTCCTGCCGGGCATCGGCCCGAACAAAGCCCGGCAACTGATGGAGATGTTGTCCGACGGCGAGGACCGTTTTCAGGCGTGGCGGACGTGGAGGCCGCCGGCCGCGACGCGGGAAATCTGGCCGCGGTTCGTGGCCTTGATCGACGAGCTGAGCCGAACCGACGAGGATCTGCCCGGCCAGGTGCGTCGGGCAAGGGAGTTCTATGTTCCGCTTTTGGAACTCTCCTACGATAACCCCGTGCCCCGCGCCCGCGACCTCGAGCAAATCGAACTCATCGCCTCCCGCTACCAGGATCGCCGCACCATGCTGGCCGACATCACGCTCGATCCGCCCAGTTCCACGCAGGACCTGGCCGGGCCGCCGCTTATGGATGAAGACTACTTGATCCTCAGCACCATTCACTCGGCCAAAGGCCTGGAGTGGGACTGCGTGTACGTGATCCACGCGGCCGACGGCAACATCCCTTCCGACATGGCCACGGGAACGCCCGAGGGAATCGAGGAAGAACGCCGACTGTTTTATGTAGCCCTCACCCGGGCCAAACGCTGGCTTTACGTCTCGTATCCCCGGCGTTACTACCATTCTGGCGGGGCATTCACCTCGAATTACGGTTACGCGCAACGCAGCCGCTTCCTTCCCAAACACGTCGTCCGCCATTTCAAACAGGTGGAGGCCTCGAACGCCGAAAAGAAACGGCGGGAATTCGCCAGCGCCAGGTGGGCCGTCAATAGCCAGGTCATTCGAAGGCGAACCAAGCGATATTGGAATTAGCAGCCACAACAGAACAACTTGGGCAAACGTCAAAGCCCAGACGCCTCGCCCGCACGACGAACGATCCTTTGAAACTACCGGCAGCCGGGCAAAACCCGGAGCGCGGGCATCTCGCCCGCCACAGAACATTCACACGCAAGAAGATCCCGCCTGGCCTGTTTCTCCCATCCGTCAAAACGTGAATTTTTTGTCTGATCTGCTACGCCGTCGCCAGTCCCCTCTTGCTAGTGCACCACCCCTCCTCTTGATGGTTGTCCTTTGGCGGCCGAGGCGATTCAACCGTTGCCAGCGCCGATTCATCAGGTTTTCGGGAGAAACCAGCTCGATTGGGCACGCAGGCACGTTTGGCGCGGCATATTTGCTGGGAACCTCGACATGGGACCTTTCGAGGATCAGCAGATGATCGCTCCTGTCGTGCCTCATCCGGTCCGCGATTCAGGCGCCGAGGCGGTTTCGACCGGCGAACTGGAAAAATTCGAAACGGTGCGCATTTGGGGGCTGCCGCTCGCCGTGGTGGACAGCGCCGCGGCCGTCAGGCTCGTGGATCAACTCATCGCGCGAAGGCGGCCGAGTTTCTTCATTACCGCCAATCTGCAATATGCGATGCTCTCTTCCGCCGACCCGCGGCTGGCCGCCGTGAACCGCGCGGCCGCCTTCCTGTTGGCGGATGGGATGCCGATGATCTGGTACTCGCGTCTCGTGGGCCGGCCCCTGCCCGAGCGCGTTGCCGGCGCCGATTTGATCTTTCACCTTTGCCGCCAGGCCTCGCGGCGTGGGCACCGGGTTTTCTTCCTCGGCGGCAAGCCCGGCGTGGCCGCCGATGCGGCCACCAGGCTCTGCTGGATGTATCCTGGTCTGCAAGTCGCGGGTATCGAGGCCCCGGAACTCGAATCGCTCTCGGCCGGGGAACATCGCCGCCTGATCGAGAGCATCCGTGACGCCCGGCCGGATCTGCTCCTGGTGGCCTTCGGTCAACCGAAGGGCGAGCTGTGGCTATGGGAAAACGTGGCGGCCTTGGGCGTGCCCGCTAGCGTGCAAGTGGGAGCGTCGTTCGATTTCGTGTCGGGCCGCGCCCGCCGCGCCCCGCGCTGGATGCAGCGATTGGGTCTGGAATGGCTGTTCCGCCTTGTCTCCGATCCAAGACGGCTCGGCCCAAGATATGCCAAAAACGCCTGGTTTCTGCTCAAAGCCATCGCCCGCGACGTTTCGGGCCGGGACGTCGATTCGGGCAGTTCCCCGTGCTAGCGTCCCTCGACGGCCAGAAACATCGTGTTCCGCTTCAGGAAGCGGAGCGAGACAAACACCACCAGGCCGCCCAAGAAGATGCCGGTCCAAAGCGGATTCGGACGCCAGTCGCCTTGAATGACCACGCGCTGATACGCCTCCAAGGCGAAGAAGGACGCGCAAATGGCGAACAAGCCGGGATACTCGCGGCGCAAGACCGTGCGGAGCGAAAAAGGCAAGGCGGGCGGGCGCCAGCCAGACCACCGCGGGAAAAAGGCCGGCGTCGCGTCCGCCCAAGCTAGATACGCCTCGCCAAACTTGCGCCGCAGAAACTCCTCCTCGGCAAACATGATCCGCTCGTAATAAAGCCAGAAGGCGAGCGCGAAGATCACGATCAACCACCAGATCCCGCAAAACATCGAGATCCCCAACCAGATCACGTAGTTTCCCAAATACAGGGGGTGGCGGACCAAGGAGTACATTCCGGTCGTGTTGAGGACTTCGGCCACCTGGCCCTCGCGGGTATTTCTGCCCGAAGTCCCCCGCGGCACATGGCCGACCGTGATCACCCGAATCGCCAACCCCACCAACGAGACGGTCAGACAGACCAAGGCCCAAACGTCGTTCCCGCCGCGATTCTGATTGAGGTAGTCGGGATGGTGCATCGCCGCCAGGGTGGGCAAGACGAGGGCCAGCGGCAAATAGCTCCTCCAGCGAAACAGCCAATTGCCCGTCCGCTCCATTTCCTCGCGAAGTGCCATGCGAGTGCCCGCCAGTATTCAGAGATTGGAGTGCCTCGACCGTGGGATTTGCCCCACCACGGCCCGCCGCGACAGCTTGTAGTCCAATTGCCACGCAAGGTCAAGACAAAAAAGCCCCACCCGCCGACAAACCGACAAACCGACAAACCGACAAACCGACAAGGCGTCAGGCCGACAGGCCCACAAGCAGAGGGTGGCACAGGCTTCCAGCCTGTGCTCTGAAAGCATACCCTCCTACGGATTGGTGCGCAAATACGGATTTCGAGGGTTTTTCGGCTCTTGATGTTAGAAGCAGTCAACGCCAACGTCACCGAAAACCGATAATCCGAATGTAATGAGTTGACTTTGTTGACAAACATTTGTATGATTGCGTCGCGTCTGAAGCGTGCGATGGTCGAGTTTGGAGGCGCGTGTTACGATGATAGTTGCCATGCAAGAGGCCAATCCTAAGCGCGATGATATAATTGGCAATGATAAGTCCCAGCGTGTTCCGGCATCGCAGGCACCGATCCACGCGGAAATGGCCTTGCCGACACGCGCGGCCATCAACCCGCGCGGCGCCCCGAGGATTCCGACCCAAGCTGAACTCGATTTCCTCCAACAGGAAAGCCAGCGGCTGGAATCTGCCTCGCCGGAGGAGATCATCCAATGGGCCGTCCGCCAATATTTCCCCTGGTTGACCATGGCAACCGCCTTCGGTCCCGAAGGGTGCGTCATTCTCTCGATGCTTGCCAAGATCGAGCCGCGGGTTTATGTGTTCAATCTGGATACGGGCTACCAGTTCAAGGAGACGTTGGAGCTTCGCGACCGGATTGCCGAACGTTATGGCATCGAGGTCGACCTTCAGCGGCCGGAGCTATCGGTCGAGGAATACGAGAAACTCCACGGCGGACCGGTCTACCAGCGCGACCCGGACAAGTGCTGCTTCGATCGGAAATTGACGGTGCTCCGCCGGGCGGTGAAGGGGTATTCGGCCTGGATGAGCGGGATTCGCCGCGACCAGAGCCCGCATCGGGCCAAGGCCCCGATCGTCGGCTGGGACAAGAAGTTCGGCCTGGTGAAGATCAGTCCGCTGGCCAACTGGACGGCCAAGGACGTCTGGCGCCGCATCGCCGACGAAAACATCCCCTACAATCCCTTGCACGACCAGGGCTATCCGAGCATCGGCTGCTGGCCATGCACGCGAGCCGTGTTGTTCGGCGAGGACGAACGCGCCGGGCGATGGAGCGGGACAGCGAAGAAGGAATGTGGATTGCACACCATGGATGCGTCGAGTTTCGGAGACTCCCATGAAAATCTCCGCCAAGACTGAGTACGCGTGCATCGCGATGTTGGAATTGGCCTCGCGTCATGGGTCGGGCGAGCCGGTGCGCATCCGCAGGATCGCCGAACGGCACGGCGTGCCCCCGCGGTTTCTGGTGCAAATCCTGCTTCAGCTTAAGGGGGCGGGACTCGTCCGCAGCACCCGCGGCGCCGCCGGCGGCTATCACCTCAACCGGCCCCCAGAGGAAATCTCCCTTGGCGAAGTGATGCGGGTCATCGAGGGCGCCGTCAAGAGCAACGGCACGGTCACCAGCGCGTCGCCCGATTCCCCCGCCGTCAAGGCCCTGCTCCAAGCCTGGTCCGACATCGATGCCGTGCAGCGCGAGATGCTCAACAAGATTTCGTTCGCCGATCTGCTCGAGCGGGCGAGAAACCACGACGATCGGATGTATTACATCTGACCGATGATCGCGGCGGTGCCTTGCCGCCAACCGCCGCGGTTTCGTCCGTGATGACGGCCAACTTGCGGCTGGCGCAGCTCACCTCCCCGGCCGCGTGGGCGTCGTTCGGGGCTCGACCTCGCTTGGGCACTCGCACGGCGGGCAGCGATAGAACTGCCACGGTCGGTTCAGGCACGGACAAGGGACGGGTTTTTTGCAATAGTGGTCTGGGCAACCGCACGTGGCGACCGAGGGAACGCACGGCAACGGCTTCTTGCAATACACGTCGCACGCGCGGCAGACGTTCGGGCAGGCGACGCAAGGCAGCGGCTTTTTCACGTAGTTATCGACGCAGCAAGGCGGGGCCGCGCACCCGTCGGACGGCGCGATGGCCCCAGTCCTCTTTCCCCCATCGCCCGCCCAAGCCAGGCCAAAAAAGCCATACGCGATCCAGGCCAAAACGACCGCCACGCAATACCGCATCCCAGCACGTCCTTTCCGGTCGCGGACCGCACGCAATCCTTTGGGAACCGTTGCCCGCTGGAAATCGTTCAAGAAAACCGGCTTGTTTCGCCCCCCCTAAACGAAGGGGGATTCCCCGGGACGGCTTAACCCTCCTTTTCCTTCTTTTCGGAATGGGCGCAATCCCGCCGGAATCTCTTTGAATCCGGCCACAAATCCTGCGCCGTTTAGCAAGATTCACAAGTTGGTCCGTGGCTCGCTTACCCGCAGGCAAGAAAAAAGTTGGGATAGCTTTTAGGGTATTCCACCATTTATTTTCCCGCCATGGCGACCGGGGCTTTTCGACGCGCCGCGATGGTGCCTGCCAGCGCCTCCCGCCACCGCCAGAGACGTTTTTCGGCGGCTTCAATCAGGGAGATGAATTCGGCCTGGTCGAGCGGTTTCAACAAGTAGTCGGTGGCCCCGAATTCCAAGGCGTCGGTCAACGCCTCGAGCGTCGAGTTGCCCGTAATGAACAGCACCTGCGCGCAAGGGTTGCATCGCTTGGCGCATCGCAGCAATTCCAGACCGTTGACGCCGGGCATCTCCAGGTCGGTGACGAGGATATCGACCAGGTTGTGTTCGATCCAATCACGGGCGGCCCTTGCGTCAGTCAGCGAGTAGAGTTGAATGCGTTTGCCGAACGACCGCTCGATGATTCTTGCCAGCAAACGAACCATGCTGGGATCGTCGTCAACCAAAAGCAATTTGCAAGCGCGAGGAAATGGGTGCATCGGGAGAGATCCTTTCAAAGAGCCTTTAATTCCTGGATTTCCTTGTCTTGTTCATCGGTCTGGTCGCGTTTCGGTTTGACCATGACGGCGATTTTTCCGATCAATGTCGCCCGATCGATTGGTTTGGACAGATAATCGTCGCAGCCGGCGTCCAGGCATTTTTGCCGATCGTCGGCCATGGCGTGGGCGGTCAGGGCGATGATCGGGCCGGAATAGCCGCGGGCGCGGAGCTGGCGCGTCGCTTCATAACCGTCCATCACCGGCATCTGCATGTCCATCAGGATCAGGTCGAACGGCCCGTCGAGACCGCCGCGCCGTTCTTCACCGCTCGAAGAGGCCGCCATCGCTTTTTCCACGGCGAGTTGGCCGTTTTCGACGGCCGTCACCTCGGCCCCGGCTTTCTTCAGCAAAAGACAGATCAACCGTTGGTTGTCGATCCCGTCCTCGGCCAGCAGGATGCGGCGTCCAGCGAGCGATTTCGTCGGTTGCTCCCGGCGAACCGAAGTCTTCGGCGGCAAAGAACTCACGGCTTCGCTTGGCTGATCCTGGAAGGGGACGTCGGCCAGGGGACCGGGATCGATGGTCAAGACAAACGCGCTGCCCTCGCCGGGCTGGCTGGTGACGGTGATGTCGCCGCGGAGCAATCCGGCCAGCCGTTTGCTGATCGCCAATCCCAGGCCGGTCCCGCCGAATTTGCGCGACGTCGAGGCGTCGGCCTGCTGGAACGGCTGGAACAGATGGGCCATCTGCTCGGCGGTCATGCCCACGCCGGTATCGATCACCTCGCAAACGAACTTGGGCTTGGGCAATTCCCGGCCTTCCACTCGGGCCACGACGCGGACCCCGCCGGTCTCGGTGAATTTGATGGCGTTGCCCACCAGATTGACGAGGATCTGCCGCAGGCGCACCGGGTCGGTCAGGATGGTCTGGGGCATCGGACCATCGAACCGCAATTGCAGCGACAATCCCTTGGCCTCGGCCCTCACGCGCATCAGCAACATGACTTCGGCCAAAATCGCCGTCGGCGAACAGGGCTGCCATTCGACGTCGAGTCTACCGGCCTCGATCTTCGAGAGATCGAGAATGTCGTTAATGATTTGCAACAGGTGCTGGCCGTTGCGGCGGATGGTCGCCAGGTGCTCGTGGTGTTGGGCTCGCGCTGGACACGCGGCATGATCCGGGCACGCTTGGCAGCAATCGAGATTGGCGTCGAGAAGGTCGGCGTAGCCCAGGATGGCGGTCATCGGCGTGCGGATCTCGTGGCTCATGTTGGCCAAAAACTCGCTTTTGGCGCGCGTGGCGGCCTCGGCGGCACGATAGAGTCTTTCCATTTCCGCCTTGCCCCGCTCGAGCGCGGCCGCGTATTCCCGTTGCTTTCGCTCGCTTTCCTTCTGCGCCGTGACGTCGCGGACGGTCGCCTGGAGGAAGGTTTCCTCGCCGAGATCGACGCGGTTGAGCATGACGACGGCGGGAAACCGCTCGCCGCCGCGGCGCTGGTGGACCCACTCGAAAACGCGCGAACCCTCGCGCATGGCGGTCTCGATCATCTCGACGGCCTTTTCGGCCGAGGGGCGGCCGTCGGGTTGCGTCGGCGGCGACAACTCGGCGATGCTCGCGGCGAGGAATTCCGCCTCGTCGCGCAACTGGAACAGGGCGATCGTGGCGGGGTTGCCCGAGGTGAATCGCCACAAAGGCGGGGCCATGGTCATGATCGCGTCGGGCGAACTCTCAAACAGCGCCCGATAACGCTGTTCGGCCGCCTTGCGCTGGCGGATATCCACCAGGCTCAGGAGCACGTGTCTCTTGCCGCCCAATTCCAAGGGCGTGGCGCTGAACATGACCGAGAGTTGCTTGCGTTGGCCTTCGACCAGCAGGTCGATCGTCGTCTCGAGGTGATGCACGGCCCGACCCTCGGGCAGCGCGGTCTCGACCGCCTTACGCCTGGTGCACTGGCGGCAGGCCTCGGCGTGGCCGCATCCTTGCGGGGATTCGCTGGCGTGGAAGCAGCAAAACCCATCGCCCGGCTGGCGATTGAGCAGCGCGGAAGGGGGCTTGCCGAGCCATCGAGCCACCACGTCGTTGACGCGGACCACGCGGAGCTGTTCATCCACGATCAACATGCCGACCGGGAGCGAGTCGAGAATGGCTTGAAGTCTGGCCCGTTCGCGGGAGACTTCCTCCTTTTGCTCGTGGAGTAACTCAGTCGTGCGGCGGCGGCGCCACACGTCGAGGCAGATTGCGCCGGCGGCGCCCGCCAGGAACACGATCCCAAACCCTGCTGCCAAGGGCAGATAGGAGCGCAAGTCGCGTCGGGCGGCGGCCAAGGTGTCGCTGATGGACACGCCCGCCAGGTCGATCGAGAGATCGCCGACCGATCTTCCGAACCCGGCTGATGTCCCATAGCGTCGCACCAGTCCCGTCGGCGCGGCGTCCGCATCGCCATGACATCGCAGACAGGGTTCCGTGAAACGACGTGGGATTGCCGTGGCGAAGTAGCTCTTGCCCTGGTGCTTGATCGTGCCGGTCCACTGCGTGGCTTCGGGATGCTCGGCGAAATACCGGAGGATGCGTTGTTCGTCTTCGGTGGCCTGGTTGCTCGGGTTGCGGGGATTGACGCTGGGGAATCGCGCGAGGAAGTCGGGAAATCGCTCGCGGACGCGGTCGAACACTCCGCGGGTCACGAACGAACTGGACGTGACTTCGGGCATGAACTCGCCGGGGGAGGCTCGTTTCTGGAACTCCGGACGGATCGTGTCGGCGACATACTGCCGCAAGGCCGCGTTGAATTCGACGGCCAAACGGGCCTGATCGCCGGCGGTCTTTTCGATGTTGTCGCGGATCGCGCGCCATGCCTGACCCAGCACCGTCGCCACGAAGGCCACGCCGAGCAAGGCCAGGGTGGCCATGAGAAGGACGAGTCCGCGGTCGAACAGGGCGGTCTTGGCCGCCGAGACGGCCCGTTGGCCCCTGGCTCGGGAACGCCGCCAAAACAACGCCGCCCTGGCCGGCAGCTTCCGGGTAGTACGAAACAACCAATCCGAAAAGGAACGCGGGAGACGACTCATGGAGCTTTCAACAATCGCGGTTCGGGGAGTTTTGTCAACGCAACTTCAGTTTCACTGGGGACGGCGCGGACCTCGTCAAGCATGGGCAGGGGCTTCGCCGGGCAGAGGGAACGGCGGGAGCGTGGAGGGCGCGGCCGGCGCCGCCGCGGACCGCGCCGCATGTTCGGCCACCAGACGCACCAGCTCGTTCCGATCGATCGGCTTGGCGGCGTAATCGTCGCAGCCCGCGTCGAGGCACTTCCGCCGATCGTGGGCCATGGCGTGGGCAGTCAAGGCAATGATCGGTCCGTTGTAGCCGCGGGCGCGGAGGCGGCGCGTCGCCTCGTAGCCGTCCATCACCGGCATCTGCATGTCCATCAAGATTACGTCGAACGGCGGGCCTTCCGCTGGGTTGGCCTCGCCCGACCGATCCGCGCCGAGGGCCATTTCGACTGCCTTCCGGCCGTTGTCGACGACCGTCACGGAAGCGCCTGCCTTGGTCAGAAAGAAGGAAATAATGCGTTGATTGTCCGGGCCGTCTTCGGCCAGCAGGACGCGGCAACGCAGTTGGGGAAGGGCGTCTTGTTCCTCGGGCCTGGACGAGGAAGGGACCAACCGGGATTCCGCCGGCAGCACGCCCTCCGCGTCCGCCAGGGGACCGGGATCGATCGTCACCACGAAGGTGCTGCCCTCGCCGAGCCGGCTGGTCGCGAGGATGTCGCCGCCGAGCATCTCGGCCAGGCGCTTGCTGATCGCCAGACCCAGCCCCGTCCCCCCGTACTTGCGCGACGTCGAGGCGTCGGCCTGCTGGAAGGGCTTGAACAGGTTGCCAAGTTGCTCCGGGGTCATGCCGATGCCGGTGTCCGCCACCTCGAACGCCAGTTGGCGGCCGTGGGGTCCGCCGTCCGCCAGCCGCAGCGTCACGCGGACTTCGCCCAACTCGGTGAACTTGATCGCGTTGCCCACGAGATTGAGAAGGATTTGCCGCAATCGGGTTGCATCGGTCTGGATCGTCTTGGGAATCGGGCCATCGATCACCAGTCGGAGCTTCAGCCTTTTGCCCTCGGCGCGGACCCGCAACAGCGAAATCACGTCCTCGACGATCTCCAACGGCGCGACGGCGCGACGCTCGACTTGCATCTTGCCCGCCTCGAGCTTCGACAGATCGAGGATGTCGTTGATGATCGCCAGCAGGTGTTCGCCGTTGCGGCGGATGATTTGCACGGCGTCGAGTTGCTCGGGTTTGTCGAGGGATTCGGCCAACAGCTCGGCGTAGCCGAGGATGGCGGTCATGGGCGTGCGGATTTCGTGGCTCATGTTGGCCAAGAACTCGCTCTTGGCCCGATTGGCCACCTCGGCCGCTCCGTAGAGTTGCTCCATCGCCTGGCGCTGGCCTTCCAGGGCCGCGGCGTAGAGTTCCTGCTGGCGTTCGATCTGTTTGCGCTGGGTGATGTCGCGGATGATTCCCACGGCCTGCCAGCCGCCATCGCTACGCAGCGCGGAGACGGTAAGCTCGATTGGAAACTCCTCGCCGTTCTTGCGGAGCCCGACCAACTCGAGGACGCGCCCGATCGCCGCCCCCTCGCCCGATCTTTGGAAGGCGGCGAACCCGCGGAGGTGTGCCTCGTGGTAACGTTTCGGGGCGATCAATTCGTGCAGGTTTTGCCCGATCGCCTCCCCGGCCGAATAGCCGAACATGCGCCGCGCGGCCGGATTCCACATCGAGATCGCGCCGCGTTCGTCGATCATGATGATCGCGTCCTGGACGGCCGCCAGGAGTTTGTCGAGCCGCTCGCGCTGGTCGTGCAAGCGGGCGCGAAGCCGCCGGATGGTTCGCCGCCGCGGTTGGCCGATGACCAGCGCGGCGGCGAGCAACATCGCCAAGCAAAATGCGGCTATTCCCATGGTCGCTTCTCTCACCCGCCGCCGCGGCGGCGATTCTGGCGGACGGAAGCCGGGTCCGGCGCAAGCCCGTCGCTCGGCGCTTACGCGACGGCGGGCGTTTCCACCAGGCCGACTTCCACGGTGACCGGCCCCCAGGGCGAATCGAAGGGAATGCAAATCGGGGTGACCCTGCTGGGGAACTGGATGCAGTGGTTCCTGCCCGTGATGACCGATGGCAAACTCACGCTTAGATTCAAGTGCTCCAGATCCGACTTCGCCCGGCCGGCGATGATGTTGGTCAACTCGCCGACGGCGTCGGTGACGTCGGCGTTGATTTCCGGTTGGCGTTCCTGGAGCATGGCCTCGGCGACGCTCAGCGCCGCTTCCCGGCCCAGACCCACGACCACGGTCCCCTGCGCCTTGCCGGAGAGGCCGATGACGCCGCTGACCTCGTGCGACGGCTGGTGGCCGTTCTTGATGTAGGGAGTGCCTCGCGTCAGAGGGCAGTGGAGCATCGTCTCGAAGGCGGAAACCGTGGAGAGCAAAAACGGGTTGATGTACTCGGCTTTCATGACGTCTCTCGGGTGCTACGGGGAAATTGGGCCGGACGCCGGGCGGCCGTCATCCGGCGGCGCCGGCGGCCAGTTGTTCCAGGGTGGCTTGCAGGCTTCGCTTGTCGAAGGGTTTGGCGATGAAGTCGGCGGCGCCGGCCTTGATCGCGTCCTTCAACACGCTCCGCTGTTCCAGGGCGCTGACGATGAGAACCTTCGCCTGAGGATCGAATTCCATGATCCCGTGCAGGGCGTGCATGCCGTCGTGTTCGGGCATGACCAGGTCGAGGGTGACGGCGTCGGGGTGCAGCTCGCGATAGCGTTCGATGGCCTCCTGTCCGTTCGACGCCTCGCCCACCACCTCCCAGCCGGCGGCGGTGGCCATGTCCTTGATGATCTGCCGGATGATCATGGCGTCGTCGGCGACGAGCAATCTGCGTGGCATGACTTAAATCTCCTATGGCAAGCGGGGCGATGGACTTCAAAGCGTCTTGGTGGGCAATCCCGCGGATTCGACGATCATCTGTCCCTCCTCGCACTCGAAGGTGACGCGGCGGCCGCGGTTCCCGCCCACGTCCTGGGCCGAAATGCGGATCCCCGCCTGGCGGAGGGCCTGGGTGACGGCCTCGACGTTGGCGTCGCCGATCTGCAACGGGCCGGAGCCGCCAAACATGTTGGCCCCGCCGGCCAGTTTGGCGGTCAGGTTTTGCGTCGGCACGCCGGCCTGCTTGAACATTTCTAGCATTTTCGGGACCGCGGTGTCGGCGAATTTGCCCGGCGTCCCGCCGCGGCCCGCCGAGTCGGGCAGGACGATGTGGGCCAGAACCCCCATTTTGAGCCGTGGGTGGTGCAGGCCCAAGGCGATGCACGAGCCGACGATCGCCTTCATCTGCCGCGGCGGCTGCGCGGCGACGATCTGTCCCATGCCCACCAGGCTTTCCTGCGTCGCCGGGTTCGTCGTTGTGCTCATCGTGAGTTTCCTTCCATGCGTGGAGGAAGCGGGATCGGCAGGGCTAGGAGGCCGCGTGCAGGGCCGCCGCCATCGCCGTCTGCAAGGCGGGGGTGGGCACGAACACCACGCGCCAGTCGAGCCTCTCCCCCTTGCGGTGAAAACCGATTTCGCAAATCAACAGCCGGTCGTCGAGGGCCGCCTGCGACATGATCGCCTGCTGGAGCACGCTCGCCCCGTAATCCTGGATGAAATACGGCGCCGAGGGACGCAGCTCCTGGTCGATCAGCCGCGACAAGGCGTTGACGTACGCGCAGCCGAGGATGTTCCCCGTCTCCATGAGCGCCGATTTTTCCAGCTCGGTCCACTCGGGTTCGGTCGGCGCCGAGCGACCCAGCAGCGAAGCCGCCAGACGACGCCCGTTGACCTCGTCGAACAGCAGGATGAGGTTGCCGCCGAGTTCCCCCTGAAGGGCGATGACGACCATCGTCAGCAATTCGTCGCCGAGGGCGAGGACCTCGGAGGCCGCCTCCAGCGGCGCGTTGCGGACCTCGTCGAGCGTGACGCTGATGATGCCGTTGGTCCAGCGGCACATGGCCGCCGAAGCGTCGTGCGTGGCCGACGCGAACAATTCCCGCAAACCTTCCATCGTCTTCGCGTTGTCCAGTTCGATTCCGATCATGGTGGGCCTCGTGGGGTTCAGGTGGCGGCGGCGGGCGTCGGCTGGCGCGACGCCATGCCGGTCAGGGCGGCGACGTCGAGGATCAGCGAGACGCGGCCGTCGCCGAGGATGCTCGCGCCCGCGATTCCGCGGACATTCTCGTAGTTTTCGGCGATCGACTTGATGACCACGTCCTCTTCGCCGAGGACGCGATCGACGGCCAGGCCGAGTTCCGAGCCGCCTTCGCCGACGATCACCAGGGTGGTTTCGTTCGCGGCGGCGTTCGAGCCGCCGTGGAAGGCGAGCAGCTCGGCGAGGCGGATCATCGGGATGACGCGGCCCCGCACCCGCGCCACCCGCCGCCCCTGAATCGAACTCACGCCGCTTTCGTTCACGGCGACGATTTCGATCACGGCCTCCAGCGGGACGGCGAAGACGTCGCCGCCGATCTCGACCATCAGCGAGGGGAGGATGGCCAGGGTCAGCGGCAGCTTGATGGTGATCGTCGTGCCTTGGCCCGGCACGCTGGCGATATCGACCGTTCCGTTCAGCTCCTCGATCTTCGACTTGACGATGTCCATGCCCATCCCCCGGCCGGACACCTCGGTCACCTTCTCGGCCGTGCTCAGGCCCGGCTCCCAGATCAACTGATAAATCTGGGCGGCGGTCATTTTTTCGGCCTCGGACCGGCTCACGAGGCCCTTGTCCAGGGCCTTGCGGAGGATGCGGTCGGCGTCGAGTCCCTTGCCGTCGTCGCGGACCTCGATCACGATGCTGTTGCCGCGGTGGAAGGCGTTCAATTCGACCGTGCCTTCGGCGGGCTTTCCGGCGGCGAGGCGGACCTCGGGCGGTTCGATGCCGTGGTCCACCGAATTCCGCACGAGGTGCACCAGCGGATCGCCCAATTCGTCGATCATCCGCTTGTCCAGCTCCGTGTTTTCGCCGCGGATTTCCAGCCGGGCCTTCTTGCCCGTCGATCGCGTGATGTCGCGGACGACGCGCTTGAAGCGGGCGAACAGCGGCCCGATCGGCACCATCCGCGTCTCCATCACGCTCTGCTGGATCCCGTCGCTCACCCGGCCAAGCTGATGGATCGCCTCGACGAGGTCCTCGACGTACTCGTGCGCCTCGTGGAATCGCTCCAGGTCCCGGCGGAGCGGCTCCAACTCGTTCTGGATCCGCTTCACCAGATGGTGCAGGCCCTCCAGCGAGGAGGCCGCATGGTTCTGGTCCAGCCGCAGCGTCATTTGGTTGCCGATTCTTTCCAGTTCGGCCCAAACGCGGTTCATCGCGTGGATCGAGCGTCGGCTGCCCAGCGCCGCGCGGAGCTTGTCGCCGATCTGGGCGAACTGCGCCCGATTGATCACCAACTGCCCGGCCAAATCCATCAAGTGGTCCAGCCGTTCGATGTCCACGCGGACGGTTTCGGCCGGGCGATTGCCCGACTCGCGGCGCGGTTCGGCCTCGGCGGCCGGTGTTTTCTCGACCGACGGCTGGCCTCCGCCATCGGGGGCCGCCGTTTCGCCCGGTTGAAGACGCCGTGGCTCGGCTTGCGCGTTTCCAGGCGACTCGGACGGGGTTCCGTTTCTCGCCGGTTGGACGGCGGGATCGGTCGTTGCCGTCGCCGGGGCTTGCTCCGCGCCGTCCGCCGGTTCGAGCCGTTCCACGCGCGACTCAACCACCCCGGCCACGCGCAGCTTTTCCCGCACCGCCTCGATCGGCTGCTCGGTCGTCAAACGGCAACGGAACTCGTCTAGCCGGTCGAGTTCCTCGAGTCCTTCTCGGGACGGTTCGCAGTCGCGCAGCTCGCCGAGTTTGGCGAGTTTCTGACAGATCAACTCGGCCTTGAGTCCGGCGGCGGGCAGGGAAGGCTCGAAGCGCACCACGCACGCGTAGGCGATCTGGCGCGGTTGCGTTTCGCGGGCAGCGGCCGATCGGGCCTCGACAAGTTGGCGGGCGAGGTCGCCGAAATCGTCGGACCGGGGCGGGCCTTGTTTCATCGCCGCCACGTGGCGGGCGAGGCCGTCGGCGCATTTGAGCAGCGCGTCGGCGACGCCGCCGGACACCGCGCCCCCCTCGCGCATCCGTTCTTCCAGCACGTCTTCCATGAGGTGGGCCAGCTTGGCGATCCGGTTCAATCCGATCGACGCCGCCGATCCCTTCAACTTGTGCGCCGTGCCCATCAGACGCCTCAGGTCGTCTTGCGACCCGCGGCCCTCGGCGGCCAGCAAGCCCGCGCCCAGGCTCTCCAGCGACGCCTCGGCCTCGTCGATGAAGATCGACAGATACTTGTCGGGAATGTCGCGTTCGTCCTCGATGCCCGCCAGCGGGTCGGCGGCGGCCGGGCACGTCGCGGCGGACGCGGCCGCTGGCGGCGAGGGGGAAACGTTTTCGCCCGAGTCGGACGCAAGCGCGGCCGGCGGCGAAAGGTCGCCCATCGCCCGTTCCGCGTCGGCTTGCGTGGTCTGGACCTTTTCCACGCCGGCCCGCTGCAACAGCCGCCGGATCGCCTCGACGACCGCGGTGCAATCGACCGGTTCGGCCTCGGGGGTCTTGAGCCGGTCGATCAATGCCGTCAACTGGTCGATCCCCATGAACACCAATTCGGTCACGTCGGCGTTGATGGTCAATTCGTTGCGGCGGGCGGCGTCGAAGACGTTTTCGATCTTGTGCGTCAGGGTGTAGACGTCTTCGAGGCCCAACATGCCCGAAAGCCCTTTCAGGCTGTGGGCGGCGCGGAACATGCCGTTCAACAGCTCCAAGTCGCAAGGCTCGCGGTGGTCGTCGCCCAACGCGCGGACCCACTCGTCGAGTTGCAACATCCGGTCGTTGAGTTCCGCCAACAGTTGGCCCGACTCGTCGAGGAAGTCGCCGAGCATGGCGCTCAACAGATCGTCTTGCGGCGCGGATGCGGAATCGCTCATCGTTGTTTTCCCGTCGCGCGAAAGGAAACCGGCGGGGGGAGGTCGGCCGGAGGGGGTTCACTCGGGAGTAGGCGGCGGGCGTCGGGCCGCGTGGTCGAGCCGTTGGGGTTCCGCCGGACGCTGATGCAGCCAAGGCTGCAAACGGATGAAATCCCTCAAGTGCTCGCCAATCCCCTCGGCCGGACCCGTCACCAGCACCCCTCCCGGCTGCACCATGGAACGCACATGCTCCATCACCCGCCGTTTCGATTCGGGCGCGAAATAGATCAACACGTTTTTCAGAAACACTACGTCAAAAGGACGCTCGCGGAGCGGTTCCAGCAGATTATGCTGCCGGAACGAGGTCATCGCGGTGAGGGCGGGTCGGGCCTGCCACTGGTTGGTCGCCGGGTCCTTGACGAAGAACCTCGCCCGGTACGAAGCGGGAACCTGGCGCATCGCCCGCTCCGAGAATCGACCGGTTCGGGCCTGCTCCACCGCTCCCACCCCGATATCCGTCCCCAGGATCCGAATCTGCCATCGCTGATAATTCGGCAGACACGCGGCGATGCAGCAGGCGGCCGTGTAGGCCTCGTCGCCCGTGCTGCACGCCGCCGACCAGATCCGCAACCCATTCGGCCGGCTGCCTTGCCGGGCCGCCGCCGCCCGCTCGGGCAGGTAGCTCTTCTGGAACCACTCCCACTGGCCTTCGTCGCGGAACAGATACGTTTCGTGGGTGGTGATTTCCTGGAGGAAATCGTCCCACTCGGGGTGATCGGGCGGCAAGGCCCTCAGATACTGGTAGTATTCCTCGAACCCCGCGATGCCCGTCTCTCGCAATCGCCGCCGGAGCCGGTTCGAGAGCAACGTTTTCTTCTGCGGGGCCACGCGGATGCCCGTCCGCCGGTAGATCAAATCGGCGTACAACGCCAACTGCCCGTCGGTCACCTCCGTCAGCGCGACCAGCGGCGCAATCGGGGTAATCGCGTCAGCCAGCGCCATGGAGCAATCCCTTCATTTGTTCCAGCTCGCGGCGCTGCCGCGCAATGGCGTCGGCCAGGTCGTACAAGTGCGGCCGCTGCTGGGGCGGCAGCCGATCGATCCGCGCCCGCAGCGCGGCCAGTTTCGACTCGAACGTGTCTTCCGGTCTCATGTCTTGAGTTGCCATCGAAACAACCCTTTCGTAAGCAAAAGGAGTCGGGGCTCTTTTTTCCAAACCGCGCACGGGGACGGCCCCCATGTTCGCGACCACCCGGGACCGTCGCCATTTTCGCCGGGCAAGCCCGCGAACCTGGGACGGTCCCCGGCGACGTCACCGGACGCGAAGGCCCGTTGACGGGCCTTTTCCGCCGCGGGCGGTCTTCGGCCCGGCGTTTCACGCCGGATCGCGGTTTCGATCCCGCGGCGAACCTCAAGCCCCGTTGACGGGGCTTTTCGCCGCGGCGGCGTTGGGCGGCAAGGGGCCGTGTGGCCCCGAGGACGGTACCCATTTTCCCCGCCCAATCGCCCGAACATCGGACGGTCCCCGGCGGTCCGGTCGTTCTTTGGTTCCGTCGCCTACCCGGCCGCCACGGCCTGGTCCATGGCCGCCTTGCTCTGTTCGCCGAACAACTTGTCCACGTCCAAAAGGATCAGCAGTTGCTCGTCCAACCGCACCAGGCCGGTCATGTATTCGTTGCCCAGGCTGGCCACGGTCGGCGGGGCCGGCGAGATCTGCTCCTCCGACACGCGGAGCACCTCGCTCACCGAATCGACCACGATCCCGATCGTCCGCTGCCCCACGTTCAGCACCATGATCCGGCTGTCTTGCGTCAACGGCGTCTCGGCCAGCCCGAACCGCGCCCGAAGGTCGATCACCGGAATCACCGAACTCCGCAGGTTGATCAAGCCCTTGATGTAGTGCGGCGTTTCGGGCACGCGGGTGATCTCGCCGACGAGGATGATCTCGCGGATCTTCGTGATCTCGATCCCGTAGGTCTCCCCGCTAAGTTTGAAACTCACCAACTGCATCGAGCCGCTCCGCGTCGAGCGTCGCTCTGGCGCGCCGGCGGTCTCAGCCAGCGCGGCGGGCAATTCTTGCGTGATGGTCGCCATGGTCTATCTCCAAGAGGTAGTAGGTTGATCAAGCGTGGTGGGGCGCCGCGGCGGGCCGGCGCAGCGCCGGCCCACCGCGATCGCTCCTTGCCGCGCGCTCGGCCGGCGTTGCGCCGGGGCCGTCGCGCGGCCTGTTTCGACTTCAAACCGCCAGGGCCTCCGCGTCGGCCTCCTCGCCGTGGCCAGCCCGCCCGACGCTGCAACGGAACGTGCTCACCAGGTCGCGCAGGGCCTGGGCCTGGGCGCCCAGCTCCTGGCTGCTGGAGGCCATCTGCTCCGTGCCCGCCGCCGCCTGTTCGGTCACTTGGGCGATGCCCTGGGTGGCCTTCGAGACCTCCTCGGAATTGGCCGCTTGCTGGACCGTCGCCGTGGCGATCTCGGCGATCTTCGCCGCCGTGGCCTTCACGCTCTCGACGATCCGCTTCAGCGCCTCGCCGGTCTCGGCGCTCAGTTGCGCGCCGTGCTCGACCTGCTGCGTCGATTCCTTGATCAGGCTGGTGATCTCGCCGGCGGCCTTGTTCGACCGCTCGGCCAGCTTGCGGACCTCGTCGGCCACCACGGCGAAGCCGCGGCCGTGTTCGCCGGCCCTCGCCGCCTCGATCGCCGCGTTCAACGCCAACAGGTTCGTCTGGCTGGCGATCTCGGAGATCACCTGGATGATCTCGCCGATCTGCGTCGAACTGGTGCGGATCAGCTCCATGGCCTCGATCGACTTCTGCACGGCGACCCCGCCCTGTTCGGCCAGGGCGCTGGTCTCCTTGGCCAGCTTGTCGGCGCCGTGGGCGGCCTCCTTGACGTTCTCGATCGACCGGCTCAGTTCCTCGATCGAGGCGGTCACCTGCTGCACGGACGAGCTTTGCTGCTGGGCCCCGGCCGCCAGGGTCTGCGAACTCTCGGCAATCACCCGCGAGCCTTCGCTGAACTGGGCCGCGCTCTCGTTGATCTGGCTGACCGCCGAGCGGACGTTCTCCACCACGGCGTTGACCGCGTTCTTCAACGCCTTGAAGTCGCCCGCGTATTCCCCGGCCATCGGCTTGGTGAAGTCCTTGGCCGCCATCGCCTTCAGGGACTTGGCCGCCTCGTTCAACGGCCCGATCACCGCGTCCAGCGTGGCGTTCACGCCCTCGACGATCTTGCGGAAATCGCCCTGGTGCTTCGTCGCGTCGGCACGCGTCTGGAGCTTGCCCTCCACCGCCGCCTTCGTAAGCATCTCCGCGTCGGCGACCAGCGCCATGAGGTTGCGGCGCAAGAGGTCCAAGCGTTCGTTGGCGACCACTTGCTTGCCGGGCAGGCGTTCGAGCACGGGCGAGAAATCACCCGTGGCGTAGGAACCGACTATGTTCAGGAATTTCAGGATGTTTCTGACGTGCAAATGCACGGCCTCGTTGACGCCCTCGGCCATCTGTCGGTAGGCGCCTTGGAACTTCGTTTCGTCGACCTTGGCGTCGATGTCGCCCGCCTTCTGGGCCTCGTACATTTCCCGCATCGCGTCGATGAAGGAGAGCAGATTGTTCCGCAAGAGATTCATCCGCTCGGTGGCGATGATCTGCTTGCCTGGCATGCGTTCCAGCACGGGCGTGAAATCGCCCTCGGCGTACGAGCCGAGGATGTTCAGGATTTTCAGTATCGCTTCTATATGGATCTTCGCAGTCGCGTTGACGCCCTCGGCCATTTGTTTATACACGCCTTGGAACTTGGTCGTGTCGGCCATGGCGTCGATGTCGCCCGCCTTCTGGGCCTCGTGCATCTGCGCCATTTCGCCGATCAGGCCGTTGAGCGAATCGATGCACTGGTTGAGGTTGTTCTTGATCTCGTTGAAGTCACCGTTGTAGTTGTCGGTGATCTTTGGCGGGATGTCGCCCTTGGAGATCCGGTCCACGTACTCGGCGGCCACGTTCAGCGGCCCGATCACCGCGTCCAGCGTGGCGTTGAAGCCCTCGACGATCTTGCGGAAATCGCCCTGGTGCTTCGTCGCGTCGGTCCGAGTCTGGAGCTTACCCTCCAAGGCGGCCTTCGTGAGTGCCACGCCGTCACTGACCAGCAGGTTGACCGCGTCGATGCACTGGTTGAGGTTGTTCTTGATCTCGTTGAAGTCACCGTTGTAGTTGTCGGTGATCTTCGGCGGGATGTCGCCCTTGGAGATCCGGTCCACGCACTCGGCGGCCACGTTCAACGGCCCGATCACCGCGTCCAGCGTGGCGTTGACGCCCTCGACGATCTTGCGGAAATCGCCCTGATGCTTCGTCGCGTCGGCACGCGTCTGGAGCTTGCCCTCCACCGCCGCCTTCGTAAGCATCTCCGCGTCGGCAGCGAGCGATTTGACCGCGCCAACGGTCGCTTCCAGGCTCCGGTTGATCTTCGTAAAGTTCTCGCCAATGGCCTTGGTGTGCTCGTCCGTCGCGGCGACGGATGTCTGAACGTTCAGGTCGCCGCGAGCGATTTTGTCGAGCGCGACGATCACTTTCTCGACCTCCGCGTCCTGGAACCGCGCTTGCTTTTCCGCAATTCTGGCGGCGGTCTTGATGGCGGTCTGATCGGTCACAATCTCGAGGGCGCCGATGATCCGGCCCTCACGATCTTTGATCGGAACGCCAGTGTAGCTGATATCAAGATTGTGCTTGCCGGGGTGGGCGTCGGTTTCGCTGCTCGCGGGGCGTCCGTCGCGCATCGCCCGGGCGCAAGCGCACCGATCATTGTTGCAATCCGATGTCTTGAAGTGCTGGAAGCACTTCGTGCCGACGATCTGCTCCTTGGGCAGGCCGATCACATCAGCCCCAGCGCGATTCATATAGCGGACGGTCATCTCCTTGTCGATGATCATCGCGGGAGCTGGCATGGCGTCGATGTGTCCCACGAGCGACTGGATCGTCTCGTTCACTCCCTCGACGATCTTGCGGAAATCGCCCTGGTGCTTGGTCGCGTCGGCACGCGTGTCAAGACGCCCCTCCACGGCCGCGTCCGACAGCATTTTCGCATCGGCGATCAACGCGTTGACCGCGTCGATGCACTGGTTGAGGTTGTTCTTGATCTCGTTGAAGTCACCGTTGTAGTTGTCGGTGATCTTTGGCGGGATGTCGCCCTTGGAGATCCGGTCCACGTACTCGGCGGCCACGTTGAGCGGCCCGATCACCGCGTCCAGGGTGGCGTTGACGCCCTCGACGATCTTGCGGAAATCGCCCTGATGCTTCGTCGCGTCGGCACGCGTCTGGAGCTTGCCCTCCAAGGCCGCCTTCGTAAGCATCTCCGCGTCGGCGACCAGCGCCATGAGGTTGCGGCGCAAGAGGTCCAAGCGTTCGTTGGCGACCACTTGCTTGCCGGGCAGGCGTTCGAGCACGGACGTGAAATCACCGGCCGCGTAGGAACCCAGAATGTTGAGGATTTTCAGGACGTTCGCCACGTGGATGTGCACGGCGGCGTTGACGCCCTCGGCCATCTGTCGGTAGGCGCCTTGGAACTTCGTTTCGTCGACCTTCGCGTCGATGTCGCCCGCCTTCTGGGCCTCGTGCATCTGCGCCATTTCGCCGATCAGGCCGTTGAGCGAATCGATGCACTGGTTGAGGTTGTTCTTGATCTCGTTGAAGTCACCGTTGTAGTTGTCGGTGATCTTTGGCGGGATGTCACCCTTGGAGATCCGGTCCACGTACTCGGCGGCCACGTTCAACGGCCCGATCACCGCGTCCAGGGTGGCGTTGACGCCCTCGACGATCGGCCGAAACTCGGGGGTGACGAGTTCGGGATTGGCGCGGGTCTGGAGTTTTCCGGCCACGGCCGCGTCGGTGAGCCGCTGGGCCTCGCCGATCAGGTTGCGGAGGACCTTCGCGATGTCCCTGGCCAGGAACCCTCCGAACGCAAGCAAGACGACCGCGCCAAGGAAAATCGCGGTGAACATCAGGACGCTGGCGGACTTGGCGTCGGCCTCGGCCGTGCTGGTCGCCTGCTCTCCAACGTCGAGATTGATCTTGACGATGTCGCTTAGCAGCGATTCCGCCGCGTTGCAGGACTGCCATTTCACGCCGAGGGCGTGGGCCACGGCGGCGTTGAAGGCGGCCTCCTCGGCCTTGGGATCGCCCTGGCGGGCGCGGTCCCATTCCCGGCACAGGCGGACAAACTCGTCGCTATCGCGGCGGTATTTTTCCCAGGCCGGCACGAATTCCTTCCACTTGGCCGCTTCCTCCTTGGTCTGGGGCAGGGGTTCGTAGATCTTCCAACCTTTGTCGGCCATCTCGAACGCCTGCTTGATCCGGTTGTAGCGTTCCTGGCGTTGCGCTTCGCTCAGGCCCTTGCTCAGGAGCATGTTTTCCGCCGCCAGGGCGGTCTTTTGGCCGTCGGCGATCATCATCAACCCTTGCACGCTGGGCAGACGCGCGGCGCCAAGCTCGTTGACGTGGCCCGAGAGCTTGCCGATGCCGCGATAGCCGACCAGGCCCACCGCGGCGGAAATAACGATCGCGACACCAAACCCGGCCAGGACCTTGGTCCCGGTCTTCATCTTGGCGAACATGGCGTTCTCCTTGTGGAAACAAAACTTGGAATGGTTGGGTCAAAGGCGGCTTGCCGTTGGGCAGACCGCGTCGGCCGGCCGCGGCGAACCGCTCGCCGCGTCGCGCCGAGGAATGTGTCGATGGGGGAGTCGTAATTCGCTGGGGTGCTCGGCGAAGGCCGGTTCGACCTTGCGGAACACTTGGGCATGGAGGGCGACCTGGCGGAAACACGGGGCCAGGGCGTCGGGCATCTTTTGCGTGTGCTCCATGGCCAACGTCCCGCCCCCCGCCATCGCCCGGTGGAACATCCGCAGCACCTCGATCCGCTGCGTTTCCTGGAAGTGCAAGAGCACGTTCTTGCAGACGATCAGGCTGAGTCCCTCGCGCACGGGCCGGAGCGACAACAGGTCGTGGCGCGCAAAAGTCACCTTGGCCCGCAACTCCGGCACGACCTGGACGAAGCCCGGCGAGGCGGGCCGGAAATACCGCTGGACGATCTCCGGCGGGACGCGCTGGATTTCGTGCTCGGGAAAGATTCCCTCGGTCACTTGCTCGGCGAAGCTCGGATCGATGTCGGTGGCATGGATGTGAACGTTCCTGAAAACGAAGTCGGACATCCGCTCCCGCAGCAGGATGGCCAGGGTGTACGGTTCCGGACCATGGGCGCACCCGGCGTCCCAGACGTGGATGAACGCGCGGCCGCGGAGGCTGGGCAGGGCGTTGTCGATCGCCAGCTCGAGCGTCTGCCAGTCGCGAAAGAAAAAGGTGAAGGCCATGGTCGGGCGCGTCGGTGGACGCGCGTCAATCGGGTGGCGGGGGGCGTCCGTGGCCCGAGGCGCCGTTTCCGTGACGGGTTGGCGTGTTGGTCCGGGGTGTTTGGGGAGAATCCGTCCAACAAAAAAAGGCGTCAACGAGACCGGCTTTTCGCAAGCGCAAAAGACGGCTTCGTCAACGCCTTCAACCGGCAGGTCCCTAGCCCTGCCCGCTAAGGCAGCCCCTCGCACGGCGAGAGGCCCGCTCCTCCCGTGCCTCGACGGCACGCAGGAACTCAACCACGCAACCATAGCCCAGCATCTTTGCGCGGGCGGAAAAGTTTGCCCAAGTTTTCGGCGCCGGCGGGCGATTTCCGCGCGGAATATCCGTTGCCAACGGCGTTCGCCGTCGCAATCGGATCAGCCAGAATTGACGGCCCGCCGCCAGAAGAGCAATCGCAAGCGACGTGGACTAAGAGCCTATCCTCCAACCTCCCCTCTCCCGCTTGCGGGAGAGGGGCCGGGGGTGAGGGCGGCTGAAATCGCAACGAGTCTTTCACTCCGATCCTGATCCGCGTTTGCCCTTGCCCCGTTCCGTCCCCGGAGGGAGAAGGAACTTTCGGGATAGGCTCTAAGAACGCGGATGGGTGGTGGGCCTGGACGCTTTGGGAAGGGCGTGGCCGCGGAATCGACGATTCCGCCAACCGGTTCGTGCGCCCCGAGGGGGACTGTCCCCCCTCGAATCACGCGGTGGCACAGGCTTCTAGCCTGTGCCACAATCCCCAACGCGACGTTCACGCCGGGTATCTTTGGGGCAACGCCACGGCGCGAGGCCCGTTCACGGGCCTTCTCGCTGAGACAAAACACGCAGCGCGGGCGTCCCGCCCGCCAGGTCCCGGAGCGCGGGCGTCCCACCCGCAAATCTGGGAGCGCGGGCGTCCCGCCCGCAAATTTGGGAGCGCGGGCGTCCCGCCCGCAAAAACAAAAGCGGGCAAGATGCCCGCGCTCCACGGAGGACCCGGCCGAAACGCCGCCCGCGAATCTGGGAGCGCGGGCGTCCCGCCCGCAATTCACCAACGCACCGAGAAGCCCCGTGAACGGGGCTTGAGGTTCGCCACGGGATCGAAATCCCGACCCGGCGTAAAACGCCGGGCCTCTAGACCGCCTGCGGCGGACAAGGCCCGTCAACGGGCCTGTATGCTCCGCACGCGTTGAAATGAGACGTTTCTCGAATAAGAAGGGCTCATATTCGGCCGCGCGGAGTATATTTCCCTCGGGTGGTCGTCCCTTATCCGTCCGAAATCAGCCGCGACCTCATTTCATCCGATCGCTGTCCGCAGAAAGACGGGTCCAGTGTCGCCTCTAATACAGCGCTGCATAAATCCGTCGGTCAGGGAAATGCCTGTGCATCCGGCCCACGAGGGCCATTTCCTCGCGGAAATACCGGGATTCGGATACCCGATGAGCTTGTGAAACGCGGTATTCGCTGCTTGTCGTCCCAAATTGCCAAAACCCCTCCGAAGTGGAGTCGGGAGCGGCTGGCCAAGCTTTCAACTCGCCTTGACGGGACGGGAGGAACTTGGGAAACTCCCGCACCCGTGTGTCACTCCCAGTGGCACCCGAGAATGCCCGTTTCTTTCTACCTACAAGGAGGCGGTGTAGTCATGCACGGCGCACAGTCAGCGGTTCGAGACGGCTTGAAATTTTCCGGCACGTTGCGTCGATTTGGCTGGTTTGTCATAGCAGGGGCGGCCAGTCTCGTGATGGTTGTCTCGGGGTGCGGCAAACCGGCCGCTGAACAGCCTGACGGCGCCGTGGCGTCTTCAAGGGACTCGACTTCCCAGGAATCGACGCTCAGTGCGCCGAGCGGCAACGTGACCAGGCAAGCGCTGGACGCCATGACTACCGACACTCCCGAGTCGGCCGTGGGGAAGTTTCTGGAGGCGATTCGGTCGGGAAATGACCGAGTGGCCGAAACCATGTTCACCGATCTGGCTCGCGAACGAATCAAGGAACTCGACCTCCAAGTGGCGCCCCGGGGCAGCGACACCGCGAAATACGAAATTGGCAAGGCGGAACTTCTCGGCGACGACGGGGCCCGCGTCCCGTGCAAATGGTCCGATATCGACAGCGAAGGAAATATCCGCGTCGACGAGATGACCTGGATGCTCCGCAAACAGTCCGAGGGTTGGCGCGTGGCCGGCATGGCCGCAGTGGTCCTGGAGGGCGAAGATCCCCTGTTGCTCGATTTCGAAGAACCCAAGGAAACTTTGCAAAAGCTGGAACGGCTCCGTGAGGAGATCGCGCGGCGATCGACCCCGCACAACGAGGGGGACGGTCCAACAGAAGACCCAGAGAATTCTCAGGAAAAGATCCGCCGCTGACGATTGCCTTCGACCTTGAATGAAGTGCGGGTTAGCCAATCAGGGTTACTATATACCAGTCAAAGAGTTGGTATTGCGTTACCGAAGCAAAGCAAATCTAGAAGAGACGTAAGTAGTTATTAAATTGCCACTTTGGATGTGACTTGGGAGGGGAGACCGGGAGATGGTCTTCCCTCTTTTGTTTTCTTGATCCATGCTTATGGGGAGTTTGGTCGTTTTTTTCTGGATAAATCGTCTCAGATTCCTAAACTTCCGCTGCCTCCCAAGATGTACATTTTGTGGTGTCTCCCCGCTTGACAACCAATTCTCGTATGCTAGCTTATCGTACTAAGCTGTGCAGACGGTACGGCGCGGCCAACCCGCAAAGTTTGAACAGGGAAACGAGCGGGGCGCCGCCCGCGCAGCGAACGGTGTCTCCTGTTCCAAAGGCCGTCAGGGGCGAGGAGCGACGAAAAGTTGACGGCCTGGATCCAAATCTCTGTAACGCTACGGTACCTGTTAGATGGAGGATTCTGAGATGAAACGTAGTACTGTGATTGGCATCGTGGCCTTCGTCGCAGTGTTGGGAATGGCCCTTGCGGCGGAAGCTCGATGCAGGACCTGCGAGCCAAAGACATGCGCTCCGAAGACCTGCGCTCCGGCCACTTGCGCGCCGAAGACCTGTGCTCCGGCCACTTGCGCGCCGAAGACGTGCTGCAAGGAACGTTGCCGCCGGATGAGGACTTGCGAGCCGAAGACCTGCGCTCCGAAGACCTGCGCTCCGAAGACCTGCGCTCCGAAGACCTGCGCTCCGAAGACTTGCGCTCCGGCGACCTGCGCTCCGGCTACTTGCAAGCCCGCCACCACTTGCGCCCCTTCGACCTGCGAGCCGAAGACCTGCGCCCCGAAGACGTGCTGCAAAGAGCGTCGCTGCCGTCGGGCGAAGACCTGCTGCGCTTCGACTTGCCAGCCGAAGACCTGCGCTCCGGCGACTGCCGCCCCGGCTCCGGCCAAGGCCGAAGCTCCCAAGGCTGCTCCGCCGACCCCGGCCCCAAAGGCCTAGTTGAAAACTCAAGGACCCGCTGCCCGGCCGGTCTCCGTTCCCTCGGACGTTTCCGCTGTTCGGAACGGAATGATCGGTCGGGTATCGGGCTGTGGATTCTGAGTCGGTGTTTGCCCTGTTGACACCGGCTCGACGGTTCGAGCACACCACTCAGCCGGGTCGTACGCGAGTCCCGGCTTTTTTCGTTTCTTGGGGGAATTTTGAAAAAATATTCCGGTTAGATAGGAAATTCGGCCGAATATACCGTCGCAATGCCAGTTGCTCTCGTGAAAAATGGGAGATTTGGTGAATCCGCGGGCCGAGATTGCTTTTCACTCCCGCCCGGTGGGACTACCTGTCCTTCGGACCAGATCAATCCCGCCCGACAAATAGTGGGGGTTTTGACCGCATTTCGAGGTGGCACCATGCCTCGTTCGCTGCTTTTGTGCCTGGTTGTTTTATCGCTGACGTTCCCGATGGGGTGTCGTATGTGCGCCAGTCCCTATGACGAATGCGGCCCGATGCCGGGCGGAGCATGCACGGGGAACTGTGACTCTACTGCCCGCGCCGGATCCATCCTTTCCGTCGCATCAAACATCCTCCCGCCCCAAGAGGTGCATGAACACCAGGAACAAGCAGCCCCCCTGCCAGAGACGCCACGGCCTCAGGGCAAAACGTCCTCCACCACCGATGCTCCCCTGGGCGACGGCTGGAAATCGAGCAAATTGCCCAACCCCGCGAAAAGCGGATTACCTTAAGCGCCCGACGCCAGCTAAGACCTGCCTTCCATGAGCCACATGGGCCATGAGCAGAGCGATTTTTCGCTCCCCAGGCGTCGAAAGAAATCCGTTCTCGCTCCAGGATTCATGAGTGGCCAAGCTGAGATCATTCCCTGGCCGTCGACAAACCGTGCCCTACCCCTCCGCTTCTAGTGTACGGAGCAGGAGATGCAAGGGTCGTAAGACCGGACCAGCATGGAACACAGCAATTCCATCCGTTCGTCGGTCATGCCGCTGTTGCCGGCCATTTGCCTGACCAACGCGTTGAGATCGTAGTGGATGTTGGCGTTGTTTTGGGTGGTGGGGATGATGCAGTTGGCCTTCACGATCCGGCCCCGGGCGTCGTATTCGTAGTCGTGGTAGAGGATTCCCCGGGGAACCTCGACGGCGCCCACTCCTCGCCCGGCACGGGGCGAAACCGGGACCATCGTCTCCGCGTTGGGCGTTTCCACCAATTCGTCGATCAGCCGAATCGACTCGTGGACGACGTGCACGCACTCGACCAACTGGGCGATGTTGTTCATGAAGGGGTTGTAACACATCGGGGCCAGGTCGAAGAGCACGGCCACGGCCCGGGCCTTCGGGTGCAGACGGTGGTAGTTGTTGTTCACCCGGGCCAACGCGCCGACGGCAAACGACTCGCGCGAAAGCTTGCACCATTTCGACGTGTTGTTCTCGGTGACATACTCATTCGTCATGGCCAGGTAGTCGGCCTCGGCGTGCTCGACGCCGTCGCTCGAGAAGACCCGTCCGCCAATGAACGGATAACCTCTTTCGCCCTTGAGGGACACAAATTCGGTCTCCCGTTCGAACTCGGGAATCTCGAAGGCGCGGAACAGTTCGGCCGTGACGCGCAGGTCCTCGACGGCCTTCTCGAGTCGGGATTTCAAATCCAAGAGCGTGTGTTTGTCGGGCATTCGGGCCATGCCGCCGACTTGGATCGAGACGGGGTGGGTGGTGCGTCCGGCCACGACGTCGCAAAGATCGTTGGCCAGCTTTTTCAGCCGCGCGGCCAGGGCGAACACGTCGGGCTTGATGTCTTTCAGGGGGATGGCGCTGTGCAGGCCGAGAAAGTCCGGCGCGGCGAGGAAAAACAGGTGGAGGACGTGGCTTTGGAGGGTCTCGCCGTGTTTGGCCAACAAACGGAGCTTGGCCGCGGCCTCGGGAATCTCCACGCCGAAGGCGAATTCCGTCGCCCGCACGCTCGCCAGGCAGTGCCCGATCGAGCAGATGCCGCAGATCCGCGCCGTGAGGATGCCGGCGGTCGTGTAGTGCTTGCCCTTGAGCATCACCTCGAAGAACCGAGGCGTCTCGACAACGTCCCATCGGGCCTCGGTCAATTCGCCATCGACGACGCGGACCTTGATGTTGCCGTGCCCCTCGACGCGACCGAGGTGATGGACATCGACCTTAAGCGTGATCGTCATGGATTGCCTCTTGGGGTTGATCAAGTTCGGCGAGCACGTGATCGAAGCCGCCGAAAAATCCCATACGTTCTCGCACGATTTCCCTGTCGAAGCCTCGCTCCGCGGCCAGGGCGAAGAACTCCTCGTAATTGGGGGCTTCGGCCGGCCCGCGGCATCCCCAGCAACCCAACCCTCCTGCCGGACAGGGCGCGTTGCACCCCGCCCGAGTGATCGGCCCAAGGCAGAGTTCCCCGAACTCGAACCGGCAAACGGTGAAGCGTTGCTTGCATTGCAGGCATAGCGGGTAAGCGTACGTCGGCAGCGGCAGGTCCCAGACAAGATGCTGGACCACGCGTTCCACTTCTTCCTTGCAGACTGGGCAACCGGGGATTTCCAAATCGACGGGCACCACTTCCTTGACCGACATGGTGGGCATCGTCTGTTTGGGGCAGTCGCCATAGACCTCGCGGTTGGCTTCCTCCAGATCGTAGACGTTTTTCAGCCGGTTGACGCCGCCAAAACAGGCGCAACTGCCCATCGCCACCAAAAGCTGGGCCCGCTGACGAATTTCCTTGAGGCGTTCGACCTCGTCGGGCCGGCTGATCGCGCCATCGATCAGGGCGACGGTGTAATCCGAACCGTTGTCCGACGAAACCTCGCGGAAGCTGACCACCTCGATCGCGCTGAGGAACGCGCCAAGGCTATCTTCCTTGTTCGCCAATTGGAGTTCGCACCCTTCGCACCCCGTAAAGTCGAACACGCCGATCTTCGGACGACGCCGCTCGATGTTCAGATGTTTCATGGCCTCACGCTAAATCGCTTCCTTGAGGTTGATCACGGTCCAATAGTCGAACACGGGTCCGTCGGTGCAGGTGTAGGTCGAGCCTACGTTGCAACGGCAGCACTTCCCCATCCCGCAATGCATCCGCCGCTCCAGCGATACGTACATCCGGTCCATGGGGATTCCCATCTGATTGAGCCGCTGGCAGACGAACTTGAACATCACGGGCGGGCCGCAGACGATGGCGTAAGTTTCGTTGGGGTCCACGGTGACGTCATCCAGCAGTTGGGTGATCAGCCCCACGGGCCCCTTCCATTTTTCGTCGGGCTTTTCAACGATGATGCGGATGTCCACGCCGTCGATCCGCCGCCATGATTCGTACTGGTAGTCGAACAGTTCCTGATCCGGGCTTTTCGTGCCGTAGAGGATGTGGACGTCCTTGAATTCCGAGCGATTTTCGGTGACGTAGAAAATCGGGGCCCGAAGCGGGGCAAGCCCCAAGCCGCCGGCGATCAACAGGATCGAATTGCCCTTCATTCGCTCCAGCGGGAAGTGGGTGCCGAACGGTCCGCGGATCCCCACCTTCGCGCCCCGACCCGCCCGATGAAGCACGTTCGTCACCGTGCCCACCTTGCGCACGCACACCTCGATGAATCCCTTGTTGGAGGTCGAGCTGCACACGGTGATGGGCACCTCGCCGTAGCCGGGGACTTCGATCATCACGAACTGCCCGGGCAGGAACGTGAAACGTTCGCGTTCCGCGTCGTCGATGATCCGCAAATGGAAGAGTTTCTCCATTTCCGTCAAGCGGATCACGTTGGTGATCATGGCCTTGAAGACTTTGGCCACCGGCTTGAGCTGGGCCCAACGATTGAAATCGAGCGGCTCGTTCATCTCATGCTCTTGCCGCACGTCGTAGGGGCGAAAAATAAGGGGCTGCGTCATACGCTTTCCTCGTAGAGATCCTTGATGACCGCCGCCGGCTTGATCCCGGCCAGGCAAACCCGGCCGCATCGATTGCAGCCGACGCATTTTGGCTCGCCGTAATCCTCTAGAAAACCCCGATACTGATGGTAATAGCGATATTTCAATCGGGCCTCCTTGTCCGAACGGAAATCGTGCCCCCCCGCCACCCGGGCAAAATCCACCAGGTTGCACGAATAGAGCTGCTTCACCTTCGAGGCCCGCTTGAAATCCATCGTCACTTCCTCGGTCACGCCGTAGCAGTAACAGGTGGGACACACCGCGGCGCAACTGCCGCAATTGAGACACTTTTCTCCCCACTTGGTCCACACCTTCGAGGTGAACTCGAGGTCCAGCACATTCGGCAGGCTATGGACCTCGATGTGCGTCTTGAACCCGTCACGGATGCGGCGGCGGACCTCGAGGTACGCGTGCGTGTCCGCGTCGGCGACGTCGCGGGTCTTCACCCTTTGCAGCAGGCTGAACGCCCGATCCGAGTTGATGGCCACGAAATACCGGTCGCCGAGGTCGGTCAGGAACAAATCGAAACCATGGGTCACGATGTGAGAACCCATGGAACGGCTGAACTCGTCCTCTTGTGGGATATGGTCCAGTCCCACGATGAACGTGTTCTTGCGGCGCGAGACGTAATAGGGCGAGGGAAACCGGTCGCGAATAAAAACCTTGTCCAGCTTCAGCAAGGCGTTGATGTCGTGCGCCCGCAGCCCAATGATCGCCCGCGGCTGAATGTAATAGCTGATACTCTGTTGCCAATCCTCGCCCTCGAAGTCAAACGTGCAAAGATTTTCACGATAGGGCAAGAAGTACGTTTTGGCCGAAAACTCGGTGGCCTTGTATTCCAGGTCCATCTCCTCGAACGAACGAATGGGCAGGAATTGGTGGATCAACTCCCCGCGAACGTTCTTCCCAATCGCCTTGGGAGCGATGACTTCGTTCGACTCCAGGATCATCACGACCAGCGAGCGGAATTCATCCTTGGGCAGAATCTTGAAAAGCATGGAATCGGTTCCCCCGGTTTTCGATCGGACGCCTTCCGCGTCTTCCTGGACGACTGGGACACCTACCTGGCACGGGCAAACACCGCGTGCTTACCGTGAAAAAGAAGCTTGCTTTCCACACGCGCCAGAGATAACCCTGTTCCGGACGCGCCGCTGCCTCCAGCCAAATCATTTCCCACGGCGAACGCCTCGGCGGTGACTGAAGTGTTGCACTCTCGCCCAGCCAACACCAACCCAGCGTCGAACATATCGGCTGGCCAGCAACGCGTCAATGGTTAAACACCGTGCCCCGGTGCGAAAGGCCCTAAAACGTATCGATGCAGCAAGAATGCGCCCATTATTGGAAGTTTTTTATTCCAAAAACGCGTCGCCGGTCGCGCGGACTGGGCTAATTTTCGCGGCGCAGGCGCGCGAACATGGACTGGTCCCGTCGGGACGCAGTGTGAACGACTACGCCTACGGGCCTTGTCGGGAAATTGCCCAAGGCACAGGCCCGATGACGAGCCTCCTCCGCCAGAGGCGGTCTCAGAACCGGCGTTTGACGCCCGAATGGCGGTTTCGATCCCGCGGCGAACTTCGAGCCCCGTTGACGGGGCTTCTCGGTGCGTTCGTGAATTGCGGGCGGGACGCCCGCGCTTTGTGTTTTGCCCCAGCGAGAAGGCCCGTGAACGGGCCTCGCGCCGTGGCGTTGGTCCACGGATACCCGGCATGAATGCCGGGCCGAAGACCGCCTGCGGCGGCAAACGCCCGCAGGCGGGCGTCTTCG